>Ga0172371_10002116_pt1 | contig 31685 bp, 27 predicted proteins | sample Lak12m_FD_114543 | JGI IMG/M metagenome (GOLD analysis project Ga0172371, IMG submission 114543) | Freshwater microbial communities from Kabuno Bay, South-Kivu, Congo - kab_022012_12m | ecosystem: Environmental > Aquatic > Freshwater > Lake | place: Democratic Republic of the Congo: South-Kivu...
AATTATAAACTTTTCCGGGTACGCAAATTTAAAGGCGCAATCCAGCGATAACACTTCACGCAATGATTATATCGTAAGCAGGGTTGTGGACGGGGACACTATAGAGCTTTCCAATAAAGAAACAGTCAGATATATAGGCATAGATACGCCTGAGATAAGAGAAAAAAAGAATTCCGAATGGGTTTATAAACCAAGGCCTTATGCGGAAGAAGCCAAGGCGTTCAATCAAAAACTTGTTGAAGGAAAGCCCGTAAGGCTGGAGTTTGACGTTCAGAAAAAGGATAAGTACAATCGTCTTCTTGCCTATGTGTATGTGGGAGAAAAGATGGTGAATATTGAGATGGTCAAAGAAGGCCTTGCTATGATGTACACATATCCCCCGAACGTAAAATACTCTCAAAGGTTTTTAGACGCCCAGAAAGAGGCCAGGGATAATAAAAAAGGATTATGGGCCGGTTTGGACGAAAATAAAATCCTTACATCCGAGGCAAAAAAAAATATAGGCAAAGTAAGGATGATAGAGGCGAAGGTTATTGATACGCACCTGACGGAAAAAATGTTAATACTGAAGTTCAAAAATAGCTTTAATGTAGTGATATATAAAAATAATATTCCCCCGGAGCTCAAGGGCATGATAAGGTCTCCCAATGAATATTTTAAAGGCAAGACGGTAAAAGTCTATGGTATAATAAAAGAATATAAAAATAACCCTGAAATAGTACTCCATGATATGTCGCAGTTTGAGATTGTAAATAATCAGTAAAAAGGTTTCACAAAATTCGGGAGGTAATTATGTTGGGAATAGATGATCCGAAAATCTGGTCAGCGTATATTTTATGTATCTTGAGTGCTTTATTCTGCGTAATCTATGGTTTAGTGAATTGGAATAAAGGCGATGAATCAGTCAGGCTTGAAGACAAGAAGTGGGTGGAAGACGAAAAGAAATCGGAGAAAGGGCTTTAGCTTATCGAGAAGTTCCTCATCCATCAAAAAAATTTAGGAGGTTGCATGGATAATAATATGCTTATCCTGACCATTGTTACAGTTTTGTACCTGTTTATGATCGGTTACCTCGGCTATTACGGTTATCGTACCACAAAAAATGCCCTGGATTATCTGGTCGCAGGAAGGAATGTCCATCCTTTTGTAATGGCTCTTTCTTACGGAGCTACTTTCATAAGTACTTCTGCTATTGTCGGATTTGGCGGAGCGGCGGCTCTTTTCGGTATGGGGCTATTATGGCTTACATTCCTGAATATATTAGTAGGTATTATTATAGCGTTTATTATATTCGGCAAACGTACCAGAAAAATGGGGCATAATCTGGACGCCCATACTTTCCCGGAACTTCTCGGTAAGAGGTTTAATTCAAAGGCTATCCAGGGGTTCAGCGGGCTTATAATATTTTCATTCATGCCTCTTTATTCCGCTGCGGTTTTAATAGGAGCGGCGCGTTTTTTGGAAACAACTTTTCCTGCGTATATAAATTTTAACGTCGCGCTTTTTATTTACGCTATTATTATATGCGCATACGTTTTAGCCGGCGGATTAAAAGGCGTGATGTATACCGATGCGCTTCAGGGTGCTATTATGTTTGTGGGAATGGCGGCGCTTCTCGTCTTTACTTATGTAAAACTTGGAGGGGTCGTAGTTGCTCATCAGGCGCTTGGAAATTTAACTGCTAGCGTGCCACCTAAACTCGTGGAAGCCGGGCATCTGGGATGGACAAGCATGCCTAAATTCGGCTCAACATTGTGGTGGAATCTGGTTTCCACAATTGTAATGGGCGTTGGCATAGGCGTTCTTACCCAGCCGCAATTGGCGGTAAGGTTTATGACGGTAAAAAGCAATAAAGAAATAAACAGGGCTGTTTTGGCAGGAGGCGTATTTATACTTTTTATGACAGGCGTGGCTTTTGTGGTGGGCGCTCTTTCAAACGTCTATTTTGTAAATAATCCGGTGTTCGGAAAAGTTTCTCTGGCTGTCGCGGGAGGGAATATAGACAAGATCATACCTATATTTATAAATAGCGCTATGCCGACCTGGTTTGTATATCTATTTATGCTGACGCTTTTATCAGCGGCTATGTCCACTACAAGTTCGCAGTTTCACGCATTGGGCACGTCTATAGGAAGGGATGTGTTTGAGAAAGTGATATTGGGAGGGAAGAACGCCAAGTATACGGTTCTTATTACCAGAATAGGCATAATTCTCGGCGTAATAACTACGGTGATATTAGGCTATAAATTGCCGGGCAGCATCATAGCCATAGCAACGGCTATATTTTTTGGTTTGTGTGCAAGCACGTTTTTGCCTTCATATATAGGCGCTTTGTTCTGGAAAGGTATGACAAAAGCCGGAGTCATGGCAAGTATGTTTACGGGATTTTTTGGCACGGCGATCTGGCTTTTATTTATTCATCAGAAAGAATCGGAGGCCCTGGGCTTATGTAAGTTCATATTCAATAAGCCGACCCTGGCCCAATTTCCATGGGTTGTAATAGACCCCATTGTAATAATGCTGCCTGTTTCATTGGCGGTGGCGTTCAGCGTAAGTTTGTTTACGAAGAAAATGGACAAAGAACATGTAAGCGCGTGTTTCAAAAATATTTAAAAAAAGGAGGATCTATGCGTAAAAAGATAATTATCTCATTATCTATCCTGATAGCCGCAAGTATGTTGCTGACTTGCCAGGCATTTGCGGAAACTAACTTCAAATATGGCGGGTCTGAAAGGATGAGGCACGAGTATTGGAAAAACTGGTTGGATATGGATAATTGCCAGCTTGATACTAGAAACTTTTTCAGATTCAAGACATCTTTGTGGGGCCAGATGGATATAGATAAGGATTTTACTTTATATGCAAAACTTACTAATGAATTCAAGTCTTACGCGTATTTTGGAGGCACGACCAGCTCTGCCCCTGATAAAACCGCAAGCAAAAAAGGATATCGTTTTGATATAAATGAAGTCGTATTTGACAATCTTTACGCTGATATGAAAGGTTTTCTGGATTTGCCAATGGATTTACGTTTAGGAAGGCAGGATTTTCTTGGGACATACGGAGAAGGCTTTTTGATAATGGACGGAACTCCTCAGGACGGATCCCGGACATTTTATTTTAACGCCGCCAAAGCGACATGGCATATGGACGATACCCGCGATCTTGATTTTATATATATAAATGACCCAAGGGATGAAGAATCTTTACCCGTGATTAACAGGCTTATGGTTCCAAGCGCCAGCACTCCAAGCCTGGACAAGGCTCCGCAGTTACTAAATACAACCGATGAAAAAGCAGGCGTTATTTATTTCAAGGATAAATCCAGAAAAGATAAATATCTTGAACTGTATTATATTTATAAGATAGAAGGTATGGAAGGCGGTACAGGCTATCAAGCCCAGAGTGGAGAGATAAATGCGCTCGGAGCGTTTACAAAATGTAATTTTTCTCCTTATACGATCAGAAAACAAGTTGCTGTTCAATTTGGAGATTACGGTACGAATGACAGGTTTGCTTATGGAGGATATGGATTTGTAGACAGAGATTTTAAAGATGCAAAGTTTTCTCCGAAACTAAGCGCAGGGGCTATATATTTATCCGGCGATAAAAAATCAAGCGCAAAAAATGAAGGATGGGATCCTTTGTTTTCCAGGTGGCCGTGGATGTCAGAGCTTTATGTATTGGCTATGGCAAAAGAGACACAGGTTCTTGGGTATTGGACAAACATGCAGATTTATAGGCTGGAGTTTAGCCTTAATACGACAAAGAAAACAAAACTTTCTTTGAATTGTAATTATTTGAGGGCGAATACGCAGGTGGCGGCAAGCTCTGTATTTTCAGGTACGGGCAAAGAAAGAGGGTATCTGCCGCAGGCGAGATTTGACTATAAAATCAATGATAACGTCACTACGTATTTTCTGGGTGAATATCTTAAGCCTGGAAATTTTTACGAGGACAATGATCCTGGCGTATTCTTGAGGACAGAAGTCCAGGTGAAGTTCTAAAAGCTAATGAGTAAAAATTTTAATGAGAATATAATGCTTCTCTCCGGAGATGAAGCGCTTGCCAGGGGTGCCTATGAAGAAGGCTTAAAGGTGGCGGCGTCTTATCCGGGCACTCCGGCTTCAGAGATTCTTGAAAGCCTGTCTAAGTTTGACGAGGTAGACTCTCAATGGTCTATTAATGAAAAGGTTGCTTTTGAAGTGGCTTTAAGTTCTTCCATAGGGGGTTTGCGCAGCCTTTATGCTTCCAAGCATGTAGGGCTGAATGTAGCGATGGACCCTTTAATGACTTCCGCTTACACCGGAGTGGGCGCAGGTTTTATTATAGTTACAGCGGATGATCCCGGTATTCATTCTTCCCAGAACGAGCAGGATAATAGATTAATAGCTGAGGTTGCGAAAATTCCGCTTCTTGAGCCATCCAGCCCGTCCGAGGCAAAAGAATTTGTGAAAACAGGCTTTGAGATAAGCGAAGGCTTTGATACGCCGGTTATAATTAGGCTTACTACTAGGATTGCCCACACAAAAGAAAACGTCAGGATCGGAGATAGAAGAGAAGTCGTGATAAAAGATTTTAAAATAGATATCCCTAAATATGTAATGGTGCCGAAGAATGCGTATAAAAGGCGTTTGGAGATAGAGAAAAGGCTTGTCAGGCTTAAAGAATATTCAGAGGCAAGCCCGCTCAACAGAATAGAGCTTAACGATAAAAAGATAGGTTTTATTACCGGCGGCGTGTCGTATCTATACGTAAAGGAGATGTATCCCGAAGCCTCGTTTTTAAAGATAGGTTTCAGTTTTCCTTTTCCTGAAGCTAAGGCAGTAGAATTTTCCAGAAAAGTAAAAGAGGTTTTTGTTATAGAAGAACTGGAGCCTTTTTTAGAAAGATCGTTAAGAGGGCTGGGTATAAAGTTCAAGACAAAACACCCTTCTTATAGGATAGGGGAGCTCAGGCCTGAGTACATAACGGACATTGTAAGCGGAAGCGAAAAAAAAGAAGATGCCTTGTCTGCAAGAAAACCTGTCATGTGCCCGGGGTGCCCTCATCGTTCAGTGTTCTGGGTGTTGAAAAAAATAAAAGCCGTGGTGACCGGGGATATCGGCTGTTATACATTAGGCGCGTTGCCTCCTCTGGGGGCCCTGCATACATGTTTATGTATGGGCGCCGGAATCACGTTTTTTGAAGGGATAAAAAAAGCGTTGCGCAAAAATGTTGCCGGGGTTATAGGAGATTCTACTTTTGTACACACAGGAATCCCCGGCCTTATAAATTTAGCTTATAATAATACAAAAGGCCTTATTATAATACTGGATAATTCAACTACAGCTATGACAGGCAACCAGCCTCACCCTGCGACAGGGATCACTATAAAAGGGGAAGCCACGAAAAAACTTATATTGGAAGATATCTGTTCTGCCTGCGGTGCGGACAATGTGGATGTAATCAATCCGCATAATGTAAAAAAGCTGGAAGCGCTTATTAAAAAAAGAATAAATGAAAACGCCCTGTCAGTTATCATCGCGCGGTCCGGATGCCGGCTGAACGAGAAGAAAAAAGACGCGCCGCCAGTTTATAAAAAAGAAAATTGCAAAAAATGTTACCTGTGCTTATCCATAGACTGTCCCGCGCTTACAAAAACAAAAGACGGGTTTATTGATATAAACAGCGAGTTATGTACAGGCTGTAAATTATGCGTCGAAACATGTAGCCTCAAAGCCCTTACAACATCTTGACACTCTGACAATGTTAATTTTGTCAAGATGTTGGATTTAATAATGAATAAAAAGGATACAATTAATATACTTTTTTGCGGGATAGGCGGACAGGGGGTTTTAAAGGCCTCTGAGATATGCGGTTTGGCAGCGCTTTTTGACGGATTTCATGTTAAAAAGTCAGAGGTACATGGTATGGCTCAGAGAGGAGGATCCGTAGAGTCGCACTTACGGTTCGGTAAAGAAGTTTTTTCTCCTTTGATCCCGAAAGGCCAGGCCGAATACCTTGTCTCATTTCATAAAGAAGAGCACGAACGTTTAAAAGATTTTTTAAATCCGGAAAGCGTAGACCTTATAAGTTATCTGGCAGAGGGAGAAAAGTTAATAAAAAATAAAAGATGTATAAATATATTTCTTTTAGGAGTGCTTTCTCAATATCTTTGTATAAAAGAAGATAGCTGGATGAAGGCGATGAAGGAGCTTTTGCCTTTAAAATATCTGGAAGAAAACAAGAAGGTTTTCGCTGAGGGGAGAAAATTGGGAGGATGGCATGATATGGAATAAAGAGATGGAATGCATGGACCTGGAAAACTTGAAGAATACCCAGTCCGAACGTCTAAAAAAGATAACGGAATACGCCTATAAGAATTGTAATTTTTATAGAAAGAAGATGGATAATTATGGAATAAATCCAGGGGGCGTGAAAAGCATAGACGATATTCAAAAGCTGCCGATTACTACTAAGAACGATATGCGGGACAGCTATCCGTTTCAGCTTTTTTCAGCTCCGCTAAAAGAAGTTTCGGAGATACATGTTTCAAGCGGTACCACGGGCAACTTTACAGTGGTGGGATATACAAAAGAAGATATCAGGCTCTGGGCGGAAGTTATGGCGAGGGCTCTTGGATGCGCAGGCGCAGAGCCCGGAGACATGATTCAGATAGCTTATGGATATGGGCTGTTTACCGGCGGCCTTGGATTTCATTACGGAGCTTTGGAAATGGGCTTGACTGTTTTACCGGCTTCCTCTGGCCAGACCAAACGGCAGCTTAAGCTTATGAATGATTTTAAACCTAAGATTTTAGCATGTACTCCAAGTTATTGCCTTTACATGGCGGAAGAAGCAAAAGAAATGGGCCTGGATCCTAAAAAATCAAGCTGGGAGATGGGAAGTTTTGGGGCGGAGCCATGGAGCGAATCCATGAGGAAAGAAATAGAATCCACGTGGAATATGCTGGCAACGGATGTTTACGGCTTATCGGAGATTATCGGGCCGGGAGTGGCTCATGAGTGCCAGCATAAAAAAGGCCTTCATATTTTTTCTGATGTTTTTTATCCGGAAGTCGTTGATCCTAAAACAGGCAAGCATGTTAAAAGAGGGGAAAAAGGGGAGCTGGTGATAACAACTTTAACCAAAAGAGCTATCCCGCTTCTGCGTTACGGCACAAGGGATATTGTGAGCATAAATTATGAAAAATGCCAATGCGGCAGGACGTCTCCGCGTATCAGCAAGATCGTAGGCCGCACGGATGATATGATTATCGTGAGGGGTATAAACGTATTTCCTTCCCAGATAGAGCATGTGCTTCTGGGGATAGAAGGGATACACCCGCATTACCAGCTTGTTGTGGACAGAAAAGCTGGAGAGCTGGATGATCTGGAGGTAGTAGTGGAGGTTGAAGAAAAGATATTTTCCGACGAAATGAGAACTTTAAGAACCCTGGAAGAAAAAATAAAAAAAGAGATAGAGTCTATTCTTGGGGTTTTTGTCAGCGTAAAACTCGTAGAACCTAAGACTATTGAAAGAAGCGAAGGCAAGGCAAAAAGGGTAATAGATAAGAGGAATCTGTAAAAGGTTTCTTGGATCAAAGTTTGTTTTGCAAAATTTGGGAGGTGGATATGAAGCTTACTCAGATATCTGTATTTCTGGAAAACAGAAAAGGGAGGCTTTGCGATGTTGGCTCTCTTTTGGGGAATCATGGTATAAATATCAGGGCGCTGACTATTGCCGAAAGCCCCGAATTCGGCATACTAAGAATGGTAGTGGATAAGCCTAAAGATGCGGTTGATATCTTAAAAAGAAAAGGTTTTATAGCAAAGCTGACTGATATTGTAGCAGTGGAAGTGGATGACAGGCCGGGCGGACTTGCGCAGGTATTGCAGGTTCTTTACGATAACAGCATAAATGTGGAATACATGTATGGATTTGTCGAAAAGTTTTCGGATAGGGCGCTTTTGGTTTTCAGGTTTGATTCGCCTGACAAGGCAATTGCGGTTTTAAAGAAAAACAAGATAAATATCGTAGGCACAAAAGCCCTGGAGAAAATCTGAGTATGGAAATAACTTACTGGAATAAAAAAATAGAGACGATAGATAGAGATGCTTTAAGGAAAGTACAGCTGGAGAAACTCAAAAAAACAATCGACAGCGCTTTAAAAACCAGGTTTTATAAATCAAGGCTTAAAAAAGCCGGGATCCGTTCCGGCAAAGATATAAAGAGCTTATCTGACCTTGAAGGCATTCCTTTTACAACAAAAGATGACCTTAGGGAGTGTTATACGGATGGCCTTTTAAGCGTGAAGCTGGACGATGTTATAAGGCTTCATACCTCCAGCGGCACAACCGGGATACCCACTGTGATTTATCATACAAGGCATGATCTTGATAAATGGACAGAGCTTGTAGCGAGGTCTATTATAGCTACGGGTGCCGGCAAAAAAGATATATTTCAAAACATGATGACTTACGGCCTTTTTACAGGAGGGCTGGGGTTGCATTACGGAGCTGAAAAGGTCGGCATGACCGTTATCCCGGTGGGAGGCGGCAATACCAAGCGCCAGATGCAGCTTATGAAAGATTTTAAGACAACCGTTGTCCATATAACCCCGAGCTATATGCTTCATATCTATTCAAAGCTGGAAGAATACGGTTTTTCGTTAAGCGATTTCAATTTGAAAAAGGCATATATGGGAGCTGAGCCGTATTCTGAAAACACCCGAAGAAAAATAGAAAAGCTTTTTAACATAGAAGCGTATAACTCTTATGGCTTGAGCGAGATGAATGGCCCGGGCGTAGCTTTTGAATGTGTATATAAGACAGGCATGCATGCATGGGAGGACGCATATATACTTGAGATTGTAGAACCTAAAAGCGGCAAAGCTCTGGAAGAAGAAAAAGAAGGAGAAATAGTCTTTACAACACTGGACAGAAAGGCCACGCCTTTACTGAGATACAGGACCAGAGACCTGGCTTTTGTTTATAAAGGTTTGTGCAAATGCAAAAGGACTCATCGCCGCCTGTCCAGGATTACCGGCAGGACGGATGATATGTTGATTGTAAACGGGGTGAATGTGTTTCCGTCCCAGATAGAAGAAGTTATTATGCGGATACCCGAGGTTGGCAACAATTATCAGGTGCATCTGGAAAAAGAAGGTGCGCTTGATAAATTGACAGTGAAGGTTGAAATATATTCCAAGATGTTTAAAGGCGATTTAAAGGAGCTGGATGTGCTGAAAGAGAAGATAAAGACAGAGCTAAAAGCTTCTATTATAATAAATCCTGTCATGGAGCTTCATGAGCCGGGAAGCTTGCCCGTATTTGAGGGAAAGGCGAAAAGAGTAGTGGATTTGAGAACAAAAATCTAGGGGGATTATTTATGGCAAAGCAGTTAAATGTATTTATAGAAAATAAACCAGGAAGGCTCAAGGCTGTTACGGAAGTACTTGCTGGCAATAAGATAAATATAGACGCTTTTACGATACAGGACAGGGGGGATTTTGGGCTTATAAAACTTATCGTCAAAGATCCGAAAAAGGCGTATCTTGTGCTTGCGGATAAAGGATACGCATGCGCCGTAAAAGATATAATGGTCATTTCTCCAAAAGACAAAATAGGCAATCTAAGCAGGCTTTCAGAAGTGCTTTTAAAAAATAATATAAATATTATAGACAGCTATGGATTTGTTATTGAATCGGAAAAGAAAGGCATATGCTATTTAGAGCTCAATACGGACGATCTTAAAAAAGCGAAACGTATTTTGGATAAAGAAGGTTTTAAGGTTTTAGAATAGCTTGTTATATGATTATTGACATTCATACTCATGCCTGGCCTGAAAAAGTTTCTCAGAGGGCGAGAGAAAATCTGGAAAAAGTTTTCAAAGTAAAACTTGTAGGCGATCCTATCTTGAGCACTTTGCTTGCCCATATGGACAAGAATAATATTGATATAAGCGCCGTATGCGGGGTTGCAACAAAGCCTGATCAGGTGCCGTCAATCAATAAATGGCTTTTCAGCGTAAGGAGCAAGCGGATAAAAGTCTTTTGCGCGCTTCATCCAGAATATAAAAATTGGCGGGATGAGCTTAAGAAGATAAAAGATAATGGGGATGGGATAAAGCTTCAGCCTGAATTTCAAGATTTTTATATTGATCATGACGATGTATTGCCATGGTATGAAGAGATAGGAAAGCTTAAATTGCCATTGATGTTTCATTGCGGGAAAGAACTTTCCGGCACCATGCTTGTAAGGTCTTCCCCGGACAGGATGGCCAAGGTCATAAAAAAATTTCCAAAACTTAAAGTCATCGCAGCGCACTTCGGCGGATTTGAATTATGGGATGAGGTAAAAAAATATCTGCTGGGAAAGGACATATACTTAGACACGTCTTTCTTTTTTCACTTTCTACCGGCAGAAGAAATAAAATCAATGATACTAAGTCATCCGAAAGACAGGCTTCTTTTTGGCACAGATTTTCCTATCGTGGACCAGAAAAAAGACCTGGACTTCTTAAAAAACCTTGACATACCGGAGGATCTGAAATCCAGAATACTTTCCCTTAATGCAAAAGATCTTTTATCGATATAATTTTTCTCTTGCTTATTTTATATTAAGGTGGTATGATACTGGACAACTGATGTAGTTTTTGGATGTAAAATCTTATCCTACATTTTTAAATAATCAGAGAAAATTTATGGCAAATCATACAAGTATCAGAAATATAGCTATTATTGCGCATGTCGATCATGGAAAAACTACGCTCGTGGATAGCATATTGCGCCAGACTTACGCGGAGCGCAATATTGAGGAAATGGGAGAGTGTATCATGGACTCCATGGACCTGGAACGCGAGCGCGGGATCACCATAAAGGCAAAGAATGCCAGCATAATTTATAAGGATACAAAGATCAATATAGTCGATACGCCAGGCCATGCTGATTTTGGGGGAGAAGTAGAGAGGACTTTAAGGATGGTGGACGGAGTTTTGCTTCTTGTGGATGCCAAAGACGGCCCTATGCCGCAGACGCGTTTTGTTCTCAGGAAAGCCCTAGAGCTCGGGCATAAGGCGATAGTTGTGATTAATAAAATAGATATGGCGGATGCCAGAATAGATTATGCAATAAACCGCACATTCGATCTTTTTTGCGAGCTTGACGCTACAGAGGAACAGCTGAATTTTCCGATTATTTACGCTTCTGCATTGAAAGGTTTTGCGACGCTGAACATGGGCAAGCCTTCAGATAATATACTTCCTCTTCTGGACACCATTCTTGAAACAGTGCCAAAGCCTGTGGTAAATCCCGACGCGCCTCTGCAGATCTTAGTGTTGGCGCTTCTTTCGGATTTTTATAAGGGCAAGATGGGCATAGGAAAGATCTCCGGGGGCTCTATCGCAAAGGGCATGAACGTTATTCTTGCGCGGAGAGATAAGAGCCGAAAAGCATCCAAGGTTACGGCTATTTTAAGTTATGAAGGGCTTAAACAGGTTGAGCGCGAGAGCGCTGAATCCGGAGAAATAGTAGCCGTGGCTGGATTTGATGAAATAGGCATAGGAGATACTATAACCGACGCTGACAACCCATCGCCGCTTGAGCCTCCTGAAATAGAAAAACCTACTGTTCGCATGATGTTCGGAGTAAACAAAAGCCCTTTTGCCGGAAAAGAAGGAAAATACGTTACTTCCAGAGCGCTTCGCGAGAGGCTTTTTAAAGAACTTGAGACAAACGTATCTTTGCGCGTAGAGGAAACAGACAGCCCTGATACGTTCCTTGTGTCCGGCAGAGGAGAATTGCATCTGGCGATTCTAATAGAAACCATGAGGCGTGAAGGCTTTGAGCTTCAGGTTTCCCAGCCGGAGGCGATCTTTATCGAAAAATCCGGGATAAAAATGGAGCCTTTCGAATTTTTAACCATCGAGGTCCCTTCAGAATATCAAGGCGTGGTAATAGAGGAAGTAGGCAGGCGCAAGGCACGCCTTAAAAATATGTTCCAGGGCCCGAAGGGCGGAATTTATTTTGAGTATGAAATTTCAACGCGAGCTGTTATTGGTTTAAAAGCCATGTTTATGACAAAGACGCGCGGGACAGCCATTATAAATCACGCATTCGATGAATATGAGCCTATAGATGAAAACCTTTCTTTTGTAAATTCTCACGGTTCGCTGGTGTCTTCTGAAATAGGCTTTTCCACGTCATACGGCCTTAACAACGCTCAGAAACGCGGCGAATTATTCATAGGCCCTAACATAGGCGTTTATGAAGGCATGATCATAGGCCAAAATTCCAGGCCGGAAGACCTTGATATGAGCCCATGCAAAACAAAAAAACTTACTAATATGAGAGCTGTCGGAACCGATGACGCTATTATGCTTACGCCTCCGAGAGAAATGACCTTGGAGCTTTCAATAGAGTATCTTGGCTCAGACGAGCTTCTGGAAGTGACTCCAAAAAACCTTAGGTTGAGAAAAAAGATTTTAGACCCACTAATCCGAAAACGCTCAAAAAGAAACGCCAAATAAAATCCGGTTTTATATACCTATTTTCTAGGTTGCATAGCCCTAAAATTAGCCAGAAAAATTCTTGACAGAATAAATATTTAATGCTATACTTATAAATATCTTTTATAAAGAATAGAATATTCAAATTTACCCAAAAGAAGCTGATTTTCTGCCTAAGTTATGTTAAAATTTGAAAAAGATTTTAATGTTAGAATTATAGCAATACTTGCGGTTGTAGTGTTTTTTTTAAATAGTACAGCGTACGGAATTGACATATCTTCCAAATCCAACCTAAGAGTTTCTCTCGGGATAGACAAAGACAGAATAGCGGAGACTTTATACGGAATATTTTACGAAACAAAGGTAGACAGGATTCTGACTGCAGAAGAAGCCATGAAATATTTCGGGGACGAAAAAAGTGCCACTATCTTAGTTCTGAACCAAGATACCATGGACATATGGCTTACTTCTAAAAGAAACGTTAATATAAAACAGATTGAAGAAGGTAAGTTAAAAATTTTAAAATTAAAAAAAGGAGAAAGGTTTAGGGGAAAAAGTTTTGTGCTGGTTGTTACGGAAAGAGAGGGTGGCGAGGTCGCAGTGGCAGTTGACAGGGCTTTGGGAGAAACTGAAGCGGAAAGCATCGTTGACCGAAAGCAAAGAATAGAAAGAACGGTAAAACCTTTGGTCGGGCAATATAAGCAGCTTTCACAAAAACAGCGGAAGGCGTTGGCAAATGAGCCTACTTACGAAGAAGTCTTTCTCGAGAAAATACTCCCTGAACTTAAAAAGCGGTATCTGGCTTATTTGAGAGGAGAAGAGCGCGGTTCGCCTTTGGCGCTTCTGCTGATTTCAGGAGGAGGAGGCAGCGCTAAAACGAGTGTTACAAATTGGTTCCAGGATGTTGCGAATAAAGAGTTCAGCGATTTAGCCAGGCAGGAAGGAAAAGATGTTCAAGATCCTTTCCGTACGGTTAACTTTGATAATTATATTCTTCAACCGTCAGATCGCCCTATAGATCCTCTGACCAAAAAAAGCACTCAAAATCCATATGAAAAATTTCAAGTTGGCAGATTCATAAAAGACATGATTGCTTTAAGCGAGGGCCGAGTTATCTATGCGCCGGTTTTTGATTTTAGCCTCCGGGGCAGATTAAAACTCATACAGGATGAAGAAGGAAATGTCCTGATTCTTAATGGCGGAGAAAAGGCTGTGGTGCGTATTGCAAACGACCTTTCAGAACCATCTATCCTTTACGTCAGCAAATCCCCTACTGTTTACGCCGGTAAACCTTCAACAGAAGTTAAGATCGGAGAAACATCGGTTTCTGTTTTCCGCAATAGCGAAGGCTATATAGTGATACGCATCCATAATACGGATCATGTTATAATTACCGGTCAAGCTGATAAGGTTTTGAAGGTACGTGTGGATGATATTGAGCGTCAGCTGACCAAGGATAGCCCTGTCGAGGTGTGGGAACGCATTGATCCGGAAGGAAAGATTGTTGTTGCCGAAGGGATCCTGACTTTAAGCAGCAAAAAATTAAATCAACAGGCTTTAAGCGTATTTATTGACGCTGAATATTGGTCCCGTTTATTGCGTATGTTAGTTAGATTTGACACGGAAAGCGGGCGGAAAGAAAGCAAATCGGAGTTTATTGACAAAAGGATGATACTGCGTTTAACGGAAGAGATCCCTTATATCCTGCCAACGAGGGAATCCGCGCAATTTTTGGCTTCAACCCAGACGCGTTCAGAATCAATTTTGACAATTTTCCTTGCCGGCATGCTTAAAAGGGAGGACAGGCTCTCTCCTGAAATCCGCGAAGCGTTTAGAGAGTTAAACATTGAACCATCTGTTTTGAATGAAGAGTTGCAGAAGATTTCTCTTGAGGAGATCAGAAGACGGCTTAGGATGGGAGGGGTTATTAATTACACCTCCGGCAGTTCTTTTTGGGTTTTTTTTCTTGATGGAGAACTTGTACTTAAGTCTCCCCGCCAGGAATTTCAGCCGCAATTCGAAAATTTTATACTTTTTCATGAGAATGTGCTTAAGCAGAGGTTAGGCGACCTAATGGTGCCGTCAACCGTTGTTGATATCACTGATTTGGGAATTACACAGATAGTAGACGGTGAGCGCTTGCGCTTAGGAAAGGTTATCGTGCAAAGCAGGGTTGAGCCTTTAAGCGAAAGATTCAGCAGGTTATCTAAACAAAGAAAAGAACTTTATGAGCGGCTAAAAATGGTACCTACGGGAACTAATCTGGAAGAAACGCAGGCATTATATGATGCCTATACTAAATTAGATGATGATGTAAAAGACCTTATGATCCATTATTTCGAGCTACAGCAGGAACTATGGGAAAGAGGCGTAGTGGATACGGATCCCAGATTTATGGAGAAATATGGGCTGATGATTATAAACGGCCAAGAGCAATTGGTTGTTATAGGGCTGGATGGCTTGACGGATAACCCGGATCGGTATAATCCGCTTATCTTTCGCAGGAAAAAGATCAGGCCTGTCGGACTTTCCGACGATTTATTGAAATACTACGATTCTTTGGCAAGACAGATGGTCCTTTCAAAGGATGTATTCCGCGCCAAGTATTTCGAAACCGGCTTACAAAAAGCTTTTTCTGTTCCCGATGTTTCTGATGTTGAGATTAGCGAGATGCAGATGCGGCATATAGTCGAGTTTGTCAAGGAGGCTAAGATATCCATGTTGCATAAATTATTCAGTACGCTTTCAATAAACGACGGACATCCGGAAATTTATTGGGTAAAACTGTATCTGGATACGGTATATGTCCCTGGAACGCCTCAATATAAGGTTGTAGAAAAAATATACGAACAGATGATAAGCGATACAAAAATTTTGGCCGGCAAAAGTAATATACTGGATGCCATGCTGCAGCTTGTAAGAGCGGCGGCGCAAGGATCGATCTTGACGGCAGCCGATCAGTATAAATTGGCGGAAGACCTTATCTATTATACGCTCGAAAGCAAGATTCCAGCCGCGTTGCCGGCGAACAGGCCAATAGCTGATTACGCGCTGTAATGGCGGTTTAAAGATAAAATCTATTCTAATCCGGCAACCCTTCCTTTGCTATTTCAATAATTCAGCTTGTTTTTTTCTTCTTAAAATAGTATTATATACTTAATCTAACAGGCTATAAAATGTGGCAGCGGAAAAAGCGCGAAGGAATACGGAAATAATGACCGAGGAAAACAAGAAAATAAATGAAGAAGAATTTTCGCAGTTAATGTTCATTCAATATATTTCCGCTTTGATAAATTCAGGAATGCAAAATTTAGGAAAAATTATAAATCCATTGACGGGAAAGATAGAAAAGAATCTGGAGGCTTCGCAGGGGATTATCGAATTGCTTGTAATGTTAAAGAAAAAAACAAAGGGAAATTTAAGCGATATCGAAGAGAATTTCATCTCTGATGGTATTGCTAATCTTCAGCTTAATTATGCCGATGAGGTAAGCAGGGCGGAGAAAGGATCTAAACCTAACAGTCAATAAGAGAGCCTGAAAAATAAAACGAAAATAACTGAACATATAATCGGGAGGCAAAAATGCAAAGGCCAGTAATGGTATTATGGATAGCTACTTTGTTAACAGTCATTTTCTTTATTTTAAGCCAGCGATATGAGATAACCGGTGGCTATAGATTGGATAAGCTTACAGGAGAAGTATGGGCTTTAAGTTATAATACCCAAAAATTATTACCAGTACAAAAGACGAATAGTGAATTGATTAAAAAAGACCAGTTGTCGGCAAAATCAATCAACTCTTTCAACAAGGGGCCTGAAGAAGATAGATCCAAAAGTCCGTTCAGGGAAACAAAATAGCAACAGGCGATCCCTGGATTGTCTGTAAAGGAATAATAAGTTTACACCCATATATTTCTATCTAAGCTACGGTATTGAATGGCTTCCGAGACATGATCAGCTTCAATGTCTTGTTTTCCTTCCAAATCTGCAATAGTCCGAGAAACCCTTAAAATTTTGTCATAACACCTGGCACTGAAACCGAGCTCTGTGATAGCTGTTTTTAATAAATCCATGGAGTTTTGGCCTAACCTGCAATATTTTCTAACCATCCTGTAACTCATCTGCGAATTTGAAAAAATCCGGTCTTCTTTAAATCTTTTAAGTTGTATATCTCTTGCGATCTTTACTCTTTTCCGGATTATCTCGGATTTTTCTCCGGAACTTTCATTTGACAGATCTTTGTATTTTACAGAAGGGACCTCTATGTGGATATCTATCCTGTCAAGCAAAGGTCCTGATACTTTTGAGAGATATTTTTGTATCTGATTAGGCGTGCAATGGCATTCTTTTTTGGTGTCGGTTAAATATCCGCACGGGCAGGGGTTCATAGCGCAGACAAGCATGAACTTGGATGGAAATTTTACCACGCTGTTTATTCTGGATACAGTTACATAGCCATCTTCAAGAGGCTGTCTTAGTCCTTCCAGGACATTCCTGTGAAACTCAGGGAGCTCATCCATAAATAATATTCCGTTATGAGCAAGACTTACTTCGCCCGGCCTCGGGATAGTTCCTCCGCCAACCAGGGATATGTCGGAGGCGGTATGATGAGGGGTTCTGAAAGGCCTTGTCCGTATAATAGAGCCTTTTGCCGGGATAAGGCCTAGTATGCTGTGAATCCTTGTAGTTTCCAGAGATTCTTCGATCGTCATTTCAGGAATTATCGCGGGGAGCCTTTTGGCCAGCATGGTTTTTCCGCTGCCGGGAGGGCCGATCATTAGTATGTTATGATTTCCTGCGCTGGCTATCTCCATTGCCCTCTTTGCCAGAAACTGGCCTTTTACATCCGAGAAATCCAGCTCGTAATCCTGGATTTTTTCAAGCAAGATTTCTTTATCAGGAGCGAGAGGAACAATGAAACCAGTGCCTTTCAAAAAACAAGACACATCGCTAAGCGTACCAACGGGATAGGTTTCCACTCCTTCCACTATGCTTGCTTCTCTGGCATTTTCTTCCGGTAGAATTAGTTTTTTGCGGGAATTTTTTAGAGACATTGCTATCGGAAGAGCTCCTTTTATAGGTCTTATTTTTCCATTCAAGGCAAGTTCTCCCAGAAATACATAGTCCTTAAGGTTGTTTAGATTTATCTGGCCTGAGGCGGCAAGTATTCCTATTGCTATAGGAAGGTCAAAAGAAGGACCTTCTTTTTTAATATCGCATGGAGCCAGGTTTATGGTGATTTTTTCTGATGGGTATTCAAACCTGCTGTTTTTAATAGCTGATCTTACTCTGTCCCTGGATTCCCTGATAGCAACGTCAGGAAGCCCAACGATTATTACATTTGGCAGGCCTCTTGTTATATCGACTTCGATTTCAATAGGCCTTGCTTCGATACCTATAGTTGTGGCTGACAGTATTCTTGATAGCATAACTATCTCCTTTTTCATAAACTTGACAAAACTAACATTGTCAGAATGTCAAGTTTATAGTTTGTATATATAATAGACACATGAAAGGGGGTGGTTTCTTTCAAAAAAGTTAAAAAATAATGCATTGGCTTGACAATCTGAACTCTATAAGGTATACTTCATTGTAAAATAAACATGATATATTATAATATATTATAAAGAAAGGTAATGCTTTATGAAAAAATATTATTTCGTCGTTTTATCTATAGCAATATCAATGAGTTGCGTAATGGTAAAATATGGCTTTGCCGCAACTGTAGGAAATGCTCTTGATTTAGATTTGCCTCAGGCATCTGCTATGTTGAGGCAAGATATAGTTGAGAACACTCTGGATGAATGTGAACAGGCTGTTAAGATCAAGGGGTCATTTGACTGGGAATTTGTGTTTGACAAGGATTTGCATGTTAATTCGGATCTAAGGGGAGCCGAGATGGAAGGCCAGTGGCATATGGTGAAACTTGGAATGACTATTTTGAACAAGGTAGAGCCGTATGTAAAAGTCGGAACCTCTAATTTAGAAGCAAGATGGAAACAAGGCGTCGGAGATGGCCAGGAGATAGTCGTGGATGCTGATAGCGGCTTTGCCTGGGGAGGCGGATTAAAGGTTAATATATTGGAATTCTGGGGCATCAGGCTGACTGGAGATGCTCAATACAGGACTACGGATCCGGATGTTAAAGAAGCCACGGTTAATTCGATTAGCGCGGGAGATAGCGCGGCAAAGTTCGAAGTAGAAGAGCAGCAGGCCAGCCTTCTTTTGAGCAAAAAGTTTGAAATCCCGTTAAAGCTGCAAAGTATTTACGTGGTGCCTTATGCCGGAGTGACTTATGCTGACTCAAACGTAGACGTGAGCTTTACCAATGCTGCAAGCCCATCCAGCGATTATTCGCTTTTTGACGCAAATAATAAAAAACTTTACGGTTTCGTATTCGGACTGGATATTATGCCCAGATTGAACAGTGCTTTTATTTATAGCTTAGAGCTCAGGCTTGTAGATGAGGTTGCGCTGAGCTTGGGCGGCACGATGAAGTTTTAAGGAGATACAGGAATGAGAAAATATCTTATAATCATAATGACGGTGATTTTTTCATTACTTTTTACAGGCACCTCTTTCGCGCTGAATGTAGGCGGACAGGCGGATGTTAGCATACCTGAAACGTCTTTTTTCTCAAGAGAGGAAGCTGTTGAAAAGACGCTGGATTCCTGTGAATCCGGAGTGAGCATAAAGGCGGGTTTTGACGTGGAATTTATAACCGAGAAAAAGCTAAATACTTCTTCCGAGAGCTCGAATGCAAAGATAGAAGGCCAGAACGCTAATCTGAAAATTTCAATGAACTATTCGGATGTGTTGGAGCCGTATGTGAAAATAGGGACTTCTGATCTAAAGGTGAAATGGGAACAGAATGGATCCGATGTCGTGGTAGATGCAAAGCCGGGGTTTGTATTAGGCGGCGGCGTAAAAGCTAAATTGTGGGAATTCGCCTCTACTGGTATAAGATTAACGATGGACGGCCAATATAAGGACACTCAGCTGGATTTCGATAAAACTGAGATAGGTGGCTCAACCGTATCAGCTACTAACGAGACTTTTGATATAAAAGAGTGGCAGATAAGTTTGTTGGCCAGTAAGAAATTCATAATCTCCTCGGATATGCGGGATTGCTATACTATTATACCGTATACGGGCCTTACATATACGGATTCAGACGTTGACGTATTTTTTACGCAGAGCGGATCTGGCTTGGTTTATTCTACTTATAACGGAGGGAATAAAAATCCGATGGGCGTTGTTTTAGGATTCGATATAATGCCTTCCCTTGTGAGCTGGTATTTATTTAGCTTTGAATTAAGGCTTATTAGCGAGACGTCTTTTACGTTGTCAGGTACGGCGAAATTTTAGATCCTTTTCTTTTTACTTGCCATAGGTCCTATCTATTATATATAATAAGAAATTAGTATAAATGGCGTTATATTGAGGACGGAAGCATCTTGTCCTTAGGGAGTACTTTTAACAAAAAGCGGAATAAAACCTTGTTTCATAAAATTCGAGAAATGATGTGAAAGTTTTTGAAAACAATCAGATGTTTTTTACAGTACTCATAGCGTGGTTTGTAGCCCAGACCATAAAGGTCGCTATAGGTGTTATGCGAGAGAAAAGGTTTAATTTCAGGTGGTTTATAGGAGCGGGAGGCATGCCTTCTTCCCACGCGTCTACTGTATCAGCCCTTGCCACGGCGGTGTGGTTTACTTATGGTTTTACATCTCCGCTTTTTGTAATCGTATTTTTCTTCGCATTTATAACAATGTTTGACGCTCAGGGGGTAAGGCGCCAGAGCGGACATCAGGCGGAAGCCCTTAATAAGATTATAGAAGACATATATTTAAATAAAGGCATTCAGCAGGAAAGGCTTAAGGAGTTATTAGGTCATACGCCTATACAGGTATTTATGGGAGCCGCCGTAGGGATTCTGGTAACCGTTCTTTGTTACATGTAGACAAATAGATATTAAGTTTTATTTCATAAAATTTGGGAGGATAGAGTGAATAAGATATTGGCTGGAGTCGGGGTGGGGATTGTCGTAGCGGGATTGGCGGCGTTGGCTGTATTTGGTATGAAGAACTTAGGCAATAACATAGACGCGAAATCCATAGAGGCGCTTATTAAAGACGGTAAGCTGGACGAGGCAAAGGTCGAGATAGACCGGATAGCAGAGAAGAAACCCGACGCTAAATCCATCGGCCAGATATATTTTACGATAGCCGGTTCTTATGAAGCTAAAAACGATATAATAAAGGCGCGGGATATATGCCAGCTTATCCTGAAAAAATACCAGAATATAGAGAATGTTTCAGAGGTTCAGGATAAGGCTGGCAAGCTTAATATAGCCATACTTTTTTCCAGGGCTATGACAAATAAAGACGTGCTTTACGAGGTGGAGCCGGGCGATACCCTTATAAATATTGCAAAAAAATTCGGCACTACGGTTGACCTCATAAAAATCGCAAATTCTTTAACCAGCGAAAATATAAGAGTTAATGCAAAATTGAAGATTTCGAAAGCAAAATATAAAATCCTGGTTGATAAATCTCAGAATGTATTAACGCTTCTCAGCGATAACGATATTATGAAAGTTTATCGGGTTTCGACAGGAGAAAATAACTGTACCCCTGTAGGAAATTTTAAAATAGTTAATAAAATTATAAATCCTGTGTGGTATACGGAAAAAGCGATAGTGCCTGCTGAAAGCCCTGAAAACGTGCTTGGTTCAAGGTGGATGGGGTTTAATCTCGCGGGTTACGGTATACACGGCACAACCTCTCCAGAAAAGATAGGGCAGCAAGCTACTAAAGGTTGCGTAAGAATGATTAACACGGAAGTGGAAGAGCTTTACAAAATAATTCCTATTGGCACAGAGGTCGTAATAACGGACTAAGAGAGGATAAAATGTCTAGCATAGTGTTGGATTTCGAAAGGCCTATATTGGAGCTGGAGCGCAAGATAAACGAGCTGAAATCTCTCGCTTCTGATGGCAGTATCGACCTTGAGGAAGAGATAAAGACTCTTGAAGCAAGGCTTGAGAAATTAAAAAAAGAAGTATTTGAATCTCTTACCTCATGGCAAAGGGTCCAGATAGCAAGGCACCCCAAAAGGCCGTATACCATGGATTATATAAATATGGCGATGATAGATTTCGTTGAAATGCATGGCGACAGGATGTTCAGCGACGACAAGGCTATGGTAGGTGGGTTTGCCAAGATTGACGGGGAAAAGGTGCTTGTCTTGGGGCATCAAAAAGGAAGGGATACGAAAGAGAATATCATGAGAAGCTTTGGCAGTGCCCATCCAGAAGGGTATAGAAAAGCGATGAGGATGATGGAACTTGCCAATAAATTTGATATACCTATAGTAACTTTTATCGATACTCCGGGCGCGTATCCGGGAATAGGTGCGGAGGAACGCGGGCAGGCAAATTCAATAGCTTATAATTTAAGAGAGATGATGCTTTTGAAGGTTCCTATCATTGTGGTTGTGATAGGAGAAGGCGGCAGCGGCGGGGCGCTAGGGATAGGCGTAGGCGACAGAGTTTACGTGATGGAAAATGCATATTATTCCGTAATATCCCCGGAAGGCTGCGCCGCAATTTTGTGGAAAGACAGACTGAAAGCCCCTGATGCGGCAGAGGTGCTGAAGCTTACTGCGAAAGACCTTCTTGGCCTGGGCCTTATTGATGAAGAAATTCCGGAGCCTTTAGGCGGAGCTCACAGAGACCCTGAAAAGGCGGCTCAGAATGTAAAAAAGGTTATCAAGAAAGCGTTAAAGGAATTAAAGGCAATACCGAAAGACGAGCTGCTCAAACTCCGCTACGAAAAATTCAGAAAAATGGGATCTGTGTGATGTGTTCGCCGGAGTGGCGGAATTGGCATACGCGTCGGTCTCAAAAACCGATGGTCGCAAGGCCTTGTGGGTTCAATTCCCACCTCCGGCACCATGAACCACTCGCTAGGAATTATACTTAAAAAGCAATTTCGCTCGGGTTCATGGCAGGCCAAATTCTCCGAAAAGACATTTCGTTGTAAGCCCTTTTATTGATAATTAATCCACCTCAAATTAACTTAAGTTATTTTTTAGCATAAATTATTAATTTGTTATAGGTTAATCATGATAGATATAAAAAAGATCAGAGATACAGCAGGACTGCGTAATTATGAAGAAAGATATATTATCTGGGGAATTTTTATATTTGCTTTTATAATCCGGATCTTATACCTGAACCAGATAAAAAATACCCCTTTTTTTGGCTGCCTGCAGTTAGACCCTCTATATTATGATACATGGGCTGGAAAGCTGCTTAAGACGGGCTGGGTAGATAGCAGCGTATTTTGCGGCAGCCCGCTCTATCTTTATTTTCTTGCAACGGTTTACAAAGTCTTCGGGCATAATATTTTTTTAGCAACGCTGATTCAGCATGCTCTTGGCGCTTTAAGTTGCGTGATTATATATTTAATAGGGGAAAAGATATTTAACAGGGCAGTCGGGATTATTGCCGGTTTGATGATGTCGGCGTATAGCATATTTATTTTTTACGAAGGAATATTGTCGCCTGATTCTGTGGTCTTATTTTTAATCAGCCTGGCGATTCTTACGCTTTTATACGCCGCAGAAAAACCATGCTTTAAGATTTTCTTTTTTTCAGGGTTACTATGGGGCTTATTAGTTTTCATGCGCGCGAATATTTTACCGCTGGTTATCTTGGCCTGGATTTTCGCGGCATTTAAAGAAAAGAAGAAAGCGGTTATATTTATTTTAGCTTTTATTTCAGGGATAGCCGTCGTAGTCGCTCCGATAACCGTCAAAAATTTTTTGATGACAGAAGAATTTGTTATAGTCGCGCATCATGGCGGCGAAAATTTTTATATTGGCAATAATCCTGAAGCAGACGGTCGCAATAAGCAGCCTTCATTCGTCAATCCGACTCCTTTCCGTGAACATGAAGATTTCAGGCGGGAGGCGGGCAGGATTACTGGAAAAAGTCTCAGCTATCCTCAGTCGTCCAGGTTCTGGTTTAGGGAAGGAATCGGCTTTATAAAGTCCAGGCCTTCGCAGTTCCTGGAACTATTAGTTAAAAAAAGCCGTTATTTCTTTTTTAGCAGGTATGAAGCGCCGGATAACGACAGCAGTTTTTATTTTTTTAAAAGATATTCCAGCCTGCTTAATATACTGGATTTTGGTTTTATCGCTCCCTTGTATTTATTAGGAATGGTGTTGGCTTTAAAGAATTTTAGAAAAACGTTTCTTATATACCTGATTGTCCTGGCTTATTCAGTGCCTATTATTATCTTTTTTGTTATCTCGCGGTATCGCCTCCCCGTGGTTCAGTTTTTTATATTGTTCGCGTCTTACGGGATATATTGGGTCTTTAATCAGGCAAGGAAAAGAAGACTCTGGCGTTTATTGTCCTGCGCGGTTATTTTAGGAGCGTTATTTTTTCTTATAAATAAAGAAGACATAAGGCCTGATTTCTCCCAGGACTACCTATCCCTTGGAAACGCTTATCTTCGGAAAGGGCGATATGACGACTCTTTAGAGGCTTACAAGAAAAGCCTTTCTCTTAATTATAAACACGCGAGTTTTGCTTATAGCGGAATGGGCAATGTATTTTACGCCAGAAAATTATATAATCAGGCTTTGTTCATGTATACCAAGGCGTCGTTATTGGACCCGGATTGCGCGGAGTATCATTTTAATGTTGGTACTGCATATTATAAACAAGGGCTATGGGATAAGGCTTTGTTTGAATTTAAACGGGCTATAAGATTAAATGCTTCGTATTCAGAAGCGCGCTATAACTTGGGCATGGTTTATTATAAAAAAAGGTTATATGAAAAAGCTATTCATGAGTTCCGGGAAGCTGTTAAAATAGACCCAGGCCATATAAAAGCTGGTTATGCCCTTAATCTTGCAGAAAAAGAATTCCGCGGCAATGAGCTTTAGATAGGCTGGAAAGCCTGGGTTTAGCTTAAAAATCTTGAATAATACCTATTTATATGGCATACTTTATATAATATAGATCGTTAAAACTAACAGCCTACAAAAGGCTATTTTTTTACCCAGATTATGGAAGAGATTAAAAAAGTATTAATCTTATTGTTGATACCGGTTTTCTTTAACCAGAATCAAGGATTTTGCGCTTCAAATAGGGATTTTGGTTTTTTGAGGCCTCCTATGTATTTCAGCAAGTTAATGCTAGAGGCTAAAGAGCGTACGCAAGAGTTAAATAGAGAAGCGATTCTGGTAGACGAAGAAGTAGAATTTACCGAAGCTGAAGTAAGAGATAGTACGGCTTCTAGCGGTAAGGTCAGAAAACTTTTTAATAAGATAGGCTTAAAAGATTGGCCAAGTCCGCCAATTTCTTCTCCCGAAGTTGACGTCGCAATAGATTCAATAGCCAGGTTGAGGCAGCAAAGGATCCTAAGAGGAGATACTTTTGTCTTAACATTTTTTGAGGAAAATGACAAAGGAGAAACTGAAAGAAGGGAGATGTTTGTCGATAGCCCGGAATGCCTTAATTGGCTCAGAAACAGAACCATGGAAACGAGTTTTGCCAAAACAGTAGGTGAGATATTAAATAATGCTTACGATACTTGCGTGCGGCGAATGCTCGGCAATTCTAATAGTGCCGGCGGCCGCATAGATACGGGTAAAGTACGAGTTGTTATAACTATTAGAGAAAAAAAATTGATTATCCGTATAATTGATAATGGCGAAGGAGTTAAGGGGTATCTTGGAGCTATGCCAAATTTTAATACGCACTATGGGAATGATTATGAAAATCTGCTGATGGGCGGACAGGGTATTGGAATTCCTTTGGTGCAGGTAGCCATGAAATATCATGGCGGGACAATAGAATGGCAAGGCCCATCCGGGTATCCCGAAGGTTTTGGAACAGAGGTTACGATGACTTTTCCTATTGATAATGAATTATTCGAAAAAGAACATCCCGACCTTTTTCTCAAACCTGGTTATTTTTATGCCAGAGCGCTTTGTCGCTTTATATAAGTTATGCATTAGCCTGCCTTGGAACCAGGCTTTTGTATTATGATTCATGTATAACCAAAAGTAGCCCTACAACAGTAAAAAGGGAGGGCTATTTTTTTGCGCAAATTATGATAAAGATTAAAAAAGTATTATATCTCAAGGTTTTGGTTATTTGTATTAGTGCTTGTTTTCTTGCAAATACTGCTGTATATTCTGAGTCTATGTTAAGGCCAAGCTTAATGTTCGGTGGAAAGGAAGATAATAAGGAGGGTATAATGGCGTCGCAGCAATTATTGGAACTGGAGAGGATGTGCCATATCGAATCAAATATCCCGGTTACGAAATGGGATAATCTATTTAGAAGCTTCGCAAGGTTGCCGGAAAGCGACAGGCAGAGAGTAGCGTTTATAATAGAAAGAACTGATTTTGAAAAACCATACGCATATGAAGTTTATTTGCCTAAAAAATTATCCGAAGAAGCATATCAAGTAGTCGTACGCAGGCTGGGAGAAAAAATTGTTTCTATGGTAGCCGGGCTCGTGGGAGGATGTTCGTTTAAGATTTATACGCAAGACGCTCAGCTATACACAGACCTGGTAGAGCAGTGGGAAAGAGAAGACTTGGTAAAAAAATACATGAAGACTGTTTATGGGGATGTCACTATGAAATGGGTTGATGAAAAAGATATCCCGCCCCAGCTTTTTAGCTTACCTAAGGGAGTAGCTTTAAAAAGAGACGCAAAGATGAAATTTAATAAAAGCGATTTGTTTGTAGGAATTGATTTTGGACGGTCTGATGTTAAATTTTATCTGATAAATGGCGAAGGGGAAAGGCTTACCGGATTTTCAAAAAATTGGTGGACTATGATGGACAATATTGCCAAGGACGTGAATGATCCGAAACAGTTAGTCTCCGCAGAAGAGCATATACGGGTGCTTGTTGAAGGGGTAAAAGAGTTATTGGTGAATGCCGGCCAGGAACAAAAACTGCCGGATGGGTATAAGATATGCGGTATAGGGCTAAGCGCGGCTGCGGTAATATATCAAGGCGAAATCAGAGGCATATCTGGGATTTTTGCAGGAGTTAGCGAGGAAGAGATCGCCCGTTTAGTCCGGCCTTTAATAAATGTAATCGCGGAGCGCATGGAAGGATTGGTATCAATGGCGAAAGACGTAACCTTGGAGATCTATAATGACGGCGATGCGGCGGCAGCTTTCAGTATCATAAATAGAGAGCAGCCGCTTTTTACGGACGTGGTGGTGCATGTTTCTTTGGGGACTGGGATAGCCGGTTCCGTGGAGATAGAAGGGACTGTTTCGCCCATGCTGGCGGAGCTGGGAAAGATAATAGTCGACACCTCTCATGATGATAATCTGCCTTATCATGATAAGATAGGTGTCAGGGGAATGGGCCAGTCTTTGGCGGGGAGCCAAAGGAATTTTATTTATCTTTTGAGGAAATTTATAAAAGAAGAAGGCGGCTTCAAGACGTTTACAGTAAATTCGGATTTGACGCAGTCCAAGGTCCAAAGGCAGGCTTTGAAGCAGATCCAAAAGGTCTATAGCGAGCTGAAGGGCAGGCAGACACCGCTGACGCCGGAAGAGGCGCAGGATTTTAAAAACATAGAATTACTTTTTGCAAGGATGGGTGAATTTTTTGCGGAATTTTTAATAGCTACTTCGGATTATTTGAGGAAAGAAGAATTCAGCGTGAGCCTGATCGGTAAATGCGTGGAAGGAGAGACCGGGCTTATCCTGGTTAGAAGCGCCCAAGATTACCTTGCAAAAAATTATCCGGGCTATACCGTACATTTCAGTCTAGCGGAAGAGGCAGCACTAGGGCAGGCTCAGGCAATGGCTGATTTAGTAAGGATAAAAAGAGGAATAAGGCTGCAAGAAATTGCCGCTCAATCACTGATTTCCAAGACAGGAAGGCAATGTTTGTAGATAGCGCGAAGATAAACTCGGTGAAGCGGATTTTACCCAAAACATGATAAAAATTAAAAAAACGTTAATTTTATTATTGGTAGTTGTTTTTCTAAGCCCAGATGCGGTATTTTGCGCAGCAGATAAAAACTTTAAATTAAGGCCGCCTTTACTTTTTAGCAAGTCAAAGGAAAATATTATAATCGGTCTCCATGCGCCTGAGCCAGAAGATGGAATATTATTATCCGAAGAAGTGACTTTCAGGTTGAATGATACAAGAAGAGGCATGGTCCTGCAAAGGCTCGCGGGCATAAGAATGATACAACAAATAGACTGGCTGGCCTCATTTACAAGAGAGGCTGATCGAGAGATAATAGGCCTTGCCAGGCTCAGGCAGGAACGTCTTATTTTAGACGATGTATATGATTTAACGTTTCTTGACGGAAAAACTATAAAAGTGGACAGCCAGGAATGCCTTTTTCGTCTTATAGAAGAGACTAGAAATACTACTTTTTACAAGGTTATGCTGGAAATATTGACAAACGCTTATGATAGCTGCGTGCGCAGGATGGTAGGGAAAGATATCGTTGGGGGAGGGGAACCTATAGACGTCGGGCGGATAGGCTTTTCTATGGCTATAAAAAACGGTAATTTGATAATTAGCGTAAGCGATAACGGAGAAGGGATATTGAAAGGAACGCCTTCAAACCCTGTATTCCGGCGCTATTACGGGAAATACGATGATTTGATAAACGGGGGACAGGGCCTTGGTATACATATAGTCAGGGCTTTGCTGAAATATCACGGTGGTACGATAGAATGGCGAGGATCTCCCGGGTATCCCGAAGGTTTTGGGACAAAAGCCGTTGTTATATTGCCTATCAGCGGCGAATTATCAAATCAGATAATGCAGCTGTCAAAAGCACAACCGGAAAGTATGCAGGAAATATTAGGAAAAAACTTCAGAGCGTTGCAAGACGAAATATAAAAGCAGAATCTTTAGCCTATGGGAAGGATTAGAAAATATTATAATTTTAAGATCGCGCTAGTAATACTCAACGCATTTTTTATTTTTAGCAATACGTTTTGTTATTCTGTAGATACATTACGCCTGCCGGTTGGAGAAAACAGAATTTCCGAGCGCATGCTGGAAGTGATGCGCTCCAAGCCGGTTTCTTTTGCTCAGATAGTCCAGGATGTATTTAAAGACAAGGGGTATATCGTAGACACTGCTTCTTTAGGGAGCGGATGGCGCTGTGTCGTATTTAAAGCCACAGAGATCGCTACTTCTAAAACAGTAGCGATAAAGATAGCAAATCCTTATGGAGATATTGTTCCAGAAACGTGCCGCGCTTACTGCTGGGTAATGAAAAGCCAGGTTGAATTTTGGAGACAGAAAAAGGTTTTTAACCATAATTTTTCGGCCTTGGTTCAGCTTTATGACGCCGGGTTTATTCCGAAGGCCGAAATGAAAAAGTACGCTACGCCCAGCAATAAAGTTTTATTTGAAAGGTTTGATTGGGATTATCATTATCAGGTTATGGAATTTATAGACGGAAAAAACGTAGAAAATCTTCTGCGCGATAAATTTTTTACAGATAAGGATATTATATACAGTTTAGTCGAACTCATATACGGTATAGATGATTTGCATAAAGCAGGATTATCTCATGGTGAATTATTGCCAAAAAATATTGTCATAGATAAAGATATGAGGTTTAAGGCCTGCGATCTGGATCCTTTAAGCCTGGCTTATGAAAAAAAAGAAAAAGATATAAGATATTTATATTCTGTGGCAAGGCAGATTTTAAATCAAGCTTACGGAACTGATCTTGATGATTTTTTTAAACAGTGGACTATCAATTATGTTGTAGAACATGGATTAAGATCTTTCGGTGACGCTTTACTTGCAGTAAACAGCCCTTCAATGAGAATAGATAAAACTGTAAGAAGTGCAATATAATTTTATTCTAACATGGTTAGAATCAGCAGATTAAGGTTGTTTTTCTCTAGGTTATGTTAAAAATTAAAAAAAATTATAATTTGAAGATTATATCTGTCATGGTAATTATAGCATTTACTGTTACAAGTATATGCTATGGCATAGATTTCCCCAAGAAATCCCACCTAAGAGCTCCTGTAGGAGAATCGGATATTTATCAACGTCTAATTAAAGCTATAGAAGTTTTAAAAAAAGGTGCAAGAAGCCTAACGGATGAAGACATCGCTATTGCAATTCAGATTCTTCAAATAGAAGGAACAAAGCCGACTATTAAGGAAGTGGCGAGATTGCTGAAAATTTCAATCAAAGATTTACTTTTAGCGGAAGAAAAAGGGGACATAAGGGGATTGAATAATCTTCCCGTTAAGAATAGTTTTTGGGTTAGATTTCCGGTAATGCCGATATTGTTTTTTCTTTTAGGTATTGGGATAGGGAGTTTACCAACCGTATTTACAATATTAATATTGCCCCATGAGTTAGCTCATGTTTTTATTCATACGCTTGAAGTTCCTAACGAGATTTTTGATAAATTAGTTATTAACCCTAGCAGCGATCCATTTGGAATCATTCAACGGCTTTTTACTTTTGTTGTAACTGATGTTAAAGTATCCAGCGATAGAGTTGCTGTACAGTTATATACTGAACTTACACAACCAGTTTTACCTTTTCAGATACCTATGAAAATAGGAATAATTTTAGACAATTTCGTTCCGTCAATTATTTCCGCAACTCTGGGATGGTTGCTAATGTTAACAGGTTATAAAAAGCAAAACAAGCGGCTTTTGAGAAATCTAATCGCAGGCATAGGATTATCTCAATTGATATATATCGGACTTATTTATCCTGTGGGAGTTGTTTCAGGATGGTTTTTTGGGGACTATATAGGAGGCGTAGGATATATTCTCCAATTATTGAATATTAATGTAGGCGTAGACATTCCTTTCCCGGTGTTTCACCTCTTAATTTTAATTTCTGGAGGCTGCGTGCTTTTAGCAGGATATTTAATTGCCAAAGGGTTGACAAGCTTAATAAAAGCCGGGATATCAAAAACTACAACAGCTGCGGCTTATCTAGGTGAAGTTGCGAAAAATTTAATCTCAATCAGGGCCAGCAGAGCCTCTTTGTAACAAATTTAACAGAACTAGCCCATCTTTCCCAATAAACTTGACAAAACTAACAATGTCAGATTGTCAAGATTACTAAATGATTCATGGTGCGGAAGGAGGGAGTCGGCGCCCGCCTGCGGCGGGTCGGCCATTCGCCCTTGGAATACTCCTATTTGTCGTATTTCAAAGCAGGGCTCTCTTCGACTCTTTACTTTGCAGGAAACTAAAAGATTCATGGTGCGGAAGGAGGGAGTCGAACCCTCAAGGGATAACCCATACGCTTCTGAGACGTACGCGTATGCCAGTTCCGCCACTTCCGCATGTAGTCAATAAGTATACCTTTATTTAATCTACCTGTCAATTATCTTGATTTATAACGGATTTTTGATATAATAAATTTTATAATAAATCTTAGGTATCGGAGCATAAAGATTCTTTACCGCCTAAAATGCTCCTATCCGTCACATTGCTTAGCGCGGCGCTTCAGGATAAAATTTACTTCGTAAGTTTAATAATATGGAATATAATTCTGTAATTACTAATAGGTCAGCCAGACGGGATTTTTTTATAATTGAGACAATAGAGGCAGGTCTTGAATTAAGAGGCGTAGAGGTTAAGTCGATACGTTCAGGAAAAGCTAGCCTTGCCGAGAGCTTTGCGAAGATAGAAGAGAGCGAAATTTTTCTTTATCATATGCATGTAAGTCCTTATAAATACGATAGTAAAGAACAAGATACTCTTAGGCCAAAGAAGTTGCTTTTACATAAAAAACAAATAGAATATTTAAAAAACCAGGTTTTACAGAAACGTTTAGCGCTTATCCCGTTAAAGACTTATTTTAAAAATGGATTTGTAAAAGTTGAACTTGGCCTGGCACAGGGAAAGAAGCAATATGATAAACGCGAATCAATAAGAAAAAGAGAATCAGATAGAGCTTTGGCAAGGGCAAAGAGAAGTAAATTAAAATAAAAAAATGGGGGGGCGAAAGGTTTCGACTTTGATAGGCTTGATAAGAGCAGCATGTTGAGGTTGTCGGGAGGCCTCATTAAACACCTGGCACAAATTAAACGCCAACTACAATGCAGTAGCTGAAGCGGAAGCGATCCTTGCTTCCAGCGAGGCGGTAGCTGTTGCCTAATTAGGCAACCCGTTTACAGG
>Ga0172371_10002117_pt1 | contig 31671 bp, 33 predicted proteins | sample Lak12m_FD_114543 | JGI IMG/M metagenome (GOLD analysis project Ga0172371, IMG submission 114543) | Freshwater microbial communities from Kabuno Bay, South-Kivu, Congo - kab_022012_12m | ecosystem: Environmental > Aquatic > Freshwater > Lake | place: Democratic Republic of the Congo: South-Kivu...
CCCGGTCGGGGCGATAGCTGTTTTTCAGGTTTTTTCTACGACGTGAGGGGTTCGAATCCCGTTTTTATCGAGATGATGGGCGTAGTTCTAGAAGACCTTGTGCATTTTGCCTTGGCAAAATGCAGTTGCCGAATGACGCATCATTCGGCAATTTGCCAAAAGCAAGGCTTTTGGCAACTCAGACATCGAACTGCAGTTCGATGCTGAACGCCCAGCCATTCTGAAGTGCCGGAAACAGCGGCAGGGCAACCGCTGTTCTGAACCAAATTTCCCGGGAAATGCACGTTGCACCCGGAAATCGCGCTGCTTGGGCAGGCAAGCCGGAGCCCACGCCCCTTACTTTCCCTTCGGCAGCCTTTTGTAGACCCTTTTCCTGTGGTCAATGAGAGTTATTTCTATCCTTTTTTCGGCGTGATTGATGTCGGCAATCACCCTGTAATCCCCGACGCGCAGCTTGAAGTCCTTCCGGCTCTCCAATTGCTCAAAAAAGTGCATCGGGTTCTCCTTGGCATCAGATGCCTTGTTGGAAATCCTCTTTCGAAGTTCCTTAGGCAGGCTTTCAAGGCATTCGAGGGCCTTCCTATCGTAAATCAGCTCATATGTCACAGGCCCAGCCTCCTCCTCGCCTCATCCTCGGTCACGAAATCGCCTGATTTTATCCTTTTCCTTGCCGCGTCTATCCTCTCCACCGTTTCTTTGGAGAGTTCCGGCTCCTTCTTGGCGGTTTCTGCAATGCCCACGAGCTTCATCACCACCTCATCGTAGCTCTCGTTGCGGTATTCCCGGTAGCGGTCAAGGTGGAACTTCGTCTTCTTGTGCAGCCGAATTGTTGCTATGTCCATATACATCACGCATACATTGATATATCTAAATATATTTAAAGGCTCGCCTATAAGCCACAGCACTTTTTTTCCTAGGAAATTCACTGTGTGTCCGGCTGGACGCCATATTTGGGCGCAAAGGGGGCTTTTTTCTCCGGCGTGGGAATTTGGACGCAGGTCGCCCGGAACTTGTGCATTTTCGTCGCTACGAAAATGCATCAGACATCGAACCGCGGTTCGATGCTGAACGCACGGCCGGGGCGCTCAGCATTTTCGCCTTGCGAAAATGTCTGATGCATCTTGCTTGGCAAAATGCACATCTGCTTTTTTATATTTTCATTTGATGGTCAGCGCATGCCAAAAGCAATCATTTTCGACCTGGACGGCGTGGTCTACCTCGGCGCGAAGGGGATTCCCGGCGTGGCTTCCGAGATTGCGCGCCTGCAAAGGAAGGCGCGCGTGCTGTTCCTCACCAACAATGCCACAAAGGGAAGGCGGGAGTACGTGCGCCACCTTGCGGCTTATGGCATTTCGGCGAAAGTTGGCGACGTGATGACTGCCTCCTACGGCTGCGCGCGCTATGTTTTGGAAAATTACGGGAAGGGGAAGCGGGTATTCGTTGTCGGCGAGCAGGGCTTGAAGGACGAGATGGCAAAGGAAGCTGGCGCAAGAATTGTTGGCAGGAATGCTGAGATTGTAGCCTGCGGCCTTGACAGGCAATTCACCTATGAAAAGCTTGATGGCGCGCTTGCGTGCCTGGATGCAGGGGCAAAATTCATACTTGCGAACAACGACCCTACTTTGCCGCGCGAGTTTGGCGCATCGCCTGGAAGCGGCGCGATTGCGGCATCGCTTGCCTTTGCAAGCGGCAGGAAGCCGGATGCCATTGTGGGAAAGCCGTCGCCGTATCTGCTGCGGGAGCTGCTCAAGCTTCACGGCATCCGCGCAAAGGAGGCAGTGTTTGTGGGCGACAGGCTGGAAATCGACATCCGCATGGCGAATAAAGCTGGCATGAAATCCGTGCTGGTGCTCACGGGCGTGGCAAAAAGGGGCGACGTAAAACGCGCCCCTGAAAGCGACAGGCCGTGGAAAATAATCAAAAGCGCGGCTGAAGTGGGAAAAGCGTTGGGGATTTAGATGAAAAATTTCAAGAGAAATTTTTCAGAATTGGAAGCGCAGCGCGATTCCAATCTGATGAAGGTTGTGATTATCCACGGTTATCAGGGAACGGCGATGGGCGGCTGGCGCCCGTGGCTGAAGCGCGAGCTGGAAGCGCGCGGCTTTGAGGTGAGCGTGCCTGAGATGCCCACGCCCGATGCGCCGCGTGCGGAGGAGTGGGTTGCGGTTATCGGAAGGGAAGTTGGCGATGAGGGGAACGGTTGCGTGCTTGTGGGGCATTCGCTTGGCTGCATAGCCATCCTGAGATATCTTGAAGGCGCGAAGAAGAAAGTTGCGGGCGCCGTGCTCGTGGCAGGGTTTGCGGAAAAGCTGGGGGATGGCTTTGAGCAGATTGAGAATTTTGTGGAAAAGCCGCTGGAGTTTGCAAGCGTTAGGAAAAACTGCGGGAAAATGGCTGCCATCTTCTCGGACAACGACCCATACATCCCGCTTTCGCAGGTTGCGCTGCTTGAAAGGGGGCTGGGCGCTAAAACGCTGGTGCTGCACGCGAGAGGGCACTTTTCCTCAAGCGAGGGCACCACAAAACTGCCTGAGGTGCTGGCGCTGATTTTGGAAATTGCGCGGTGATTCTGCCTGCGAATGGCGTTTGCTTTCCCTATCTGAAAAGGTCGCGCACCGCCTGCTCCACGTTCTCCTTTGTTTCCGCCTCTTCATGAGCCCCGGCAAGCGAGGCGTCTGGCGCGGCGGGAAGCGAGGGCGCGGGGGAGCCTGAAAGGAGCGAGGAGATGCTGATGCACACCGAGGCGCCGCATGCGGGGCAGCGCGCGGTGAGCGTGAGGTCGTCGATAAACATGTCTGATGAGAAGTCGAACGAGTTGTTCGCGCCGCACTTGCAGGGGACGTACTTCTTGAGCGAGACCATGAAAACCACTCCGTGGTTTTCAGACATCGTCCCGGCAGGACGATGCTGATTAGCACCACCGGCAAGAAGAACGGGGGCGCGGTTAATAATGGTTATTATAGCCGCAGCTCCGCTGCGACTGCTGAAAAAGTCGTCTGCAACTTTTTCATTCCACAGTGCAGCTTTTTGCCAAATTGCGCGGCTTGTCCGGGTCTTTCCCGAGTTTCACCGCCATGTAGTAGGCAAGGAGCTGCAGCGGCACCGCATACACGATTGGGATTGCCAGGGGCTGCACGGCAGGCATCCTGAAGGAAAGCGCGCTTTTTGCTATCGCATCGTCGCTGTCTGACAGCGCGACAAGAAGCGCGTCGCGCGCGCGGCACTCCTGCATGTTGGAGATTGTTTTCGGCAATGATGCGCCTGAGGGGGCGAGCGCGACCACCACCACGTCCTTCTGAAGCAGGGACAGCGGGCCGTGCTTGAGCTCGCCCGCTGCGTATGCCTCTGCGTGAAGGTAGGTGATTTCCTTGAGCTTGAGCGCGCCTTCGAGCGCGGAGGGGAAGGAAAGCGAGCGGCCTATGAAGAAGAAGTCCTTGTGCGGGGCCAGCTTTTCGGCAAGCGCCTCAATCTCGCCTGAGCGGGACAGGATTTGCTCGATTGCCTCGGATGCGTCCGAAAGCGCGGCAAGCCCATCCTTGCTTCCGGGCAATGAAAGCGCAATTTTTGTCAGCACTGCCACTTGGGAAGTGAATGACTTGGTGGCAACCACTGCAATCTCAGGCCCTGCCGAGATGTTCACGCACGCGTCCGATTCGCGCCAAAGGGAGCTGCCGGTCACGTTTGTGACGCCAAGTATTTTTGCCCCTGACTTTTTCGCAAGCCTGACTGCCAGAAGCGTGTCCGCCGTTTCTCCGGACTGGGAGATTGCAACCACCACCTTTTCCTTGCCGGTGCGCGCGTAGGAGAATTCCGAGCCGATTGCCACGTCGCAATTCACTGACAGGCGGGATTGGAGGAGCTGCTTGAAGACAAGCCCTGCATAGTACGAGGTGCCGCAGGCAACCACTGTGACGTTCTGCTGCCCCTTCAGGAGCGCAAGTGCGCCTGAAATATCGGCTGCAAGCGCCTCGCGTATCTTTCCTCCCTGCTCGTGTATCTCTTTCAGCATGAAGTGGTCGAACCCTTCCTTTTCCGCCATCTTGGCAGTCCAGGTGACAGTGTGCACCTTGCGCTTTGCCTTCTTGCCGCTGTTCGTGATGGAATAGGAATCGCGCGTGAAGCGCACCAGGTCGCCGTCCTCTATGTAGATGACGCGCTTTGTGTAGTCAAGGAGCGCCGGGACGTCGGAGGCGCAGAACATTTCATCCTTGCCAATGCCCAATATGAGCGGAGGGCCGTTCCTTGAGAGGTAGATTGCCTCTTCCCCTTCATGCATGCAGACAAGCGACCAGCTGCCGGAAAGTTTTGCAACTGCATTTGCGAATGCCTTGCCGAAGTTGCCTTGGTTCTTGCCTTCCTCTTCAATGAGATGCGCAATCGCCTCTGTGTCGGTTTCGGACACGAACTTGTGCCCCTTTTTCGAAAGCGACGCGCGCAATGAGTCGAAGTTTTCTATGACGCCGTTGTGGACGAGATATATCTTGCCTGAGGAGTCTGTGTGCGGGTGCGCGTTTCTCTGCGTCACGCCGCCGTGCGTTGCCCAGCGCGTGTGGCCTATGCCCATCGCGCCTTCAAGCTGGAGGAAATCGCGCTTGGCGTGGATGTCGTCAATCCTGCCGATGTCCTTTATTGCCGTGATGCCTTTCCCAGAGACAGTGGCAATGCCTGCGGAGTCGTAGCCGCGGTATTCGAGCTTTTGGAGGCCCTTGAAGATGACCTCGGACGCTTTGCGGTACCCGATGTAGCCGATTATTCCGCACATGAGAATTACCTCGAGGGCTAGGCCTTTTCGCCGATGGCAAACGTCCTCTTCAGCGACGTTATCCTGATTTTCACCTTTTCGCCTACGATGCCGCCTGCGACGAATACCACGAAACCTTCCACGTGCGCTATCCCGTCGCCCTTGGCGCCCTTGGCGTCGATGATGACCTCGTACTCCTTGCCCTCTTCCACGGGGCGTCCGATGCCGTTCATAAGACCGCCTCCCGCTTGTTCTTCCGAGCCACCATTAATAAAATTACCTGAACGGCGCCGGGTTTGGGGCGTTGCGTTTTGCCCAGGGCAAGGCGCGCAAAGCCCAGGGCAGTTGCCTGGGCGGGCAGGAGTTCCGCGCGCCATGCCTTTGGCGTGCATCCGCCTCTTCACCTGAATGGGCGTGCATTGCGCCTGAGGCGCATGAGGGATGCGCTCCTGCCCAGGCGCGAGAAAAGCGAGCCGTACGCGCGCTCGAACTCGTCGGGCGGCATTGCCGCGCGAAGGTCGGCCTCTATCAGGATGGCGGGATAGGCGTATGCCTTGTGCTGGCAGGAAAGCGAATGCACGAGGGAGGCGATTTCGGAAAACGTGCGCTGGCCGGATAAGAACTCCACGCGAAGAGGGCGGTCGTCCTTCACCGGCTTGAGGTAGAAGGAGAGGATTTTCTCGCTCCACTGCCCCAAATCCTTGAGGACGGGATGCTTGGAGGATGCCGAGGAATAGGTGAACGCGCAGGTGCGCTCGCCCGCCTCAAGCATGAAGTACAGGAAGTTGGTGTCGGACGTGTGCGCAAAGCCCTGCTCGTTCTGGGAATGGCGCTGCACTATGTCTATGAAGCGGCGCGAGCGGCTGTCCTTTATCACGCCAAGCAAAGTGGTGTTGGCTTTCCAGGCGGACTCGTAAAGCGACTGGTAGGCAGACACCACCTCGTCGTACAGGGGGCGCATCTCGGACTCCTCGGACGGCTTGTCGGACAGGAGCGGTGCAATCGAGCCGTCCATCATCAGGCACATTGGCTCGTGCTTCTGTATGAGCGCTGCGGCAAGGGTAAGCTCGCCTTTCAGGCGGAAAAGCGAATTGTGCAGCATCACGTCGTGCGAGTCCAGCCCGCTTCGAACGTCGTATTGCAGCGGGGGGAGGGGGGAGGGGAAATAGGCGTAGGACACCGACTTGGAAGCCTTGTAGGTGAAAAGCGCGCCCACCGCGCGCATGAGGAGGAAATCAAAGCCGTGGAGCTCCTCGCCGGCAATGCCGCCGTCCACCGCGGCAATGGTGCCTTCCACCGCCATTGGCTTCACCGGCAGGAGAAGCTCGCGCTCCAGCGTTTCGGGGTATTCTATCTTGCCCGAGTTGAAGCGCAGCCTGCGCGCAAGCTCCTCGCGCGCCTTTTCCGTGGAGGCGATATGCTCCGCAATCTCCGCTAGTCGGTCCGGCATGGGGATATAATCGGTGCAATCGTTTTTATGCCCATTGGAAGCGGCATTCCGCTGGCTGGCGGGCATAGCAATATAATTTGTGCAACCGTTTCCATTCTCATGGCAATCAAGCAGGCAATCATCATCAGGAACGACCTGGGCATGTCAAAGGGAAAGGCGGCAGGCCAGTGCGCGCATGCCTCGGTATCGGCCTACGCGCTCGCGCTTTCGAGGAAGGAAGAGGACGCGAGGCAGTGGGAGGAGGAAGGGCAGAAGAAAATCGTGCTGAAAGTGCAGTCCGAGGAGGAGCTGCTTGCGCTTTATGAGGCGATGAAGCGCGAGATGCCCTGCGCGCTGATTCGCGACGCCGGCAAGACGCAGCTGGAGCCGGGCACGCTCACGTGCTTCGGCGCTGGGCCTGCGGACGAGGCGCTCATCAACAAATACACCAAGGGGCTCAAGCTGCTCTGATTTTGGGGAAAGCGGCGGCACGCGCAGAAAGCCTTAAAAACAGGGCCAGGCACATCCCCACTCCCTCCCCCATAGGGGGAGCCATCTGGGAAAGGAGGTAATGGCATGCCATATCCAATGGGAAGCGTTGCAATTGCATCGGAAAAGCCAAAGGCCATCATGAAAGCTGCGCCAAGGGACATCCATGCGTTTGTCGGCGATTGGCAGGTAGTGCCCGCAAAGGCAGTGCTAAGCGTTGTCAAGGGCGGGGAAGCAATGCAAATTTCCAGCCCTTTCACGCGCGTGAAGAAGGAGGAGCCTGCGCAGCCGCTGCAGGAGGAGCAGGCCCGGCTCCCCCCAGACAATTATTTCGGCTGATTTCCCTTCTTTTCCGTTTATTTCCCGTTTTCCCCCTGCCGCAACACCGAACGGAAGTGCCTGCCTTTTTAAGCCTTATTGGGAAAAATGGGAAACCATTCGTTTTTACTTGGAGGTGGGACGATGACAGACGGCATGAAGGCAGAGGGGAAGGCAATTGAAAAGGGAGAATACGTAATCGGCATCGCAATCATGCTTGCCGCGCTCCTTGTTTCGGGCACGCTTTACATGGGCATGGGCTCGATAACGGACGCAATCGGCAAGGTGAAGCTCAACGTCACAACGGTGGCAGGCGCTGCCGCTGCGGCAAACACCACGGGCACGCAGGCGCCCAGCCCTGAGCCTTCCGCGCCGGCAGTGCAGAAGCTGTCGGGCCTTGACTACAGCACTGCGCCGTCCAAGGGCAACCTTGACGGCAGCGTGATAATGGTGGCTTACGACGACTTCGAGTGCCCGTACTGCAGCAAGGTGGAGCCCACGCTTACGCAGCTCATAGGGGCGTACCCGGACCTGAAGTTCGTCTACCGGCAATTCCCGCTTTCATTCCACCCGAATGCGCAGAAGGCGGCCGAAGCCTCGCTTTGCGCCGCGCAGCAGGGCAAGTTCTGGGAGCTCCACGAAAAGATGTTCGCAAACCAGGCGGCAATCACGGTCGAGGACGTGAAGAAGTACGCTGCCGGCCTTGGGCTTGACACTGCGAAGTTCGACGCGTGCCTTGACAGCGGCTCCACTGCCGCGCAGGTGGCGGCGGAGACAGGGGAGGGCGCAGGCATAGGCATCCGCGGCACGCCTGGGTTCCTGGTGTTCTCCAAGTCCGCCAAGGGCGCGGCGCTTGTGGCAAAGCTGCAATCGATTGCAACCGGCCTGCAGGCGCTCGGGGTGGACGCGGCGGTTGTCGAGGTGGATGGCGCTGGCAACGGGATAGTGTTTGCGGGCGCGCTGCCGTACGCCAACTTCCAGGAAGTCATGGGCGCGTTCAACTAAGCGCGCCGCTTTTTTGTTTTTTTTTTATTTTCCTTCCTGCCGTTTTTGCAAGCTTGGGGGGGCGGATGCATGGAACAGCCGGAAAAGGCAGGGTTTGGCAGGATGCATTACCTCATGGGCGCGGTGGCAGTCTGCGTGGCGCTCCTGCTGGGCGCCACGGCTTATTACGGCGCGGGAAGCGCCAAGGGAACGGCTGGCAACCTCAGCGCCGCCCTCAACTCCACAGGCCCGCAGCCAATCATGCCTGCGCTGAACGCCACGGAGGAGGCAAATGATGCCGCAAACGCCAGCGGGCAGCAGGCGGGGAATGCCTCTGGAAAGGAAGTGACCGTGGATTTCCTGTATTCGGACGGATGCGGGCACTGCCTGAACATGAAGCCCCGCGTATCGGGCGTGGCTGCAAGCCTGCCCGAGGGAAGGCTGGAAGTGCGCTACTGGAATTATGCCGAGCAGGACGGCGCCACCCGGGAAATCTATGCGCTTTACGGCAGGCTGGGCCATTTCAGGGGGGGCGTGCCGACCTTCGTGATAAACGGGAACGACTCGCGGGTGGGCGAAATGGCGGAGCAGGACTTCAGGGAATGGGTGTGCTCGAAGTTCTCGCTGCCCAAGCCAGCGGGCTGCTGAAAACCGCTTTTTCCGGCATGCGGCTGAATCTCTTTTTATTGTTTGCCTTCGCTGCCTAGAGCATGTCAGGGATGCAGGAGTTCATCGGAGCGTGCCTGAAGGGCGCTGCGCGGGAGATTGCCAGGGCAAGGGGAAGGGGGCTTTCCATAAGGGCAAAGGGAAGGAACGACATGGCGACCTCCGCCGACCTTGCCGCGGAAAAGCTCATTGTGGGCAGGATAAGGAAGGAATTCCCCGGCTCGGATGTGCTTTCCGAGGAATCCTACCTTAAGGCGGATTTTGCGCACGACTCGCTTTTCGTAATCGACCCCATCGACGGCACGCACAATTTCATACAGGGAATCCCGCTTTGGGGCGTATCGATAGCGCACTATTCCGGGGGCAGGCCCACCGCGGGGGGCATTTTCCTTGTGCCGCAAGGCGAGATGCTGTATGCCGAGAAGGGGAAGGCGGCCACGCTTGGCGGGAGGAGGATATCCGTTGCCAAGACGGGCAGGCTAGAGGATTTTTTCCTGCTTTGCGACACGAGGCTCCACAGGATAAGCGACCAGGGCTATTTGCCGCGCCTGGTTGCGCTGGAGAGGATGAGCCAGCACACGCGCTTTTTGGGCTCCACCGTGCACGACATGGGGTATGTCGCATGCGGACGGGCGGATGCGTGCATGAGCTTCCGGCTCAAGCCCTATGATTTTGCCGCAGCCGCGTTCATTGCCGAGCGCGCCGGCGCCACCGTCACCGACCTTGAGGGGAAACGGTGGGGGCTTGGGACGGCGAAATTCCTTTGCTCGAACGGGAGGCAGCACAGGCGCATCCTGGGCATGCTGGGCGGGAGGGGGTAGCGCCCTTCTTTTGGCGCGCGTTTGGATTACTGTTTTTTCTGCCGGCCAGCCGCCTCTTTTTCCGCGCGCTCCAGCATGTTTGGATAATGCGAAAGCAGCACTGAAAGCGAGGAGAATGCCACGGACGAGAAGAGCGCGGCAAGGCAGAGGCAGAAAATGAGCGAGAGCCATGAAATGGAGGAAAGCGACGACTTGAAGCTTTGCCTGGCTTTTGAGAGATTGGAGGCTGCCAAGTTTATGCCCAGCGCGGTCTCTTGGAGCTGTGCCGTCGAGGCGGATGCCGATGCGGACATCTGCGAAGCGGACTGCGATGCGTTGGCAAACTGCTGCGATGCCTGCGACAGCCGGATTGATGCCTCGGCAAGCCCCGGATCAACCAGGGGCAGCGAGGAAAGCCCGGACAGGGTTGACGAAAGCGCGGAGGCGGAATCCGAGCAGGACTGGAGCGCCAATGATACGGACGACATTGTTCCGTTCGCATGGGAAGCCGCATCTGCCGCAGAAGAGAGGGCTGCGCTTGCGCCAAAGAGGGCGGATTGCGCGGAATCGAACTGCGGCGTGACCGTGGCGTCTATTGAAGAGAGTGCAACGTATGATGCCATGTAGAGCGCAAGGCAGGCTGCCATCCCCGCCAATGAGAGGAGGAATGAAAGGAGGGCGAACGCCGCGGCGGTGTTCTCCAGCAGCCCCTCGGGAATGCCCATTCAAAGCCCCTTTTTCCTTTTCCTGCCCGCCAGGTGGACGAGGAATGCCCCGGAGAGGGCGGCGATGAGGAACAGCACCACAAGCACCGAGATTGCGGCAAGCGAAAGCGCCTGCGCATCGCGGGACTTCGCCTCTGCGGACGATTTTGCCTGGCTTGCCATCTGCAGCGCAAGGGCGGGCGAGGAATAGGCCGTTTCGTGCGCGGACGCCATCATCGCCTTCTCGCCTGACAGGTCGGGCGCGAAAAGCATTGCCTTTGACGCCGTGGCGTTGAACTCCGTGCCGGCTGCCGACAGGGCTGCCAAGGCGGCGTCGATTTCCTTTGCCGCCCCGGCCACCGTGGCCTCGTACGACGACACTTCCATTGCCGCAAGCTGGAGGCTGTGGTTCGCCGCCCCGTAGTCGCCGCCCTCGGCGCTCTTCTGCGCAAGCTCCACGAGCTCGCGGGAGCTTGACAGGTTTATGCCCTGGCGGTAGGCGTCCGACTTTGCCTGAAGCTGCCCAATCCTGCCAAGGAGCGCCGAGATGTCCGCGGTGCTTATGGCAAGGGACGAGTTCTGCTTCTTCTCCTCTTCCGCTGCAGCGCGGCTTTCCGAGCCTGACACTATGGAGCCCGCAAGCGCGGGAAGGCTAAGCGCGGAGTCGGCTGCGGCAGCGTAGGAGCCCGAGGAAAGCGCAAAATCCGCGGCGGACGCCTTGTTGTCGAACTGCACCATGAGCTGGATGCTGGCGGTCGAGGAGTTCCTGTATGGCGCCACTTTTGCCTGCGAGGACTGCACCAGCTGCCTTATGGCAAGCTCCACGGACTGCGTGAGCGAGGCTTGGGCGGATGCGCAGTCGGAGGAGGCCTTCCCGGCCAGCGAAGCCGCAAAGGAGAACGCATAGGCGTCGTAGTACTGCTGCGCCGAGCCGATGCTGGCGGAATATGCCACCGGCGGGAATGATATGTTGAGCCGGGAGGCCACTGCCTGCATGGATGCCAGGCTGGCGCAAGTCGCATTGGCGCCCGTTATCATGGCAAGCACATCCGGGTCGCCGCCCGTCTTGTTTATCGCGAATGCCTTGATGAGCCGGTTCTGGGTGTCGGCCACGTAAAGCGTGCCGTTTTGCACTATGACGTCCTCAGGGTAGGACAGGCTGCCCCCTGCCGTGGACGAGTTCAGGACATCCACGGGGTAGCCGTCGAGCGAGAATGCGACCACCGCCCCAAGCACCGCGTCGGCCACGTAGATGCGGTTGTCGTCGAAATCCATGCCGCGCGGGGATTTGAGCGTGATGCCCCCCTTGCCCCTGCCGATGGCCTGCTCGAAAGTGAAGTTGGCCCCATAGACGAAGACCAGCCCCTTCGCGGAATCGGATATGTAAATCCTGCCCCCGTGGAAAAGTATGTCCTGCGGGGAGGAAAGCAGCCCGTCCGAGTCGCCCTTCTGCACCGCTACGCGGGAATACGCCTTGGTAGTGCGGGAGAATGCCTGCACCTGCCCAAGCGTGCCGTCGGCGATGTATATCGTGTCGTTGGCAAGCGCGATGCCGTTCACCTTCTGCAGCGAGGTGGTGCCGGAGTTCCACTTGTCCAGCGTGGAGCCCACGCCGTTGTAGTAAAGGATGCTGCCGGTGCTTCCGCCCGATATGTAAAGGTCGCCGGTGGAGCCCTCGTATTCCATGTGCATGGGGTTGGTCAGGTATGCCTCGGAGGACGGGCTGGTGACGAACTTGGCGCGCGAGAGGTTGGCGCTCGTGTTGAGCATGTAGAGGATGCCCTTGCCCGAGTCGGCCACGTAAAGCGTGCCGCCCGCGAGGCAAAGGCCCGTGGGCTGCAGGAAGCGGTAGTAGTCGTCGCTGTCGGACTTCAGGGAGCCGTTCGCGGAGTAAAGGAAGGTGAAATTGGAGGAGGCGAGCGAGCAGGCAAGGAGCAGCGCGGCGATGGCGGCAAGATATCTCATATGAACACCGAGGGGGAATTGCGCCGACCCCATTAAAAATGGTTTCTGCGCAGCATCGGCGGCAGGCGTTTGGCGTGTTTTCGTCTTATTTTTTATTTATTTTAACTAAAATAGCTATTATTAATAGTTTGCAAGAACAATTTCGTTATAAAATGGCGATTGGTTTATAAATGGATGCCTGCAGAAGGGAAACAGTTGATTTGCATGGCATTGACGCAGGCAGTGGCGAACGGCGGGAAGGTGGGCAGCATAGGCGCGGCCTGGCCGCCCGCCTTTGACGCTAACAACGCGCGTGTGAAGGGGTTCTGCCCAGCAATCATCATGAGCAGGAATGAGCTTGAGCGGGAAGCGTTTGCATACGCAAACAGCGCAAGAAGGGCGCACCCCGAGGCTACAAGGACCACTTTCCGCGCATTTGTAAGAAGGGACCTGACGGAGGGCATAATCCGCCTGAATGGGAATATGGACTTTTCAGTCGAAGCGGCAGTGCCCGCAGGCAACGCAATGCCTGGCTTTGACCTGGTGTACTTTGGCAGGAACGACAGCATGCGCACCCCGCTTGCGGAAACGCGCAGGGAGGAAAACGAGAGCGTGGCTGCCATCAGGCAAAGCGTGGCGCGCGTAAGCCCGGCAGTTGCAATGGCAAGGCTCACATCGAACGGCTATCAGGTTTCCATGCCCATCAACGGGGAGCTGCACAACGAAAGGGACATTGAGGCGCTGCTTCGCCTCTACCAGGAGGCATACCAGCACTACACTTTCTCGATAAACGAGACCACCATACAAGTCATGATAGGGAACGGGAACAGGGTGGTGATGGCAAGGGACAGCGAAAGGCAGATAGCCTCGGCGCTCATTGCGGAGGAGTGCGAGCTTAGGCTTGGCAACGGCAGGCTCGTGAGGCTTTACGAGCTTTCGGATTTTGCGACTTTCAGGAAAGACAGGGGGAACGGGCTCATGACCGCGCTCCAGATAGAGGCCGTGAGGCTGATAAGGAACCTGCCTGGCGGGGAAAGCGCGATAATTTACGCCGAGGACAGGGCCCCTTGGGGCGCGGTGAACAAGTCGTCCCAGCAGGCAGGGCTTTCATTTGCAGGCACGCTTCCATGGCACTGCTCCATCCAAAGCGACAGGAGCGTGCAGTACGCAGGCGAGTATGAAAGCTTAAATGTCTGGTATGCAAAGTAGGCAGATGGGTGTTTGGCTTGGAAACAGTGGCGCTCCTCAGGAAGCTAGTCTCGATAAACTCGGTTTTCGGCAATGAGGGGGAGATGGGCGAGTTCCTTGAAGGGCAGCTTGCCAAATGCGGCTTTTCAGTGAAGCGCGTGGAAATCGCGCCCGGAAGGTTCAATGTGGTTGGCGAGCGGGGCAGCCGCGGAAAGCCTGTCCTTCTTTACGGGCACATGGACACCGTTCCTGCCTATGGCGATTGGAAAGGCGACCCGCTTGCGCTGCGCGAGGAAGGCGGCAAATTGCACGGGCTTGGCGTGTTTGACATGAAAGCCGGCATTGCAGCCATACTTTGCGCGTGCGAGGAAAAGACCGACAGGCGCCTTCGCGTTGTGTTTTGCGTGGATGAGGAGAACGACTCCGAAGGCGCGCACGCGGTTGCCTCGGCAGGGCTTTTTGACGGCGTGGAGGCCGCGCTTTCCACCGAGATTGCAGCAGGCGCCGGAGAGTGCAGGGGGCCGCGCGAGATAACGCTTGGCAGGCGCGGCAGGTGCGTCATAGAGATAGACGTGCCGGGAAAGTCCGCGCACGGGGCGAATGCAACGCGGGGCGTGAATGCCATAACCGAGGCCGCGCGCCTTGCGCTTGAGCTTGGGAAGCTGGATGGAAAGCTGGGAAAGCATTCCCTCCTTCCCCCGCCCACGCTTTTCGTTCGTAAAATCTCGGGCGAAAGCACCTCGCTTTCCGTGCCCGACCGCGCGCAAATCGAGCTTGACATCCACCTCGTGGTGCCCCAGACGCCGCAAAGCATGCTAAAGGGCATCAGCAAGTTCATAGCCGCGCAATATGCCTCGGGGAAATTCGCCGAAATCGACGGGAAAAGGATACGCGCGCGCCTGAAGGCGAGGAAAGTGCCCTACCTTGCGCCCTATGCCACCCCTGAAGCCAACCCAGCAGTGCAGCTGCTGTCAGGCATTGTGAAAGAAAAATTCGGCGAGGTGCGCTATGCCTACGGCGCATCGGTCGCGGACGACAACGTGCTTGCCGCGCACGCGCCCACATTCTCCATAGGCCCGATGGGGGGAGGCGAGCACACGCGCAATGAATGGGCATCGAAGGAAAGCTGCCTGCAGCTCGCCGAGGTTGTGCGTGAATTTGTCAAGAAGCTTTGATGGACGCCGCTAGTCTTCCTCGGAATCGTTCCATTGCCTTTCCTCGTTCCAAACGAACATGCCAGCACCTGTTATTGGTGATGGGGCGAACGGTTTAAATAGGTTTCCCCGCTTTCGTGGTTTTGCAACTAAAATAATCGTAAATGGCAAAAATAGCCTCTAAAATAGGCAAATTTAAAGAAAATAATGGCGAAAAAAGGCTTACTTCCACTTCCTGAGCACCATGTTGGTCTTGGTGGCGGTCACCTCGGGGTGGTGGCGCAGCGCGTCTATCCTGCGGTTCAGCTCGTCCATGTCGGGCGCCGCCAGGCGCACCACAAGGTCGGAGTCGCCGGATATCTCGAAAAGCGCGGTCACCCCGGGGGAGCGCATGAGCTCGCGGATTATCTTTTCCGACTGCGCGGAAGGCAGGAAGGTGACGAAGACGATTGCCTGCACCGCGCCGCCCTCCTCGACATCGACGGTGAAGCGGCGTATCACCCCGCGCGTGACCAGGTTTGCCACGCGCCTGCGCGCGGCAGGCTCGGAGAGCCCGACCTTTTTCCCAAGCGCCTCGTTTGCCATGCGCGCGTCCTCGCGGAGGATTTCAAGGATTTTGCGGTCGATTTCGTCCATTTTCCATGCCATGCCGTACATTCAGGGGCAAGAAATTTAAGGATGGCGGATGCCAATGGGTGCGGTGGAAACGTGAGGATTGGCGTGCCTGTTGTGAAAAGGGAGGAGATTGCGTCGAGCGCGATGCCCCTTGCCGCGCTTCTGGTCTTCGCCCTTGCGCTTTTGCTGTTCCTGTCCGTGGTCCGCGCAAGCATCTTCACCGAGGTATCCGAGGAAAAGAAGATATGGTTCGAGCTTTCGTTTTTGCTCCTTGCCGCGATAACAGCGGAGATGCTGGTATCCCACCTCAGGCAGCCATTCGTCATGGTGCTCCTGCTTGTGGGCGTGGCGATTTCGCCGTCCGCCATAGGCATCGCCTATCCCATGATTGCAGGCGCGGCAAACGCACTTTTGGCCCCGTTCCCGTTCGCCCTGCCGGAAGAGCCGCCCACCCTGGTGAGCACGGGCGAGCTTGTGATGATATTCGCCAAGCTCGGCTCCATATTGCTGCTTTTCAAGATAGGCCTGCACTCGGAGACCAGGAAGATTTTCAACCTGAAGAACTTCGTGATTGCGATTCTCGGGGTGGCGGTGCCGTTCCTCGGCGGCTACCTGTTCGCGGTGGCAGGAGGGCACGACTTCTATTATGCCATGTTCCTGGGAGCGGCGCTCACCGCAACATCGGTGGGCATCACGGTCGCGGTGCTTGAGGAGCTGCGCATGATGCAGTCCGACATGGCGCAGGCGCTTTTGGGCGCGGCGGTGATTGACGACATACTTGCCTTGCTGGTGCTTTCGTTTGTCGTGCAGGCGCCATCCGGCTTGGGCGCGGACGCCCTTGTCTCGCTTGCCTCGCTTGCTGGCACGGCGTTTGTCTTCGTGGCGGGCGGCATACTGCTGGGCAGGTTCGTGGTGGAGAATTATTTCGACCCAATGGTGGAGGGGAGCAAGGGCGGCCAGAGGGGGTTCCTTGCAATGCTCATGTACCTGCTTTTCTACGCATATGTCGCCGAGTACATCGGCCTGTCGGCCATCGTGGGCGCGTTCGTCGCCGGCATCACCATGAACTACAGCAGGAAAACCGGGGAGCTTTACACGATGTTCTACCCGCTTGAGGCGCTTTTCACGCCGGTGTTCTTCATCTCGCTTGGCCTTCTGGTGGACATAAACGCCCTCTTTGCGAACCTTGTGCCCATAATTGCGATCACCCTGATTGCGGTCGCCACCAAGGTGGCGGGCTGCGGCGCAGGCGCGCTTGCCGTGGGCATGAAGCCGCGCGATTCCCTTGCGATAGGGGCAGGCATGGTGCCGCGCGGCGAGATTGCGCTCATCATCGGCCTGTACGGGCTTACCGCGCTCACGCCGCAAGGCGTGCCCATACTGGGAGCGGCGGAGTATGCCACCATCGCGTCCATGGCGTTCCTTACCACAGTGGTTGCCCCCGCGATGCTATCGGCGGCGGTGAGGCCGAGGCATGCTTCTTAAATTCTTCTTCCCATTTGTCTAGCGCATGCGGATGTAGTATAACCTGGCTAGTATTTTGGCCTTCCATGATTTTCTGCCTGAAGAAAGTCAAAGGTCCGGGTTCAAACGCCGTTGTTTGGCGACGAATTTTTTCGCTTCGGCGAAAAAAGCGCCCCTTTTTGCCGAAAGGCAAAAACGGGCAGCGTGTTGCCAGCCTCCGGCTGACAATCCCGGCATCCGCATTTTATTCTTCCATAAAATGAGGATACGTTGCGCTTGGTGCAACGAGCATCCGCATTTTTTTCACCTTAGTGAAAAAAAGGTCGGCGCATTTTGCTCAAGCAAAATGGCCGCCGCACTTTATTTTCATAAAGTGAGGATTCATCGCCCGGAGGACGATGTGCATCCGCAAATTTTTTTCAAAAATTTGGGGCAGCATTTTCCATCGGGAAAATGCACGCCGCATTTACTTTTTCCACGGCAGGGGGCATAGTTTTAAATCCTCCTTTCGCCATAGTCTTTTGTGGAGGCCCGGGGATAGTTTGATTCGTCTAGCCGGGGGACTTTTCCGCGGAAATCGGGGGTGCTCTTATGGTTGTGTCGCCTATCGAAAGCAGGTACAAGACAGGCATGAACGCCCTTTTTGACGAGTCTGCGCGCATAGGCTCCTGGATGGAGGTCGAGGTGGCGCTCGCCCGCGCGCATGCCAAGCTTGGCGACATCCCGCCGGCCGCTGCTGAAGAGATTGCCGCGGGCGCGAAGAAGGTTGAGCTTTCCCGCGTGAACGAGATTGAGGCGGAGATACACCATGACCTGATGGCGATGGTGAAAGCTCTCACCGAGCAGTGCCCGAAATACGGCGGGCACGTGCATTTGGGCGCGACTTCCTATGACATCGAGGACACTGCGACTGGGCTTACCATGAAGCGCGCGATTGGCATGGTGCGCAAGGACCTGCTGGAAACCAAGGCGATACTGGGGAAGCGCGCAAAGGAGACCGCTGGGCTTGTGTGCATCGGCAGGACGCACGGGCAGCACGCGGTGCCCACCACTTACGGCATGAAATTCGCAATCTGGTACACTGAGGTGAAGCGCGACCTTGTCAGGCTGCAGCAGGCGGAAGAGATGATTTCCGTCGGGAAGATGGCGGGCGCGACAGGCACCATGGCAACGTTTGGCGGCAAGGGAAGGGAGCTGCAGGGGCTTGTGATGAAGGGGCTTGGCCTGAAGCCTGCGGAAGTGTCCAACCAGGTGGTGCAGCGCGACAGGCACGCGCAGGTGCTCTTCACGCTGGCGCTCACCTGCGCCACGCTTGAGAAAATCGCGAAGGAAATCAGGAACCTGCAAAGAAGCGAGATACAGGAAGTGGCGGAGCCTTTCGGGAAAAAGCAGGTGGGCTCGTCCACCATGCCGCAGAAGAGGAACCCGCACAAGTCGGAAAGGGTTTGCTCGCTTGCGCGGCTTGTGAGGGCGAACGTGGCGGTTGCGATGGAGAACATTGCGCTTGAGCATGAGCGCGACCTCACAAACTCGGCAAACGAGAGGTTCATCTTCCCCGACAGCTTCATACTCACGCACTACATCATCCTCCAGATGAACGGCATATTGGGCGGGCTCGCGTTCTACCCGGGGAACATTGAAAGGAACCTGGCGCTTTCCGGCGGCGCGGTGCTCTCGGAAAGGGTGATGATAGCCCTTGCCGAAAAAGGGATGGGAAGGCAGGAGGCGCACGAGCTTATGAGGGCCTGCAACATCGAGGCATTTGAGGGAAGGAAAAGGCTCCTGGATGTCCTTTGCGCCAGAAAGGAAGTTGCCAGGCTCATCCCGAAGAGGGAGCTGGAGAAATTGTTCGACCCCAAGACGTACATCGGCGAGTCGGTGGAAATCGTCGAGGCGGCGATAATGGATTAGGTGGGGGCATGGGCTTTTTGCAAAAAACAGACCCGGAAATCTACAATATCGCAAAAGGAGAGCTGAAGCGCCAGCGGGAGGGCCTTGAGCTCATCCCATCCGAGAATTTCACTTCATTGGCGGTGATGGAGGCGCAGGGGAGCGTTTTCACCAACAAGTATTCCGAAGGTTACCCGGGCAAGAGGTATTATGGGGGCAATGAGTTTGTGGACAGGTCGGAGACGCTTGCCATTGAGCGCGCGAAGAAGATATTCCACGCCGACCATGCAAACGTGCAGCCGCACGCAGGCTCGCAGGCAAACATGGCGGCGTACTTCGCCCTGCTTTCGCCCGGCGACAAGGTGATGGGGCTGAATTTGTCCTCGGGCGGGCATTTGACGCACGGCTCGCCCGTGAATTTCTCCGGGAAGATTTACACTGTGGTCGCGTACAACGTGGACCAAAAGACGCACCTGCTGGATTTTGACGCGATGGAGAGGCAGGCGGCGCAGGAAAAGCCCAAGCTCATTGTGGCCGGCTTCACCGCTTACCCGCGCCAGGTGGATTTCAGGCGCTTCCGCGAGATTGCGGACAGGTGCGGGGCGAAGCTGATGGTGGACATGGCGCACATTGCCGGCCTGATTGCGGGGGGCGCGCACATGCAGCCTTTCCCCCATGCGGATGTTGTGACAACGACCACGCACAAAACCCTGAGGGGGCCGCGCGGCGCGATAATACTTTGCAGGGAGGAATACCGCGTGCCCATCGACAAGGCGGTGTTCCCGGGCCTGCAGGGGGGGCCGCTTGACCATGCCATTGCCGCAAAGGCGGTCTGCTTCCACGAGGCAATGCAGCCGGATTTCTCTGCCTACGCGCACCAGGTGGTGAAGAATGCGCGCGCGATGGCGGATGAGCTCCTTGCGCAGGGAATGGCGCTTGTTTCTGGCGGCACGGACACGCATTTGCTCCTGATCGACCTGAGGAACATGGGCATCACTGGCAAGGAGGCGCAGCTTGCCCTTGACGAGGCGGGGCTCACTGTCAACAAGAATACCGTGCCTTATGACACGCAGTCGCCCTTTGTCACCTCAGGCATACGCCTGGGCACGCCCGCGCTCACCACGCGCGGCATGGGCGAGGGCGAGATGGCGGAAATCGCGCGCATGATACGGAGGGTGTGCGCTGCGCACACGGATGCTGCGCTGAAGCAGAAGGTGAGGCAGGAAGTGCTTGAGATGACTTCGCGCTTCCCGCTTTACCCAGAGCTTGGCTGAGATGATAATATGGCGGCAAAACTTATTGACGGCAAAAGGATGGCGGACGCGCTTCTGGGGAAAGCGGCGGAGAAAGTCGCAACGCTTCACTTCAAGCCCTGTGTTGCCATAGTGCTGGCGGGCGACGACATGGCCTCGCAGACATATACGAGGAAAAAGCACGAGGCATGCGCGAGGGTGGGCATGAAATCGAAAAATGTCGCAATGCCGGGAAACGCATCGCAAAAGGACATAATCGCGCAGGTGCAGCACCTGAATGAGGATTCCGAGGTGGACGCCATACTGGTGCAGCTGCCCCTGCCCGAAGGCGTGGACGAGGATGCCGTGCTTGCCTCGGTGGCGCGCGAGAAGGACGTGGATGGCTTTCACCCTGAGAATTTCGGGAAGCTTGCTTTGGGCACCGGGAAGGTTGTGCCCTGCACGCCTGCGGGCGTGATGCACATGCTTTCCGAAAGCGGCGTCTCCGTTTCCGGGAAGGAAGCCGTGGTCATAGGCAGGAGCAGGATAGTGGGAAAGCCGCTTGCCCTTCTTCTCATGAATGCAGGCGCCACTGTCACCGTGTGCCACAGCAAGACGCGCGACCTGGCAATGCACACCAGGAATGCGGACATTATTTGCGCGGCTGTCGGCAAGCCGAAAATGGTGACTGGGAATATGGTGAAGCCCGGCGTGGTCGTGATTGACATTGGCACCAGCAAGCAGGGCGAAAGGCTGGTGGGCGACGTGGATTTCGAGGGCGTGGCAAAAAAGGCCTCGCTCATCACTCCTGTGCCCGGCGGCGTGGGCCCCATGACGATTGCAATGCTCATTGAAAACACGCTGGCGTGCTACGAGGAGAGGAGGAAGAAGAGAAGTGAGTGACGTGGCAGTGACCTACGCGCGCGCCCTGCGGGAAATCTACTCATTGGACAGGTTCGGAAGCAAGCTTGGGCTGGAAAGGATGCGCGCCATCCTGCAGGAGCTTGGGGGGCCGCAGAAGAAGTACAGGTGCGTGCTGGTGGCGGGCAGCAACGGGAAGGGCTCCACCACGGAAATGATTGGCGAGATTTTGCGCGCAGATGGCCTGGAGGTCGGCACTTATTTTTCCCCGCAGGTGGAGGAGTTCCCGGAAAGGATAAGGGTGGGCGGGAAAAATGCAAGCAAGAGCGGGATTGCCGCTGCCTATTCTGAAGTTAGGAAAGCGGCAGACGCTGTTGCGCCTGAGGCGACTTTTTTCGAAGTGGTGACTGCGATGGCGCTTGCGGCATTTGCCAATCGCAAAGTCGATGTTGCAGTGCTTGAGGTTGGCTTGGGAGGAAGGCTGGATGCCGCCAATGCCGTGGAGCCGTCTGTTTCGGTGCTTACTTCGCTGTCGCTCGAGCACACCGATGTGCTTGGCGGCACCATTGGGAAAATCGCCCATGAGAAGTGCGGCATTGCGCGAAAGGAAAGGCCGCTTGTCTGCGGCCCGGTTTCCGGCAGGGCGGGCCTTGCGGTCGGCAGGGAGTGCGCGCATGCGGGCGCGAGGGCGATTTTCACAGGGCATGATGTGAAAGTGGCGGGCTTGAGGGAAGATGGCGGGCGATGCTCGTTTGCCGCCAAGTTTGCAGGCAGGGAATATTCCGTAACGCTTGCAGCGCCCGGGAAATTCCAGGTGGGCAATGCATGCTGCGCGCTTGCGGCGTGTTCCCTCCTCGGGGCAGGAAGGGGGGCGATAGAGCGGGGGCTGGCGCTGGCGAGGCCGAGGTTCCGCCTGGAAAGGCGCGGGAACGTGCTGCTGGACTGCGCGCACAACCCTGAAGCGGCATCCGCTCTTGCGAAGGAAGTTGCTAAGATGGCGGTGCGCGGGAGGAGGGTGCTGCTGTTCTCCGCCATGAAGGACAAGGGCTATGCGGCTGTGCTGCGCAGGCTTGCCCCCGAGTTTGACAGGGTCGTCATTACGGAGGTGAAGCTTGCGAGGGGGGAGAGGGCGGGGCGGCTTGCGGCGGCCGCAAGAGAAGCGGGGGCGGGCGTGGAAGTTGAAAGGGATGCAAGGAAAGCCCTCTCGCTTGCAAAGAGGAGGGCGGGCAAGGCAGGGCTTGCCGTCGTGGCAGGCTCGATATACCTGCTTTCCGAGCTGTATGGGAAAGATAGGATAAAAAGGAGATTGGCACAATAAGGGGGCGTGGGGGCATGGACAAGGACAGCATAAGGAAGGAGATGATTGCAAGGCGCGAGGCGCACCACTCGGACGGGCACGGGCACGTGCTCTGCGTGGAGATAATGGACAAGTTCGTAAGGCTCCCCGACTTTGACAAGGCAAAGTGCATCCTGCTTTACTCGGCGATAAAGGGCGAGGTGCACACCGACTTCATAATCCGGTCGGCGCTCTCGCTTGGCAAGAGGGTGGCAATGCCTGCCACGAGGAAGGACAGCCATTCCATTGAGCTTTATGAGATAAAGGATATCGGCGAGCTTTCCCCAGGCGCTTTTTGCATACCCGAGCCGCCCATGCTCCCCGAGAGGCGCGTGCAGCCCTCCGAGGTGGACCTGGCCGTGGTGCCGGGCGTGTGCTTTGACAGGCGGGGTTTCCGCATAGGTTATGGCATGGGGTACTACGACAAGCTCCTCCAGGAAGTGCCCGGGAGGAAAATCGGGCTTGCCTATTCCTTCCAGGTGATGGGGGAAGTGCCGAGGGAAATCCACGACGTTGCCATGGATGCGGTGCTCACCGAGAAGGAAGTGATATGCTGCCCTGGCTCGAAGCCGGCCTTCAGGGTGGCCGTGCTTGCCTCGGGCAGGGGAAGCGATTTCAAGTCCATGGCGGATGCGGCCAGGGAAGGGAAGCTTTGCGCAGTCATCGCCGGCCTGGTCACCGACAACCCCGGGGCGGAGGCGATTGGGAAGGCGAGGGAGGCGGGCATCCCCGCCTTTGTGGTGCCGCACTCCACGCGCGAGGAGCTGGACGGGGGGGTGCTTGCCAGGCTTGAAGAGCTTAAGCCCGACCTGGTGGTGCTGGCAGGCTACATGAAGGTGATAAGGAGCAAGGAGCTTCTTTCGCGCTATGCGGGCAGGATGATAAACATACACCCCTCGCTGCTCCCGAAATACCCGGGCGCCACGGCGCAGAAGGACGCTTTCGAGGCAGGCGAGAAGGAATCCGGCTTCACCATACATTTCGTGGACGAATCCCTGGACGGCGGGAAGATAATCTTCCAGGAGAAGGTGGACATCTCGGGATGCAAAAGCGCGGATGAGGCGGCTGCGAGGATACTGGAACGCGAGCATGAGGGCCTTCCTGCCATAGTGGGGAAGTTCGCCAAGGGGGAAATCGCGCGGTAACTGCTAATTTCGTCGCCCCCGGTTCAGGCTTTATAATTTTTTACCATGGAATAGTGCTCACGCGTGGTATAAATGATTGGCAAGCTGCTTAACTGGCTGCGGGGCATTTTCGGAAAGAGGAAGGCGGTGAGCCTCGGCATCTACGGCAGCCCCAACGTGGGGAAGACCACGCTTGCCAACAGGATTTGCGTGGATTTGGCGGACGAGCCCATGGGCGCGGTTTCGCCCGTTCCGCACGAGACAAGGCAGGTGCAAAAAAAGGAGAAGATGACCCTGAAGCTCAACGGGTTCGCGCTCTCGATGGACCTCCTCGACATGCCGGGCATAGCCGTGAAGGTGGACTACCGCGACTTCCTGCAGTATGGCATCTGCAAGGAAGAGGCGCAGAAGAGGGCGCGGGAGGCGACGCTTGGCGTGGTGGAGGCGGTGAGGAACCTGGACAGGGTGGATGCCGCGCTTTTCGTGATTGACGCCACCGAGGACCCCTACACCCAGATAAACATAACCATAATCGGCAATATAGAGGCGAGGAACATCCCGGTAGTGGTGGTGGCGAACAAGATAGACCTGCCGAACGCCAACACGAGGCGCATACGCGAGGCATTCCCGGGCTACGAGTGCGTCGAGGTGTCCGCAATGACCGGCGAGAACCTGAAGAGGCTTTATTCCACGATTGCGAACAAGCTTTCATAAGTTGGACGGGAAAAACATGCACAAATGCTCAAAATGCGGGCGCGCGGCATCCAGCCTTGAGGAAATAGACGCCGGCTGCCCGTGCGGCTCGAAGGTATTCACCTTTGACAGGCAAGTCGCGCAGGAGGCTGCAAACGGGGATGGCAACGGGTCCTCCCCCCATGCCGGGCAGGGCGCGGATGGCGCGCAGGCGGATGGGGGCGGCAAAGGTGCCGGGGCGGAAGGCAGGGTGCCGGAATCCTATTTCGCGCGCACCACCTTCACTGACGGCGACATAGAGAACATAAAGGTGCTCACGCAGGGCGTGTTCCTGCTTGACGTCGGCGCGATTGCGAAGAACCCGGTCGTGCTGAAAGACGAGGACGACATATATTACGTGAAGCTGCCCATGGAGCAGAGGCGCGCGCGGGGGGCGGCTGCCGCGCCGGAAGGGAACGGGGAGAAGAGGTAGCTATACGTCAAGCAGTATCCTTATCGCCCAGCCTTCCTTGCCTTGTTTCACCATCAGCTCGTGGTAGGTGACCGCCTTCACGGTGTCGCGCGGCCGCTTCTTCTCCCCGAATGCGGTGAATTCAAGGTGCCTGTTCTTTGCATCAAACTTCGTAACCTCGACTTTTGAAAAAACCATTTCGTGCGTGTCCATGTGCGCGAGAAGGTCTGCAAGCGCCTGCACGGTGAGCTCCTCGAGGTTGTGCGCTGAGACGGAAAATGCCGCGTGCTCGCCTTCCCCGGCAGTGCCAAAGACGGAGAGCATGGCGTGCGCGGCGTTCTGGAAGGCCTCTTCGTATGTCTGCCCGCAGGCCTCGAAGAGCAGGTCGGCGGTGTGCTCCAGGAATATGTACGGTTTTTTCTGCATGACATCACAAGCAGGAAGGGGGGATGGACAGGACTTAGCAATGTTTTGTCCGCATTGGAAATTTATAGAATTTCCAATACAAGGACAAATTTCCAGAGAAATTTGTCCGCATATGGAAATCCGATAGGATTTACATATACAAAGACAAAACTTCGCAAAGTTTTGTCTGCTATTGTAAATGATATGCCGCCCGCTTTTTGCGCAGCAAAAAGGGGCGCCTTCGCCTGCGGGCGAAGTGCGCAGGCATAGAATTTACAATACAATGAAAAATTTCATCAGGAATTTTTCAGCTATTGTAGATTATCAAATTTACAATACAATGAAAAATCAGGAGATTTCCACTTCGGTGCCTATTGCCTGGCCTGGCAGCCCCTTGTCAAAGCGGCAAAGCACCGCGCCCGAGTTGCCGTGCGCCTTGGAAATCTTGCCCGCTATTTCCTTGCCCGCAACGGATTTCCAGACCACGCGCTTGCCGATAACTCCGTTTGCCGACGCCCGGTCGGCCACGCCGTCTATTTCCAGCACATACTGGTTGGTATATGCCGTGTGAACGCCGCGCCTGTTGCCTGAGAGAATGCCTTTCATGCCATAACCTCCTATGAGAATGAATTGCACATCTATTGGGGCAAGCATATTTAAAGCTCGCCCTTTCACTGCGGCGGCGGCGCGGGCGGTGCGCGCCGGGCGGAGCGCAGCATGAACGAGTAGGCAAGCGCCGCCGCAATCATGATTGCCGCCGCCCAGGCATAATCCGGCACGCCTGACTGCGGGGCAGGGGGCTGCCATGGGCTTGCCTGCGCGGCCTTTGCGGTTATTTCGGACGCGAGCGCGGCGTCCATCTGCGCAAGCGTGGCGTTCGCCTCGGAAATCTCAGCGAGGAGAAGCGGAAGGGGATAATCCTCCTTCAGCGCGGCAAGCTGCGAATGGTGCGCATCGGCGGACTGGTTGCCTATGAGCCAGGCGCTGCCCGACACCTTTGCAGAATAGCCTTCCATGCCGAGCGAGAGCGAGAGGTAGCGTGCCTTGCCGTAATCGAGCCTCTCTTCCGCGGCGCTGAAAAGCGAATCGAAGCCGGGCTGCAGCGCAAGCGCCTTCCGGTAATGGCCTTGCGAGGAATAATTGGCGGCAAGGGAGGAAATGCCTTCGAGCTGCGAGAGCAGCAGCGGCACCTGGGAATCGTTCACGGCGTTGGCAGCCTCTGCCGCCTCGGTGCGAAGGGTGCGCAGCCTGCCGGCCATGCTTGCGCGGAATTCCGCATAGTCGGCGCCGCGCGAGGCGAGGTAGGCGTCGTTCTCCCCGCCGCGGGCCAGGATGGCGCTGGCGCGCGCGCCCTGCATTGCCACGTCGGAAAGGGTATCCTTCAGGGAAGCGAGGTTCTGCGACTGGGCGGAAATGAGGGGAATGGAATAGTCTATCTTGGGGCAGTATTCGTAGCAGCGGCGCGTCGCATTCGGGCCAGTGCAGCCTTCCTCCCCCTTTTCGAGGAAAATCCCGTTCTGGCCCATGCCCGAGGCAAGAAGGGAAAGATTGGCGAGGATGGCAAGCCGCGCGTCTATTGCGCGGCTGTCGAACCTGATGGCGTCGATGCCGCTTGAGAACGAATCCAGCTGCGATGCGAATTCCTTGCGCTCGAGGTTCCAGTCCATCATGGACTCCAAGAACCCGTCGGACTGGACGATTATTTCGCACTGGGGCACTGAGAAGCAGGAGACCAGGCAGCTTTGGCGGTCATTGCAGCCAGGGTCGCCGTCGTCGCCTATATACTGCACGCACAGCGCCTCGCTTTTGTACTTGGCGTCTTTCACCTGCTGCGGGAACGCCTCTGCAGAGGAGACCTTTGCCTCGAACGAGCCCCGGCTGCGCGCATCCTCCGCCAGTATGCCCGAAAGCTGGGCGAGATCCGAAACCGCCTCGCCTGAAATCGCGTCCACCACGTAGGTTTCCTCCCCTTCCGCGGACAGCAGGTAATAGCTGCCGTTTGCCAAAAGCCCGGTTGCCTGCGGCTGCCCATCAGGCTCGAAAGAGGATGACATGAAGCCGGAAACTGGGGGCGGGAGCCCTGCGGCGCAGAGGCAGGCAAGGCAGAGGAGTGCAAGGCACGGGAATGCTGCGCGCATGGGATGCACTTTGCCAGCAATGGTTTTAATCCTTGGCGCGGGATATGTGCATGGAGTGGATGCCATGAGGTTTTCAGCTTTCATTTTTGCGCTTTGGGCGCTTCTGCCCTGCGCGATTGCGCTGGGCGTGCTCGCCCCGGTCCAGTCGGAGCTTGCAGGAGGGATGGAAATAGCGATTGGCAACGTTGGGCCGGGGCAGACGTTCTCGGTCATAGTCGACCCCAAGGCTGCGACGGGCGGCGCGTACGGAACGGGCGGCGCATATGACAGGCTGTCCGCGGTTTCGCTTCCCGACGGATGGTCCTCCACGCCCTCAAAGCTCTACTCCGCCCCGCTGCAGTCGGACATCACGGTCTCCAAGGATGCCGCTGACGGGGAATACGAGGTGAAGATGGCGCTTTGGGACGAGGCCGGCGACAAGGGGCTGGGCGGCGAAATGGAGTTCACGGTAAAGGCCACAATCACGCACGACGTGATGGGCATGACCGTGGAGCCGCCGGGCATTTCGACTGGGGCAGGCCAGCCTGCAAGGTACGCCATCACGATTATGAACAAGGGAATGGCCAACGACGTCTTCAACGTCGGCTCGACGGGCGTGAGGGACTGGGAGTTCCGCAGGAGCATCTACATACCCTCGCAGACCACCAAGGTGGTGAGCTACGAGGTCGTCGGGGACGAGGAAGCCGACTACGAGGTGAAAATCTGGGCGCGCTCCTCCTCAAGCGACAAGATAGGCGCCGAGGTGCCGGTGACTCTTCGCGTGAACACCGACTTGTTCTCCGACTTCAAGGCAATCAACAAGGGCGTGCTGCTGTTCCCCGCTACCGAGGCGCCGCTTTACTTCATTGTCGGCCTGCTTTCGAACTTCTTTTCCTGAGGTGTGGTTTTTGGCCGCCAAAGCAAGCAACGCGCGTTCAGCCGCCAGGCTGATGGAGAAGGGGGGCAGCCTGCCGCCTTTTTCCCCCAAAAGGAGGAGCTTTGGGGGGGCCGGAAGGGAAGCTGCTGCAAAGGAGGCCGCACAGGCGCTGCTTGGCGACCCAAAGCAGGACGTTGCAGGGCTGAAAAACAGGCTCGCGGTCAAGCACCATATATCGTTCCTGAAAAATTCCGAGATACTTGCATTTGTGCCGCGCAAATTCGCCGCGCTGCGGCGCAGCCTTCTCAAATCCCCGACGCGCACGCTTTCCGGCGTATCGCCCATTGCGCTCATGCCGCCCCCTTTCCCCTGCCCCGGCAGGTGCATCTACTGCCCGAAAGGGGAGAACGCGCCGCAGTCCTACACCGGCTATGAGCCCGCAACCATGAGGGCGATACAGTGCGGCTATTCTGCCTCGAGGCAGGCGAAGGCGCGGCTGGGGCAATATGCCGCGCAGGGGCACGGGACGGACAAGTGCCACCTCATCATAATGGGGGGCACCTTCCTGCATGCGCCGAAAAAGGGGCGCGAGGCGTTCATGCTCGATGCCTACAACGCCCTCAACGGGAAAAGGTCGCGCACGCTTCGCGCAGCCATTGATGCGAATGAGCGCGCACCGCATCGCGCGATTGGCGTCACGTTTGAGACGCGGCCGGATTTCGGATATGGGAAAGAGGCTGACGCCATGCTTTCCATGGGCGGCACGCAGGTGGAGCTTGGCGTGCAGGCGCTTTCCGATGCAGTGTACAGGCGCGTGCTGCGGGGGCACACGGTTGCCTACGTGGCGCGCTCCACTGCCATCTTGCGCGACTCGGGCTTCAAGATTTGCTATCACATGATGCCGGGATTGTTCTCCACCCCTTCCCAAGACGTTGGCTACTTCAAAACGCTATTTTCAGATGAGAGGTTCCGGCCGGACATGGTGAAAATCTACCCCGTGCTTGTGATGCGGGGCACGCCGCTTCATGCCATGTGGAAGCGCGGCGAGTTTGAGCCGTACAGCACAGAGGAGGCTGCGGAAGTGATTGCGGATGCAGTGCGCTTCATCCCGCCTTATGTGCGCGTGCCGAGAATACAGCGCGACATCCCATCGCCATTGGTCGCCGCAGGCGTGAAGAACTCGAACTTGCGGCAGATTGTTGATAAGCTGCTGGAGGAACGGGGGGAGAGATGCAGGTGCATACGCTGCCGCGAGATTGGGAGCGGGGAGAGGAAGGGCATTGCGAACAGCGGGCTGTCGCTTGAGATGACAAGGCAGGAATATTTGGCAGCAGGGGGAAAGGAAATATTCCTCTCGTTTGAAGATGCTGAAAAAGACCTCATTGCCGGCTTCCTGCGGCTCCGCATCCCCAGCAAGCCGCACCGCAGCGAGCTTGACGGCTCGGCAATCGTGCGCGAGCTCCATGTGTATGGGCAGGAGGCGGGAATTGGCGAGAGGAGCGCGCGCAAGGCGCAGCACAGGGGGCTGGGAGGGAAGCTGCTGCGCGAGGCGGAAGAGATTGCGCGCGAGTGCGGAATGGTTAAGCTGTCCGTGCTTTCGGGCCCCGGCGCAAGGGGCTACTACAGGAAAACGGGCTACTCTCTTTCCGGCGCGTACATGCAGAAAAAGATTTAGGAAATGGGTTTTTCCCGCTTTCGCGCAGCGCTCGGGATGCCGCGCGCCTTATGCCAATATTTTTTCCACTTTCGCGCTCCCTATCGCGCGCGGCATTGCCTCGGGGAGGAAGACGCACACGGTCTCGCCTGCGCGGATGTTGAGCGGCGCTGAAAGCTCGATTTCGAATTTGCTTCCCTCCAGCTTCTTCGCCTTGCAGGCAACGTACTTGAGCCCCGAGAGGATGAAGAACTGGAGGGTTGTGATGTCCCCCTTGTAGAATTTTGTGAGGGACACGTCTGCCTCAACCTTGTTTGCCGGCGGGAATTTCTCCTCGACGGCCAGGTCGCCCTTGCCGACTTCCTCGGCATTCAGGTCGCGAAGCGAAAGCCCGACGCGGCTGCCCGCTTCGGCTTCCTTAACATCAACGTCCTGCACCTGGATGGACTTGACGTCGGACTCCTTGCCCGAGGGGAGGAAGGTGAGCTTCTGGTGCACGCGCACCGTGCCCTGCTGCACGATGCCAAGCGCCACCGTGCCAATGCCCTTCACCGGGAAGCATGCGTCAATCACCACTTCCGCCTTGCCCTCGTTTTTGCGGGCAGGGGGGCATGTGAGGAGCTTTTCGCGCAGCGCATTTGCGTCGCCGTCGAAAAATTCGTATTTCTGCAGGCCTGCTGACTTCAGAAGCGGCTCTATTTCCTCGCGGCTTACCCTGTCAGTGAGCACGAGCATTGGCTTTCCGAAAACAGCTGCCGCCACGATCATTTCGCCTGTGAACTTGTCGATGGCTTGCGGGCGAAGGTAGGCTGCGTCGGCAAGCGAAAGCGAGTAGAGCAATGGCTGCACCTTGTCAGGGTACTTGATGGCGTGGTAAAGGCAGATTACCTTGTCGCCTTCCTTGCAGTTGTAGATGGAAAAATCGCTCTCGCTGCCCTTCTTGCCGATTTTCCTTGCGAACTCGGCGTCAGGCTCGAGTGCGGCGATGTGTATGTGCAGCATCAAATGACCCCGTTATGCGGCGGTCATTTTGCGGCGTTCCGCAAAATGTGCCGATCTTTTTTCGCTGCGGCGAAAAAATGCGGCTACGGGGAATCGAACCCCGCTCTCTGACTTGGGAAGCCAGAATTCTACCGATGAACCATAGCCGCGCAGCGGCTAGCATTTGCCCGGAGGCAAATCAATAGCCGCATCATTTCATGCGGCTAGCATTTGCCCGGAGGCAAATCAATAGCCGCATCATTTCATGCGGCTAGCATTTGCCCGGAGGCAAATCAATAGCCGCGCCCTTTCAATCGGCTATTTCGGAAGTACCAATATTAAAAAGCATGTACAAACTCCCCCCATGCAGCTCCCCCCGCGCGCGATATTCGCGTTCAACGCAAACATCGACCACCACTGCTTCCCGACGGAAGGGGAGCTGAAGCGGATAGGCGATGCGGCGCCCGCGCTTGCCGCGCAGGTGGACGAGTGCTTTGCCTACGGCGTGCAGCGGGAAGTGCAGATTGACATCAAACTCTGCAATTTCCTGCTTTCAGAATTCAGGGGCGCGAGGAGGATGGCGGGCGGGCAGGCGGGCAATGCCGCACAGGCCGCGTCCGCGCTCGGCGTGGAATGCCTTCTCCACTCCAACTACGCGTCTGAGGGCATGCTGCGGCTTTTTGCGCACCCTAAAAAGGTGCTGGCGGCAACGGAGAAGGGGTTTGCCCCTGCGGACACGATACAGGGCGAAAAGGCGGAGGCGCACCACTTTGTTCTTGAGCATGCAGAAACGCGCACGCGCTTCATTGCCTCGTACGACCCGCAGCCGCTGCACCCCGACAGCCTGTTCTGCGAGAAAATCAGGGCCGAGCTTCCATCCGTTGGCATGGCGTTCGTGGGGGGCTTCCACCTCCTCCCCACAGTCGGGAGGCTGGGCAAGTTCCTTGGGGAATTGCGCGCGTGGAAGGAAATAAACCCGTCATTGCGGCTCTTTTGCGAGCTTGGCGAGTTCCAAAAGCCTGAAGTGCGGGATGCATTTTTGGGGGAAATGCGCCTTTTCGAAATGGTGGGCCTGAATGAAACCGAGTTGTCCTCCTTTGGCTTGGATTTGGATGAATTTTCGCAGAAGGCGGATTCCGTGCTGTTCCACTCGCAAGGCGCGCAGGAAGTGATGCCGGCTGGAAAGCGGGACGGGGCGGCGCTGGCATTCGCGCGCAAGTGCGCCTCGTTTTTGGCAATGCACGGCAGGCACGGCACGCTTGCGGAGGTGGAGGCGCACGGGGGCGGGTTTGCCGGGCAGCCTGCGCAGACCGTGGGGCTTGGCGACGCGTTCTCGTGCGCTTATTTTTTGGCGTGCGGGAAATAGCTGGGGCAAAGGGCAAAATCTGCGAACAGATTTTGCCCGAAGTGGAATTGTGGAAATTCCACTACAAAGACAAATTTTCGCAAAAATTTGTCTGCTATTGTAAATGATATGCCGCCCGCTTTTTGCGCAGCAAAAAGGGGCGCCTTCGCCTGCGGGCGAAGTGCGCAGGCATAGAATTTACAATACAA
>Ga0172371_10002118_pt1 | contig 31665 bp, 33 predicted proteins | sample Lak12m_FD_114543 | JGI IMG/M metagenome (GOLD analysis project Ga0172371, IMG submission 114543) | Freshwater microbial communities from Kabuno Bay, South-Kivu, Congo - kab_022012_12m | ecosystem: Environmental > Aquatic > Freshwater > Lake | place: Democratic Republic of the Congo: South-Kivu...
AAAAATTATTCTCTGTTTGAATACGCGTCATGGAGCATCGTTGTTCCCCCATCAACCGTAATAATCTGCCCTGTAATTGCATCATGTTCTGCTAAAAATATTGCGGTGCTTGCTATTTCTTTTGGATCAAGAAATCTTTTAATAAACGTATTATCAGTTCTATATTTTTTATTCTTTAATGGAACATCATCCCATGCAGGCGTTAAGGTATATCCCGGTGCTATCGCATTCACAAGAACATTATCTCCAAATAGTTTAGCAGTATTAACGGTAAGACTATTAATCCCCGCTTTTGCAACAGAATATGCAATGGCTGCTGGATTACTTGTAAACAAATTACCATAAATGGAAGAAATGTTTATAATTTTTCTCTGATTTTTATTAGGTATCTTCATAAAATTTTGCATGGTATACAGAACTGTCATAAATATATTTTCATGTTGATCTACCCACACGTTATTATCAAAAAAATCACCGTACTCTGCATCACCAGCATTATTTACGAGAATATCAATTCCTGAAACATTTTTTTGTATCTCTTTAAAAAGTTGCTGTACATTTGATACACCAGTAAGATCTGCTTGATATAAAAAACCTTTAGAATATTTTTTCACCTGATCAAGAGTTTTTTCACCTCCTTTTTTATTCGCATGATAATGTACCAGGACGGTGGCTCCTTTTTTAGCAAACTCAATAGCGATGGCTTGTCCGATACCACTGGAAGAACCTGTTATGAGTACTGTTTTATTTTTTAAATTCATAGTTAAAAAAATTAGTGTATATCAAAATCCTACCATAAACAAAGAGTTCTGCGAATTTTATGCATGTATCTCATATAATTCTAAAACAACACCGCTGGGGTCATTTAAAAAACACCATTTGTTCCCGGTTGTGCCTTGTTCTATTTTTGAAACACGAATACCTTTACCAATCAATTGTCCACGAAGCGCATCAACACTTGGGACATTGAAAGCAATATGGCGTATTCCCTGACATTTCAAGTTTGATAATATTTCTGGATCAACGGTTTGTATGTCTTCGAATTGCCATAATTCAAGTTGCATATCTTCTAAGCTCATCATCGCAGCTATTCCACGAAGATCGGGACGTTTAAATTCTTTAACTATCGTAAAACCAAAATGTTCAGTATAAAATTTTATGCTCTCCTCGAGATCATTCACAGTAATGGCGACATGGTGTATTTTCATATATCAAAATCCTACCATAACTGTAATCTTCTGGGAATTTCTAAGATCCAATTGACCTAATTGTTCCTAAATGATTTCAAAATCTGGTAACTATTTAAATTCCGCCTATATGAGTCATAGCTATAATGATATACGAAACCGAGCGATATCTAAAGAATTTTTCAGTTTGTTTGAGCGGAGCGAGTCCTGAAAAATAGTGAGGTTGAGTATATATCATTACCTATGACGAGTATGTGCGACGTCCTTTTTTGATTACTTTTTTGGACGGCAAAAAAGTAATGGACTAAACTATCTCGCGTTGGACATTCAATGACCCACACTACGTATGTGACATTGAATGTCCAACGCTCCTCAATATCGAAGCTCGGTACTTTTTATTTCACTTGTCTTAATTTTTCTTCTAAAACTTCTCGATCGTTAAAATGAAATTTTTCACCTTTAATTTCTTGATACGTTTCGTGCCCTTTACCGGCAATCAAAATAATATCATTATCCCCTGCAAGCGATACTGCATTTTCAATTGCTTCGGCGCGGTCAATGACTTCAAATACAGCATCATCTTTCGGATTATCTAACCCGTGTTTCATTGATTCGATAATTGCAAGAGGTTCTTCGCCACGAGGATTATCAGCCGTCAGTACCACAAAATCTGATAATTCTCGAGCAATGCGCGCCATGACAGGACGTTTCAACGTATCGCGATTTCCCCCACATCCAATAACCGTAATAATTCTTTGATCAGTTTTTTTAATATCACGCAGTGTTGCAAGCACATTTTCAAGAGCGTCTGGCGTATGAGCATAATCAATGATACCAATCGTACCTCGCGAATTGCGTACCATTTGAAAACGTCCATCGGCTGATTCAAGTTCCCCCATTTTTTCAATCACAAGATCAGCATCTTCATCCAGCAACTGTGCTGCTCCAAAAATCGCGAGAAGATTATAGGCGTTAAAAACTCCGACAAGATTACTGACTAATTTTTTACCATTAATATCCATCACAAGTCCATTGAATGAATTTTCAATAATAGTTCCCTCAAAATTTATTTTTCCAGAAAAATGATGGTCTTCGTGGGTTAATCCATAATAATGTTGCATCGCTTTGGTATTTTGAAGCATAAATTCCCCATTCTCATCATCCGCATTAGCTAAAGCCCACATGTGGTCATGAAGCATATCAAAAAGTCCCTGTTTTGCCGACAAATATGCCTCGAATGTCATGTGATAATCCAAATGATCATGAGTCGCATTCGTAAAAATAGCGCCTGTAAATTCTATACCTACAACACGTTTCTGATCGAGAGCATGGCTTGAAACTTCCATAAAACAATATTCACAACCAGCATCTACCATATCGCGAAAAAGTGTATGCAATGTTATCGGATCAGGTGTTGTATGCGTCGCTGGTAATTCTTTTTTGTGAATATAATTTTGTATGGTCGAAATAAGTCCTACCTTATAACCAAGATTTTCAAAAAGTTTATAGAGTAACGTTGTCGTTGTTGTTTTACCATTCGTACCCGTTACACCGATAACTTTTAATTTGTGCGATGGATCACCAAAAAATCGAGATGCAATTGGTCCCGCAACGAGGTGCGTATCAGGAACTTGTATACATATATTTTTATGAATAAGTTCTTTAGGAATTCTTTCACAAACCACCACCGCTGCACCACGCTCAATAGCGTCAGCAATAAAATCATGTCCATCAACTTTTGTACCGGCAAGTGCTATAAAAAGACTTCCTTGTTTTACTAATTGAGAAGAGATAACTACATCGGTAATCTCAATATCACCAATACGAATATTGGCTTCAGAAACACTATCAGGAGTAAGAATATCAGTAAGTTGGGAGAGTTTCATGCTGCCCATTATATCATATTCACTTCGGGCTCGAGTTTGATACCAAATTTCTCTTGTACCGAAGCAATAATGGCATACGCGAGCTCTCGTATTTCATTTCCTGTCGCACCACCATAGTTTACAATAACCAGCGCTTGTTTATCATGCACACCAACATTTCCTACTCGTTTTCCTTTCCATCCTGCTTGCTCAATAAGCCAACCTGCTGGAATTTTTACACCATATTCTTGATTATAGGAAGGCATTTTAGGATATTCTTCTAAAATCTTTTGATATATTTCCAAAGAGACAACAGGGTTTTTAAAGAAACTTCCCGCATTCCCTATTTGTTTTGGATCAGGAAGTTTACTTTGACGAATTACAATGACGGTATCACGAATTTGTTCTATGGTTGGTGATGTAATACCACGTGACGCAAGTTCCGTACCCACTGATCCGTATTCAATTTTTGTAATTGGTTTTTTAAGAAGTTTGAATGTAACATCAGTTATAAAATATTTTCCTTTTGCTTCTTTTTTAAAAATACTATCGCGATATCCAAAACCACATTCCTCGGCGGTAAAAACTTTTTCCTTTCCCGTTGCAAATTCAAGAGTATTCACTGATTCCAAAGTCTCTTTGATTTCAACACCATATGCACCAATATTTTGTACCGGCGTTGCGCCAACGGTTCCCGGAATAAGCGCAAGGTTTTCAATTCCTCCCCAACCTTGCCCTGTTGTCCACATAACGAGATTATGCCAATTTTCTCCTGACATAACACGAAGTTTTACATACTCATCATTCTCTTCAAGAATTTTTTTACCAAGCAAATTATTTTTAATCACAAAACCATCAAAATCCTGTATAAAAACAATATTACTTCCTCCACCTAAAATAAAATGTTTATTATTTTTAAACACCTCGCTCACAAGGAGTTCACGTAAATCTTGTACAGTTTCAATAGCAACAAAAAATCGAGCAGTTACTTCAACTCCAAAAGTATTCAAATCTTTCAATTGATAATTTTGTTTAATATCCATACTATCGTGTTGTTTTAAGAGCACTGTCACGTTTATATCGTTCAATAGCAAGATGAATCAATTGATCAATGAGATCATTATACGAAACACCTGAGGCTTCCCAGAGTTTGGGATACATACTAATATTTGTAAATCCAGGAATAGTATTAATCTCATTAACGATAATATCCCCCGTCGCAGTCACAAAAGAATCAACACGAGATAATCCTTCACATCCACACACTTGAAATACTTTCACTGCGGTTTCGCGAACACGATCGAGTGTTGTTTGAGGAAGTTTTGCGGGAATTTCAATTTCATACCCCGTATCATCAAGATATTTTGACTCGTATGAATAGAAACTGTGTCCTTTGGGACGAACAATTCCTGGAAGTGAAGCCTGGGGATTTTCATTGCCCAATATTGCCGTTTCTACTTCCTGTCCATTGATTGCCTGTTCAACAAGAATTTTAATGTCATAGAGAAACGCATCATCAATAGCAGCGCTAAGTTCTTCTCTACTCTTTGCTTTATGTACTCCAACTGATGAACCCATGTTTGCAGGTTTTACAAAAAGTGGATATCCAAAATCTTGTTCTAGTTTTTCAAAGGGAATCTCCTTTCGATTTTTTTTATGAAGCACGACACCGGGTGCAACAGTAATTCCCGCTTCATGACATAATCGCTTCATCATATCTTTATCCATACCGGCAGCTGAACCAAGAACGCTTGGCCCTACAAAAGCAACGCCTGCCAATTTCAAAAGCCCTTGCATGGTTCCATCTTCACCGTATTGTCCATGAAGTACCGGAAAGACAACATCAAAATTTTCCAAAAAAGTAAGCGGTTCAATTGCTTTCTCACTTACAAACCACTTACCTATTTCCGAAATATAGATTTCTGTAACTTCATATTTTTCTGTTGAAACTGCACCAATAACATTACGAGCCGACATTTTAGAGACTTCGTGTTCTGATGATTTGCCACCGTATATAATTGCAAGTTTTATTTTTGACATATAATTAATCTACAATAATTCTTGGTATTTGCATATTCACATTCACCGCTACTCGTGTTGGTATTTCATAGTTAATCGTATCTGCCCACGCAGCAAACATTTCACTCGTAATTTCTTGATCGCCTTGTTTTCCAAGAAGCACTACCTCATCTTCAAGTTTTGTCTCGGGAATATCAGTAATATCAATGACAATATTATTCATTGAAACACGTCCCAAAAGTGGTGCTTGTTTCCCATGCACTAATACATGTGACCTTCCTGATAAAGAACGAACATACCCATCTGAATATCCAATCGGGACAACCGCCATCATTGTTGGTCGATCCGTTTGATACGTGCAACCATATCCAACAAATTTTCCTGTAGGAATTTCTTTTATTTGTGCAATACGTGCTTTCCATGTAAAAGCAGTCTGCAAGAGAACAGCATCATTTGGATGAAGTTTTTGATATGCTTGGTGAAGTTTTTCCGATGGCCACATACCGTACAATGAAATACCCATGCGTACCATATCAAATTGTGATTCAGGAAAAAGAAATGCTGCTCCAGCCGCGGCACAATGTTTCATAATATTTTGAAATCCTTTTTTTTCTAAAATATCTATAGCGGTTTTAAATTCTTGCATTTGTTCTTCGTAATATGCTTTGTTTGTTGTATCTTCAACGTTTGCAAAATGTGTCGAAACACCTTCAATAATAATATTCGGATATTTTTTTACATAATCAATAAAATCTGGAAGTTGATCGAGGAGTACTCCTTGTCGATGAGTTCCTGTTTCAACTTTAATATGTACAAAAACTTTCTTACCAATTTTTGCAAGTGCATCAATTGTCTCTTTATTATAAACAATCATTCGACAATCAAGGTCTATAACTTGTTCCAATCGAGATAATGCTACATATCCAATAATATACATCGGAGCTGTGATTCCAGATTTTCGCAAAACTTCTGCTTCATCAAGCGCATGCACGGCAAGCCAATCGGCTCCGGCTTCAAGAAAAGTTTTTGAACATGCAACAATCCCGTGCCCATAGGCATTTGCTTTTACAACAGCGCATAATTTTGTTTTTGGAGAAAGAATATTCTTGCAAACACGCACATTATGAACAAGCGCATTTTTATTAATTTCTACCCATGATAAAGGTGATACTGACATGTGCCATAGTATAGCAAAGATGCTATATAAGTAGCAATTTCTCGTATATTTTAAAAAATTAAATTAAAAAACCCTTATCGTTTAAGGGTTTTGTTTGACTAATGCTTCACATAAAGCAAGTTGTTCTTTGGTATTAATACCAACTGCCTCTTCCAGTTTAATTTGCACCGTATAAATAGTTTCTCCTTCATCAACAACCATTTTTACAAGATCAGTAAGATAATATTCTTCTTGAGCATTTTTATTTCCTAATTTCTCAAGATGCGACCACAGCCATTCAGACTTGAAACACATATATGCTGGATTTACTTCTTTGATTTCAAGTTCTTCAGGACTTGCATCTTTTTTCTCAACAATTTTTGAAACATATCCATGACGACTTTGATCACGAACAATACGCCCAAAGCTTGCAAAACCAGCCCGCCAATCATCAAAATCAGGCACAATAGTCGTTGCCATAGTCATGACGGCTCCATTAGAAACAAGTCGATTATAGACCGCTTGCAACGTTTCAGCAGATACCCAAGGACAATCACCATAAAGAACCATAATAGGGTTAGAATCACCAGAAAGAGATTCTTGGGCCATACGTACCGCATGACCAGTACCCAATTGTTTGTCTTGTAATATAAAACGATGATGTTCTCCAAGATGTTCTTTAAATACTTCAATATTCGTAGGACTTACCACAATAACAGGGTCCTCGCAAAGACCTGATTTTTTGATACTTTCAAGTAAATATGAAATTATTGGCTTTCCACAAAGTGGAACAAGAGGTTTAGGTAATTCATGTTGCATGCGTTTTCCATGCCCTGCCGCAAGAATTACAATGTTCATTTTTGACATACAGTTACTATGCTAACAAAAAATACCTTATAAAAGAAAGTTGACAGTAAAAAAATCTATGCCATTTTGAAACATCTCTTTTGTCCACTATCGGATAGTGGACAAAATAACTCTTAATAAAGTTTATCGCCAAGATTAATAGAATCTTTTTTCGGTTCAATGAGTACATATCCATCGCCATCAGCATTTTTGAATCCGAGCGTTAAGACTTCTGACGCAAAATAAGCAACTTTCTTTACAGGAAAATTAACGACGCACACTACAAATGAACCGAGGAGTCCCTCTTTCGTATGAGCACCCACCGCTTGCACACTGGAATGTTTTATACCAATATCATTACCAAGATCAATCGTCAGTTGATATGCTGGCTTTCGAGCTTCAGGAAAATCTTGAATATCAATAATTTTACCCACACGTATATCTACTTTTTCAAAATCATCCCAAGAAATTATTTCCATAAATTTTTATCATATTTGTGCACTATCGGAAGGTGCACACTTTGTCCAGCACCCGGTGCTTGCCAGATCTTATTTATAACATTACCTGTTTAATCCAAGCTTCAGCTTGCTCTTTTGTTTTAGCTTCTGCAAAAAACCGTACAATGGGTTCCGTATTACTTGCGCGAGCGTGGAGCCAGCCATCAGTGAAATTAACTTTCACACCTTCTGTTAGATCAATGCTCTCTCGTGAAAATATTTTTTCAACATTTTGAATCATTATATGAGCTTCTTCCATATTTTTTACTTCTTTCTTTTCCTTTACAGAATAATATCGAGGGAGTAGAGCCACAAGTTCAGAAATCTTCTTCCCCGTCATCACCATAGACTCTAAAATAAGTGCCATACCAGAAATTGAATCACGAGCATAACCAATTTCTGGCCAAATAACACCTCCACTTGATCCTTCACCGCCAAAAATAGCATCCTCTGACACAATGGCTTCAGCAACATTTACTTCTCCGATTTTTGTATAAAGCGTTTCACATCCAAATTCTGCTGCGACATCACCAAACATACGTGATGTCGACAAATGCGCAACCACTAATTTTCCTTTGGGATCTGGATATTGTGATAGAAAATGTCGCATAGCAAGCGCAAGTGTGTAATCTTCATCAAGTACATTGCCTTTTTCATCAACAATCACTAATCGATCTGCATCAGGATCTTGTGCAAAACCAATATCAGCCTTTACTTCAAGAACTTTATCGCGAAGTGCCGTAAGTGCATCAGGTGTTGGTTCAAGCTTACGCTCAAAATGTCCTTCAGCTTTTTCAAAAAGATACGTCGCACCAAGTCCTAATGCTCGAGAAAAAATTGAATCAATAGCGGTACCTGCACCATTATCCATATCAATTACAACTTTAAATTTTCTTTCTTTTATTTTTTCATAATCGATATGATGAAGAATATCGTTCACATGGGTCTCTGTTGCAGTATCAATGGTCGTTATTATACTTTCTTCTGTTTTATTATAATCAGGAAGAGGAGTTTGCAATTGATATCGATCAACTATTTCATTCATTTTTATAGGAGTAATAAAAATTCCTTGAGGAGAGAAAAATTTAAGTCCATTCCACTGGGGTGGGTTATGACTTGCCGTCATCATAATTCCTCCGTCAGCAGATTCACGACTAACCATTCGTGCAAGTGTCGGTGTTGGCACAATGCCACAATCAATAATCTCGCATCCCTCTTTTTCAAGTCCTGTGATGATAGCATCTTTTAATTCATTGCGACTTGCTCGTGTATCACCGCCCACAACAATTTTCTTGCTCCCCGTGACAATTACAAAAAGTCGCGCAAATTGCTCGGCATTTTCTTTCGTGAGTGATTCTCCCCAAATACCTCTGATTCCTGAAATACCTAGTTTTAATGTAGACATAAAAATATTGTACCAATAAAAGGTATTATGTCCAATGACAAGCCCCCGTCAAAAAGTGTCCACTTGTTCGCACTTTTGTGCAAAAAACAATGCGGTATGTAATCCCTTATTTTGCTCTCCTCGGCTCGGAAATGAATGTGGTTACACTTTCATTTCACTCACTCTACGTCGGCAATAAAACAACTTCTAATAAAGGTTCACTCGAATAAAACTTCAAGGTATCACAAAAACTCACTTTACTCGTACTCATTCTCCTTATTGAGGTAAAATATCAAACCTTTATTACCACTTTGCACTTGTTTTATATAAAAATACTTTTCGAGTATGATGTATATGGTATACTATATATCTATTAGTTATCATTCACTTGTATATGCGAACGTTGGGATCTCTTATTGTTATTTTTATTCTCTTTGGAATTATAAGTCCTTTTTTTACTCAGGTCGGTTATCATCAACAAAGCGTTGAGGGTGATTATATGTGCACCAGTTTGAATCTTGATATTCCTGGTACTTCATTTACCGGAAGTGGTTATGTATTTATGACCTATCTTGTTAACATATCAGTAAATCGAAGCGGTACACGTATTCCAAGTTGTCCCGATCAAATACAAACAACAATGAATATTGCTTACAATTTTATGCAATGGCCTCAATAAGGCTTTCCTGTATTAATATAAAACAAAGTCCCACATACATGCGGGACTTTGTTTTTTAAATAAAAAAAGCACCTTCTAGTTTTAGAAGGTGGCTAACATAACAAATCTTTTAAAGCGGAACTGAAAGTTCTTACATCTTTATATCGTAAAATTATCATTTTTTACATAAAGACAAGACTCTTTTCTTTGTGTCCAAGATATTTTTCCAAATTTGTATACGAGCACAAACACTATAGAGGAAAATACTTGACTGGTCAAACAATTTTTTATGAAGATAATTTCTTTACTTCGCGCGCAACATGAAGCGCTGCAATTGCCGCATCACGTCCTGCATGAATGCGTTTTATCGCTTGATCATGATCAAATGTTGTAAGCACACCAAATCCAATAGAAATATTATGATCAAGTTGTACTTTAAGTATCCCTTCGGTCACAAATTTTGCGACATATTCAAAATGGGCACTTTCACCACGAACCACCGCGCCAAGCGCAACAAGACAATCATATTTTTTTGTTTTCGCAAAATTTTGCAAGACAAGCGGTATCTCAATACTTCCTGGAACATGCATAACGTCTACGGCTTTACTTGGAACAGAATATTCTTGTAAAAGATTACGCGCTTCATCAAGTAATTTTGACGTGATGTCAGTATTAAAGTCCGCAACAACAATACCCACGTGATAGTCGCTTGCGTTAAAAACTTCTCTTTTTTTATTATTTGTTCCCTGCATAACGAATTTCCATATAACGATTAATATATTTCCCTATCATATCAAATTCAAGATTAACACTATCACCTTCTTTGAGAGTTCCGAGTGTTGTATGTTCTCGCGTAAACGGAATAAGCACAACAGATAACCAATCATCACCCACCTCAACAATGGTTAAGCTCACTCCATCAACAACAATAGAACCTTTTTCGATAACCATTGGTGCATATTTTTTTTCAAACGAAACGAGTAACGTATAACCGGTTTCGTCTTTAACTATTTTTTTAATCTTCCCCAAGGTATCAATATGTCCCGTCGTAATACTACCATCCATAGCTTCATTAAGAGATCGAGCTCGTTCAATATTTACGTAATCGAGGTTTCTTTTTCCAAACACGGTGCGTTCGAGCGTTTCTGGCACAAGATCAAAAGCAAGTGTTGTATCAGTTACTTGAACAACCGTAAGACACACTCCTTGTATTGCAATAGAATTACCTACAGCAACGATCCAAGATATATTTCTTTCAATAACGAGCCTCTTCCCGTTTGGTGTTTCGGAAAATTCTTTTACTTTTTCAATTGTTTCAATAATACCCGAAAACATGTAGTGTATACGTTACCCTGTTTTAAGAAATAACACAAACAAAAACTCCTCATTGAGGAGTTTTTGGAGGAGTTTTTGTTTTTCATATTTCAAAGGATAAATAAGGCTTTTATTGAAGAGCAGCAATGAATGATTGAATGGTTTGTGGGCCAACAATACCATCTGCGACAAGACCCTTTGCAACCTGTAATCTACGTATTGCTTGTTCAGTAAGTGGACCAAATCCATCTGTTTCAAATCCAAGAGATCCTGGGCCGGTAAGTGCTAGCATGAATCCGTTCTGATTAAGTGTCTTTTGAAGAGCACGGATGTCTTCACCTTGCATACCTCGGCGTAATGTTCGAGCGTGTTGATAGAGCGCCACAGGACATACTGGAGGAATTTCTCCTGCTGGGTTATCAATGACTTTTTTCTTATTGTTAGGACCGCCCCCGGTGCTACATGCAAGTGTCTCTTCGGTAACCGCATTATCATTCCATGTATTACCACCGGCGTCTTCTGAGGAAAGACGAATATCATACGTAGTACCGCAATCAAGATCAGTAAGTTCTACAGTGTATGAATCAGCAACTTCTTCAGTTGGCGTACTGCTTGAATTGTAATTGCCTTCACCATATTCTACTGTGTTCGTAGCAGTATAGGTTGTTGTATAGGTAACCTCAATAGTTGTTCGTGATGTTGCAGTAGCCGAATCAATAGTTGCAGATCCATCAGTTCCAAAATTTTATTACGAGACTCTTTTAACGATACATCATAATATTCATTAAAATTATCTAACCAAATAACCTTTACTCCTATTTCGAGAAGTCGCTTAGAAACATGAAATGTATTATCAGTCGAACCATCATTTATAAAAATAACCTCAAAGGTTTTCCCTAGATTTTTACACGCTGTAATAATTTCAGCATGAAGTACAGCAACGTTCTCTTCTTCATTGAGTACTGGAACAAAATAGACAGTAATGGATTTTCTTGCATATATGCCAGACACTATAATGCTTCATACCAAGTATTTCAAGTCATGAGACTAAAAACATAAAACTTAAAAATTTTTGCAAAACAATCACCCCATGCTACACTGTCAAAACTTGTATGATTACATCATCTTTCTATGCTATCGTAAGCGTTATACTCATTAGTTTAGTATCATTTGTTGGAGTATTAACACTTTCACTAAAAGAGAAAACTATCAAAAAATACATCTTTGCTTTTGTAAGTTTGGCTGTTGGTGCACTATTAGGTGATGCCTTTCTCCACCTTATTTCTGAGTCCTTCGAGATGCTACCAAATAATATTATTATTTCTTTTCTTGTACTTGGAGGTATACTTGTATTTTTTATACTCGAAAAAGCTCTCCACTGGCACCACCATCTTGAAGAAGGAGATACTCATCGACATGATATACATCATGTTGGAAAAATGATTCTTGTCTCAGACGGATTTCATAATCTCATTGATGGTATTATTATTGGCGCAAGTTATATGATTGATATTAAAGTAGGTATTGCAACAACACTTGCAGTGATTTTACATGAAATCCCTCAAGAAATTGGTGACTTTGCTGTATTACTTCACGCAGGATATACCATTAAAAAAGCTCTCTGGTTTAATTTTCTCTCAGCATTAACAGCTATCATCGGTGTAGGAATTGCTCTTGCGTTGGGAAATCTTACAGAAAACGTAGTGCTTTGGTTATTACCATTTGCAGCGGGGGGTTTTATTTATATTGCTATGTCTGACTTGGTTCCGGAGTTACAGAAAGAAACAAAAACTCATCATATCTGGCTTCAAATAGTTATGATACTTATTGGTATCGGTGCTATGGCACTTCTCCTTCTTCTAGAATAGAAATTATTCTTTCTTCTTTTTTTGTTGAGGAAAGTACGTTTTATTTTTGAACTTTTCAGGAAGTAAGCTTTTTTCTGTATATTTCTCATACCCTTTTCCATAATCAATTTCTTTGAGAAGTTTTGTGGTTGCATTACGAATAGACAAAGGAATCGGCAAATTTCCAAAGGTTCGTGCATCTTCACGTGCGAGTACATAAGCATCATAACTACTGCGATCTTTTGGTGCTCGTGATAAATAGGTCACCCCATGTGCAAGATTAATACCACATTCTGGCATACCCATCGTTCTACATGCTTCAAATACGGCATTCGCAACAACAAGTGCCGTTGGTTGAGCCATACCAATATCTTCAGAAGCAAAAACAACCATACGTCGCGCTATAAATTTTGGATCCTCTCCTGATTCGAGCATACGTGCCATATAGTATAGCGCTGCGTCAGGTTGGCTTGCACGCATACTTTTAATGAATGCAGAAATAGTATCGTAGTGTTCGCTTCCCTTTTTATCATAGCGAAGAAATTTTGATTGTAACGTTTGCTTCAGCGTTTCAATGGTAATTTTTTTATAGAGTCCAAGAGTATTTTCGATCATAGCAATCGCTTGCCGTGCGTCACCCAATGTCATAGTAATGAGCCAATCTCTGGCATCTTGAGCAAGAACAGCACCTGTTCTTTTTATAATAGTGCGCATATCTTTTTCAGAAAACTCTTCTAAAACAAATACCCGGCATCGTGAAAGTAATGCGGGAATAACTTCAAAACTTGGATTTTCTGTTGTTGCACCAATGAGTGTTAATTTACCTGATTCAACATACGGCAAAAGAAAATCCTGTTGAGATTTATTAAATCGATGGATTTCGTCAAGAAATAAAATACGTGGTCCTAAAAGATTTCCCGTATTCAAAATTTTTTTTATATCATCTTTTCCAGCAGACACCGCCGAAAGTTCGTAGTATTCAGCATTGAGCGCACGCGCATATATACGCGCAAGTGTCGTTTTACCAACACCTGGTGGACCCCAAAGAATAAACGAAAAAAGATGTTTTGTTTCTATAGCAACACGTAAAGGCTTATCTTTTCCCACAAGATGTTCCTGTCCAATAAATTCTTTTAAATTTTTTGGACGTATTTTTGATGCAAGTGGCTCCATAGGTACAGTATACCACCCAAAAGAAATCACTCGAGGAGTCATATCGAATATACACTCTCATATAAACTATAATAAAAGCCAACGTATTTGAAACAATTTTTATGTTAAAATAAAAATATGAAGTTATCTACGTCAAAACTAAACGGCTTCACATTAATAGAACTACTCGTCGTTATTGCTGTTATTGGCATTCTCGCTGTAATTGTAGTGGTAAGTTTAAACGCTGCGCGGAACAGATCAAAAGTTGCATCCCTGAAAGCTGAAATTCATGAAATTAAAAATCAAGCAGAAATTTTTTATACAAAAAATCATTCCTATATTGATCAAACTGGAAATACGGTATGTGACACGATGATAGAATTTCGAGACAAAATTTCAGAACTCATGAATAATCAATTGTATCCTTTTGGTATGTGTCTCGTCACCTTATCCGGAAATACGTACGCCGCTGAAGTTGCACTTGGTGATAACATTTATTGGTGTTCTGATAGCACAGGATACGTTGGATTAAGTAATCCTGAAAATCCAACGCCATCGGGGCCATTTACTGGATATCAATGGTCAAATAATAGAATTTGTGATGGAAGTATTTCTTGTGGTGGACATGTACGTACTCTCTGCGCACAATAATTCTTTTTCTAAAAAATTTAACGTAACATAAAAATTTGTGCAACATCCGATGTTGCACAAATTTTTATTTTTTCTTGAGAGAAAAAATATAATCTTGCCATGATATTCCTCCTTCTTGACGATAAATATTTTTTTCTGAAAAAGTTTGAACCTTTGTGTTAATCTGAGAGTCTAAAATGTCTGTGCTAACACGATCAACACGCGTAGTATCTAAAAGCGTATCAACGAGAAATCCTTTATTTTGAACATTTATTAACGACTGCGTAATACTCTCGACACCGTTTGAAATAATAGGATCAATACTTGTTACATCAACAACTTTCTTTTGAACAAGTGCATTACCTAAATCAACATAACTATTAAAATCTTTGATTGATGCATCAAGTCGTGAGATATCTCTTGTTCCTTGTAATGTACTTGTCTGTTTCTCTATACTTGCAGTAGTAGTATCAATGGATAATGCAAAAATGTCCGTGGCTCGTGTCGCACTGGTATTAGCGATGGATGAAATCAACGCAACTTGTTTTGCAATAGTTTGGTCGCTCACAAGACTCATGGCGTAGCTCACTGTTGGAACTCGCTCTCCTATCGTCGCAAGAACTTCACCATTGCGCAGTGCATTTAAAGCAAGTGTTATTTTTAACTTTTCTTGAGTAACAAGATCCATGAGACTATTCGGATCAAGTATCATGGCAGTTGCAGCATTATATTGTCGCAAATAACGCATCGTTGTTGTTTCAATCGCATTGCTATTTGTTGGATCTTGTGACAAAAAAAGCGCTTCGGCAAGTCGTTCATCCGCCAAAGTACTATATCGTTCAACTTTTGCAACAGGATCAACAACAAACAAAGTGATAATTCCTTCTTTTATTTGCTCAAAAACATACATCGGACTATCAGCTGTTAAACCAGGTTCTGGTAATGCCAATATGCTTTCTTGTGCAAATATTTTTCCTGCAAAAAAAAGCACCATCAGTATAATGCCCACGTGGATATATTGTAATGTTGTTATTTTCATACCAGCTATTATATCAAAAAAATAGTTTTATGATATAGATACTATTATTTACTCCAATTCTTCCCAAGAAAGAACTTGATACGATTCTGAAGTCAATGGAAAATTAGGTGGTGGCCCATAGAGTAAATTACCATCATAAATAATATTACGAGTTACATATCCCGTATTATCAGTATATGCAAAACCATAGCGATTATTGGTTGCGAGCATACCATAGAGCGTAATTGATGATCGGACATGGTAGGGTGAACAACGATTACTTCCCCCTCCAGGAGCTGCGTAGTAGAATCGTCCTACACGACCATTTTGTGCAACTAATGCAGCGTCAATACGATATGTGTTAGAACTTACCATTCCGGCATTAATATTTTTTTGTGCAATAAGTGCTATAACATCTTGTCCATCGTAATTGGTATACAACAGATCCTTGTTCACCGTAATACTTTTGCGAGTATTAGCATTATCAGGAAACGCTCCTGCTGCTATGGTAAGACGTGCACTATTAATTTTTCCTTCAACCCATAGATTATCTTCCACAAAAATAAGTCCGTTCGCAGGGTTAGGATAATTACCCAATAATGTTTGCGAATTAACACTCCATGTGCCCCAATCTGCTTGAGTATTTGAACACCCTGAAGGCACCGATACAAGATTATTTACTTTGTAGATATCAAAAGTATCATTTATTTTAAGTACAATACGATATCCCGATTTATTTGAATATGCAAAATAATACCCATCACTTTGTGCTTTTGTTTTTATATCAGCCAAATCATTCGTAATACCTGTGAAATCGACTTGTGGAACAGGATAGTCACGGCCTGCGGCAAATACATCGGGTCTATTCGCAGGAACTATTGACGGAGCAGAATCCGCAGGAGACAAACACGTATGCACACCCCATGAATTTCCCGTACATGCATCACTATCACTATCGGTATACGTATTTTTTGCACTCGAAACAATATTATGTGCATACCCATCGAAACGAATTCCTCCATTTGAATGCACAGGCCCATAGATTTCAGTCCCTGACCCAAAACGCATCGCTGCATTTGCAACAACGGCAAATGTTGCAAGGGACGGTACTGCCAATTGTGTGCGAATCGTGCGTGAAATAAAAGGATATTCAAGTGTTACACCTGTTGATTCTATGGTGACTAGTGTAGATCCAATAGGTGGCGGTGTAATATCAAGAGAAAAACTTCCAATAACCGTACCATTTTTATCAACAAAATCATGCACATACGGTCCTGCCTCTGATCCACCATCTTGAAAATCTTCTGGGTCGTGCGCCAAATGCCATCGATAATAATCAATCCCTGCTTCTGCAATATGAAATGCTACTTCACGCTGGAGTGTTCGATCTACTAGTTTTAAACTCGTAACAGACCAACCTACAAATAACAGAAGCATGGGTACAAAAATACTCATCACGACAAGAAGTGTCACAATAATATATCCTTGATGTAATTGCTGTTTCATAAATTATCTTTCAAATTACGAATAGTCATTTGTGTTGTGAGTTCAACCTCTTCAGGTGGTCGATTAGGATCATGATCAATAACAATAGTAATTTTAATAAGCCGGACATCTTCAATAGCAACGGGTTGCGTAAGTGCAGATGTTAATCCATTATACGTTGAATCAAAATATTCAAAAAGTGGCGTCACACCGTTCGTAACATCTTGAATGACCCAAGAAATTTTTTCATCGTTACTATCATATTCTGGCGGACTCCCCGTCGGTTTTATAACTCCTTTTTTCAAAGTAGCATTATCAAGAAAATATCGTACTCGCTCGATAAATCCATCGTTATCAATATCACTATAAAAAATAAGTGTGTCCGCATCAACTTTTTCTAGAGCGTATGCTCCATTTTGTGATGGTGTTGCACTACGTACTTCTCCAACAAGAGGCCGCAGAATCTTTCTTCCTTCATCAACAGAATTTAACCCCGAATGAAATATACCCTGGAAAAAAGATGTGTCGCGTAATAGTCGAGAAGCTCCAATTGCAAGAAGTGTAAAAATAGAAATAACTATAAGTAGCTCTATGAGAGTAAACCCCTTCGATGAACTCAGAGCAAGACCTTTCGAATTCCTCTTCTCAACTCTGTTCGAAGTAAACAGAACAAGTCCCCACTTGCTTTGCAACGAATATGAGTTATCTTTTTTGTTGTATAAATATTGAGATATCATTACGGAGTTATAGATATGAATAATTCTTGCCACGTGCTTGCAAGATCTACATTCTGGATCAATTGCTGATATCCTGATAGTGTTGCAGTAACCGTATAGGTGCCCTGTCCTAATCCTTGAAATGCAGTTTGTCCTTCGGGTACACAATCTCCAGAAAAAGTGATTTCAAGATTATTAAGTATCGGTGTACTATCTATAGCTGCTGTTGAAAGATAAATTTTATATCGCAAATATCGTTGTCCATCATGACTACTATCGAGATCTGTCCCGCCCGATGTCGTAAAAAATGTACCTGCTGTTCCATCAGGACCCACAAAATTTGTTGGCGTACCCGATGATGTGGTCGCAATTTGAAAAACAATATCTGTTGACGAAGGTGTCTCTTCTCCCCAACGTAACGTTCCATACTCGACGCCCGGTCCAAAATCAAATGTCGATGATATAAGTGTTCCTGTCGCAACATATCCAAATTCATCTTGTACAAGTGTTAATTGTCCTGGTGTAGTTTCTATAATAAAACCATCTTGTGACATATATTGCGTTTCGTTTGTATAATTTTCTTGCCCTGCACCCCCTGACCAATCAGTTTGCGCACGTTGAGATTGACCTGTAGTTTGAGTTTTATCTACACCTGTTTTTTGTATTTGAACACTCGCATTCGATAATAATGTTTTAGTTCCCTGGTCTTTCACACTCACCACAAGCGTTGAACTATCTTTGGGTGCTACTGTTAATTTTAAATCTTGTGCGATACCAGGCGTTACATCAAATATATTCATCGGGACAAAACCAACGACATCATACGCCGTATCAGTTGGCGTTACTGTGTAGGTACCCCATTCCATATTTGATAAGTTTAATAATCCATTACTATTCGTCGTATGACTATCATCATATTTTAATACATTAGGATTCGTACCAATGAGCGTTGCGCTTGCTAAATCAAAATCAACCGAAGGAACAGCAACGCATGTATCAGTAACACTCGAAACTGCAATGGTGCTTGTTTCATCGATAGTAAAGCTTACTGATGTAATTTGACCTTGGCTCACCGTTGCGTGAGGTTTTACAGGATTTGGATTATTCGCATTGATAGTATATGTTTTGTCTGTTGAGTAACCTGGTTTTGTAACAGTAATTTGATATGACTCTACCGATGGAGGAGCGTCAACAATCATAAGCATGCCGTTATTTCCCGTAACATCATTAATATTAATATTCGGTGAAACAGCTGTGTTTACAAGAGAAACATTCGCAAGATCAATATTTTCTCCATTAGCATCAAATACGTTAATACGAAGCGCCCCATTTGAAGATAAACTTTCTAAACTTTCAGGTGCAACATGCGTATTAAAAACAAGATTTGAAAAATCCTGACACAGTGCACAGCTTACTTCAATTTCTACAAGTTTATTATCAGCAGGAGATAAATCATTAGGAAAACCTCCAATAGTACCATCAAAAAGTTCATCAATATTACGCGCAGTCGTTGTTACGGTAAATGTATTCCCTTCTCGAACAATAGTTTGTACAGGTGGAATTATACCTGAAGGAATACCCCCAACCGTTCCCACATCGTCATAGGGTAAATTACGAGCAATTTCAATTTGTTCATTAGCAACATTTGTTGCAATCGCTCGCACTTTCAAAATACGTGCCGTCGTCAGGATTTGTGAATATCCTTGATACATTGCCAAAGAAATAATGGCAAATACTGCTGTAACAACAACCATTTCCATGAGGGTAAACCCCTTCGATGAACTCATGGCAAGACCCTTCAAATTCCTATTCTCGACATGATTCGAAGCAAGCAGGGTAAGTCCCTTCTCTGATTTTGATGTATGTGATTTTAAACGTAAAAAAGACAACATACATTTTTTATAATAAATTTATTTGATGTTTCCTAATAATGAATACATTGGTGACATCATAGAGATGGCAAAAAATCCAACCGCTGCACCAATGAAAAGCATCAGCACGGGTTCGATAATCGTCGAAAGGTTTTTTGTTTTATTATCAACTTCATCTTCATAAAAACTCGCAACATCTTTGAGCATATCAACAAGTTTTCCCGTCTCTTCTCCTACTTCAATCATTTCACCAACCATAATAGGATACAGATCTAATCGTTCTTGAAAAGCTTTTGAAAGTTGTCCTCCTTTTTCAATGAGTGCTAATCCTTCATCAAGTGATGCCTTGTAGTGCGTATTTTGTAAAACTTCTTTCGTAATGGTAATGGTGCGATTCATAGAAAGACCCGAACCTAATAATGATGCAATCGTACGTGTAGCAAGTGCAGAATTGAGTTCTTTAGCAATCGTACCAACAACAGGAATGCGGAGTACCACATAATCAATATATTTCTGCATAGACTTCATACGAAGGATGGTAATAATCCCTCCGATCAAAGCAACGACTACTCCAAAAAAAAGGATCGTATGCTGTTGCAAGGTGTCACTAATGAAGATGATCACGCGTGTACTCATAGGGAGATCTAATTGAAAATCTTTAAATGTTTGGAGTAATGTTGGTATAACGAAAATAAACATCAAAATACCTATGACGAGCATAGCCGTTACAATAACTGCAGGATACACCATAGCACCCTTTATTTTTTTACGAAGACGATAGGTTTTGTCAAGTTGATTCGAAATTTCCATCAAATTATCAGAAATGTTTCCTGACTCTTCACCAGCATATACCATAGCAATAAATAGCGGAGAAAAAACTTTTGGATATTTTTCAAGACCACTGCTGAGCGTCCCTCCAGTGCTTATCTCGGTAATAAGTCCCTCGATAATTTTTGCAAATAGTTGTTTTGAAGTTTGTTTTTTTAAAATTTCAAGAGCCCGAGATATAGAAAGTCCCGCGCGAAGCATACGAGAAAGATTTTTAGAAAAAACTACTTTATCTTCAAGCGTAACTCCTCCTAATAAATTATCAATAAACGGAATAGAAATCACGATGCCTCGTTTTTTCTCTTCTTCGACAACAAGCGGTATGGCTCCTCCATCGCGCAACTTTTGTATAACAGCATCTTTTGAATCAGCCTCGATCGTATCTTCGATAACAATACCAATTTTCGCTTGTGCTTTATAGTGAAATCTCATAGATTAATCTGAAATTACTCGAAGAACTTCTTCGGTTGTAGTAATACCTTGCGCTGCCTTAAACATACCATCTTCGATCATCGTGAGCATACCCTCGGCGATGGCATGCTCCTCTATCTCTGCTTGTGTTGCACCTTTGGTAAGAATTTTTTTGATATTCTCAGAAAGATGGAGTATTTCGTGAATGCCAATACGACCAGAATATCCACTTTCACAATCAGGTGTTGGTACGGCTGTATAGAGTGGTATCGTCTTCCACGTATCCTCAGGCCCAACAATTTTTTCCTTTTTTAGAAAAGAGAGCACACGTTCAAGATCTACTACTTTTTCCAATTTACTTTTTTGTTCCTCTGAAAGGAAATATTTTTCTTTCGAATCACTGAGCACCCGCACGAGGCGTTGTGCAGTAACTGTTTTAATCGTTGATGTTAAGAGAAATGTTTCAATACCCATATCAATCATACGAGGAATAACCCCCGCAGCAGAATTTGTGTGGATGGTCGAAAGTACCAAGTGTCCTGTAAGTGCTGCATTCACGGCAAGTGAAACGGTTTCTTTATCTCGAATTTCTCCTACCATCAAAATATCCGGATCTTGACGAAGGAGCGAACGCAACCCTGCAGCAAATGTAAGCCCAATATCAGATCGTACTTGCGTTTGATTGATACGATTCACTTGATATTCGATAGGATCTTCAACTGTTGAAATATTCACATCAGGGGTATTTAAAATATCAAGCATTGTATAAAGCGTCGTCGTTTTTCCTGAACCTGTTGGTCCTGAAACCAAGATGAGTCCCGTTTTTTGATTCATAGCTTCATGGATATGTTCAAGTCCGTCACCATGAAATCCTAATGCTTCCAAATTAAGCCCATGAGAATTCTCTTTGAGAATACGAATAACTACTTTCTCTCCAAAATAGGTTGGCAATGTCGAAACGCGGAATGAAACATCTTGATTGTCAAACGAGGTTTTAAAACGACCATCTTGAGGTAACCGTTTTTCATCAAGTCGTAAATTTGCAAGTACTTTAATACGCACAATAACACCCGGCGTTATTTTTTTAGGCAGTGACATCGCATCATGCAAAATACCATCAATACGATATCTAATGACAAGCGTCTCTTCTTCGGGTTCCATATGGATATCAGAAGCATTTTGTAATATCGCATGTGATATAAGCGTATCCACAATTTTTATCACAGGTAAATCCTCCGCCATTTTTTTTAACTCATCAGACGATATATTTTCATCTGTTTCAGTATTTTTTAAATTAATAGATGCAATCTGTTTCTGAATGATTTCATTAAATTCAACGTTGAGACTTTTGCGATACTGCACGAGTGCTGATTGTATCGATGTGGTGTGGGTAGCATGAGGCACAATGGATAATCCTGTTGCCTTACGAAGTGCATCTAACACCGGTAAATTGTCAACATCAAGCATGGCAACATCAAGAATGCCTTCATGCTCTTGATACGCTACAATATTGTGTCTTTTTGCAAGTGGTTCAGGAACACGATTTAAAACCTCGGGAAGTATTTTTATTTCTGTAAGATCAACAAACGGAACATTTTGAATGTTCGCACTTATCTCTTGGAGTCGATCTTCTGATACTTTTCCTGTATGCAAAAGTGCTTCTGCTAAAGTCACATGATGCTCGGAAACATTTTTTATCGCATGAGTTAAAGACTCATCATCAACAAGATGATTATCTCCTACATATTTTTGAAGTTGTTGATCGTCAACATACATATGATCTTCTCTATCATACCATTGTCTCACGTTCGTGCATATAAAGATCCCGTAAATAGAGCTCCGAGGTATTATCAGAACTCACTCGACGAAATAAAATCTACTGAGCAAGTGAAGGGTCCTTAACTGAAAGAGATTCGCGCGACCGTTCAGTCTGTCGTTTTTGCTTTTGTTCAAAATACTGCATAACTGTTTCAAGTTTTTTTACATCAAACGTTGTCGGCGGTGTATCTATTATTTGTTCTGTGACAAACAATTTATCTTTACTGATTTGTATAAAAATATATGCATGTATTAAAAAAATAATGATGCCACCTCCGGCCATAATCCCCATAATGATATGCCAATGACGATCTTTGAAAAGAGTACCTTTTTTCAAAGTCATTGAGATATTCGTAGATATATTTTTTTTATTACTATTATGCATATATTTATTTTTATTGGCTATATCCTACAACCTCTACATCAAAAAGTCCCACCCAATCTCCTCTACTGATATCTTCGGAATCAACGGTGTTTTTATTAATAACAAATTGCGTAATAGTACTACCAACGGGCATATCCTCGAGCGTCATAAAAAAATAATACACATCACGGAAACTTCCTTGGGCGCTTATTTGCACTTTAAAACCTGTATCTTTTTTCTGTCCAAGTTGGGCCGAAACAATATTCATATCAACATTACTACGAACTGCTGTCGCTTCAAGTGCTTCAAAAAAACCAGGTGCTGAATTTTGATCAGGAAAATAAATATCTAACTTATTCCGCTCTTCCGATGTCGTCGCAATAAGTTTTTTTTGTTGATTAAGTTCATAAAATGCCTGCATTTGTGATTGTGTATTTTCAAATTGTTCTATACTTGAAATTGTTTTTTGCTGTATCATTCCAAAAAGAACAACCCACACAATACCTAAACCTACAGTGATAATCATCATAAAGATGAACACTACATATATTTTTTGAAAAAATGTAACAACTATTTTCTTCATAATGTTTCTTGAGCTATCACTAATACAATTTCAAAGGTGCTATCAATATTTTGTACAAAACTTGATACCGGCACATCCACACGTGAAAATGTTGTATCTGCTTTAAGCATACCAACAAAATCGAGTAACTCATTACGAGATGTTGCAATGCCTTTTATCTTTATCGTACTCATCTTCTCTTCATTTGTTTGATAACTTATCTCCTGAAGACGAATTTTCCCTTTCTTTGCAGTAACCTGTTCAAGTATTGGTGTAACAGCATCTGAAATATATTTTTGTTGTAATTGATTAAATGCATCAAGTTGTTTTTTAGTTTTTACTACAATATCTCCCAGTTCTTTATTTTCTTGAAAATCTTTACTCGCATGTAATTCTTCTGCGCGTGCGATGGCAACTTTTTCTTTTTCAACAGTCAAAATATATGACGGTACCATAAGAATGATACCCAATAAACAAAACCCGCACACGATACTACTTCCTACGATACCAATTCGTAGCCAGTATTGGCGTGTAATAGTTCGTTTTGATTGTAATGATATAAGATTAATCATATTTAAAATCTACAAGCGCGAGCCCTAAAGCTGTAACATAGGTTAATAATTCTTGTTCTGGTATTGTATGTTTTTCTGGATGTGAAACCCCCGGAGCATTCCAAACAATCGCTGGGCTGCTTGGCATATGGAGTTGTTCTGCAATATATTCTTGCAATCCCCCAAGTTGAGCTGCCCCACCACAAAGAATAATTTTCTTTTGAAATTGTGATACTTCTTGTTTATTTTCTATTCCTATTTCTTTTTTTTCTAAAGGCGTTTTTGTATTAACAATATCTTGAAACTTTTTTTGCTCATCTCCCCCTAGATCTGGAGCAACTTTTTCTTCTGTGTTTTTTGGAATTTGTTCTTCTAATTCTTCCATATCAGACATAGTTGAGACAACATTTTCTTGCACATGCATTTGCCAATAATTAAAATATCTCATAATTTCTTTGTTGAGCACATCAATATTCTTTTTTATGAGTATGCTTTTTTGATCATCGCCCAACGTAAAACTATGTTTTGTTTTTTCTGCTTCTTCCAGAGAAACTCCTTCTGTAGCAAACGTTTGTGTTAAAAGATCACCACTAAATTGTACGGTCGTTGCAGAAACTATTTTTTTATCCTCAATAATAGAAACCGATGTTCGTACCGCACCAATATCAACAACAATAGCATTCTCACCTTCTGATAAAATTAATGACCGTACGATTGCTTCTGGTTCAGGTTCAAAATAAACAAGCGTAAAACCACTATTCGCCAGTATATTATTATAGCTTTCAAATGTTTTATTAAGAATGGCATTTACTTTAATAGTATACGACCGCGCATCTTCTTTTAAAATTTCATAATCAAAAATAAGATCTTCTTTACGAGCGGGAACATGTTCTTCTATTTGAAATTCAACAGCAGCCCGTATTTCTTCTGGGGCAACTTGTGGAATAGTAATAACAAAACCATAGACTAATTCTTCGGGTACCGCTACACGGGCAAAACGTACACCAAGTTCTTGCTGTAATACTCTACATGCTTCTTCTAATTTTTGAGCGTCTTGGATAATCCCCCGTTTAATAATACCTTCGGCAAGATTTTTTTTACCAAAACGCTTAACGCCGACTCCTGTATTAGTGTTCACGAGTTCAACATATTTAAGAGCACGATCAGAAATATCAAGCCCAATAGCTGGCATACGCAAAAAATCAGGGAGTGGAAAGAATTTATCCAAACGAGTATTCATACTCTCTATTATATAGTATCTCGCTTGAAACAAAAGCCTGGATTTTGTATCCAGGCTTTTTATTATTCGTCAAACGAATTTTGCACATCTACCCAAAAATTTATTGCTCGATCAAAAACAGAAACAAATACCCCATGTAAATACAATGCATTCATTATGTCAGCTATTTTACCCAGTTTTTGTATTCCTTTTTCAGTACAGCCACCTTCTGTGGTAACAGTTTTTATTTTTGCATCAATACTCTTTTCATCTATATCTACACCTAAATAAATTAAAGCTTCGATGGTACTTACAAGTGTTATGCGCGCCCGATGTATACATTCATCTGCTTGATAAAAATCAGCTCGATCTAGTGCATAAGCTTTTTCTTCAAGATATTTTGAAATAACTTGGTGCGAAACATCCTGTGAAGTAATTCCCTCTTCAAGAACATACTGGAGTCCTCGTAACCAATCATACAATGTGTGTTTTTGGTGCGTAGTTTTATATACAAGTTGTAATGCTCGAGCATCAAATGCATTAATTGACCCAACGGCAACAACAGACGATGTAAGATCTTCCATGTTATTGTCTTCTACAACCAAACCAAGTTTGCCTAAAAGATTTTTCCCTTCTTGATTACATGTTGGTAATGTACAGATAATTCCTTTAAGACAAGAAATATTTGTATTGCAGGTAGCCAGTATCATAGATGCATAAGGAATTTTTAGTGTTCGCGCAATTTGATCTGGAAATAATCCTGAAACAAACGAAATAACCGTTTGATAGAGCACACCGCATGATGCAATTTGTTTAAGCATTGGTCCAGCTCCCTTGGGTGTTATTACAAGAATTAAAAATTCAGTAACAAAACCTTCTTCACAACCAATTTGGCAATGCACACCAAGTGCTTTGAAGAATTCTAATTTTTCTTGAGACCTTCCAATGACAAGAATATCTTCTCGCTTTTCACCAGAAGATAAAAATCCTTGAACCATAGCTTTTGATAATTTACCAGTTCCAATAAGAACAATTTTTTTACGTTTCATGAGTTTAAATTTTTAGTTTTATGAAATTGTGAATGAACAAAAAGAGCCACTGTAATTGAGTGGCTCTTTTTGTTGTTCAGTATTAAAAATAAAAAATATTACATGTAAATAGCAAAAGCAGCCACCAAATTGTGCAGTGGCGGTACCGGCAATATTGATACGTTTTTACTCTGTAGTAACATAAAACTACTGTACCATAGATTACAATAAAAACAAGCGCCGTCCTTACGTTTTTTCACTTTGGGCACAGGCCCACGTTTGACGTGGGCGATCTCCAATGGAATCGGGGTCAAGTTTCTAAATTCTCTTTGCTCATTAAGAACTTCCTCCCCGGACTCGACTACTGGGAATCCTCTTCCCCCATCGAACTCAAATCGTTCCAAGTATTCACAATATATTCGTTCGTCTCCTCCAGAGCCACTGACTTTTGCTTCATCGCTTCGCGCGCAAAAGTTCCGTTCGATTCCCAGTAATATTCAGTAATAAGAAAAGCCCGATATAAAAATCGAGCTTTTCTTATTATGGGCGACTACTGGGAATCGAACCCAGATTGAGAGCTCCACAAGCTCCAGTGTTAACCGTTACACCATAGCCGCCATATAATTCATTGAGACGTATCAACTTCAAATTTATGAAGCCAAGAAGTCAGTCACAGCAGAATACTTGAAAAACCATCTTTTTTCAAGTGCGGTATCATATTGATACTAAAAAATATGATCCTTACATTACATAGTCATGTTAACAACCTACGCGGCCGCGTAGGTTGTTAACATTGTTTTAACTTAAAGCGGTTGGCGATATTTTTTTATTCGTCACTAAATAATCAAAATATTGACTTGCGGCAATGGCAATAATAATAAGTACTGCATATAAAGCAATAAGTGCTCCAAAGCTCAGTGGTATAACACTCAGCGATCCAAGAATAAAAACTCCATACCATGACACCAATGATACTCCACCTAATGCATAGGCAAGTTTACGCAAATGATGTAGTTCATCAGTATGATCTACACTTTCCTCTCCAAAAGAAATATCAACAAGCCGAGGATGCACCACAAGATTAAGCACAACACCGTTAATAATAAGCACCAGTGTAATAATAATTTCCATAATAAATTTTGTCTTTATTAAAATCACAGCCGTAGCAGGAACAAAAAGTCCGATACTCGTGAGCACAAGAAGTCCTAATGTAAACCAAATAATATCAGATAAAATGCGCATGATATCTGCTTCATCTTGAGAAATACGATAATCTTTCAAAAAACGGAAGAAAAATACATCAGTAATAGTTACCGCGCCAACACCAATCGCTGCAGCTATCGAATGGAAAAGAACGATAAGACCTTTATAATCAGCAAACAATTTCACCACACTAAATTCAATGCCTACTACCGTTACTATAAAAATAAATGTGCACAATGCCATAGAACATAAACACCAGGTGCACCAACGCTTAAGTAAAAATGCTTGAACACCGGTGAGATAGAGTGAAAATAAAAATCCAACCATACTAATACCCAGCATGACAAACACAACTTCTGGAACTACAAGCTTGTGGAACAGCAACATTACTGTATATGCAAAGACAATAAATCCATAATACATCATCCCCAAATGAGTGAGCTCAATACCAAAAAATTGCGAGTATCGGCTGAAAATAACTTGCCCACATTCTCCTCGAAACGGACATACCATTTGTTCATTTCTTTTCTTTTTATGATAAATCCATAATGCTAAAAGAAATCCTAAGATTCCAAGAAATATAACGGCTAATTTTGCAATAATTGGATTCATATTAAATAGTTATCTCATTAATCTTTGCTGCTAAAATAAAATCGTTTTGGTGAAGTCCGTTAATGGCGTGTGTCCAAATATCTACATCTACATGATTAAAAAATATGTGTATATCAGGATGATGTCCTTCCATCTCTGCTAATTCTGCCACATGATTCACAAAATTCATACTGTGCACAAAGTCTGGAAAGGTAAAACGTTTTGAAATCATCGAAGCGTCATCCTCAATTTCCCAACCAGGAATTTCGGCAAGATATTTTCCCGCTTCGTTAAACGTCATTGGTTTAAGAGCGCTGTTTGCTCCTGCATGGCAAGGTATACATTTTTGATCTGCTAAATTCACCCTGCTAGTATAGCAGTGGACAAAAGATAAGTAAAAATCTTGCTACTTCTTAGATTTAATCATACTTTTAATACCACTGAGCAAAAGATAGAGCGCAGTAATCACAATTGAAAACTGGAGAATAGCATAGGGAATATAATGTGGTTCTATATCAAGCCCTATGTAAGGTGGCTTAGGGTATATAAGTACAACTATAATTTGCACAACCACTCCGATCAATATAAACAACGGACGATATTTTCTTAATGAAGAAGTCTTTCTGCACAAGACCCATGGCCAAATGATAAGTAAAAATAGTCCTATATAGTAAAAAATCAGTGAAGATGCAATATCTTTTATTTTATTCTTGAAACCTCCCGTTCCAAAATTCTTTTTAATACGCTCAAACTCTTCAGATGTTGCTGTTGTTGATAGTTGTTCAAATATTACTGAACCCTTTTGAAAACAAGGATATTCTTCTAAGCATCCCCAACCACCGCTAATTCTATAAATCCCGTCTTGCATTGTAGACTGTGCATCTTGCAAGGCAGCACTAAAACTTTGTTGTTCATAAGGGGGTAATTCGTCAAGGATGACTCGTGCGAAAGCATCTTTACAAGTGTCACCTGTCCGCTCATACTGCATAGCAAAACTATCCGTACAAACACCCCCTTGGCATAGAGTAATCAATTCAGGAGCTGTCGTCATGAAACACCCGCCACTATTTGCTTGTGTTAAAAATGGTATAAGAAAAGCAAGAAAAAAAATACTACTTATAAAAATAAAAGAGTTTTTATATATTGTTTGTAACATATAAACTAGTATAGCAAATTAGGTTAAAGATTACAGGTTTTAGCTGTTAGAAAATCTTCACTATCCCCCTTTTTACAAGTTCTTCTTTAAATTTCTTAACAACGGGAATTCTTTCCCAAAGTGCCGTAATGTCGTCATAATTTTTATCAACCCCTTTCTTGTCTTGTTTTGAAATACCGTATGTTTGATCATTGTAATCTTCTGGCTTATAGACCAAATGTCCCATATTCACAATCTGTTTTTGAATACCATAATCATTCATCCCAACTCGAGGATCATAGATATTGTCTATGTATACCTGTCCCGCATCGTTGTATGCCATAGCAAAAACAAGTTCATCTCCTTCTTGGCTGGTAACTTTATACTCTTCGATATGAATATAACTTTTAGGATTTTGCGATGAAGTATCTATTTTGTCATAGGTATCAGATCTTTTTGAAAGAACAAAATCAGGAATCATATTTTTTGGCATAGGAGCTTCAAATTGCTCTCTTATATACTCACCAACTTTTTCAGAATAATCACGTTGCCACTGGTGATGTCGCCGATAAAATTCTTTGTAAAGATCATCACGATTTTTAAAAGAATCATCAGAGAGACCCTTCCATAATTTCGTTATCTCTTGTCTTTCATGAAGTATTTGTTCTAACCGGTGATCAATAATCACCCCTTTCTTTTTTTGATTATTTAAATATTCTTCACACCTTAAAAAACTTCCATCATCTTTTATAAGTTTTGTATCTTTTGGATCGTTAAACGCATATTGTACTAAATTTTTATAATCTCGGTAATAAAAATCTTGACTCTTTTTCTGAAATGCACTCCATTCTGGATTCTTTAATTCAAGAAACTTTTCTTTTAATTCAAATTCATTTTCAAATTTATGAGTTTCAAAATCGGGCAGATGATTGGTAAGCCCTGTACACTTGTCATCATTAACAATGTCGAGAGTATCAAAAAGTTTATAGAGTTCTTTTGCAATTTTGCCACTTTGTACATAATGATGGAGGGGATTATCCTCATCCCCTTTCATAATATTTCCATTATCTCGTTGACCAGCACACATCTTAAACTGATGGTCAGAGTTTGAAAAATGAAACCCGCGAGACTTCCATGCATGTACATTCTTTGTATCCTGCACTAAACATAATACATAACTATTTGTTCTTGTTTTTTTGGTAAAAAGAAAATTATACCCACCAACCTGATACGCTTTTGAAAAAATATCCGCATTGACAGAACCTTTGTCTATGTGATTGAATAATTCTTGTACCGATACAGGTTGTTCATCTATATGCTCTCGGATAGAACTGACTATTTCAGAAACATTCAATTCAAATATTTTTTGTTCAGATGTTCTCGTTTGCGAAATTTTTTCTTGTTTGGTAGATTTTCCAGATTTTGAAACATCCATCTCTTTACCATAGAAATACTTTAATTTTTCAACCATAAACGACTGAAGTTGAGATTTTACTTCAGGAGAAATCACCTCGGGAGATACTGATTGTTCGTCTAGGGATATTTTTCAGATCCAGAAATTGAAGACATATCTAAGATAATACCTTATACCGTAATGTTTTCATATACCTTGAACTCCCCTTCTCGTAAGGTTACTATTTCCAAATCCTCTTTATAATTTTTAAGTTCATGATAGACTTTTTTCCAATCAACACTGTTATTTTTAATATCCTTATAATCAGATTGCCAATGAGGAATAAATTTAATGGGCAATAATCCTAAATTTTCACTTAATTCTGATGTATCAAGATTATAAGAATACTTTGAAAGTATTTCTGCACCTGCAGAAGTGCCCGCAACAACTTTCCCATCAAGTCCATGAGCCCAATCACCACACGTGTGCAAAATATTTAACAGCACGTCGGAATACCCCCCCCGCAAGAAGATAACGTCGGATGATTGTATTTGTTCTATAAATTTTTCAGGTTGTGCAAGTTCTAATTTGAAATCTTTTACAAATTTTGAAAAGAAAATAGTATCTTCTGTAAATTTCTCATCCCAAGATTCTTTTGGCCGAGCAAACATACAATCTAAAATCTTCACAGGCCAATCACGATGAAAATCTTTTACCAATTCCTCACAAAAAGCATTGCCACCATCGACAGCTTTTGGAATATAACCTCCAACAAGTATAAACTTTGTCGTCATGTGCCCAGGACTGGATTCGAACCAGCACGCAATTACGCACTACCACCTCAAGGTAGCTTGTCTACCAGTTTCAACACCTGGGCATATGAAAGGTAGTATAAACAAAAAGACCTTTTATGCAAA
>Ga0172371_10002120_pt1 | contig 31649 bp, 28 predicted proteins | sample Lak12m_FD_114543 | JGI IMG/M metagenome (GOLD analysis project Ga0172371, IMG submission 114543) | Freshwater microbial communities from Kabuno Bay, South-Kivu, Congo - kab_022012_12m | ecosystem: Environmental > Aquatic > Freshwater > Lake | place: Democratic Republic of the Congo: South-Kivu...
ATTGAGGGGCGACGAGTCTTCGAACACCTCACGGTGGAGGAGAATCTTCTCGTGGGGGCCCATCTCCGGCCGACGGGCCTCAAGGAAAGGTTGGAGGTGGTTTACCATTACTTTCCAAGGCTCAAGGAGCGGCGGACCGTGATGGCCGGCTTCGTCAGCGGAGGCGAGCAGCAGATGTGCGTCATAGGACGGGCAATGATGGCTCAACCGAAGCTGATGCTGCTGGACGAGCCTTCGATGGGTCTTGCCCCCCTGCTCATCAAGGAGATCTTCGAGATCATTCAGCGGCTCAACCGGGAGGAAAAGATTCCCATTCTCCTCGTAGAACAAAACGTCAAGCTCGCTCTCACCGTTGCTCCTCATGCGTACGTCATGGAGAACGGTCGTATCGTCATGGACGACACATCCGAGAAGCTCAAAGAAAACCCGGACATCAGGGACTTCTATTTGGGTCTTACCGATGTGGGGGGAAGAAAGAGCTTCAGAGACGTGAAGCACTACAAGAGACGCAAGAGATGGTTGACGTAACAAGCCCTTTGGGCTGAAGGAGGGAAAATGACCAAGGCAGTTAAGATAATCACGGCTTTCCTGGTTGCATTCGGATTCGCCATCCTCCCGGCTTTGGCGGCGGAGGCTCCGGTGATCACCCTGGACAGGGTCGAAGTGGCCAGCATTCAACCCTTCTACGTGAAGCCTAGAATCGGATACAAGGACGACAAAGACACCGGCAAAGAGATGACCTACGGGTACAGCAGCACCCTCAACGTGGCGTACATTTTCAACATCAAGAACCCCAACAAGGAAGCCCTGATGCTGGACGAACTCCAGTTCACCGCTGATTTCGAGGGCTTTGACGTCAACACCGTCACGTCCTATGAGGACTCTTGGATCCCGGGAGGTAAGACCGATCAGCTGAGGGTTGTGGTTACCAACGAGGCCTTCGCAACAATCGTGAGCCTTATGGTAGGCGCGGAGCACGCTGGAAAGATCGCCGAGAAAAAGACCAGCGCCGGGGCCCTCGTGAAAAAGTGGTGGGAAGAGATCTCGGATTTCTCGTTCCCCATCGGGGTCACCAACGGAACAGCAATGTTCAAAGATGAGAAGGGCAAGGAAATCAGGTCCACCTTCTCCGCCAAATGGGAAGCGAAGAAGCAGTAGCCTGACAACACTTTTGAGAAATGTCCATACGCGGGACGGCCTTGGGGCCGTCCCTTTTTTTTGCAGGAACGCCCCAGGGGTATGGTATATAGTGATTGCCAAAAATAGTGTCCGATGATGAAAATGCTTTGGTGGGGCGGGCATCTTGCCCGCCATTCCTGGGCAGGCAGGATGAAACTGTCTCAAAACGAGGAGCGCGATCGAAATCGTGGCACGATCCTGCGTCATAACGATGATGAACTACGGGGCCGCGGTTAGGCCCGCATTTCGGGATAGACAACAACCGGCTGTAGGGGCGGGGTTTATCCCCGCCCGTTGCTCCAAGGCCGATGAGACGGGCGGGGATAAACCCCGCCCCTACAGGACATCGTGCTACTGATTTGTCCCCTTCAGGAATTCTGAGACACTCTCGGATGCCTGCCCCACCGAAGTCTCAGCCGACAGTGGCACCGTGTAATCAATCCGTCATTACTTTCGAGAACTGGTATATAGCATCTGCCGAAATCTTTGTGCTACTTGGACGAATCACCATGTCAGCTCCACAAGACACACCGTCAGCCATCCCCTTGGAAGTTGTCAGAGAGGCGGAAGGTCTTAGAGAACAGATCCGCTACCACGATGACCGCTATTACGTCCAGGACAGCCCGGAGATAAGCGACGCGGAATACGATCGGCTCTTCAGGCGATTGCAGGAGCTCGAGAATCACTACCCCCAGCTCGTGATGCCCGACTCCCCCACTCAGAGGGTCGGAGGCGCGGCGCTGGAAAAATTCGGAGAGGTCCAGCACGCTATTCCAATGCTTTCTTTGTCGAACGTTTTCGATGACGGCGAGCTGCTGGACTTCGATTCCAGAGTCAGGAGGACCCTTGCGGTTGACGGCGGCGTGCCCTACGTGGTGGAACCCAAGCTGGACGGCGTTGCCGTTGAATTGGTCTACCAAGACGGTTTTCTTGTCTCGGGTTCCACCAGGGGGGACGGGTACGTTGGTGAGGATGTCACTCTCAACGTAAGAACCATCAGGCCGATTCCCTTGAGGCTCCAGCCGGAAGGCGTGTTCCGGGACGTTCCTCTCATTGACGTCAGGGGCGAGATATTTATGCTCCGAGCGGATTTCGACGAACTGAACCGCAGCCGAGACGAAGCCGGCCTGCCGGCCTTTGCCAATCCTCGCAACGCGTCTGCGGGCTCCCTGAGGCAATTGGACCCGCGGATCACGGCCCGGCGAAGGCTCAACTTTACCGCCCACGGCATAGGCAGGATCCAGGGAACGCTGCCTGAGACACACTTCGAGGTCCTGCATGGGCTGCGCCGGCTTGGCGTGCCAGCAAACCTTGAGAACGCACGTTTGTGCAACGGGATCGAGGCCGTCCGGGACCACCACCGCAAGCTTCTGGAATTAAGGGAGAGTCTCCCGTACGAGATTGACGGCGCGGTGGTAAAAGTGAACTCCCTGGCCGACCAGGCCGCGCTGGGGCTGAAGACCCGATCACCGCGGTGGGCTGTGGCTTTCAAGTTCGAGCCTCTCCAGGCAACCACTAGAATACTCAGAATCGAGGTGGGGGTGGGAAGGACCGGAACGCTCACCCCGGTCGCGGTCATGGAACCTGTCAACGTGGGCGGGGTCCGGGTTAGCCGCGCAACGCTCCACAACCAGGACGAAATTGACCGCAAGGACATCCGGGAAAACGATACAGTGGTCATCCAGCGCGCCGGTGACGTCATTCCCGAGGTGGTGAGCGTGGTCAAGGAACGCCGCGCTGCCGGGAGTATTCCCTATACTATCCCCGAAAGGTGCCCGGTCTGCGATTCCGATGCGGTCCGCATCCAGGGCCAAGCGGCAAAGCGTTGCGTCAACGTCTCGTGTCCGGCCCGGCTGAAGGAGACAGTCCGCCATTTTGCCTCCCGCAACGCAATGGACATCGAAGGACTTGGCACAAAACTCGTCGAGCAACTGGTTGATCGTGGCCTGGTCCGCAACCCTGCGGACCTTTACTCTCTTGACCTGGATACTTTGGCGGCACTCGACAGAATGGCCGAGAAATCAGCCGCCAACATACTGGAAGCGCTGGAGAAATCCAAGGAAGTGGCTGCGGACAGGTTCCTTTTCAGCCTGGGGATTCCTCTTGTGGGCGAGCATGTAGCGCGAGTCCTCACTCTCGCACTCGGTGACATTGACTCGCTCGCCTCCAGGACATCCCAGGAACTTCAGGAGGTTCACGGGATCGGCCCTGAGGTTGCCCAGAGTGTGGCCGCCTTCTTCCACGAACCGCACAACGTGGACATGATAAAGCGGCTCCTTGAAGCGGGCGTAAACCCGCTGCCCCTTGAGGCACCTGCACAGTCGGCCGCAACCCCGTTCGCAGGAAAAACCGTGGTCTTCACAGGAACCATCTCTATTGCCCGAAGCGACGCAAAGCGAATAGTCGAGACTTCCGGAGGGAACGTCAGCGGGTCCGTGAGCCGCAAGACTGATTTCGTGGTAGCCGGGGAGGAACCGGGGTCCAAACTGGACAAAGCAAAAGAACTCGGAATCCGCATACTTAGCGAAGAGGAATTCCGGAATCTGGCAGGGCTGTGACACGCGGCTCGTAGGGTGCTGGTGAGCACGGCCTGTCGTGCGAACCGCACGTCTCGCGGCCTCCGCTCCTGGCTTTGTGGCCGAGAAGACCTCGACCGATGCGGTTCGCTTCGTTTACCACATCCTACGCGAACATGCGACCGCATTCATGAAATGGAATGCCAAGATGGAGAATGTTCGATGTCGAAGCGCATTCGCAGGAGAGCCCTTGTTGCCGGCATGGTTCAGGGCGTGGCTTTTCGGTATTATGCGAGGTCCGCGGCCCGGCAGATAGGTGTAACCGGTTGGGTCCGCAATCTTCCTGACGGCCGCGTCGAAGCCCTCATTGAAGGAGAGCCGGAGACCGTGGACGCAATGCTGGCTTGGCTCAGAAAAGGGTCTCCCGCGAGTCGCGTGGAGAAGGTCACCGTTCACGAGGAATCAGCCACCGGAGAGTTCACCGATTTTGACATCCAGCTGGGAGGTGGCGCGTGGTGGTGAGTCCCTGCCGTTCTATTCGCCCGATTGCGGCGCAATTGTGTATCCTGTTCCTTATGGTCACGGCCATGAATGTTTCCACCGCAGCGTCCGAATGCAGGCCCTTTGTACTGGATCTTCTTGTCGGCGAGCCCGTGCCGGTGGAGGAGATGCTCGAAGATCTCTCGACGGTCAGACTTGTATACATTGGTGAAATCCATACCATTGCGCGACATCACGAGTTCCAGGCGGAGATCATCGCCAAGTTAGCGGAAAAGGGCATCAAGCTTGCCTTAGGCATGGAGATGTTCTCCGAGGGCCAACAGCCTGTTCTGGACAATTGGCAGCAAGGCAAGGACGGGGTGGATTCCCTCATCGGCGAACTCGGCAAGGGGCACTGGACCAATCTCAGGGACTACGAAAAGGTGCTGGTTCAGGCGAGGGCCCTGAAGGTGCCCATTGTCGGCCTAAACGCGTCGGACGAGCTTGTCAGGAAAGTCGCTCGGGAAGGCGTGGAAGCTCTTAACGCCGAGGAGAGGCGTCTGGTCCCGGAAGGAACGGATCAGATCAATCCTTCGTACGACCGGCTTCTTCGCATGAGGCTCCGCGTTCACAGGGCCTTTCATGAAAAGAGCCTTGATCGCATAGTGCTCGCCCACGCGCTGCGCGATGAGATTATGGCCAGAGCAGTGGCTCGCTTCCTCGATTCCCCCGGCGGGAAGGACCGCGTCATGGTGGTCATCGCGGGCAGCGGCCATCTCAACTATGGTTTCGGCGTGCCGGAGCGTGTTGAGCGTCTGGCAAAACTGCCTTACCGGATCATGCTGCCCACCGAGAGCGGTGAACTGACCCTGTCCGAAGAGGAAAAACGGCAATCTATGCCGGTCCACATAAGCCACGAAGACCTGAGGTTTATAAGAGCTCCCATCGCTGACTATCTTCACGTGATGCCGTTGAAGGAAGAACAGGACGATCTTGAGCGCCGGGAAGCGCGGCGATGAAAGTCCTGAACCCGAAAGACAAGTACTAGTAGCCATTGAGTAGCGCGGGGCATGATCGTCCTCCGTCGTTGCGAGGAATGAAACGAGGAAGCGGTCTTTGTACGTGCCCCTCCGGAGATTGCTTCGCTTGCCATGACAGTCTTTCCCCCGCGCAACTGCAGGATCACGAATACTGTCTTGCAAATTTGGCCTCTCTGGTGATAACCTTGCTATGCTCCGCGGAATCTTGAGGAATCGGACCATGTTATGAAAACGTTTCTGAGTTCTCTGGCCGCGATCCTGGTAGTTGCATCCGTCGTAATGTTGGGGTGCGTCCCGGCCGTCACTAACGTGAAACCTTCCCCTGAGGTCACCCAGGCCCCGGACGCCGCGGCCCCCCCTCCGAGGACAGAGCTTCCGCCATCCCCGCTGCCTATGCCGACCAGTGAAGCGGGGCAAAGCCAGGCCCCGTCTCCGACGTACAGGCCAGCATCCGCAACCGCGAAGGACGCGGGCCCGGTCTTGGCTGCCGACCTCCGCAACAAGGAGGAAGTGAACGCTTCGGCCATGCAGTTCGCCAGAGAAGTCCCAAATGTAAAGTACGTGAAAACCTGTTACTCGAAGCTGTACGGCGGATGGTACCTGTTGCTCTACATCGAGAAGGCCAAGAATATCTCGTTGCAGCAGTATTCCTGGAATCCCAAAGCAAGGGAGTGGGAGATCATCTATCAGCTAAAGGAGCTGCCCTCCAAACAGGTTGAATTCCACCTCAAGGGAGAAGTGGGAGACGAGAAGTGCTTCGTACTCAAGAAGTAATGGCCTTAGTGCCCTGAAGCATAAGTTCGGTCACGTATTCGCGAAACCGAGTAATTAGTCACGATGGCGCAAACACGGTAGCGTGTTCCGGTACCTTGAGATTGCTCCGCTCCTCGCAACGACAAGTCCCGGACATGTCGTTGCGAGGAGCGGAGCGACGAAGCAATCCCCATGGGAGTGAGATACGTCACCGCATTTATGAATTGGTTTACTTAGCTACTGGGCAAGACCCGCCGGTCCCTCACGGCCAATGGAGCGAGTCCACGGTGCCGCATTCCAGGCAGGTCTTGGTGAAATCGTCCGTGATCCTAACCGGATATTTCCCCGTAAAGCAAGCGGTGCAGAAATGTTTGGCCGGGTGAGGCATGGCCCTGAACATGCCTTCCAGGCTCAGATAAGCAAGGGAATCGGCGCCAATGAACTCGCAGATTTGCTCCACGGTGTTGGAACAGGCTATGAGTTCGCCTTTGCTGGAGAAATCTATCCCGTAGAAGCAAGGGAAGCGGATGGGAGGACAACTGATCCTCATGTGAATCTCACGCGCACCGGCCTCTCTCAGTGCTCGGGTCCTTAGTCTGCTGGTGGTCCCCCTGACTATGGAGTCGTCAACAACAACAACCTTCTTGCCATCCAGTATTTCCCTCACCGGATTGAGCTTCAAGCGCACACCCAGGTCTCTTATTTCCGGAGACGGCTGAATGAAGGTCCTTCCGACGTAATGGTTGCGGATCACTCCGTATTCGAAAGGCAGTCCGCTGCCCTGTGAAAAGCCGAGAGCAGCGTAATTACCGGAGGCCGGCATCGGCAGCACAAGATCCGCTCCGTCAACTGGGTACTCGAGAGCCGCTTGAAGCCCCAGGTTCTTGCGGACTTTGTACACGCCGTGCTCGAATATCATGGAATCCGGTCTGGAGAAATATATGTACTCGAATATGCACATGGCGGAAGTTGATCTGCGCTGTCTCCGAATGGACCGCAGGCCCTTGCGGTCCGCGACCACTATCTCTCCGGGTTCCACGTCACGGACGTATTCGGCTTCGATGATGTCCAGGGCGCATGTTTCGGATGCGAAGATTATCGCGTCTCCCTTGCGGCCAATGCAGAGAGGCCTGAAGCCGTGGGGATCTCTGGCGGCAAGGACACCGCCGGGCGTCAGGAAGACTACGGACCAGGCTCCCTTCAGTTCCTCGAACACCTTGACCAGACGCTCTTCCAGCGACCCTTTCCTGTGGAGTACCAGGTGAGCGATCAGTTCCGAGTCAGTGGAGGTCTGGAAGATGGCGCCGCGGGATTCAAGACCGCGCCTGAGGCTCGCAATGTTCACTATGTTCCCGTTGTGCCCGAGAGCCAGGATTCGGTCAATCTGCTCCACCAGGAAGGGCTGTGCGTTTCGCAACATGGAACTCCCGGTTGTGGAGTACCGCACGTGGCCGATCCCCATGAATCCCTTCATTTCCTGGAGGGCGCCTTCCTTGAAAACGTCGGAGACGAGACCCATGCCCTTGTGGGCCGTGACCCCGGTTCCGTCGCTCACAACTATTCCGGCTGATTCCTGGCCTCGGTGCTGCAACGCGTAGAGGCCCAGATATATGAGGCGTGCCGGATCTTCGGCCCCATAGATGCCGAATATTCCACACGCTTCCTTTTTTGAGGGCTCGTCGAACATTGGCCCTTCTCCTCCGTACGGATATTCCCGTTTCAAATTCGCTGTACCGGAAAGGTATCCCAGCGCCGTCGGGCAGTCAAGGGACCCAGGAGATCGCTGGATCATGTTCCCGTGTTGTCCTTGGGAAATTATCAGTTAATCTATAAACAATCTCGTGGTATACTTCCAGCCCAAAGGAGGAATTGCCATGCCCGGATCGCACTTTTGACGATTCCTGCAATGGAGGAGTGATGGGTGAACCACCGGATACGTTCGAGTTCGAGGACTGCGAATCCGAAAACAGTCTTATGGAAAGACTGGGCGAGCCAACTGAAACGATTGACCTAGGCGGGCTCTTCACCAAGGATGTGACTGCCTCCGGCAGCTTTGATCTGCGGGGAATGCATAGAACCGCGCTTGGGAAACTCCTCAATGCTATTCCTTTGCCGGCGGTCCTGGTTGATCGCAACCGGACGGTGGTGTTCGCCAACGAGGCGTGCCAAGACCTCAGCCCCGGGGGCGAAGACCCCACGGGACGATCTTTCGGGTCCTTGTTTCCCCGAGCCGACTACGCCCTTCAGGCCGAGACTCTTCTGAACAAGGTAATCAGGGACAGAAAGCCGCTCTCAGCGGAAATAATCCTCGGTACAGACTCGAAAAGGATTTGGGGTCGGGTAAGGGTTCGATCCCTCCGGGTGGGAAAAGAACGATACATCTTCGTTCTAGTGGAGGATCTTACTCTTGAAAAGAGACAGCTTCTGCTAACCAGAAGGCACTCGGAAGAACTGAGAGCTGCGAGAGATGAGTTGGAGGTAAGGGTTCGGCAACGCACCGCTGAACTGGAGAAGATCAACCAACAACTCAGAGAAGAAATACGGCAGCGCAAGGAAGCCGAAGAATCAACGGCCAGGGCCAGAGACCAATGGGAGCGGACGTTTGACGCGGTGCCGGATCTAGTGGCCATAGTGGACAACCATCACCGCGTGGTACGGATGAACAAGGCAATGGCTGAAAGAGTGGGACTCAACCCTGGTGAGGCAACGGGTCAGTTTTGTTTCGAACTATTCCACCGCTCGGACACTCCCGTTTCGCTGTGCCCCCACGTTCTTTTATTGAAGGACTGCCAAGAACGGGTGGTGGAACTTGAGGAAGAAAACCTCGGGGGAACTTTCCTGATCTCTGTGACGCCTCTGTACGACGGCCGAGGTGAACTCATGGGATGCGTACACGTGGCGCGGGACATAACCGAACGTAAACGGCTGGAACAGCAACTGGAATACAGGGCAACCCGCGATGCCGTCACGGATCTTTTTACTCGCCGCCACTTCCTTGAACTGCTGAGATCCTCCTTCGCGACTGCCTGCCGCTACGATATGCCTCTGAGCCTGGGAATGCTCGATCTCGACCGGTTTAGGGAGATCAACGACAGGTATGGCCTCCTCGAAGGTGACAGGGTCCTTGAGCGGTTCGGTTACATACTGAAACAGGAACTGCGCAGCAGCGACGTTGCCGGCCGCTACGGGGGGGACGAGTTCATTGTTGCGTTTCCCAATACTCCCATTGCAGGTGCGGCGGGCAGCATGGAACGCATTCGGGATCGCATCTGCCGGCAGGTATTCCAGTTCGATCAAGATTCCTATACCGTGAGCTGCACCGGCGGCCTGGTCGAAGTCGCTACGGGAGTCCTAACCGTGGAACAACTGATCCGGGCCTCGGACGACGCCCTTTACGAGGCCAAGAAACAGGGCGGGAATTGCATCGCGGTTGGTGACTCTTTGACTCGTCCCAAATAGGGCGGATTGCAGGCTGTGTTGGAACGTGCCGACGTCAGGCACCGAAGGCCAGCAAGACTACTGAAAGCGACCCGATACTCAACAGCGTGGACAGAACTATGCTAGCCGTGGCAAGGTCCACGTCACTATCGAGCTGAGCCGACAGGATGTACCCGGCCGGAGAGGTGGGCAAAGCAAAAAAAATGATTGCAAGCTTGGCCCCTTGATCAGAAACCCCCAAAAACTTGACGACGAAATAGCCGACCACGGGCAGGATGGCAAGCTTGAAGACGGCTGCGGCAGAAGACTTGAAAAGGTGCCCGCGAAAGCCTGACAACGTCATCGAGCCGCCTATGGAAATCAACGCCAGCGGCAGCGGCAGAAAGGACATCATTGCCAGAGTGCTGTCCACAAAAACCGGAAAAGACACGTTAAGGCTGGAGTACCCGATACCTGCAAGACACGCGATGATCAGCGGATTCGAGACCATGGACTTGACCAACAACACCGCTTTGTGTGACATCGAATAGCTCTCGCGCGAGAACCATATCAGCGTACCAACCACCAACACGTTTATGAACGGAATCACGAAGCCGATCAGCACACCGAAACCCCGGATGCCGTCGTCACCCAGAACGGCCAGTACCACGGCCAATCCGATATAGCTGTTGAAGCGTATACAGCCTTGAGCGAAAGACCCGACCTCGTGATTTGTCACACCGAGCAATCGAGCTGTAGCCAGGCTAATAACAAATACCACAAATACCGAGATCAACACCGCCACTACCAATTGCCAGTCTACCCCGGCGGAAGGAGCAGGCTTACCGATCTTCCAGAACAGGAGCGCAGGGAAAAATATGAAATACACCAGTTTGTCCGAGACCCGAATATAGGTCTCGTCGGTGATTCCGATGCGCTTCAGGACGCTCCCGAGAAAAACCAGCGCAAAGATGGGCACTATGCTGTTGAAAATTGTCGTCATCGAAACTATCCGTCAGGCCGAAATCCTCTTGAAAAGGGCGCCGCCGGCAATGGTGGCCGCCGTCCAAAATAGGAGCAGAACAGCCAAATTGAAAAGCGGCGAAAACTGATGTGGCCCGCCGAGAGCGTATCGCATCCCGTCTACTCCGTAAGTAAGTGGGTTGGCATGGATCAAAACCTTTAACCAGCCCGAAATGCCTTCCAAGGGGAACAACGCGCCCGACAGAAAAAATACAGGCATTATTATGAAGTTCATTATCAACTGGAAGCCGTGGGGATCACTCATCCGCGAGGCGAACGCAATTCCAAGGCTCACGAAGGAGGCCGACACGAGAAACATAAAGACCAGCGTTATCAGAAAGCCCTGAACGTCGAGGTTCACCAACCCTCCTCCCCATAGTGCCGCCAGAAAGACCAGGCCCTTGACCATGGAAGTGGTCACGGTACCCAGCGTCTTGCCCGCCATGATCGCTATGCGGCCCACCGGAGCAACAAGTATCTCCTTGAGAAAGCCGAATTGCTTGTCCCAAAGAACGTTCATGCCGCCGAACATAGAGGAAAACAACAAGGACATCGCAACAATTCCCGGCCCTATGAACGCCATGTAGGAAACGTCGCTGCGATACTTGAAAAAACCGCCGAATCCACTTCCCAGAACGGTCAGGAACAGAGCAGGCATGGCCAGAGATCCCACCAGGCGACTCTTGTTCCTGGTGAATCGCTTCATCTCCCTCAACCAGAGCGTGTAAACCGTCCCTACAGCACTCACCGCCTCTTGCCTCGCATATAGATCCGTATCCGCTCTTTGGCTTCCGTGGCCGAGTCGTCCCGGATCTCGCGTCCGGTGAGCTTGATGAATACGTCTTCCAGATTCGGCTTGCGCATGGATACCGAGGCGATCTCTACACCGAGCCTCTGGGCCGCGTCAAAGACCCTGGGGATAACGGACTCGCCACGCTTGACGGTCAGCACTATTCCTCCCGGCTGAGCCGCAACATTGGCCACGTCATCCAGACTCCGCAGAGCCGAGATGAATTCCTGGTCCGCGTCTGAAGTCTCAGCTCGAGCAGATCACCTCCCAGTTGCTGTTTCAAGGCTCCCGGAGTGTCCATTGCCACAATCCGGCCCTTGTCAATGATGGCAATCCTGGAGCACAGACGATCTGCTTCGTCCATGTAATGAGTCGTCAGGATTATCGTCATCCCGAAAGACTGCTTGAGATCCAGGATGTAATTCCAGATTTTTCGCCTGGTCTGGGGGTCGAGTCCGAGGGTGGGTTCGTCCAGAAACAAGACCTGCGGCCGATGCATGAGCCCTCGGGCAATCTCCAGACGGCGGCGCATCCCTCCGGAATAGGTCTTGACCATATCCCTGCGGCGGTCTTCCAAATCCACCAGCGCCAGCACGTCGTCAGTTCTCTGCCTGCGAGTCCTTGAACCCAGACCGTAAAGCCGTCCGTGAAAATCCAGGTTTTCCTCGCCGGTCAGTTCATCGTCCAGACTGGGGTCTTGAAACACTATCCCTATTTGGCGCCGCACGGAATCCTGGTGTTTGCCGACGTCGAAACCACAAACAGTGGCCGAGCCTTGGGAAGCCGGAAGGATGGTGGCAAGTATAGAGATAAGGGTGGTCTTACCCGCCCCGTTAGGTCCAAGAAGGCCGAACAGCTCTCCCTTTTCGATCTCGAAACTTACGTCCCGGAGAGCGGTAAGGTCGCCGAAGTCCTTGCCCAGTCCCTTGATTGCGATGATCTCCGACGCGGTGCCTCCTTTGCTCTCGGCCGCAGCAAGAATCTATTTCTTCAGGGCTTGAACTTGTCCTTGAGGATGTCTCCCAGAGTACCGAACGATGACCGAGGCCCCTTCCCTGCCATGAATTCCTTGAGCTGGGATTCCTCGGCCTGCTTCTTGAGGCTCTTTATGCTGAGAGAGATCTTCTTGGTCTCCTCGTCCACGGCCCTGATCTGAACGTCCACGGAAGCGCCTACAGGAAACCTGTTCCTCAGGTCGGTCTGCCGCGAGTCGCCGATCTCCGAGACATGCAAGAGCCCGGACTTGCCACCCGGAAGAGTCACGAAAACGCCATAGTCCTTTACAGCGTCAATGATCCCTGTCACGACGTCGCCTTCCTTGAGTTCCACAGCGTCTTCCGCGTCGCCGCCTCTCAGCAGATCCAGTTCGAGTTTCATCCGCCGGGCATCCCGGTCAACGCCCAATACGCGGACCTGTACCTTATCCCCCTCGGACACCACCTCCCGAGGGTGGGCTATCCTACGGCCCGCGCCCATATTGGAGATGTGAACAAGTCCCTCCACTCCCGGCTCCAGTTCCACGAAAGCGCCGAAATTGGCGAGCCTCGTCACCACGCCCGGGGAGGATGTCTGCTCAGGGTATCTCTCTGCGACGCGGTCCCAGGGATCAGCCAATGTTTGCTTGCGGCTAAGGGAAATCCTGTTGTTGTCCCAGTCCAGATCAAGCACTCTAACGGAGATATGGTCTCCCTGGCTGAGCACTTCGGCAGCCTGCCCGACACGATGCCAGGCAAGCTCGGACATGGGGATCAAACCTTCCACTCCGCCTATGTCAACGAACGCGCCGAACTGGACCAACCTGCGGACCGTACCGTCCACCACGTCTCCGGGCTTGAGCGTCTTCTTGAGGGCAGCCGCCTTCTTGAGCCTTTCCTCCTCGAGGATCTCTCTCCGGGAGACAACTATGTTCCGTCCTCCCTCGCCGTACTCCACCATCCGGAAGGTAAGCCGCTTGCCGATGTAATCAGAAGGGGTTCCACCCGACTGAAGATCCATCAGGGAATAAGGACAAAAAGCCGGTTTGCCGAATATCGTCACCGTGTAACCGCCTTTGCGCTCTCCGGCCACCAGACCTTCAACGGGAACGCCGCTGCGATACGCATCCCGGGCAGCCTCTTCCGATGCAGCCGCGGTCATCTTCATGCTCAGCAGTATCTCTCCGTCCCGCTTGTTCACGACGTATGCAGTTATCGGGTCGCCAACTTGAACATCTAGGACGCCTTCTTTGGAGAGCAATTCCTCGCGGGCTATTATCCCTTCGGTTTTTTCGGCTATGTCCACGAAGATCCATTCTTCTCCAATTGAGATAATGTTCCCGTCTATCTTGCTGTCCCTTTGGACACGTTTTTCCTTACCGGAAAGACTCGCTTCGAACATAGACGCAAAGTCCTCGGTCTGATCGTTTTGTATCGGGGTTGATTCCGGACCGGTCGGGTTCACCGGTTTGCTGTCTGACATGGCCATACCTTCCTTTTGAGTTTAAAAGACCTTTTTACTTTTTTTTCTGCCCGGTTTCAAGAGGCTCTTCTTTGCGGCGATAGTGCCGGGGGTCCAAAAATTGCCCTGATCCGGGCCCATGAACGTTGACCTGGCATTTTTTTTGTGGTATTTTATATATTTAGCATTGTATCAAGGGTGCCGCTACATGCCTTTCCTACGACGCACAGAAATCGCCTGGAACGAAAGGTTCCGGAGATGTGTATATTTCTTCCTACGCGACGAGCTTGACAGCCTCCTCATTTCCGAATCCCTCATCGAGTCTTACAAGGCCTTCAAGGAGGCAGGGATCGAATATCCCTTCGTCGAGATGAGGGAACTCAAGCCACGCGCCAAGGTCATCGAACCGGAAAATCCACACCAGTGCCACTTCATCGTCATCTTCAACGAGGAGGTCCTGCCGCCGGAAGCCAAGCTGCACATAAAGTTCTTTGACTCCAACAAGGTCACAAAGGACAACCTGAGCAACTTCGCGGTCTTCGACATCAGAGACGTGTTTCACCAGAGGATGCGATACTTCGACGATTCCGCGTTCCCTATCCTTCTCAAGAGTCTGCTGAAGACCGACTTTGCGCTTCTGGTTCAAAGGGACACCACGATTAAGGCCCGGTACAGATTCGGTCTCTCCCATTTTCATGTGAGGATTGACTGGCCCTTGGCTCAGGCCGCAGAGGATCTTGGCCGTTATCTTCGTTATATCTCCAAAGAGTTGTACGAAAGAGGCGACAGGCTTGCCGAGAACCTACAGCAAAAGATTTACGAATACTACGGTTTCCATCATACGGTTGGAGGAAGAAGAACGGCCGGTCTCGTGGCTTCCCGCTATCTGGAACGCTTTGACTTTATCTCGACCGTGTACGTGGCCTCCTCGGAGGCTCGGACGCTCTTTCGTCTCTCTGAACAGGGTGTTTCCAAGTGCGTGCTCATCCGCCTTTCGGATGCGGATATGAAGGAGCTTGCTCAGATAGTCAAGCTCAAGGAGCAGGAATTCGCAGCAGCTTACCTTGTGGACAGAACCCCGAAATATGGGGTGGGGATTTTCCAGGTTACTTATAACCGCAACGAGCATTCCCTGCAGCCGCCTGACGGCAAAATGAGGGAACTTAGCCCCGACTACCAGTGGCTCAACGTGGATCTCCAGCTACTTGTGCCGCCCCCGTGGAGCGGGGACGCCCGGCCCATACACCTGTCGAGGGTTTACACGTGACCGGCCCCGCGGATCGGGGCTAATCCAGATCCTTGCCGGTGGTGGTCATGGTTATCTTACCGTGTTTCACTCCTCGAGTCGAGATGAGCTGTTCACCGGCCTTGCGCACCTCCTCGGAGCCCCCCTTCATGATCAGCACTTCCAGGCAGTTGTGTGCGTCGAGATGCACGTGGACCGCGGATATTATCAGATCGTGCTGCCTGTGCTGGATCTCGGTCAGTTTCTGAGCCAGATCGCTCTGCTCGTGATTGTAAACGACGGTGGCAGTTCCCACCACCTCGTGTTCCGACTCTGTCCACTGGTTCTCCACCAGACGATCTCTGATCAGGTCCCGGATGGCCTCCGAGCGGTTTGTATAACCCTTCTTGCCAATGAGATCGTCGAACTTGTCCAACAGATCGTCGGGGATGGAGACACCAAATCTCACCAGTTCAGACATTCCAGGATCCTTCCCGTGGTCACTCGTGCACTTCCGATTCGGCCTGCCGTTTCTCGATATTCTCGATGATGCACTTGGCCCATGAGTCCGACACGGTGTAGATCATTTCCAGTCCCTGCCGCGTCGAGGTGATTATACCCTTGCTCTTGAGATGTATGAGATGCTGGGAGACCGTAGCCTGGTGCAATCCGAGACACTCCTGCATATTCTTGACGTTGCACCCCCCCACCATGAGGAGCCCGTAAACGATCTTCAGCCGGATCGGATGACCCAGAGCCTTGAAGATCTCGGCCTCCCGAGAAAACTCTTTCTTCTTAACCTTCTGAAATATAGGCCCCAGGTCATTGGGGTCTTCTATTTTGAGTTCCACTGAGGTTTGCATTGGGCCTACCTTTGCGAGGCCTCCGGAGTGTCTCCGGCGGATCTCCGGTTCGAGTCCTTCTCTCCTCCGGACCGGGGAGAGCAGCTCTGAGACATTCAGGTCTCCACCCCAAAACGGGGGAGCAGCCATTTGTTAAGGCCGTACCAGACCACAATTACCGCCAGAACTATCCAAATTCCTGTATCCATTGTCTTTTCTCCGGGGCATGTCGGTTTCGCCATGCCCGCTATTTGACCGGAGCCTGGGCGCGGCGCATGGGAACCGCCCCAAGCCCGGTTGTCCTAAGCCGCGAACCGCCGAGCAGGCCATCGAGCCAGCCGGGCAACTCGTAATTCTCATCTACCGCCGGAACCGCCCCGCCGGCGGGTCCCATCAGCCCTGCGATCCACTGCCGAATCGTCGGTTTGGTCCAGTCAACCATGCCGAGGTGGGTAGCAACCACTTTGCCTTCCGCGTTTATCACATAGGTTGACGGAAAACCTTTCACCTCGTACACGGCATCACGAGCGTCGTTAAGAACGAAGTACCCCAGAAGACGGCCCCGGACGGTGTTCTCCATGACGACCGGCCGATCATCGGGCCGTGTGGCGTACACAAGATCGCGACTGCCCTTTTCGCCGTTTCCCCTGACCCAGGCGGGACTGTCCCAAAAATTGACGCAGACTACCTTCAGGTCGGGCCGGTTCACCTGCTTAACCATGTCCTTCAGGTGCCGCTTTTCTTGAGCGCAGAACGTGCAGTCTTTCCGCCAGAAGTTCAGCACTACGACCTTTCCTTTCAAGTCGGACAGCCGGAACTGACCGCCGTCAAGTGCAGCCAACTTCAGATCGCCGGCGGGCGGGGGATCTCTAAACACCTGAAACTGTGCCCCGCCGACCCCTGCGGCGCAAGCCCGGCCGGCAAGTATCTGGATCAGCCCAAGGACCAGAAGACCTGTCAGGAATAGGGAAATAATTGGGAGTGCCTTTCGAGGCTTCAATTCATACCTCCTGGTCGCTACTACAATATACAAATATCCTAATATTGTTGGTCTGTCAACATGATTCTTCCCTTAAGGCCAACTTACATTAACACTCCTGCAATCAAACGCCAATCCCGAAGCAAGGGGTAGGCTGATCTTGGTTCATCTCCGGGCCTCGTGTCATGTGGATCGGCTGTGTCACGGCCCTTGCGACAGCTGACCTATTGGGCAAGCGCGGGCATCCTGCAACTGCCCTCTGTGGTCGCCGGGGTGATCTCGTTGCCACGGAACAATCTTATGGATTCAAGAGATCGGATCCTTTTGTACAGTTTGCTTACGTGAACAGATGTCTTGCCAAAGGCAACATCAAAGACTGCCTGATGGTCTTCTTGCCTGAGCGTCGTCATGCCTACGGGAAGATCAAGGACCGTTAGTCCGCTTAGGGCCTTAGCGACGGCCGATCTGTCAAAGGAACCGGCCTTTTCTACGGCGGCCTTGAACATTCTCACGGCAGCGTACGAGTTGTATGCCGCGTAAGAGGGAGGCACCTCGGCAGCGGAGAGACTCGCGTAGGATTGGACAAATTTCTGGTTGTTCGGGTTATTGTAGGCTTCGTACCAATAGGGAGTCCCGAACCAGACTCCCTTCGGCATGTCTAAGACTCCAAGAGCGGTGAAGATTTCCACGGATCCGCCGACAGGGCAAAGAACGACCTTGCCTTCAAGAAAACCATCCTTGTGAGCCTGCCTCAGAAATTCCTTCAGGTCATTGCCCCATAAGGAAAGCATGATGCCGTCGGCCCCTGATTTTGTCCTAAGCTGTTCGATTGTTGGAGCCCAATCCTTGGTGCCCAAGGGAGTAAAGATTCCCTTTTCGAAGGATATCCCCCCAAGAGCGTTTCCGTACTGCATGAAATATTTCCAGGAGTCCTGGCCGAATCCGTAGTCCGGTCCTACTGTTGTCCACTTCTTGGCTCCGGATTCCTTGGCTACTATTGCAGCTGAGTTGTAGCACTGGTCCATGTTCCAAGTCATTCTGAAGGTCCAAGGATTGCACAGAGTGCCCGTGACTTCGTCCAGCATGGCGTGGGTAACAATCAACGGGCATCTGAGATCATTCATAGCCGGGGTCACTGCTTTTGCGACCCCGCTGGAGACTATGCCTATCACAATTGCGACATTCTCTTTGCGTACCAAACGCTCGATTTCCGCTTTTCCAACATCCGGTTTTGCCGCTGTATCGCCAAAAACGAGCTCGACCTTACGTCCGAGGATTCCTCCCGAGCTGTTGATCTCATTTACTGCGATTTGGGCCCCCTGCCGTGCCACATCGCCGAAAGTAGCCATAGGACCGGAAAATACGTGTGCAAATCCTATTTTGGCTGGGTTTTGCGCCAAGGAAAATGAAAAAGAAACCGCTACTAGACTCACAGAAATAACTATGGCCCTGATCACACGGCTTACACCCATTACAGATCCCTCCCGATAAATTTTGTTCTGATGCAAACGCTCATCGGGCTTGAAGTTTCGGGTGCCACTCCGGACAGCCTCGCATACAGGACAGAGATATTTCCCGTTGAACGGTTACGTTGCGATTATACCATCAGGAGCGAGGGTGCCAAGATTAAAATACGCAAAAGATACTTCAGTACTTCATGGAACCGTTCGTACCCTTTACTGGATCGAAATCGAAATGGTTTGACCTCCGTCCGGACGATGTCGGCCGTTCCTGAACGCTCATTGCCGGCTATGCGTTTGTGCCGGACCTTGTTTGTCACACCATGATCAGCCTGCTCGTCGGAGCGTTTGCCGCCCTGCCTCCTGGCTTGAATTTGTTGCGGTGAACTCAGCCTCTGCCGGCTGCTGCGGTCTCCGAACTACCCCTTCCTGAACCAGGGCATCGGCCACCAGACCGGACACAAACTGTACTTTGGCGTCCAATTTGTAATGCGCCATGAGATCTGTAAGCTGTGAGTGACAGTTTTCGCACGCGGTGGCCAAAATATCCGCACCGGTGACCCTTACCTGGTCTGCTTTAACCTTGGCGGACTTCATGCGGAAATCCTTGTCCCCCATGACGACGAGTCCGCCACCGCCACCGCAGCACCAGTTTGCGCGGCGATTCGGTTGGAGATCAACAAAGTCGTCGGTCAATTGTTGCAGGATATAGCGCGGTTCCTCATAGACTCCGCCTTGTCGAGCGATCTGACAGGGGTCGTGATAGGTTATCCGTCCCTTGATCTTGGACTTGTCGAGCTTGATGCGGCCATCGCGAAGATACCTGGCGATAAGCTCTATGAAGGTTATCACATTGAAGGAGTGGCGACCCGTCATGTGCTTCATGACGCGATATGCCGTACCACACTCGCATATCACGACTTCCTTGACTTCCAGCCTCTCCGCTTCATCAATGATACGCTGTGCGATCTGCTTCGTAGTCTCCGGGTTTCCCACAAACGCACCGAAATTGACCGCCTCGTAGTAGCTCAACGACCAATGCTCTCCCGCGGCATTCATGATTGCGGCTGCCGGGATCATTGAGTGCTTCCCTGCAAGAGCGACGTAGAGAACGTTGGCGCCCTTGACATCCAGCGGAATTACGCCCTCACCGGCCTCGCTTTGCCATTTCTCGATCACCTCGGTCTCGATCGAGCGCACCGCTTCGGCGAAGGCGGCTTTGGTAGTCTCGATGTTCTTGCCCTTGGATACCGAAATGTTGGCAAGCATGGTAAGCACCTTGGGCTCCATGTCCGCACCGATCAGGAGAAGCTTTGCTATGCTCTGGATAAGCCCCGTGTCTATGCCGAACGGGCAGAAGGTCATGCAACGACGACATCCCGTACACGTATAGGCGGTCTCGTACACCTTCTCCATCCACGTGTCGTCCAATTCCACGGCCTCGTTCCACCAGGAAGCAACCTTACCGGAGAACTTGAAGTATTTCTCATAGATACGCCGCATGTTTTGAGCTCGACCAACAGCGGTGTACCTCGTCTCCGGCATTGATGCGTACACGTGGCACGCTTCCACACACACACCGCACCGGGTGCAGTTGTCCAGGTACATACGGGCAGCGCGGGTGAGCTTCCCGGCAAAAAGCCCCAGCAGTTTTTCTCTTTGCGTTTCTTCCATTACTAACCTCTTCTCAGCGCGTTCAACGGCACGGCAAAGAAGCTGTGCATGATCTTGCTGAACGGCAGAATCATGAGGAACAAATTTGCCAGGAGCACATGCACCACGACGACTGAGTAGTGGCCTCCGGAAAGCGCTTTGCCGGGGTCCTGGAATGTGAACCGCACGAGCCCGTTCAGGTACTGACCGAAATCCTGCTTTGTAAGCACAAACCCGGACTCGCTCCACGAATTGGCCCAACTGATCACATCACCGGTGATGAATACACAGAACAGGAGGAATAACAGGATGTAGTCCGATGGGACCGAGAATTCCCTCACAGGGCTCCGGAACCGCCTCAGCAGCAAGTACAAGACTGAAATCGTGAGAACCACGCCAACGGCTCCGTGGCCGATCATGTGGGGAGAACCCTCTGGAGCCAGCCTCAATTGAGGGATCAGGTCGAGATGCGCTATCACCACAAGCACAAAGGCCACGTGGAACAGAACCAGAAAGACCCACAGCAGCGGCCGGTGTTGTCTCACTGTCGGGAACGTGAAAGCGTCCGCCAGGGCGCCCAGAAAAGGCCTCTTCGACTCAGGAAAGATCTGCAGAGTAAATGGATGTCTCGGTGCCCTGAGTACGGCAATGATCTTCATGGTAATGCCGATGATGCACCATGCGACGGCAAGGTAAACCATCGGCACCGTGATAAAGTAGTAGAGTCTGTCTAACATCCCGGACCTCCGGACGCTATTTCAGGCGCTTTACAAAGATCTGGATTGAGCCTGGCTGCTGCTTCGTTTCCAAAACCTCATTTCCCGTTGTGTCCGCCCATGCGGGGAAATCGGAGAGCGAGCCCGGGTCGGTGGTATGCACCTCGATGATCTCGCCTACGGGCACGGAGGTTATCTCCTGGCTAATCCTGACGACGGGCATGGGACAGGGAAGTCCTTTCAGATCCAGCACCTTGCTTACGTTGTAGTCGGACATTGTCGTCTCCTTTAGATGAAAAGCTGATTGATGGATTTTCTCGAATGGTTGAGATAGGTTGCCACGCCGACGAACTCCATGTTGGGGTAATCAATCATTTCCTCCCGCTTGAACCCCATGAGATCCATGGACATCTCGCAGACCTTGATCTCGACGCCCAGCTGCGCTGCCATTTCGAAGAGCTGGTCCAGGCTGGGAGCGTTTTTCTTTTTCATGAGACCCTTCATCATCGCGGTGCCCATGCCGCCCATGTTCATCTTGGACAGCTTCACCCGATTGCGTCCCTTGGGGAGCATCCAACCGAACATCTTGGACATGAAGTCCTTCCCTGCGGCGTCGCCTTCCGCTTTCCGCAGTGCAGCGGTGCCCCAGAAGGTGAAGAAGAGCACGACCTTCATGCCCATGGCGGCTGCTCCGGTGGCGATGATCATCGAGGCCAGCAGCTTGTCCATGTCGCCGGAAAAAACGATCATTGAAAGCTTGTTCTCTTGGGCTGGTCCCAGGTCTTCGATCTTTTGCCTTAGTTCCGCGATTTGGAGTTCCAGGTGTTGGAGTTCCGGGGAAGATACCGTGGCTGGGATTGCCATGTTCTTGCCTCCTTTTTTGTGTTGAGTGCCCTTGTGAGGGGCTGTCGGTCGTTGGTAGCCGGGCTGGGGGGCCCGGATTTCTGCATCTATGTAGATATATTAATATCCTCATCTAGCAATATCACCGAGAACTCTTAATGTCAATCAAATTCGTAAAGAATCAAAATCATGCCCCATCGAGATGGCAACGCGCCCATTTAGCAGTTGTTTCACCATGTTATAAGGCACTGGCCCATCAGGCCTCTCGACCGACCCCCTCACTTTCACAAAGAAGAATCGCTGTACCCGACAAAAATGGTTTCGTCGAATCCGCGAATCCAGACAGCCGGCCCTTTACTGTTGACGCGCTTCCTGGCTTGGCCTATCCTTGCGCCAGCGAATGTTCCGGACAGAAGAAGACTGCTCCGAACAGACTGAAACCGGTTTTGACGCCACGGGAGGATCTCTTGACGGCTCGAAGACCTCGGATAATCATATTCTCGGGCAAAGGCGGAGTAGGCAAGACCACCGTTGCCTCTGCAACCGCTCTGAGGTGTGCTCAGCGGGGCCTCAAGACTATTGCCATCTCCATAGACATCGCCCACAGCCTCTGTGATTCCTTCCAGGTGGACGCAAGCCTTCACGACCATTATGGGGGCCGGCCTCGCCAGGTTACGGAGAACCTCTGGATTCAGGAGATTGACATCCAGGAAGAATTGGACCGCCATTGGGGCGAGGTTTCCAAGTATCTTGCAGCGCTCTTTGGCTCAGCCGGCATGACGCAATTATTCGCTGAAGAGTTGGCAATCATCCCGGGAATGGAAGACGTAATAAGCCTCCTTTACATAAACCAATATCACCGGGAAAAGTCATACGACGTCATCGTCGTGGATTGCGCTCCAACAGGGGAGTCTCTGCGTTTCTTGGGAATGCCCACGACCCTGGGTTGGTACGCACGGAAGCTTCTGAATTTGGAGCGCACCTTGATGAAGGTCGCGCGTCCGTTCGCCAAGCGGGTCACCGAAATACCACTTCCTGAAGACGCCTATTTTGAATCCCTCAAGGATTTGTTCGTGAAGCTGGAGGGGGTTGACGAGGTCTTGCAGGACAGGGAAGTCACCTCCATTCGTCTGGTGACCAACGCGGAAAGAATGGTCGTCCGGGAGACTCAGAGAGCATTCATGTACTTTTGCTTGTACGGGATTGTTGTTGATGCAATCATTGTCAACAGACTGTTCCCTCCTTGCGTCCAGGATGCTTACTTCAAGGAATGGATTGTGACTCAACAGAGAAGTCTGGAACAAATTCGCTCCATCTTCGATCCGATCCCCATACACACGGTGAACATCCTTCAGGACGAGGTGATCGGCACGCAGAGGCTGGCCGAAATGGGTTCCATGCTGTACGGCGAAACCGATCCATCGGCGGTCCTCCACCAGGACAGCGTATATCAGATTGAACAGGGGAACGGCGACATGACCCTGAAGATCAAGCTGCCGTTTGTGACAAAGGAATACGTGGATCTCACCAAAGAAGAGGGCAACCTGGTAGTCCGCATCGGCTCTTTCAAGCGGCACATCTACTTACCAAGGACACTGTGGGCTCGAAAGCCCGCGAAGGCGGGTCTGAAGGACGACATACTTACGATAAGCTTTCCGGCGACCGATTGAGGCACGCGATGAATCCTTTATGGTTCGTACTGAGGGCTACAGGAACGGCTATCATTGTAATCGGCGGAGCGACCCTTCTGGCAAAGAAATATGGGCCGAAACCGTCCGATCTGGTTGCCGGCGCTGTCCATTTCAAGAACGGCCTGGATGAATTTCAAAAAGGGTTGAGCACTATTTTCTTCGGCGCAGGGGCACCCCCTGCAGAAAGGCCGAAAGCGGCCAACAAAATCCCGATAGACTGAGATCAACGTTTCTTGGGTCAGCTTGGGGCAATGCCGGTGACTTAAGCTGTACGTATCCTGTCCGGTGCTCTGTCTTCCGACGAGGCCAGGGACTCGTCATCCCGGTGAAAACCGGGATCCAGGAGGTCTGCATCCCGACTTCCGTCGGGATGACGGGGTCGGGCGTTTTGCATGAAAGTACCAATCGGGTATTTTTGTCCTCAAGACAGTGAGAGAGAATTCTTCATGCAGACCGTTATCAAATCAGACTGTTCGGGAGTGGACTGGAATCTCGTGTCGGAGACGCTGAAACGTGTTGGAATGGCGTACCACGATCCGGACATCCACAGAATCGCGTTTGAAGACAGCCAAGTGACGGTGTTTGTCTATCGTGGCGACCAACTGGTCGGATTTGGCCGAGCGATTTCGGACCTCGCCTATCAGGCAGCGGTCTATGACGTCGCGGTCGTCCCGGAGCTGCAGGGACAGGGGATCGGAACGACCATAATGGAGAATATCCTGAGCCGCCTACCCCAATGCAATTTCATCCTGTACGCCGCTCCCGGCAAGGAGGACTTCTACAGAAAGCTGGGATGGCGAAAAATGAAGACCGGCATGGCACTCTTCAAGAAGCAAGAAGAGGCGCAGAAGAAGGGACTTACGGAGTGAGGAGCGGCGGCCGGACCGAGCTTGGTGGCCTGGCTCGGCTAGAGATTCAGCTCCCGATGGAGTCACAGCAGACATCCCGTAGGGCGCAGACCCAACTCTCCTCGCCGGCAGACATGGAAGGCTAATTACTCTGTTTCGTAAGTTCGGTGTCGTATTCGGGTGCCACTGCTAGCTTGCTAGCAGTGTTTTCCGGGGGAACTGCCGGCAAGCCGGCAGTGGCACCCGCGGTGTGACGTGCCCGGTGACGCGGCCCTGATTCTGATGTCACCGTATTTCGGAAATGGAGAGCCAAGGTTGTTTACGGCGCGGCTTGCGAACCGCCCGTAGTCAGGGAGCTTCGCAAAGCGCGCCGTACTGCCAACATGGCACACCGCAGGATTTCGAGGCAATTTCTTTGCACGATGTCTCCGATGCCCGGAATCTGAGCTGGGATCAGATCAGACGCTGTTCTTCAGGCTGCCTTCAACATCCTCGCATATTCGGAGGCCTGTTCGATCTCCTTCTTGAATTGGTCGTAGTCCACCTGCATGCCGTTCAGGTAAGTGCTCCAGCCCGCGGTGGACTTGGCATAGTGGACGGCATCCTCGATTTCTTCTTCCGTGGCCCCGTTGAGCCGTGCCAGCTCGGTGTGATAGAGCGCGCAGTACCGACACCTGGTAACCGCAGAGATTGCCAAACCGATAAGCTCTCTATATTTAGTCGGAATTGCCCCTTCATCGAACTGGACCCGCTTCATCAGCTCCCACTCCAGCTCCAAGGTCGAATCCGGAATCATCTTGAAGAAGCTCGGAACCAGCCCGAACATCTCTTCAATCTCCTGGTAAACCTCTAATCGTGTCATGACGCACCTCTCTTCCTTCCCTCACGTTATCTTTAGATGCGAAGAGCAGTGAGACGATTCCCGTCGCATCCGGGACTGCGGGCGCCTTACTGAATTCGCGGATCACGCTCTTATAGTGATTTTCAAAAGAGTTCGCGGCATAAAGCCACACTGCTGGACGAGCCAGCAGTGGCACCCGGCGCTCCTATTTGAGTATAATGCGTTCTGAACTAATCGAGTCCTCTCGTGGGCCTCAACTGATCCTAACAGTTCATCGGTAGCTTTCGTGATGGTCTGGCGCCGTTGGCACCTGCAGATTTGTCGGCCGGCCTCACCGGCCCGAAAGCGCGACACTATTATGCACTTAAGGCATCCGCCGCAAATGGAGGAAGGGAATGATTTTTCGTAGAAAATGGCTGCTGGTCTTTGCCGTACTCACCATAGTATTCACGGCAATCTGGGGTGGGATTGCCTCTGCCGAGCAAGAGCAAGCGAAGGCAAAATACGTCTTCTTATTCATTGGCGATGGAATGGCCGCGGCCCAGCGCTACGCGGCGGAGCTTTACCTGGCCAAGGAGAAAGGACTGACCCGTCCCGAAGACGCAAAGCTCGTCATGAATACCTTCCCGGCCCATGGGATGGCTACTACCTACGATCTAACAAGTGTCATTCCCGATTCAGCTTCGGCCGGCACGGCAATTGCCTGTGGCCGCAAGACCAAGTCCCGGGTCCTGGGCATGGATGCAGAAGGCAAGGTGGCCTACGAGAATATCGCGGAGAAAGCCAAGAAGAAAGACTGGAAGATTGGAATTCTCTCTACGGTGTCCCTGGACAACGCGACGCCCGCTGCTTTTTACGCCCATGTCCCCCACCGAAATCGGATGTATGACATTTCTTTGCAGCTCGCGAATTCCGGTTTTGATTACTTTGCCGGCGGCCAATTGTTCGAACCCGCGGACAAGAAAGATCCGAGCAAACCCAATGCCCTCGAAACGGCCAAGAACAACGGCTATACCATAGCCATGGGCCGTCCCGGATACGAGGGGCTCAAACCCGGCGCGGGCAAAGTTATCGCGATGAACTCAGTTGTTGACGATCAGGCCGCGATGTATTTCACCATAGACCGGAACAAGAGCAAAGACCACGTGACAATCGCCGAATACCTGGAGAAGTGTATCGAGCTGCTCGATAATCCGACGGGCTTTTTCATCATGGTGGAAGGCGGCAAGATAGACTGGGCATGCCATGTGAACGATGCCGCATCGGCTATTCATGACGTGCTAGCTCTGGACGAAGCCGTGGCCGTGGCCGTCCGCTTCTACGAAAAGCATCCCAAGGAGACCCTGATCATAGTGACCGGCGACCATGAGACGGGCGGAATGGCCATAGGATTTACCGGGACCAAGTACTCGTCCTTTGTGGACAAGTTACGCCACCAGAACATGAGCTATATCGAATTCAGCAAGAAAATTGAAGCATACAAGAAAGACCGCACGGCCGCGGACGCGAAGCTTGAAGATTTGATGCCGCTGATCAAAGACGCGTTCGGTCTCTTTGTGATGCCTGCCGGAGGAAAAGCCGCCTCGCCGGACAAGACAAGTGATGCTTCCAAGGAGACCAAGAAGGCCGCTGAAAAAGCTGACCAGGAGCTCGATCACGGCATGGCGCTGAGCGATCTCGAGCTGAAAGTGCTGCGGGAAGCGTTCAAGCTCAGCATGCTGAGTAAAGACGCGCGGCCGAAAGATGAGCACACCTTTCTCCTTTACGGCAAGCACGACCCGCTTACGGTCAAGCTCACGACCATCATGAGCAACAAGGCAGGCATCGGCTGGACGTCCTTCGCGCACACAGGCCTGCCGGTGCAGACTTCAGCCCTTGGGGTCGGCGCCGAGATGTTCAACGGCTATTACGACCAGACCGACATTTTCAAGAAGATGATCAACATAACCGGCTTAGGACGGTGACTCCCCAGATGGTTTGCATCAGTTGCCGGCACCGAGTGATTTGAGGATCTTTTTCGGGATTCCGGATTCGCAAGGCACGCCGGTTTGGCAGAGCCCGCAGCCCCAGCCGTCCAACCCGTAATTCTCCTTTGCATATTGCTTGCAGGCCCCTCTTGTGTGCTCCCTGCACTTGGATTTGTCATGCCCGGCTTCGGTGATTGCGCCGACTGGGCATCTTTTCCGGCAGCCGGTGCAGGAACCGTCGTGAAAGAAGAGGCAGTACGCGTGATGGTCTTCGTAAGGTCTTGGCGTGACAGGTACCACCACATTTGCCACCACTGAGCCCAGGCGGTGGGCTTTTCCCCTGACCGTGATCAACCCGTCGCACAGACCGAATGTGCCCAAGCCTGCAGCGTAGGCCGCGTGTCTCTCGGACCATTTCGAGGCAAATCCGTACTTCGGGGAGGTCTCTCTGCTCCAATGCGGGGAAAGGACCGGAGCGACGGCGTTGATCCCCCGGCGGCAGAGTTCCTCCGCGACGTGCCTCCGGAGATGGTTATTGAATTCCTCGCCGGGGATGCGGGCATGAACCCATCGCCGGGATGGGTAGAGCTTCTCCTTGCGGTTGTCTGCTCGCGTTGCCGCACGTTGGGGGAGTAACCAGGTGATAACGGTAAGCTCATCGGGCCTTACGGGAATATCAGGAAATGTCAGAGAAAAGATCTCGGCCGGCGTCCAATGGAAATCCCCAACCAAATCCTTGTAATCCTGAAATAGCGGATCAGCCCCGGAGGAGAACCCGACCAGGACATCATCCCAGGCCTTTTCATCAGGTTCCATCTTGAGCGAGTTTTCGGGCGAGTCTTTAACGAAGTCTGCAATTATTCCGCTCAGCCACTTGCGTTGGTCTGTAGGCATTGGGTGCACCTCCCTCTTCCGTTACCAAGTCAGGGCAGTCGCGACAGCTCGTGATACATCTCGGAGCCTCGTATGGTGGCATTCTGCCTTGTTGCGGGGCTCCGCGGCCTGCAAACATGACTCAACAGCAAACCGGCTTCTCAACCGTCACCCTTCCCCGAATAGCTCGCACTGCTTCGGTCCGCTCCCCCTTCCCTTCTTGCCGGATTTCAGCGGGGACAGGGCCTCGCTCACGGACGGACGCACCGCGGCCAGGAATCTGGATTCGCCATTCTCCAGTCGTCTGCCGAACAGGACACGTTGCCGAGCCCGTGTGAGGAACAGTTCCTGGCGGGCGCGAGTCATGGCCACGTACAGCAGGCGCATTTCTTCGTCAATATCCGATGGCTTGCGGTTGCTGTCCTCGGGGGGGATATAGGGAACTATTCCCTCTTCGCAGCCCGTCACAAAAACCACGGGATATTCCAGTCCCTTGGCTGCATGAAAAGTCATCATGGTGACGGCTTCCGCCCGGGGATCCAGGGCTTCGGCTTCTTCTTCGGGCCTGGGCCCCTTCCCCCGTTGGAAAGGGATTCCAGAGGCACCGAAGACTTCCTCCAGCGCGTCCCCCAGGGCGTTGAGCCGGAACAGGACCGCGAAATCACGGAAGGTAAGCCGCTGTTCCTCTCGGCCCGCGGTTCCCGAGTCGAGCGCGAAGAAGGAGGAGCCGCCGATCATCTCTTCGATGGTACGTAGTATAAATTTGGCTTCCAATGCTGCGTTTGGGAGCGTCACTATCTTGATTGCAGGCCCCTTGCCGTTCATCGGAATCAGGGTGTCTTGCCAACCGCTCTGGCAAAGAACGTCTCCGGCGGCTGCAACGATGTTGGACTGGGACCTGTAATTGTTGCGCAGCGTCACTCTGCGGGCCGTGGGGAAATCTTCCTCGAAACTCAGGAAGAACCCCCGGTCCGCACCTCTGAACCCATAGATTGCCTGGTCAGGATCGCCTATCGCGAAGAGCCCGTTTCCCTCGGGCGCCTTGAGCAGCCGCACAATCTCGTACTGAGCCCGATTGACGTCCTGAAACTCATCCACCAGGAGGTGCGCTGCAATTGTGCCGCCAAGCAGCGCTGCACGCTCCGGGTCTGCTTGCAGCATTCTCGCGGGCCTTACGATGAGGTCGTCCAGGTCCCTGGCGCTTTCGCGATTCAACCGCTGCTCGTATGCCGAATACGCCCGAGCCACTTCCGGATCTGAAATTGGGTCGTTGCAGGCAACCAGATTCTGCTTGAGAAGGCTGACCTCTTCGTAAAGGGATGGGATAGTGCGGCCCGGGCCGGCTTCGATTCCTGCTTCTTTGGCGGCCTCTCTGAACAGATGAAGTGCCTGATCCTCACCCAGCACATTCTCGGCTGCCGAGCCGTCGCCGGCGCCTGACAACTCTTCAGCGAGCCTCGCCCCAAGCTGATGGAAAGTGCCCACCCAGCACGCGGAGGCGGCTTCAGCGCCAATCAGTTGCACAAGCCTGTCCTTCATCTCGGCCGCAGCCTTTCGGGTGAAGGTCACCGCGGTCACCTGCTCGGGCGTTGCCAAGCCGCGCGCCAGGAGATCAGCAATCCGGTGGGCCAGGGTGCTGGTCTTGCCTGTTCCCGGGCCGGCCTGGACCAGCACGGGGAAGCCGTGGGTGGCGATGGCCCGTTGCTGCTCTTCGTTAAGCCCCACGGCCTGCTTTGTGGACTGGGACAGCGCCGCTAGGTCTTTCTTTGTTGCCTTTTCTTTCTTTGCCGTCCCCGCGGGCCTTCCCCTGCGCTTGGGGGTGGCGAGCGAGAAAAAGCCTTCCTGACCCGCGAAGTGCTCTCGTTCTCCGGGCCCGAAGAGCTCCACTTTGCCGTATTCGCCGTCATACCCGGCCAGGATGCTCACTTCCCCCCTTCTGACACGCCGGACGGCCTCCACTATGACCGGCGGCGAGTGTCGGGCGATTTCATCCTCCTGGAGCTCACACAGAACGGTCATCTCAGGACCCATTCTACCGAGCAACTCCAGGTAGGTCTCCTGAACCTTCCGGGACTGCACTCCCACGTTCAGAGCCTGGCTCACGATCTCGACCAGGGGCAGCATTCGCCGGAAACTTGCCCCTTTTTCGGGGATAATTCCCGGGCCCCGGTCCGCGAGCTCCATCACCCGGTTCATCACTCCCACGGTAACTTTCCGGCCGCACACCGGGCATAATCCCCCGAGCTCCGCCGTCTCCTCGGGTTCCAGCCTCGTGTTGCAGTTCCGGTGCCCGTCCAGGTGGTATTTCCCTTCTTCGGGGAAGAATTCTATCGTCCCGAGGAACCGGTCTTCAGCGGGACCGCATTGTTCCGAGCCATTTCCGCCCCCTAATTGGGGGCCGAAGGCGCCCTCGATCGCTACACCGCTTCCCCCCGTCTGCAGGGCCTCCCGAATGGAAAAGTATCCGGGAGTACCCTGGAATATGTTGGCCTCCCGCCCCAGTTTGGATGGTGAATGAGTGTCTGAGTTAGAAATCAGGGTGTACTTATCAAGGGAGCAGACCCGGTAGTTCATCTCGGGATCGGATGACAATCCTGTCTCAAGGGCGAAGATGTGATTCGAGAGGTCTCCGAAGCACTCTTCCACCGAATCGAAGCCCGACTTGGAGCCAAGGATGGAAAACCAAGGGGTCCACACGTGGGCAGGGACGAAAAAGCTCTCCGGCGTGGTCTCAAGTGCAATCTCAAGCAGATGCCGTGAATCGAGGCCCAAAATGGGCCTGCCGTCGGACTTGATATTCCCTATGCGGTCCAGGCGGGCATTGAACCGGGCCATCGAATCCAGGTCGGGCATGAATACAAGGTTGTGGACTTTCCTCGTTGCACCGTCCCTCTTGTAGATGCTGCTGATTTCGACATTGAGGAGGAAACGGACGTCTCCCGGACCGAAGCCTCCCGGGAGATTCCTGGGTTCCGGCAGGTAGTCGTCCTTGATGCGAAAAAGGCCATCCCCGGCATCCTCGAGGGTGTCTCTGATTTCCTGACTCCACTGAGGATGCGTAAAGTCACCGGTGGCGAGGACTTTGATCCCTTTGAGGGCGGCCCAACGTGCCAGTTCAACCAGGTTGCAGTCGGGGGAAGTGGCCCTGGAATACCTGGAATGTATGTGAAGATCCGCAAAATAGATCACTGGTGCTCCTCCGGCTGCACTTGTCCGTCAACCTTCAAGTTGGTAGGCATTTGGTTTTCCAGGGCGGGCTGATGTTGGGAAACTGGCTCTTGAGCCTTGCTGCGTTGAAATGCCCATAAGGACTGGCTGAAAGCCCGTCCTGCCATGCACTGAGTTCCTGACCGGGGATGCTAACCCCACTCGAAACTGAATCGTCACCACGCACTCTTGACGGTTCTGCCTTGAATTGCTAGAACCTTTGTCGCTTAGGAATTCACTGGGATGCCGTCCCAGTCTTGCCATCTCTCCGGCGCAAAGGCCTATACAACGGAAAACCATCGTGTCAATCTGGGAATCGAGAATCGGGGGTATCCTTATCTGATGGACATAGCATTGTCAACCGTCAAGCAGACCGGCCCGGGAAGCGCGGAATTCCGCTTCCCGCTCCCACCGACGTCTGTTGAGCCTTGTTCAGGAATGTCTGGGCCAGTTAGTAATATGGGACTTCACGGCGGCAGCGGGATATGGCCGGCCGTTATCTTTTCGGGCAGGGCCCGGAGCCTGACCGCTGCCCTCGGGGTTGTCTTGGTGATCCTGTGCGTTACGCCACCTGTCCTTTCAGATGCCTTTGAAGATTCCCCCCCGTCGTGGGAACCTTTACTCTGGGGAGGCCCGATCGTCTCGGCCGGGGTGTCGGAACCTGTTAAGGATGTCTTGGCCGAGTTGACACCGCAGATTCTGGGGACCGCAACCGGGCCTCAGCAGGCTTCAGCTCTCAATGGAACGACCGGAGACGAGCCGGTGAGTGAGCCGGGACCCGAAACAGGGGGCTTTCGCATCGGGGCGTCTGAAGGGACCGCGGGCCAGGAATACACGGCGCCCCCTGCCATTCTCAGGGCCTCCCGGGAA
>Ga0172371_10002123_pt1 | contig 31641 bp, 32 predicted proteins | sample Lak12m_FD_114543 | JGI IMG/M metagenome (GOLD analysis project Ga0172371, IMG submission 114543) | Freshwater microbial communities from Kabuno Bay, South-Kivu, Congo - kab_022012_12m | ecosystem: Environmental > Aquatic > Freshwater > Lake | place: Democratic Republic of the Congo: South-Kivu...
CCGTCATGCACGGCGCGCCATTCGAGCCACATTTTCCTGATGGGGATAATGATCTCCTCGTCCTTTTCGAGATATGCATTCACCCATCCAAGCAGTTCAGCCGTCATACGTGCCTCTGGAGATGTTTGAAAATCCATGTTGTCTAGTGCAATCCATTAAATCCGTTGGCAAGAAGCGATATATTAACCCACTTTTTAAGGGGACAGGTTCTAAGAGGGCATGAAGGATTCCAACCCTACTTCGTTAGCGGCGAGTAATAACTTCGCCAGATTCTCTCGTATTCCTTCGCCTCTACCACCCATCGCTCATCATCCCAACCCAACTCCGGCTGGGCGATGAGACGGATGTGCTTCATCTCGTTCAGCCCGCCGCCGGGCAGGTTGATCGCCAGGCGCAAACGGCGGGCAAGCAGGTCGTCCAGATGAACGACGCCCTCCGCGCGTGCCGCCCAGCGCAACTCAACCCATAGCGAGGGGCTGCCGCCAATGCTCTCCAACTCCCCCGCCTCCGCGATCTCCGCCAGATGGCAGGCTTCGCTACCATAACGTCCCAGCAGGCGCAGGTGCAACCTGGAAGGCAAATCACAGACGGCCGTTTCGGGTGGCAGCGGGTCGAGAACGCGCTCGTGCCAGCGCAGAGGCGGGTGTTCGGGCAGCATTTCGCGCACACGCCGCAACGCGGTTTGCGCCATCAGGCGGAAGGTGGTCAACTTTCCTCCGCTGACAGTGAGCAACCCGTTCTCATTCCACAGCACGAACTCGCGCGATTCCTTCGAGGGGTCCGCCTTTCCGGTATCCACCACCGCCCGCACCCCAGCCAGCGTGGATTGCACATCGTCAAGACTCAGACCCAGGTCGGGGAAGGCATGCGTCACCGCGGCCATGAGGTATTCTGCTTCCGCCGCACTGATGCGCAGGTCGGTGATGGGTGGGGCGCCGTGATCTACATCGGTGGTGCCGACCAGGGTCACACCCTCCCAGGGGAAGATGAAGACCGGGCGGCCATCCGTGGGATGCAGCAGGGTAACGGCGCGCGTCAACGGCAGTTTGGCAAATGGGAAGAAGAGGTGGCTGCCACGCAATATCCGCAAGCGTTTCGGACCCTGGACATGCTCCCGGATTCCATCCACCCAAGCGCCTGTAGCGTTAATCACCACCCGGGCGCGCACCTCGCCCTTTCTGGCGGAACCAGGCGCCAGGTCCCGAACGGTTACGCCGCAGACACGTCCACCAGCTATTAGCAAACCATCCACATGAGCATAGTTCAACGCCAGCCCGCCATCTGCCGACGCCTCCAAAAGAACACGCAGGACAAGCCGGGCATCATCGGTCTGGGCATCAAAATAACGGTAGCCGGCAACCATAATGGGCGAGGTGAGCTGGGGACAGAGGCCGCGCAGGCCACCTGGCTGGTAATAGGCGTGGTTCCACTTGAGCGCCATGAGATCGTAGAGCGAGAGGCCGAAGCCGAAGACCCAGGCGGGGATCTTATCACCACTAAAGTTCGCCATCAGGAAGGGCAATGGGGTGACCAGACCGCGTCCCTCCTTTAGAAGGTGCTCGCGCTCGTGGACAGATTCATAGGTTAACCTGATCTTCGCATTGCGAAGGTAACGCAGACCGCCATGCACCAGCTTGGAGGAGCGGCTGGAAGTGCCTGAGGCGAAGTCACCCTGCTCGAACAAGACAGCCTTCAACCCGGCGCGTGTCGCCTCGCGCAGGATTCCAGCACCGGTGATCCCTCCACCGATGACGATGAGATCGAATTCGCGGTCGAGCTGCGACCAGACCTGTTCACGCCAATTGGTTATCCACATGAGGGTGCCCTTACGAGTGACAAGTAATATTTGATGGGTAATGCGAGAAGTGCGGAACGCAGGTTGTGAGTGTGCGGGAAGAGGTGCCAAATGCGAGGTGAGGAGTGCGCTACGCAGAGCGCGGCAGCTTACGATTGGAGGGCTTCAACCAGCCAGGTGAGGACTTCCTGCCGGGTGGGAAAACGCCCGCTGCAAACCAACTTATTGTTGATCAACAGGCTGGGCAAGGTCAAGACCATGGCATATTTATCTATCTCGCACAGGTCATGGCTCTCGGTGATTGCCACTGCCAAGCAGGGATGTTGCACCTTCAGCTCGTTATGTGCGGAAACCAAAAGCCGCCGGACGGCATAACGCTCGGGCTGCCGCAGGCCCAGGATCATCGCCTGAATCACGAGTTATTCCTTCGTGCACTATTTCACGTGTATTCTACAACCGTGCAGCAGTTCTGGCAACTCTGTGGTTCCACGCTCAGTGTTCCAGGTTGCAAGTTTCAAGTGCCATGTTTACACAGGACATGGAACCTTTTGATTAATCCAAGCCATGTTTAATATTTGTAACCTGAAACTCAGGCTTTACCAAGCACCATTGCCAACAAAGCCATTCTGACATACAGACCATATTCCATCTGGCGGAAGTAGGCGGCTCGCGGATCCTCGTCGAAGGCCGGGTCAATCTCGCCGACACGGGGCAGCGGGTGCATAACGATCATGCGTTCCCTGGCGGCTCTCATCACTTTCGGGTTGATCACATAGGCGCCCTTGACCGATTCGTAGACGGCCTCGTCGGCGAAACGCTCCTTCTGGACGCGGGTGACATACAGGACATCGGTCATCGGCAGGCATTCGTCCAGAGTGGAATATTCCTTCTGTTCAATTTTCCTGGTCTTGAGCTCGTTCATCAGTTCAACAGGCATGCGCAGGATCTCAGGCGAGACGTAGTTCAGCCTGACCCCATAAAGCGAGAGCAGCCGCGCCAGTGAGTGAACGGTGCGCCCGTGCTTCAGGTCGCCGAGCAGGGTGATGGTCAGACCGTCGATGTGGCCGATTTCCTCGCGGATGGTGAAAGCGTCGAGCAACGCCTGGGTGGGGTGTTCACCGATGCCATCGCCGGCGTTGATGACCGGCTTGTGGGCAGCCTGAGCAGCGATGGCAGCCGAACCGACCTCGGGATGGCGCAACACGATCACATCGGCATAGCACTCAAGGGTGCGGACGGTATCGGGCAGGGACTCACCCTTCGCCACTGATGAGTACTTCACCTCATTGATCGGGATGACCGAGCCGCCGAGCCGTTCCATCGCGGCGGTGAATGACGATGAGGTGCGGGTGGATGGTTCGTAGAAAAGATTGGCGAGGATCTTGCCCTTTAGCAGGTCGAACGTTCCAATGTGATCGACCATATCGTGCATTTCGTGCGAGACGGCAAAGATGTACTCCAGGGCTTCGCGGTCGAACTGGCTGACCGAGATGATATCTTTGCCGTACCAGGGCGCGGTCTTGTGGTCGCCGAGGGGAAGGTGGGTCATGGTATGCTTGGTGATGGGCATGAGTAACTCCTTATCGATTTTAGATTTACGATTTACGATTGACGATTTTGGATTGAGGATTGCAGATTTATTTAATTTCGGACGGACACGCGCGGGACTGGAAACTAGTGGCGGTTTCGAGAAGCAGTTTCAAGACTGGTTCGTCCTTCTGGCGTTGGTGGGTCAGGTGTCCAATGTATATCTGTTGGCTGTTCCCGCTTTCCGTTTGCGTTTCTGTGGGCGGGTGATAGGGCAAGGGTGTTTTAGTTACCGTTGGTGTGAACCTGGGCGTGTTTGTAAGAGTGCTGGTGGTGGAGGGAGTTTATGTGGGCATATATGTTGCTTTAACAGTTGGCATGTTTTAGCTGTTTCGGGTTTCATGATATTCTATCGCCTCCAGTCCGATGTCCGGTGAGGATAAATCCAACTCGCATATACGGTCAGCCCGAAGGGCTTGCATGAATTAAGCAGGGATGGTGGTGCTCGATGATCATGACTCGGCGGGGATAAATCCCCTTCTCAGTTCATGGGAGTCGGGTAAATCCGACTTGCACCCGCAGTCAGCCCGGAGGGCTTTCAAGTACTGAGCAGGGACTTTAGACCCGGCGGTTCATTTCTAGCGAACATTCCTGCCATATCCTGGCTCAACCAGCACCTGTCCATCCTTGAACACTTCCCGCCCGCGCAGCACCACGCGCATCACGCGACCTTTGACCTGCCAGCCCTCGAACGGCGTCCAGCCGCAGCGGGATTGCATGTCGGCAGCATGAAGCTCGTAACGGACGCTCTCGTCAACATCAACCCAGGTTTCGGCTTGTTCGGGGAGATGAAATATTCTTCGCGGGTTGATAACGGATTTTTGAATCAAATCAGTCAATGTCAAACGACCGGCGTCAACGGCAGTCAAAAGGAGAGGAAGCATTGTTTCCAGACCAGGAAAACCAGGGAGAGGATTTTCGCTGTCCTTTTCAGCCAGGGTGTGCGGAGCGTGGTCGGTGGCGAAGCAGTCAATGACATCGAGATTAGCCCAGAGGGTATTCGCATCTGCTTGCGAGGCGAGGCGGGGGCGGACGGAGAGGCGGCCCTCACCCCCAACCCCCTCTCCCATATTCAGTGAGAGGGGGGCATGGGGTGATGTGAGGAATAAATGATGCGGGGTGACCTCGCACGTCACCTGTATACCCCGCTCCTTGGCCGCTTTGATGAGCAGTATCTCCTCGCGCAATGAGACATGGGCGATATGCACCGGCCTATTGTAAATAGCCGCCATCAAGATTATCGCGGCCATGCTGCGGCTTTCGGAATGGGCAACGATGGGCAGTTCCTTCGGCCAGGATTGCAAATGATGCTGCCAGAGGGTCATGTCGTCCAGGCGCAACTCACCGAAAGTCTGGTCAAGGTACATCTTCAATCCAGCGGCGCGATGGGGTGGATCTTCCGAGCCGGGGGCAGGCGCAGGTCCGCGGGCGCGATCCCAGTGGGCGTTATCCACCCCGGCACCGAGGAACTGGGCGTAATCGCAGCGAGCCTTGGAACGCGCGGCATCGAGCGCAAGACCCAGTGTGCTCGCGTCCATAACCGGCGGCCTGGTATTGGGCATCGCCAGTACCAATGTCACGCCGCCAGCCAGCGCGGCGCGCGTTCCACTATCCCAGTCTTCCTTGTGAGTTTGGCCGGGTTCGCGGACGTGGACATGAGGGTCAATCAGACCCGGGAGTCGTATCATATGTCAAGTTCCATGTGCCATGTATGGAATATAAAAAAAAAAGAGCCGGTAAAGGCTCTCTATAAAACACGGGGTGCGGAGCATGTTCGCTTGTATGGGGAACCTCGAAAGGGTGGTCGGACTGCCATATCGGGCGGGATTATATGCCGCTTGGCGATTCTGTCAAGGGGTGCAGGCCGTGCCGTAATCGAAGGTTTCGATGTTCCACAGGTCGCTGGAGGCGGTGGGATCGAGGCTGAAGTTACAGAAATCGAGGCGGGAAGCCGCAACTTCCAGCCGCCAGTACAATGGCACGATGGGCAGGTCCTCGGCGAAGATGGCCTGCGCGTCGCGGTAGCCCGAGACATAGGCTGCTTCACCAGGAAGCGCACCCTTTGCTGATAGGCAGGCAGCGTCGTAAGCCGCGCTTGAATTACCGCTGATGTTTGCGCCGATCCAGCGATTCGCGGCGGTCGGCACATCCACACTGGTGAACCACTCACAGGGCGGCTCGATACCCGTGCTGCCCATGGCGAACTCAGCCAGGTCGAACTTGCGCCCAAAGAGCGGGCCATCCGGCCCCTGGGCATAAAGCCCGGTGGGATCGTAATATTGCAAGTTGACCTGGATGCCGCATTTTACCAACGAGGAAGTCAATATCTCGCTGACCTGTCGCCGCTGAGCCGCGCCGGTTGTCCAGTAATTAAGGACCAGTGGCGTGCCAGCCGGGATGTTGGAGATTCCCCAGGCTTGACGCGGTGTGGCGGAATCATTATCCTGGTCGCGCCATCCGGCCGCTTCGAGCAATTGGCTGGCACCCGCCACGTTATAAGGATAGGTTTTCACCTCCGCATTGTAGAGTGTATCACCGGCTGGAACGAATGAATTTGGCACCGATGTCAAGCCATACAGCACCGTATCCACCACCTGCTGCCGGTCGAGGCACATGGCAATCGCCTGGCGAACGCGCTTATCGCCAAGGAAGTCCACGCGGTCGCCGGCTTCGAGACTGTAACCGTTGTCATAGCTTGCCGGCCGGATGCCGAAATCGAGCCGCTCGAGCACGTCCGTTGGAGAAAAGAGTGCTTTAAGCTGCCCCTGGGAATCAAAACTTTTCAGGATGCCGACCTGTCCATCCAGGTGCAGGCTAGAGTCTAGCACGTCGCACTTTCCGGCAACCAACTCACTGATGGCCGTCTCCGGCGATGCAGTGAAACGGAACACCAGTGTATCGAACCTGGGCAGACCCTCGTCAGCCCGGAAGTAATAGGGGTTTTTCTTCAAGGTGATCGAATCGCCACTCGTCCAATCCTCGATGACATAGGCTCCCCAGCCCACCGGCTTGCGCGCGGCAACCTCGGCTGTTGGAAGTTCGCCCGGCATATACTGGCTCCACAGGTGCTTGGGATAGGGCGTCCAGAAGTTGGTGAAGTAGGTCGGGTCGAGGTAGCCCGGTTTACTCCACCATTGGAGGCTCTGCTCGTCGAGGGCTTCATAAGACTTTGTGCGGTCGAGCAGATACTTGGAACCGGGGGTATCGCGATAGGTTTCCAGGTTGTACGAATAGACCGAATCCTCGGCGGTCAACGGCATCCCATCCGACCAGTAGAGACCTGGCAGCAAGAGGAAGTTGACCACCATCTGATCCATCTGGATTTCGCCCTTGCCATCGTAGATTATGGCACAGTCATCGCCGCGGCATCCGCTCGGGCGGAGGCGCGCGCCGACTGTCAGCGTGACCGGTGTTCCGCTGGCATCCACCACCTCGTCGCCGATGTAGACCGAAACGGCGGTGACTTGTGCGTCACCATCTGCAAGGCTGGGCAGCTTTTGTAATATTACCGGCTGGTAACTGTAGGAATTGGTGTCGATTGGTCCATCGTAGATGGCCGTCAGAATGCTGGATGCCGTTAACGAGGTGTTTCCAAAAGGATACAGGCTGGCCGGCTCCGCGCCGACGCAGACCGTCAGCGTGCGTGGCGGGACGGGCGTCGGCGTGGGCGTGGCGACCAGGACGGTGTTTGTAGCCGTCGTCGTTGGCGTCGAAGGGCCAATCGGCCCCGCACAAGCAGCCAGGATAAGTGCCACCGAAACTAAGAAGGGTACGAAAGCAAAACGGCGATCTGGCATACCATCTCCCATAGGGATACATGAAGCAGTTTTTACCCGGAGTCCAGAGTCTCGCTTAACCCAGCCCGCCAGGGCAGGTTGACTCCGCACAATCCATCGACTGGAGTCTTCGGACTCCGGCTATCAGCAATCCCCACGATTATACAACAACCTTCATCCCGGTTCGTTGACATTCAATTTCCCTGACGGTACAATGAGGCTGCTATAAAATCCATCCCAGGAGATCATCATGCTTAAAGAATTCAAAGAATTCGTCATGCAAGGCAACGTCATGAACCTGGCCGTGGCTGTCATCATCGGTGGCGCATTCGGGAAGATCGTCGACTCGCTGGTGAATGACATCCTCATGCCGGTGATTGGCCTTCTCATCGGCGGAATTGATTTCAGTAGCCTCTCTTGCACGGTAGGCAAGGCTTCCATTGGCTATGGATCCTTCATCAATAACATTATTGACTTTCTTATCATTGCGCTGGTGATCTTCCTGATGATCAGGGCTGTCAACAAATTTACTGCGAAGCCCGCCCCCGCGCCGGTCGAGCCGACCACGAAGGATTGCCCGCATTGCTTCTCGGCCATCCCCATCAAGGCCACACGCTGCCCGAATTGCACATCTAAATTAAAATAACCGCGTAGGGGCGGGGATTCCCCGCCCTTTATTGAAGGGTGTCCTCCATCCGGATAGGGGGACCCTGCCCCCATCCACTCCCATGGATTTCCTCGACAGGCTAAACTCCCAACAGCGCCAGGCTGTGACGGTTGGCACCGGGCCGGTATTGGTGCTGGCGGGGCCGGGATCCGGCAAGACACGTGTGCTGACCCAGCGCGTAGCTTATCTGATCGGCCACGAGGGTGCGCGTCCCTGGCAGATGCTCGCCGTCACTTTTACCAACAAAGCCGCGCGAGAGATGGAGAGCCGTGTACGTGAACTGGTCGTGGATGAGGCCACCAACGGCCTGTGGCTGGGGACATTTCATGCCATCTGCGCGCGCCTGCTGCGGCGCGAGTCAGAAAACCTGCCGTTCGATTCCAACTTCGTCATCTACGACGAGGACGATCAACAGCGGGTGGTCAAGGCTGCCATCCGCGACCTAAACCTGGATGACAAGACCTACCGCCCGCCCTCGGTGCATGGAGCGATATCGCGCGCCAAGAACGAGCTGATCTTCCCCGCCAATTTCCCTGTGGAGACCTACCGCGATGAGGTGGTGAAGCGTGTCTACACGCGTTACCAGGAATTGTTGAAACAAAGCAACGCGGTGGACTTCGACGACCTGCTGCTGTGGACCGCGCATTTGCTTTCGGAATTTCCCGCGGTGCGCGAGAAATACTCCAAACGCTTCGTGCATGTGCTGGTGGATGAGTTCCAGGATACCAATTTTGCCCAGTATACTCTGCTGAAGCACCTGGCGTCAGTACACAATAATATCTTTGTGGTAGGTGACCCCGATCAATCAATTTACCGCTGGCGCGGTGCAGACTACCGCAATGTCCAGCGATTCGAGCATGACTATCCCGACGCCCAAGTCATCCTCCTCGAACAAAACTACCGGTCGCGACAGACCATCCTCGATGCGGCCATGTCGATTATTGACCGCGCTCCACACCGACGCCGCAAGGAACTCTTCACCGAGCGCGGTCAGGGTGAGCGGCTGATCTACTATGAGGCCAACGATGACTACGGGGAGGCTTCTTTTGTGGTGGATAGCATTGTCCAATTGGTCACCAGCAAACAATATCAGGCGGGGGATTGTGCGGTGATGTACCGCACCAATGCCCAATCGCGCCTCTTGGAAGAGGCCTTTCTTGCGGCCCGCCTGCCATACCGCCTGGTTGGGGCGCAACGCTTCTACGGACGACGCGAGGTCAAGGATGTCATCGCCTACCTGCGCCTCGTCCACAACCCTGCCGATGAAGTCTCACTCGACCGTGTGCTCAACATCCCACCGCGCGGCATCGGGGAAAAATCTGTGCTGACGCTGCATAACGTGGCGCGGGCAGCAACTATCCCACCGGGCGCGCTGCTTTTCGAACTATCCCGGGGTGAGGCTTCACCCTTCTGGTCGCGGTTCAGCGGCCGTGCCGTGCTTTCACTGGCAGACTTCGGAGGGCTGCTCGCCAACTGGCGAGCCGAAGCCTCGCGCGCCACCGTCAGCGAACTGTTCGACCGCATCCTCGCGGATGTCAACTATAAGGATTATCTCGATGATGGCACAGAGGAAGGTGCTGAACGCTGGGAGAACGTCCAAGAGCTGCGCCGTCTCGCGGTCGAGTACGAGAAACGCACTCTTACCGAGTTCCTCGAAAACGTGGCGCTCGTCTCCGACCAAGACACGCTCACCGAAGGCCAGAATACACCCACGCTACTCACCCTCCACGCGGCAAAAGGCCTTGAATTTGGCGTCGTGTTCATCGTGGGCCTTGACGATGGGATTCTGCCTCACAGCCGCTCGTTCGACGAGGCCGAAGCAATGGAGGAGGAACGCCGCCTGTTCTACGTGGGTATCACCCGGGCAAAAGATCGCCTTTACCTCATTCGCTGCCTGCGGCGCGGTGGGCGCGGTTACGCCGAGGAAACCTACGCTTCCCGTTTTCTGGATGACATCCCGCCCGAGTTATTGAATGGCAAGACCCGCGCCGGGCGGCGCACCGAGACAATTTCCTCCACCCACTCATGGCGGACTTTATCCACACCCGAGCCGGCTGGTTTAAAACGCGCCATGTATTCTGCCGGGATGCGCGTACGTCATCCCATGTGGGGTGAGGGCATCGTCCTCAACAGCCGCCTCCAGGATGGTGACGAAACCGTAGACGTGGTTTTCGAGTCGGTGGGCATTAAAAGACTGGCAGCTTCACTGGCCAATCTGACCATCCTGCATTGATATAATAATCATGGGCTTGCCTGCTTCCCCCAAAAATGCCGTAAAATAGAGCCATGAAACTAAAAATCGTCATCCCCATGGCTGGTTGGGGCAAACGGATGCGCCCCCAAACCTGGTCCAAACCCAAGCCGCTCGTCAGCGTGGCTGGCAGAACCACCCTCGATCATTTGTTGGAGATGTTCGACTCAATCCCCGACCGGAAAAACGCTGAATACGTTTTCATCGTCGGGCCGTACCTTGGCGAGCTGCAGATCCCGGCTTTTATGCAAGCCAATCATGGCATACTGAAAACGCACTATGTGGTACAGTCAAACATGCGCGGTCAATCGGATGCGCTTTATCTGGCGCGCCAGTTTTTAACCGGACCGATGATCATGTGCTTCTCAGATACGCTGATCGAGACAGATTTCTCCTTCCTGGCAAACGAGACATCCGATGGCGTGGCGTGGGTAAAATCGGTTCCGGATCCGCGCCGCTTTGGCGTGGCAGAGGTGAACAAAGCGGGCGGGGTGACGCGTCTCATCGAGAAACCGCAAACAACCGAAAACAACCTGGCAGTGGTCGGCTGCTACTACTTCAAACACGGCGAAGAACTAATCTCCGCCATCGAGGAGCAAATGCAGCGCGACATATCTCTGAATGGTGAATATTTTCTTGTGAACGCGATCAACATCCTGCTCGAACGAGGGGCGCAGTTCCGCACGCAGAAAGTATCCATCTGGCTCGATACCGGTACGTTTGAGGCCACACTCGAAACCAATCGCTACCTTCTGGAACACGGGCGCGAGAACTCGGCCTACCACGTTAATGAGGATGTCAAAATCATCCGTCCGGTGTTCATCCATCCCAGCGCGCAAGTGAAGAACTCAACCATCGGGCCGCACGTTTCCATCGGCGCCGATTGCGTCATATCTGGCAGCAAGATCGAGAACAGCATCCTCGAGGCGGGGGTAACCGTGAATGAGGCGGGGTTGAGCGGTTCGTTTATCGGCCGGCAAGTCAAAGTGGAGGGACGCGGCGCAGATGAGACGCCGATGACGTTGAACGTGGGGGATGATTCGTTCGTAAAATTGTCAGGCGGGTCCAGCCCGCCAGAGCGGACGGATTTGACATCCGCCCTACGTAAATAATCGAAATCGTGGAGTCGTAGGGTGGGTTTATTACCCACCAAGGATGGGCAGATTCGGAAATCCGCCCTATGAAAATGACCGAAATCGTTGAATGCCATTCCGAGTATGAGTACGCCGAAAAGCCAACCGCGCTGACCTGGGAGGGGCGGCGGCTGGAGATCGCAGAAATCGTGGCGAGCTGGCGCATCCCCGGGGTAAAATGTTTCCGCGTGCGATCAGCGGATGGACAGAACTTCGAGTTGCTCTATGGCGAGTTATACGACGAGTGGCGCATCAATCCATTATGAGGTAAAGGAATGCAACCAGCTCTTGAGAGGCGTTATCTTGCGAAGCGGGTAACCGGGCTGAAACCCTCGGGCATCCGCAAGTTTTTTGACATTGCCGCCACCATGAAGGACGTGATTTCGCTGGGCATCGGTGAGCCGGATTTCACCACACCAAAGCCGATCCTGGATGCCGGGCAACACGCCCTGAGCATGGGGGAGACACATTACACGTCGAACGCAGGTCTCCTCGAACTGCGCCAGGCGCTGGCGGATCACCTGAAGAAGCTCTATGGCGTGGAATACGACCCGGTCAATGAAATCATCATCACGGTGGGTGTCTCGGAGGCACTCTACCTGACGATGACCGCCCTGCTCGATCCGGGTGACGAGGTCATCATCCCGACGCCATGCTTCGTCTCGTACCAGGCGGAGGTGATCCTGGCAGGCGGCGTGCCAGTGGAAATTCCCAGCCGTTTGGAGGACAATTTTCAGCTCGACCCGGAACAGGTGCGCGCCGCCATCACACCGCGAACGAAACTGATATTCGTCGGCTACCCCAACAACCCCACCGGCGCGGTCGCGGGGCGCGATACCCTGAATGAGGTTGCAAAAATTGCCGAGGAGCGCGGTCTGCTCCTGGTCTCGGACGAGATCTACGACCGCCTTGTCTACGATTTCCAGCATGTTTGCATCCCATCGCTGGGCGAAAGCATCCAGAAGCGTACCGTTCTGCTTGGCGGCTTCTCGAAAGACTACGCAATGACAGGATGGCGAATTGGCTATGCAGCCGGGCCGGCTGAGATCATCAAAGGGTTGGTGCGCATCCACCAGTACACCATCATGTCGGCACCGACGGTGGCTCAGTACGCCGCGCTGGAGGCACTACGCAGCGGTGAACCGCATGTTCAGGAAATGCTGGCTGAGTACGACCGCCGACGCCGCCTCATCGTGGACGGCCTCAACCGCCTCGGGCTGACGACCTTCGAACCGCGCGGCGCATTCTACGCTTTTCCCCTCATCACCGCCTCCGGCATGGACGACGAGGTTTTTGCTGAAAAGCTGCTGCGCGAGGAACATGTGGCCGTGGTGCCGGGCAATGCCTTCGGGCCGGGGGGTGAAGGGTTCGTCCGCTGTTGCTATGCCACAGCCTATGATCTAATTGGAGAAGCCCTGCACCGCATGGAGAAGTTCATGAGCCGATATGGTTAGCTGACCGGTGATGCTGATATGACCAATGAACTGTTTCTCACCATTCTGGGAAGCCTGCTGCCCATTATCATCACCACGGTGATCGCCTGGCTTAGCAACTTTGGCCTCAGGTCGAAAAGCAGCCGGGTCGTGACACAGGCGAAGCAACGCGTTGATTTCCTCCATGCCTATCTGACCACTCAAAATGAAGCGCTGGGTGATTCGGATGAGCTGGTACGCATCAAGCAAAACGCTGCCGTCGAGCTGGCAGTTATCAAAAAAACAGTAGAAGATGAAATGCGCAAGATCGAGAAGAACGCGCCTCAAACCGGGAATTTCCTCCATCGGTTCTTCCTGGTTTACAAGATGAACAATTATTTTTCGGGTGTCTTCCGGGTATTGTTTTACCTTACACTGGTTCTTTCATTCTTTTGGTCAATGCTGTTCACGAACATTTTCCGCGATTTCATAATCAAAGGCACAGCATCTATATTCGTCAGCATCGTTGATTTGCTGCTTTTCATTGCACCAGCTGTAGCAATCGTCTTTCTCGTGCGCTGGTTGGCTATCAGAACAGATAAGCCTCGTAAAAATGCCTGATATAATGGTTTAATTGGCTTGCAGGAGGCATTTATGGAATTTCGAGTCGGTATCGAAAACAACAACGAAGGACGTTCGATCGCGTGGGCGCTCGAGCATCCCGGTTGTTTTGCTTATGGGAAAAATGCCAATGCCGCGTCCGCAAACCTGGAACTTGCCATCCAATCTTACGCGACCTGGATACTAAGGAACGAGCCGCGCACTTGGCTAAACTTCGAGACAGTCGAAATCCAGGTGGAAGAAGCCTGGGAGGTCTACCTCATCAATGATGAATTCGACCGGGTGGAGCAAGATGGCTACGCTGTGGATTCTTTCTTCCGGTACGACTGGAAACCATTGACCCGCCTCGACATCCAACGCGGGCTGAAGATGCTCTCCTGGAGCCGATCGGATCTTAAGATCGTCATCGAAGGGCTGAGCGACGAAAAGTTCAACCAAACTTATCTTGGCGAGCGCTGGAGTATCAACGGGATTCTCGGTCATATTGGGGGAGCGGAGTGGTGGTATCTGGATCGGCTGGGGCTGGCGTTTCCACGCGAGGAAGTGCCGGAAGAACCCCTGGCCCGGCTGGAAAAAGTCCGCGCCGCGTTCAGGACTACGCTGCCCAAGCTGGAAGCTTCAAATCAAGTGGTCGGCATCGATGGGGAATTCTGGAGCCCGCGCAAGTTGCTGCGCCGCACCCTGTGGCACGAGCGGGATCACACCGAACACATCCGCAAGCTACTCTGAGATATGCATTTTTATGCAAATCCATCCTCTAGTCGTTCAATTGCGCTTTGCACGAGGCGCGTTCGCCCGCGGCCTCGAAGGGGTTGGCGAGGAAGACGCTCTCTGTCGCTTCATGCCGATGAACAGCATCTCCTGGATGGTCGGTCACCTCGCCAACCAGGAACATTACTATTGGGTCGTGCTGGCCCAACACAAAAACATTGCCCCCGGACTGAATGAGCGGGTCGGATACGGCATGCCAGCCAATACGCCGCCGCTTAAAGAGATGTGGGAGGTGTGGCATACTGTGACCGCGGAGGCGGATCTATACCTGGATACTCTCACTTCTGCAATGCTTCCAGAGCATTTGTCATGGGAAGGAAAACCGACCTCCGAAAGTATCGGCACCCGGTTGCTGCGAAATACTTATCACTATTGGTATCATACTGGCGAGTCGGCGGCTGTCCGTCAAATGCTGGGCCATACCAACCTGCCCGAGTTTGTGGGAGATATGAGCACGGCGGTGTACCGGGGGGAGAATTGACACCTGGTCCCAGGGTATTGGTAACCTTGCGATCATGGGTATTGTCTTTGATATAAGAAAATACTCCATCCACGATGGACCAGGCATCCGCACCACTGTCTTCCTCAAGGGCTGCCCGCTGCGTTGCCGCTGGTGCCACAATCCCGAAGGACAATCCCCAGAAATAGAGGTTATCTTGCGCAGCGGGCGTTGCATCCGCTGCGGGGCATGCGTGGAGGCATGTCCGCACGAGGCGGCTCAACTAGGTGAGGCGGGTCCCGAGGTCCGCCGCGAGAGGTGCGTGCGGTGCGGGGAATGTACCCTGGTTTGTAATGCGGAGGCGCGGCAACTAATTGGCCGCGAGATGACCATCCCCGAGGCGATGGCGGAAATAGAGCGCGATATTCCCTTCTATGAAGAATCCGGCGGCGGCGTGACTCTCTCCGGCGGTGAGCCATTGGCGCAACCCGGCTTCGCACGGGAGCTGCTTGTAACCTGCAAGGAGCGGGGAATTTTCACCGCCCTGGATACCTGCGGCTTCGCGACCTGGAAAGTTTTTGAGCATGTGCGCGAGGCGGTGGACCTATTTCTGTACGACCTCAAGTTGATCGACAACGCCCGCCACCGCGAGTTCACGGGAGTCTCCAACGCATTGATCCTTTCCAACCTGCGCAAGCTTTCGGAGAGAGGTCACAACATCCTGTTGCGCCTGCCCGTCATCCCGGGTATCAACGACGATGAGGCAAACATCCACCAGGCCGGGGCATTTACCGCGGGGCTACCGCGAGCACACGCCATCGAGCTGCTGCCTTACCATCACGCCGCGGTGAGCAAGTACGCCGGGTTGGGGCAGGCGGTTCCACTGGGAGAGACGAGGCCGCCATCCGAGGAGAAGATGGTAAAAATTGCCGAGATATTGAGGGGATACCAGGTGAAGGTGATATAGCTGCTCTTCAATGTTGTTATTAACCAGGATTAAGCGCGAATTACGCGTAAAGGGGATCACGGTGCATACGACAATTTATTGCGTGATCGCGATGTTTTGTTTGGAGAATGGTCACCAACAGCTGCACAATGACCGGGATTTCGTGCCGTTCGAAGCGATATTGGGTTGCAGGTGATTCACAGCCTGAAGAGACTCTGTTTGAGCGAAGAGCCTCCGAAGAAAAAACCTGATTGAAATAGACGATGAACTTCGCTCCGAGTGCGACTTAAAAACCCTGTGAACAGATGCCAAGCGGAATTAATTCGCGGCGCGCTATCGCGAGGGCACAAGCTCGGTTTTGCTCGAACCTGAAATTGCTGGGACCTTTCCAAACGAGAAGGCGGTTCATGATACCCTGAGGTGGGTCCGGTTGAGCCAAACTCGAACTAGGTCGAAGCCTGTTTCTGCCGAAGGCGCGCAGTGACCAGGAGATCAACAAACGAAACCGTTTCCTGACAGGGAACGGGTCGAACTTTTACTGATTACTGCTTACTTGTAATCCTCCGGCAGCCAGCAGCACAACACCAGCTCACGCGCCGCTTTGACCTCGTCCAGGCGACCAAAGGGCGTCTTGCCTGCACCCGCAAGGGTGTGCGGAGCCTCATGGAGCAAGGCCGGCTCGGACTTGGCCTCGTCCGCGATCTTGATGAGGGCATCCGCAAATGCGTCAAGTGTGTCCTTGTTCTCGGTCTCGGTCGGCTCGATCATCAGCGCCTCATGGACGATGAGTGGGAAGTAGTTGGTGGGGGGATGGAAGTCGTAATCCATCAGCCGCTTGGCGATATCCAACGCTTTGACATTCGAGCCTTCCACCCTGCCCTCGGCAACGAACTCGTGCATACAGATGCGGTCATAGGGGACGCGATAGATCTCATGCAGCCGCGCCCGGAGATAGTTGGCGTTCAGCACGGCGTACTCTGCCACCTCGCGCAGCCCCTTCGCGCCGTGCATGGCGATATAGGTGTAGGCGCGCACGATGATGCCGAAATGCCCATGGAAGGACTTGACGCGGCCGATCGTCTTCTCCGGTGTAATGAAGCCAAAGAGGGACGTTTCCTCGTCATCGCCATCTTCGACTATCCCGACAATGGGGCAGGGAAGGAAAGACGATAATCTTTCTGCAACCCCCACCGGGCCGGAGCCGGGACCGCCGCCCCCATGCGGGGTGGAGAAGGTCTTATGCAGGTTGAAGTGCATCACATCGATGCCAATATCGCCGGGGCGGAGGACGCCGAGCAGGGCGTTCAGGTTGGCGCCATCGCCATACACCAAGCCGCCGCAGGCGTGGACGATCTTGACCACTTCCTCGACATGCTCGTCGAACAAGCCAAGTGTGTTCGGATTGGTCAGCATCAGGCCGACGACGGTCTCATCGCAGGCAGCTTTGAGAGCGACCAGATCCACATTACCCCTTAAATCGGAGGGAATCTGCACCACCTTCAACCCGACCATGCCGGAAGAGGCGGGGTTCGTCCCGTGTGCTGAATCGGGGATGAGCATCTTAACGCGTTTTTCATCGCCACGGCTTTGATGATAGGCACGCATGATGAGGACGCCGGTCAGCTCACCGTGGGCGCCAGCCGCGGGTTGAAGGCTCACTGCGGCCAAGCCGGAAATCTCTTTCAGCCATTCCTGCAATGTGTACATCAGAGCCAGGTTGCCCTGCACAGTCTCGATGGGCTGTAATGGGTGAGTAAAGGCAAAGCCAGCCAGGCGGGCGGTATCCTCGTTGATCTTCGGGTTGTATTTCATCGTGCAGGAGCCGAGCGGGTAGAAGCCAGCGTCCACACTATAGTTGTAGCGCGAGAGGTGCATGTAGTGACGTACCACGTCCACTTCAGCCAGCTCGGGGAGGGGAAGATCGGGCCTCAGCAGAGATTCCGGCAATTTGGTACGAGGCACATCCGGCTCCGGGAATGCCACGCCGGTCCGTCCGGGGGAAGAGAGCTCGTAAATCGTAGGCTCTACGCTGAGCGCAGCACCGCCCTGAGCCTGTCGAAGGGTCGAAGCGTCAGTCATGGCTCACCTCCGCCAAAGCATCCACAAGGGTATCAATTTCATCTTTGGTGTTCATCTCGGTCACGGCAATCAGCATGTGGCCCGCCAGGGAAGGGTAATCCTGTCCGAGATCATAACCGCCTAGGATGCCATGTTCAAGCAGATGGTCATTGATCTCGACCACCGGCCTGGGGCAGCGGACCGAGAACTCGTGAAAGAAGGGGGCTTCGAAGCACAAGCCATAGCCCTTGAGCCTGGTTATCTTTTCGGCGGCGTAGTGCGCCTTGTGGAAACACAACTCAGCCACCTGGCGCAAGCCAGCCTGCCCGAGCAGCGACATGTAGACCGCTGAAGCCAGTGCCATCAGCCCCTGGTTGGTACAGATGTTGGAGGTGGCGCGCTCGCGCTTGATATGCTGCTCGCGGGCGGTGAGGGTCAGGACAAAGGCACGCTGACCGCGGCCATCCACGGTCTCGCCGACCAGGCGTCCGGCCATCTTATGGATGTATTGCTTGCGGGTGGTGAAGAAACCCAGGTACGGCCCGCCGAACGAGAGCGGAATGCCGAGCGGCTGCCCCTCGCCGACAACGATATCCGCGCCCATCGCACCGGGCGTCTTGAACAGCGCCAGGGCAGTGGGGTTGGCTGCAACGCAGACCAGCGCGCCCTGGGCATGAGCAGCCTCGATGAGGGCAGTGTAGTCAACTATGCGCCCAAAGAAATCGGGGGATTGGACGATGACAAGGGCGGTGTTGGTGTCAAGGAGAGAGAGTAGGGAGTCGAGGGTAGAGATTAGGGAAAGGTCCTCACCCGCCAGTTCGAGGCCCATGCCTTGCGTGTAGGTGTGCAGGGTGGCGCGGTATTGCGGGTTGACTGACGGCGAGAGAACCACCTTCGTCCGCTTGCCGCGGAACTGGGCATATGCCATGTTGACCGATTCAGCAACTGCAGTCGCGCCGTCATAATGCGAGGCGTTGGAGACCTCCATGCCGGTCAGCGCGGCGATCATGGATTGGTACTCGAAGATGGCTTGCAACGTCCCTTGCGAAATCTCCGGCTGGTAGGGAGTGTAAGCGGTGTAAAACTCACCTCGCCGCAGGATATGATCAACGACTGCCGGAATGTAATGGTTATAGACGCCCGCGCCGAGAAAGGAGACCAGCTCGGTGCGAATATTTCCATTGCCGAGGGCAAGCTCCTGCAACTCGGCGGCAGCCTCCATCTCGGTCAGAGCAGGAGGCAGCTCCAGCTTGGGGAAGCGGTGTCTGGCGGGAACATCCTTGAATAGGTCTTCCAGGCTTCCAACGCCAATTGTCGCCAGCATCGCGTCACGTTCGGAAGGACTAATGGGTATGTAGGTCATAAGAGTTATCCAAGCCTAACAAGTCTTACAAGTGTAATAAGTCGAATAAGTCACTTAATGTGACTAATGTGCGCGACTTGCCGAGCTTTTCAACCTGTAATTAATGGGCGCGCTCTTCGCAATATTTAGCATATGCAACCGAATCCATGAGGCCGGCAGTATCGCCACCTTCGACCTGCACCATCCACGCCGCGCCGTAGGGATCGCTGTTCAGCGCTTCAGGGGTGTTGGCCAGCTCCTCGTTGACCGCGATCACCTTGCCGGAAGCCGATGCGTAGGTCTCCGCGGCTGCCTTGACCGACTCGACCGAGGCGACAGGCTTGCCGCGTTCGATCATATCGCCGGGGGCAACAACGATCTCGATGAAGACGATATCCGAAAGCTGACCCTGGGCATAGTCGCTCAGACCCATCCTGCCGCTGGCCGGGTCGAACCACTCGTCTGTGTTGGTGAATTTGAGGTTGGAAGGAATATTCATTTCAACTCCTGTAGTTGTGTGTCACTCTGAGCGGAGCGAAGAGTCTCCTCATGGGATGAGATGCTTCGCTACGCGCAGCATGACAGGATGGAACGATGAAAATAAAAAAGGCGCAAGATTCGACATCATGCGCCCTCTGTGATTACACCTGAGAGATTCTCCCGGGCGGAGGCTTTCACTTTACTCGAGCCTCGGCCGAGGGCTTGCCCCGTCGGTGTCCCTAATGGGACTTTCCAGAGGAAAACGAAGGCAGGGTCCTTTTGCCTGAGAGTTTCATCCGGCCTCGCCAGCCACCGGACTTGCCCCTTCGGCGCTTATTACGCTTCACGCATCATGGATCACGTTTCACGTACAAGTCTCTTCCCGACCACCGTTCGATTGTAGGATACATTTTAACGGGTGAGAAGGGAAAAGCGCAAGAGGGAAATTTCAGCCACGCTTTAGACGAATATCACAAAGAGAGAGCATTTGTTAGATTCGAGTTCATTGTTGGCTGAAATTCTAACTGCTGAGGGTACCACGAACCCAATCACCGATCAGCCAGTATTTGAAATCTCCTCCCTGGCTACACTGGATGCCACCGATGACACCATAGATGAGCGCGCCCAAGGGCATGAGCAAGAAGACAAACGTCAACAGCAAGGCAAACGGGATGAGCAGGATGCCAACGATCAGCGCGGAAAGAATGCCGGTCAAGGCCCACATCGTGCCAATCAGGACTCCCGACCCGCCCCACCATATCAACTGGAAGATGAACGATTGGAGGGAGTGGTAAGCCACATAGCGCGAACGGTCCTTGTAGATCAAGTAGATCAGAAGGGCAGCGAATACACCGAGAAAACCGGTGATGAGGTTGGCCAGAACACTGAGGTGGGCGACCATGGCCCAGGTGCGCTCGTCCGCGGGCGATAGCGGCTGGGGTGGAAGAACAGGCGACGGGGGCGGAGGCGAGGCCACCGGTGCAGGCGCGACAGGTTCAATTGGGGAAGTTGGCATCTTCGTAGGCATGGCATACTCCTATCAAATCTTAGATGGAAGATCAAATATATCTTTCAAGATATAACGATTCGAACCGATGAACGTTTCAGGAGATTAAACCAAAGAAGCCCGCCTTTTGCGGGCTTCTATTTTTGGATCCAACGGAATTATGCCCAGCCCTGTTTCTTTGCCCAGTCAGTAACAACCGGCACAGTCACATATTCACCTTGATATGCCTTGACGCCCAGGTAAATCATATAGAACCACAACAATCCCGGCACGCAAAGCCCAACCATCGTCCAGCCGATCACGATGGAAAGTCCAATCTCGAGGATTCCCAGAATGAGGGCTTGCACGTTATGGTACTTGATAAACGGGCGGTTCTTTTTATCCTCCATTAATAAAATGATGACGGGGACGATGGGTGAAAAGATGTACGCAAGCAAAGCCCACAGCTTGTCATCACTGGTGACATCGGGGTTCATAGGTTGTTGAGTCATTCGTTCCTCCTTTAGGATAAAACGCATGGGATTTGCATTATTTTACAACCAAACCGGATAAATGGCAACGGAAATCCGGTTTTACACCATCCTTCTATTCCGATTATAATGCGGTCATCTTATCGGCTTGTGCTGGAAAACAGCACAAGTTCCACCGCCAAGCAAGGAGGTTGCAATGGCTTTCGGTTATAAAAACAAGCGCGGCGTCACCTACTACTTACATTCCAAACGCACAATGTTGAAGAACGGCAAGGTGCAAACAATCTACTACTTTGCCAAGGAGAAGAAAGCCGGCGTCCTCGACGCCTTGCCGGTCGGCTACAAAGTAGCCGAGGCGCCAAACGGCCTGCCTGTGCTGAAGAGGGCATAACAACTGAAACAGAAAAGAGTGGCTCCCCGAAAGGGGAGCTTATTCTTCCTGTTCTACTTGCCAATTCCAGCCAGCATCGTTATAATATGGGCCACTACCCGGGCGGATAGCTCAGTTGGTTAGAGCACTGCTTTGACATAGCAGAGGTCGTAGGTTCGAGCCCTATTCCGCCCACAGAAAAGCCCCACAAGGGGTTTTTCGTTTATATCGGAATAAAGCAAGGGGAAAAGGCAGACCATTGCAAAGTGCACCCAAAGGATGCAAAGTCGCTCACGCAACCTGTTCGTTGGAACCTCCGCAAACATAAGAACTTGATGAGAGCCGCGTTTATATAGGATGTTATGGATTTTATTAGATATTTTTATCCAATTAGGGGTAACTTATGTTCATTGAATATCTCACTCTCATCACGATCAACCTGGTGGCTGGCGCCGCATTGCTGGCGTATTACATCTACACGGGCATGGACGCACAAGACCAGCCTCCCTTCGCAGCCGGTTTCAGCATTGTGGGTTTGCCTGGCGTTATTTTGGATCTGATGTTGTCGTTTACATAGCCCCTACCCGGCAGCTATAACATCGGCTATAGGGAGGTGACCACGTTGTTTGGTGCCGTCTTCCTCGGCGCAGGCATCGCCCTGAGCCCGGGCTTGGACCTGCTGCCGGTGGCAATCAATGGCTTTTTCGCAGGCGTGGACGCGGTCATCGTTGGCATTCGCATCATCTCGCCTGGCCTGACAAAGGAGCCAATCCTTTCAAGGATTGGTTTTGTGATGGCCTGCCTGGGCGGTGTGCTGGCAGCTCCCGGCTTCAAATTATTGAAGAAGAACAAAACCTTCCGCGCGATTGATGCACTCGGAGTCCTGGCAACAGCCCTCTTGTGGGCTGTAACGTTCTATACCTCCCCATGGGGACACCTGGCCAGCTTCGCAAAATGGGTGCCTGCCACCATGGCAAAATAAAGAGCCGGCGTAAAACAACCTACAGGTCGTGGAAAGACATCCCCTTTACCAGCTTTTAACCCGACGGAGCTTGACAAGCACCCAAACCGGCATATAATAGCCCCACCATCAACCGAACGCGTTGACCGGGACGAGTAAGCGATCGGCAAGCCGACAGGGAGAGCAGGTCGAAGATTGAGAGCCAGCTCGGGCAAACCCCGCCGAAAACCACCCGTGAGCGTGGAACAGAACAGTGAACAGTGGTGCGTTGATAGTGTTCACTCAGTATGGGAAACGGGCGACTCCGATATCAGTCCCCAATGAGGTGCCCATGAGCCAAAGCTGAGACCCCTCGCTTCGCTCGGGGCAAGTCGGGTGGAACCGCGTGACCGCGCAAGCGCTCTCGCCCCGAAATTCGGGCGAGAGTTTTTTTTGCCCTCACCCCCGTCCCCTCTCCCAAAGATGGGAGAGGGGGGAAGGAGACAGCATGCCCAACCAACCTGAAGAACGCTACGAAGACTCGCAGCTTTACCGCATCCGTCACTCGGCCGCGCACGTGATGGCGCAGGCGGTCCTGGAATTCTACCCGCAAGCCAAGTACACTATTGGCCCGCCGGTCGAGAATGGCTTCTATTATGATTTCGACTTGCCCCAATCCATCACGCTAGAAGACCTGGTCAAGATCGAAAAGCGGATGCGACAGATCGTTGCTGAAGGACATCCCTTCGTCAAAAAAGTGGTCTCAGCGGAGGAAGCTCGCCTGATCTTCAAAGACCAGCCTTACAAGTCGGAATTGATAGAGGGATTGGTACAAGGCGGATTCGATGAGTACGGACAGCCACTCTCAGAAAAGCCTGAAATCTCCATTTTCCAGTCTGACACCTTCACGGATCTGTGCCGCGGGCCCCACGTCGAGAACACGCGCGAGATCAACCCCTCGGCTTTCAAACTGATGTCCATTGCCGGAGCCTACTGGCGCGGTAACGAGAAGAACAAGATGCTGACGCGCATCTATGGCACGGCCTGGAAGACAGCCCAGGAACTGGAAGAACACCTGGCGATGCTCGAAGAGGCAAAGAAGCGCGATCACCGCAAGCTGGGCAGGGAGCTGGAGATCTTCGTCTACGATGACGAGGTCGGCCCTGGACTGCCACTCTGGCTGCCGCGCGGCGGCGTGATCATCGAGGAGCTGGAAAAGCTGGCAAAGGAAATGGAAGAGAAAGCCGGCTACCTGCGTGTGCGCACGCCGCACCTCGCCAAGGAAGACCTGTTCGTGCATTCTGGCCACCTTCCGTACTACGCTGAATCCATGTACCCGCCGATGGAGATCGAGGGCGTCAAGTATTACGTCAAGCCGATGAACTGCCCGATGCACCACAAGATCTTTGCCTCCAAGCCGCGCTCCTACCGTGACATGCCCATCCGCCTGGCCGAATACGGAACATGCTACCGCTTCGAGAAATCAGGCGAGTTGTTTGGTCTGATGCGGGTCCGCTCGATGCAGATGAACGATGCCCACATGTACTGCGCAGAAGACCAGTTCGAGCAGGAATTCATGGGCGTGATTGACCTCTACCACAAGTATTTCGAGCTGTTCGGCATTGAGAAATATGTCATGCGCCTGTCGCTGCACAGCAAGGAAGGACTGGGGAAAAAGTACGTGGACAATGAGCGCCTCTGGAACAAGACGGAGGACATGGTGCGCCGAGCCATGTTGGATGGTGACGTGCCGTTCGTCGAGGCGCACGACGAGGCTGCTTTCTACGGCCCGAAGATCGACGTGCAAATCTGGAGCGCGATCGGCAAGGAATTCACACTGGCTACCAACCAGGTGGATTTTGCGGTGCCGGCCCGCTTCGACCTGAAATTTACGAACCGTGAAGGCAACGAGGAGGTGCCAATCTGCATCCACCGCGCGCCTCTCTCGACGCATGAGCGCATGATCGGCTTCCTGCTCGAACAATACGCAGGCAACTTCCCGGTCTGGCTCTCGCCGGAACATACCCGCGTCATCCCGATCACGGATAATCAGAATGAGTATGCCGAGGGTATCATCCGCCAGTTATTAGATCAAGGCATTCGCGCCAGTGCCGACCTGAGCGCCCAGCGCATGCACGCCAAGATCCGCGAAGCACAACTGATGAAGGTGCCATACATGCTCGTCGTCGGAGAGAACGAGACCAGGGCCGGGCAGGTCTCGCTGCGCGTCCGGGACGGCTCGCGACAGGATAACATTCCCCTGGGCGAGTTCACGAAGCGGGTGAAGGAGCGCATCGCAAAGCGGGCGAAGGAGCTATAGTGAAGAGAATAGAGAGTAGAGAAAAGAGGGAATAGAGCTGAGGTTGAGGACAGGCGGAAGGCTGCAATACCTTTCGCCTGTTTTATTTCTACGCATTTATTGACGAGTCCAGCGCACTTATGGTATCATCAGCCCGCTCAAGCCAGCCCATTGGCTGGACTTCTGTTTAGATACAAGGAGAGACGTATCAGCGCGAATGAATTCAGAGTAAATGAGTCCATCAGGGTTGCAGAGGTACGCCTGATCGGCCCGAACGGCGAGAACATTGGCGTAGTGACGATCAAGCAGGCCCTGCAGATCGCCCGCGAGGCCGAACTGGATCTGGTGGAGGTGGCCCCCAATTCCACCCCGCCTGTCTGCCGCGTGATGGACTTTGGCAAGTTCCTCTACGAGCGAACGAAGAAGGAGCGCGAAGCTCGCAAACAACAGACCAAGATCGAAGTCAAGGAAATCCGTCTTCGCCCCAAGACCAACGACGCGCACCGCGGCTATAAAGTTGAGGACGCGCACCGCTGGCTGGAACACGGGATGAAGGTGCGTGTGACCATCCGCTTCCGCGGGCGTGAAATCACCTATCCCGAAATTGCCCTCGAGGACCTGAAAGAGATCGCCCAGGAACTCGCCGAGGTGAGCAGCGTGGAACAGGCGCCCGTCATCGAAGGGCGGGGAATGTCCATGATGCTCGCCCCCTCCAAGGGAAAGAAGAAATCTGGTCCAAAAGAAAGCGCTGAAGAAAAGTTTGCAGAAGTAGCAAGCTAAAGCGCGGGTCAAAGCCCGCTGATTTTTATGGAAGGAGTAATTGCTGTGCCGCGCAAGCAGAAAAAAGGAAAGTACAAGCTGAAGACCCACAAGGCAACCTCGAAGCGCTTCGGCGTGACCGGGTCCGGAATGATCGTGCGTACCAAAGGTGGCAAGGCTCACCTGCGCCGAAAGGCATCCAAGCGGGTCAAGGCGTTGTTCGCCGAGATGATCCCCGTTAAAGGGCGGGGCATCATCAAGCGCGTCCGGCGCCTGGCGCCAAATCTCAAGTAGGGGTAAGGTCGCCCCACCCTGGGCGGCCAACCGCCGCTATGAGGATTCGTATCCGTTTCTATTGCGGCCAACGGGTGTCCACAACTGGATCGCAGGCAAACTGCGCCGGCGCCCGCAGGTCCGCAGGAGGTAAACAATGGCTCGTGTAAAGGGTGGCCCTTACGGTCACCGCCGTCACAAGAAAGTACTGAAATACACCAAAGGTCAGCGTGGTTCGAAACACCTGCTCTTCCGGCGGGCCAACGAGGCGATGCTGAAGAGCATGTGGTACGCCACGCGAGACCGCCGCTTCCGCCGCCGCGATCTACGCAAGCTGTGGATCGCCCGCATCAACGCCGCCGCCCGTCTAAACGGCTCCACCTACAGCCACCTGGTGGCTGCGATGAAGAAGGCGGACATCACACTCAATCGCAAGATGCTGGCCGACCTGGCCGTGCGCGACCCACAGGCGTTTGCTGCGGTGGTGGCGCAGGCGAGTTAGAATCAACGATTCAGCGAATCAACGTAAAACGCATTTGCATTTCAGCGAAACAACGCCCGGACGAGGCTCCAATGCCGCCGGGCGTTTTATTTTCGAGGTAAAATGTTTTCATGAACACTGTGGTGGCGGAATATGCCATCCCTTCGGGCCAGATCCTTCAGCTGGTGCAGGGCGATATTACCACCGAGCACGTGGACGCCATCGTCAACGCGGCCAACGAACATCTTCAGCACGGCGGCGGGGTGGCCGCGGCAATCGTCCGGCGGGGCGGTGAGACGATCCGGCGGGAGAGCGACGAGTGGGTGCGGACGCACGGCCGGGTAACGCATGGCGAACCGGCCTGGACCTCGGGCGGGAATCTACCCTGCCGCCACGTGATCCACGCTGTCGGCCCCGCCTGGGGCAAAGGCGACGAGGACGCCAAATTGACAACAGCCGTCGTTGGGTCCCTGCGCGTCGCGGAAAAACTCGGCTTGTCATCCCTGGCCATGCCGGCTCTATCCACCGGCATCTTCGGTTTTCCAAAGGAGCGGGCTGCGGGCGTCATCCTGGCAACCATCCGCCAGTATTTCGCCGGGAACCCAACCTCAGGGTTGAAACAGGTACGCCTCGTGCTTCTCGACCGGGCAACGGTGGACGCCTTCCTGAAAGCCTTGCATGATCACTTCCAGCCATAACCCCAAGGTGCAGCAAATCCGCGCCCTGCTCGGACGCCAGAAAGAACGTCACGAGGCGAATGCCTTCGTCGCCGAGGGTGTGCGGCTGGTGGAGGAGGCGCTGGCTGTGAATTGGCCGTTCCGGTTCGTGCTGGCTGGAGAAACGTTAAGCGAGCGAGGGCAGGAATTAGTAAAGAAGTTAGAAGGAAAAAGCATAGAAGTTGAGGAAGTTGTCAATGGCTTGTTGCAGTCGCTGAGCAAGACCGAAACCTCGCAAGGGCTGATCGCCGTCCTCGAGCTCCCTGCTTCCCGTACTTCCCTCTCCACTCTCCACTCTCTACTCCCGACCCTCAACTTTATCCTCATTGCCGACCAGATCCGCGATCCGGGCAACCTGGGGGCGCTCTTGCGCACTGCCGCGGCTGCCGGCGTGCAGGCGGTGCTCATTCCACCCGAAACGAGCGACCCCTTCGCGCCGAAGGTTGTGCGCTCCGGCATGGGAGCACATTTCCGGCTGCCGATACTCGCGATGGATTGGAATGAGATTAAGCGAATCATCGAGTCAGCGAATCTCAAGGTGTTCCTGGCGGATATGTCCGGACGTTCCTGCTGGGAGTGCAATCTCCGCATCCCGCTGGCGCTTATCATCGGGGGCGAGGCGGAGGGGGCAAGCCAGCCGGCGCGCAAGCTGGCGGAGGTTATTGTCAGTATCCCCATGCCAGGTCAATCCGAGTCGCTCAACGCGGCTGCTGCCGGAGCCATTCTCATGTTCGAGGTTGTCAGGCAGCGGGGAGGCGAGTCAGCGTTCCGGCGAGTCAGCGATTCAACGATTTAGCGAGTCAGCAAGTCGGCGACATAACAAGTCAACGAAGAAGCGAACCGGCGGATCGCCAAGAAGAAAAGGATTTAAACCAAACCCATGAAAATCCGTTCCATCACCTACTTTTGCAACCCGGGCTGGCCATTGCAGGACAAGGTGCTCCAGTCAGCGGGAAAATTCCTAAGCGAGGCGAGAGGGGCGTTCGAGTCAACCGGATACGAAGTGCAGTCGGTTCGGCTGGCGAGCATCCCTTTCCCACGCCTGCTCGGGGCGCGGAGAATCACCGAAACGCCGAAGCTGGCTGAAGCGCTGGAAGCGGCAATTTGGACCGCGGGCATCGAATACGCCTGCCTTGGCCCGGCTTTACCCGAATTTCCATCCAGCTATCCCATCATTCCCGAGGCCATCGCGGCTGCGGAGAAGGTCTTCTTCTCAGGCGTGATGGCGGATGCGCGTATCGGCCTATCACCCGCCGCGGTGCGCGCCTGCGCGGAGGTGATCGTCAAGTGTGCACCGCAGCCACCGGATGGCTTTGCCAACCTGCGCTTTGCCGCGCTGGCGAATGTTCAACCTGGGGCACCGTTCTTCCCGGCTGCCTACCATGAGGGAAACGCGCCGGCCTTTGCCCTCGCCACAGAAGCTGCGGATCTGGCCGTGGCGGCATTTGCGGAGGCAAAGACAATCACCGAGGGGCAGCAGGGGCTGGTCGCGGCGCTGGAATCCCACGTTCACAAGCTGGTCGCAGTCGCAGACCTGTTGAAGTTTCGCCACAACCTCCACTTCGGCGGCATAGACTTCTCGCTGGCCCCGTTCCCTGAAGAAAACAAATCCCTCGGCGCAGCCATCGAGCAGATGGGGGTGACCGCGGTTGGACTGCACGGCTCGCTGGCCGCAGCTGCCATCCTGGCCGAGGCCATCGAGCGTGCCCGCTTCCCGCGCGCCGGTTTTAACGGGCTGTTCCTGCCTGTGCTGGAAGATGCCGTGCTTGCAAACCGCGCTGCCGAGGGAACGCTGACCGTGAAAGACCTGTTGCTCTATTCCGCGGTCTGCGGGACGGGGCTGGACACCGTGCCACTGCCCGGAGATGCCACGCCGGAGCAGGTGGCAGCGTTGCTGCTCGACCTCGCCGCGCTGGCATTACGGCTGGATAAACCCCTCACGGCGCGGCTGATGCCCATCCCGGGCAAGAAGGCGGGAGAGCCGACCGTATTCGACTTTTCTTATTTTGCCACCAGCCGGGTGATGAGGCTGGAGGCGGAGGCGATGGGAAAGGCGATGGCAGGAAAGGAGAAATTCAGGCTGGAGACCCGGAGAAGAATGTAGTATAATGTATAACAATGTGAATCAATTGATAGACAAGGATGCTAAGTTATGTCAAAAACCGCTCTCGTTACCGCCCGGGTTGATCCCGATTTGAAGTCGGCGACTGAAAATATCCTACGGCAGTTAGGAATGACACATTCGCAGGCGATTACCATGTTCTACAGACAAATCAACCTTCGGCGCGGGCTGCCGTTCGAGGTCAATCTGCCCAATGCTGAGACGCGACAAGCGATTGAGGATGCAGTCAGCCGCAGGAACACACGTTCTTTCGAAACTATAGAAGAAGCCTTCGAGGAATTGGGAATCTAGCCTCATGCGGCGCGTCGTTCTCACCTCAAGGTTTGAGAAGGATGTGAAACGCCTCAAAAAGCGAAATTTCGATATGGTGAAATTGCGGGAAGTGATGCGCCAGCTTTCGACCGGCCAGTCCTTGGAGGAAAATTACCGCGATCATCCACTAAGAGGCAGGCATCAAGGTGCACGCGAATGTCATATCCTACCTGATTGGCTGTTGATCTATCGTTTGGCCGGGGATGATGAAATCGAAATGATCCGCACGGGAACTCATGTGGATTTGTTCGAGTGAACCCGGGGACTTTATAAAGACGCCTTGACACTTTCGCTCCGGTCACCATTTTCCAGATTGGTTGTGCAGTCCACGGGGTGGAGAGATAAGAAAGTATCATCCCCCTAAACACAGTACGGAGCAAGTCATGAAGAAACTGATCTATCTTGTCATTGTACTAGTGCTTGCATTGTCTGCCTGTGCTGAACCGAACGGACAGAAAACAACACAGCTGCCTGTCACCTTAAATGATATCACGCAGCCGTCGATGAATAGTCCAACAGCTTCAACTGATCTTTCGGCAACGACCAGCGTCATGCCAGAAATTGCCTTGACAAGACCCATGGTTTCTGTTGAGCAGGCCAAAAACGTCACTCCTTCCATCCCTGTATCCCTGGATAAAAATAAAAATCTGGTGGGTTTGGCCGAAAAAAGCCCGGACTTACGGGATGAGGTCAGAAACCGGGTCTGGGCCTTGACCCAGGCTGCCAACCAGAACTTCGGCCTGACCGCCGGTGAAATGGACACCTTTAAGCTCACCCGCGAAGACTTTACCCAAGGCCGGGTTTTCTTTAACCAGGACGCCACTTCCGGCCAGTGGATTTTGTATTTCAAGCTCGGTAACGGCAATATCATGCACCGGGTGATTTCCTACGGCGGCGGTGGTATGCAGTGGTTTGACTATCCGGCCACCTACGACGCCACCGCGACCGGCATCACCGGAGATTATTTACCTTTAGCCATACCCGGGGGCGAGGAGGGAGTAGTTTGGTTTCATAGCCCCGACGGCAAGGTGGTCATCCCGCAGTTTGTGGCCTCTCCCAAAACCCTGGCCGACGGCAGCCGGGTTTACACCCAAGCCCTGCACTACGGCCTGGCTTACGAAGTTGAAACCTGGACCGAAATCCCGGGCACCGAATCTTTAGCTTACGAGATCCCCACCCCTGAAGCTGCTATCGCCGGCACCGAAATTATTGCTCATTACTCCGAAACTATCCGTGCGGAAGATACCAAATACAATATTCCGGTCACAATTATTACCGATGAAAAAATGATTCACGCTAACCCCATGATGACCATTGATAAAATTTATATCAACGATGACCCGAATTTCAAAACCAGGTATGGTGAAACCGCCAAGGAAGCAATTGCTCATGCGGTCGCTTATGCTGAATACCAATGCTGGCAAAAGAACGATCCAAACAAAGTGAACCAACGAGCCGGTGTCAGTTTCAACACCTACTGGCGCATGGTTCAGGAAGCCCAGGCGGGAACAAGAAATTGGAGTGATGTTGAATTTCAAACCTGGGCAAATGACCTAACCACCTCCGACTACGACGTCTCCAAACGAAATTTTCGACCGGGAAATTATATTTCCATCATATTCGTAAACGATTACTCAAAACGCACTATTTCAATTAAAAACTCACCCTATACGTTCGGCACCGGAATTGACGTAAAAAACAATTTAGTAGTTTTCGTGGGAGCATTTCCTCTCGCCGCTTCTGTCGGGGGACATGTTCTTGATACCAACGTTGCTATCCGACTTTCAATGGGCTTAGATCGATTAAGCTGGAAAAGTCAAGGCAATCTTATGTTAACTGATGAAGAATCTGAACGTATATCGATAAAGTCGGAAAAAACTGAAATATTCAAAATATTAACAAATCCGAAAACACTCCCAAATTGGTGGAGTACCGAATTTCCTAATGCTCCATATTACACTTACAACGAATCAGCTATAAGCGTCGTCCCAAATGACAAGGACCAACTTTTTCTCCAACCTTGATTTACTAGTTCGTTTTAGTTACTATGAGAAAAGGGATGAAAAATATTGCTGTTTGGATCCTTATTTTGCTTTCTTACCTCTTCATCATAACCGATATTAAATTAAAATTATGGTCTTTTTCTAAAATATATGCTGCCGATTGCGCTTTTTGGTTTTGTGGGGAAGAACATTATGATCAATTTCATAATCGTATTTGTGGCCCAGGCGGGTTTTCAGAATCTGGAGGCGAGTGTTCTTATGACTGTCCGCCGGGTTATTGTGTGAAAAACAAACAGTGCTTCTGTGGTGGTGGGGGAGGAACCCCAACACCGACACCTATACCAGGCGGCGGGGGGTGCGGGGATGGAACTTGCGATGGCGGCGCGGGGGAGGATTGCACCACTTGCTCGGCGGATTGCGGCTCGTGCACGTCCATTGCCTGCGTGATACGGGGGAAGAAAGTTTTGGCCGCTGATTTTTCCACCCCTTCTCCCGTCTCCAGTCAGTTAGTTACGGCCCACGGCGACGGCAGCACCACGGCCAACCCATACACTTTAAATACCGGCAATGCCGGCAACCAAACCTTCAGCATCACCGTGCCTCCCGGCTACA
>Ga0172371_10002124_pt1 | contig 31638 bp, 17 predicted proteins | sample Lak12m_FD_114543 | JGI IMG/M metagenome (GOLD analysis project Ga0172371, IMG submission 114543) | Freshwater microbial communities from Kabuno Bay, South-Kivu, Congo - kab_022012_12m | ecosystem: Environmental > Aquatic > Freshwater > Lake | place: Democratic Republic of the Congo: South-Kivu...
TACTGTGTTTTTCCCTTTCGTACAAGAAGCCCCCAGTCACTGGTCGGAGCATACTCGCGTGCGATATACATCCTGTCTTTTTCCGGCAAATGATCCAGCCGGCCCAACTGATCCCGGAATATATACCGTGTCTGTGTTTTTTCCAGACTTTGTATCAAGTCAGGAAGCGGTCTGGTCAGGTATTGCTTCCATTCTCCGAATGGCACGGCAGATATATAATAGGAATCACGAAAATATATTGTCGCTCCGGTCAAATCCAGGACATATGAATCCTTTGGAATAGTCGTAACGGCCTGTATCAATCGTTTGATATCATCCGCATTCGTCATCGCATACTTTGGCGTTTGCACAACGGTAAATGCATATACCAACACCCCTAATACTCCGAATATCCCGAGAACCCTGAGTTTCCGTATTGCGTCAGCAGCAAAAAACGCTACAAATACCGCTATAGGGATAAGGTACTGCGCGTGCCGCATAGGGTACCCATATACAAACGACACGATGTACAGAAAAAACGCCCCCCCTACGAGCAATTCAGATCCGACACGGCTTTTCCCCGGCTTATTTTCATGCGTCAACCACGGCGTCACTACACGCATCATGCCGAATACAAGCCCTATCATCCATACGATATGGTTTACCAAAAGTCCTGTGTGCCATCCGGGCAATCCGTAATAGGTGCTGTTTGGATAAAAAAACAGATCCGGCTGCATGACAAATATTTCCCCTATCCGGTTTACTTCAAACGGAAGCGTGCAAAGTGCATACAATGATTGTCCGATATTCCCTATGGAAATCAGCCATATCCCAAACAATGCTAGCGGCAATCCGATCCCTATGACGAGCGGAAAAGACGGCGCAACCAATAGTGCAACAACGATTTGCGGCAGTGTCTTAGGCAAAATAAGAAGCGACACGCCATACGCTACTCCCGCCAGCACATATCGTTTTCGGATATGGTACAAAAGACCGATAAGTCCGATGAGCATTGCCAGGTTGTCCGGCCGGACTTCCAGAAATTTATCAGCCGGCAGCGGTAACGCTGCCAGGATTATTCCCGGCAGCAAAAACATTCCCCAATCCCCCATAGTTCCCTTATGTCCCTTAGCACCCCTCAAAAGCACAAAAATGGCACCAAGCGCCCCACACATACCGACAAAGATAATCCACGCCACAACCCTTCCTGCTGTAAGTATCGCCGTCCCTTTGAAAAACCAAAACAGTAACGCGAGAACATAGAGGAACCCTGGCGGCACGTAGAGGAGAAAATCCCGATACGGGAGCCTTCCGGAAAACACATTATGCGCCCAATGCAGATACGCAAACTCATCAGCGTCAAAATACCGGACCAAGCCCAACTGCAGCTTCGCCCATACGAGGTACACAAAAACCCCAAAGACGATATATGATACAAGTGTCTGGATATGTTTGTTGTATTGTTTCATTGTTAAATTGTTGTTCTTCGTTTATGCTCCTTTTTAACAATATATACCCAACTTACTCAGGTTTGCATCCGCCAGCTGGCGGAGAAAAAGCTGATTAGTTTGGTATATGCTCAAAAACTAGAGTTGCAAACCTTTATGAAAAATGTCAACAAAATAACATCGGTTTCAGCGATAATCATCGGAGCACTTGCTGTTATCGCTGATTCTTGGCACATACTCGTGGAGTGGGCACAACACGCTCAGGGGAACACATTCTCCGCTATCGCCCATTATTATCAGGATTTTTTCCTGTACAGCTCTTTCATTGCACAGGGCATGCGCGGCTCCTGGGTTTCCGGCTATCCGCTCTTCACCAACGAACCGCTGCCTTCGACATGGTACTACTGGTTCTATGTGTGTATTGGACGGATCGGAAGCGTAACAAATCTCACTGCTCCGGTGTTGTATACACTGGCGCTTTTCGTATGCATTGCGCTTATCATCATACTTACCTGGAAACTTATCATCCGGATTTTTCCTTCACGTTTTATCACTGTTGTTGCCTATCTTTTTTTGCTCACGGCATCAAATTTTTCATCAGGAACAAGAAATTTATTGGGAATAACATGGTTTTCTCCGACGCCGGCGTTACATAGGCTGGGCGGTGTGCCGCATCAGGCCGCTCAAACAGTACTGATTTTCTTTCTAATACTGCTTGCTACACCGTATTTCTCGCAAAAAAAGATACCTCAAAATCGAATAGTTTTTACCGTGCTGCTATCTTTTGTTTCTGCGCTTATAAACCCCATGCACACGCTTCTTCTGGCAGCTTCCGCAATAGCAGTAGGTATGCTGAAAAAACAGACACGCATCACATGTCGCTTTATTGGCATACTCCTCGCGCCCGCGCTTCTGGGCGCATTTCTTGTTACGAAAGAACTTTCCGGACAACAACTCTTCGCACTTGCCCGAAATTGGGAGATGGCGCAATACATGTCAACATCGCCTGTCGATTGGCTCCTGAGTCTCGGACCGATACTCATTCTAATTCCGTTCGGAATTATACCGTTTTTCCGAAAAAAACAACCGCTTCATATGCTTATCAGCATGTATGGTGCTTTATCCGTCGTAGCATATTTCTCCCCCATTCCGGATCTTGTATCAGTTGCACGCATCAGGTGGCTGCATCCGTCTTCATATATATTGTTTCCGCTTCTTGCGGCATCTGGATTTCAATGGATCATCTCACATGTTCGTATATCAAAGCCTGACATCCGGGCCTATGCAATTCTCATCATGTATCTTGGCTTCACAATGCCTGCTGTATTCATTCAGATTACTGACCGCATGCAATCTTTCTCCTCAGGCTCCATTACACAAGAGCTCAACCATGTACCTACATCAATAATTCAGGCATTTGATTTCATGAGTATTCATACAAAAACAGAAAGCGTCATTCTCACCGATCCGCAACTTCCCTACGATACGGCAATTCCGGCATTCACCGCGCGGCGTTCTTTTACCGGACACCTTCTGCACACTCTGTATCCCGAAGAAAAACAGCTACTCCGGGCGTCATTTTTTTCACATACCATGAATGAATCCGACGCCGAATCATTCCTCAAAAATCATCGAATCACCACAATTTTAGTATCAAAGGAGTCGAAAATAGTCGAATGGTATCCGTTTCTTACAAAACAATATGGGAACGATTTAGTGTCTGTATATGAAACGTCTTTCTAAACACACAATAGTATTGGTTCTTCTTATATTATTGGTCGCACACTTAGCAATAATTAACGACTATGGTTTCACCTGGGATTTCCATTTCCATTTCTTCGGCGGCGGACATCTACTAGGCATGAATCCGCAGGAATTAGAGCCTCGCAATCTCCCGTATGTAGAACCGGATCCCCGGCGCGCCGTTACACTGCCGTACGGAGCGCTCATGAGTATTCCGCCGGTCGTTTCGTACCTTCTGTTTTACAAAACATGGAACATCCTTCCGTCTGATGCCGCATACCATCTGCCGATTATCATTTGGGGAGTTGCGGGTATCGGAATCCTCTATGCGTTTATGAAAGAAGCTTTCTCAAAACGCATTGCTCTTTTTTCCGCGCTGTGTATCGGCCTTATGCCCCGGTATTTCGGGGATCTCCACAACAACATGAAGGACATTCCCTCTGCTGTGGCGTTCACACTCAATATATGGCTCCTGTGGCGGCTGATGCGCTATAAGCGGGTATTTGACCTTTTTCTGGCAGTCATTGCCTTTGCTATAGCATTCAACGTCAAAATCAACGCGATTTTCATACCGATTGTGTTTGCAATATGGCTGGTACTACAAAAAATCACAAATACCATGCATCAAGCATCAAATTTCCAAAAAAGTGTTGTTTTTTCACTTGATGCTTTGAAATTGAGATTTGTTTGGAATTTGGGATTTGAGATTTGGTACTTTGTATTTGCCCCGATCGCGGCTTTTGCTCTCTGGTCTCTCGTCTGGCCGGACCCGATAGCTCAGCTTTTTCATGCATACCGCACATTCGGCGTCGGAACAAACAATATCGAAGTCATATTGGAAAACCGGTGGTATTGTTCGGGCTCCACAGTGCCATGGTATTATCCGTGGTGGTATCTTGGGATCACGACACCGCTATCCGTGCTGGTGTTTTTTCTCCTTGGTGTTTTTTCCGTTTATACCCTCAAAACACCGAATATCAAGCGCCAGGCATCAAACAAGTCACACATTCCAATAGCAAAACGTTTGAATAGTTCTTCGTTTGGAATTTCGAAATTGTTTGGAACTTGGAATTTGGTGCTTGGAAATTCTCACTCTGGTACTCTCCTGTTGCTGTGGCTCATTGTTCCGCTAGCCCGCTATCTGATTCCCTCAATCGGCGTCATAGACGGCATCCGGCATTTTGAAGAAGCGCTGTTCCCGATTGCCGCACTAGCCGCTGTCGGTTTTGATCGCCTTCTTAGCTTCGCAAGGCCAGGCCTTGCGAAGCTAATTACCCTTATCACCCTAATTTCCCTTGTTTTCCCAATTGTCTCCTACCACCCCTATCAGATTGCGTATTTCAACGAGCTTGTCGCAGGAGCGGCAGGTGCATTCGGCCGCTATGATCTGGATTACTGGGGCACATCGCAGAAAGAAGCGGTACAGTGGGTAAACAAACATGCACCGAAAAATGCCAACGTCCATATCGTTATGGCAGCAGCCGTTGCCGGTCAGTACCTGCGGCCGGATTTGCTTCCTAATCTCAACAAATACGGATATGACGATTCTGATTTCGTCATATTCCTCAACCGGCAATCATTCCTGTACCGCTTTTATTACGCGTACGAATATTTACTGCATCACTCGCCTGCATATACCGTTTCTATTAAAGACGCTCCATTAACCTGGGTTTATGACAACCGGACTGACAATAAAACACCACGCCAGTCTCCCTGGTGGCAGGATGAAGACCCGTGCATTATCAAGTACTGGCGCGGTGAGAGACCCTAGTTTTTGCGCAATACCCATAAAGCAATACCGATGCTTATTACGCTTATTGTGCCGCCGTATACGAAAATCACCGGCCGGAAACGGTATTTCACTGTATGTTTTCCCTCGGGTACAAAAACTGAACGGAATGTACCGTTTGTAATTATAATATCTGTCTTCTTATTATCGACAAATACTTCCCATCCGGGATACATCACCTCGGAACTGACAATAACAGTGCTGCAGGACAAGTCTGCCGAAAGAATGATCTCATTCGGATCATAAGACACAACGGATACCATTCCGCATGCATCATTTTCCGGAAAAAACCGTGGCGTAACGGTCTTATTTTCATACAGGCGGTATGTGTAGATGTCGTTTTCAAAAACAGGCGCATATCGCTCGTTTCCGACAAACGGATCATGCGAGGGAGGAACCATGACGTATTTAACATTAAGAAAATCCAGCGCGTCAAAAGAAGCAGGAGTCAAATACGGGATCTGTACGTCCTGTTCAAGGATCGCATCTTTCCCCTCTTTCCCTGATGCACGCGCAATAAATTCATAATAGCTTCTAAGCATCATCGGGTCGTACCCTGTTGCGGAAAAGATTCCATACGTCATTACGGCATCAAAATCCAATGCATCCCGCTGCGGCAGCCATACGCCGAAATTCTGAAGCATACGATACGGCTGGTTATCCGCTTTTAATACTGCAATCAATTGTTTATCATGCCGCACCTCAGGCACAGGGCGGGCCTCGATAAACCCGCGGGCAAACCACACCATCTCAAGAACGACAATTCCTGCAATAAGTAACTTAAGATACTTAAGTGACTTAAGTACCTGAGAAAAAACCTCAAATCCGATCCCTACTAACCCCGACAGCCCGAATACAACCAGAATCAAATGCCGTGTGGGAATTCGAAGATACCGGTAAAACGGTACTGTCTTCCATAGCAGGTACTGTAGGTCAACAGGCGCATTCGGACCCAAAGAAACCCAGACCCCGAATACAACCACGATCAGACAACTGAGCCCCAGCACATTAAGCACCTTAAGTAGCTTAAGTGACTTAAGACCCTTATAAACGCCAATGCCTGCCAGCACTACCCCTCCTACCCCTACAAACGCGCTGTGTTCCACGAAATTCGGCGGTGGACCCTGGTATGTATGCTGATTACCGAACATAAACGGATTGAGAAGCTGGAGTAAGCTCCTCGGCTCCCATGATCCGTACGAAATCCACGAATACGGAAACGGATATGTACGTACGCTTTGTCTGATATATTCCGCAACCGGTACCAGATATACTGCCGCTAGCCCTATCCCCAATATTCCGGAAAATGCCGCACGAATAATTGGCATAACAGTCTTATCCTTAATACCCTGACACACTGACACCACACACACCGTAATAACGGTAAAAAACGCCATCGTCTGATACCCGGCTAGAAGCTGCAGAGCAAACAGGGCAGCCGCAAGGACAACAGCTTTCCTGTTCACTGTTTTCTGTTTACTATTCACTAATCGCGCAAATGCCGCTACCACCCACGGCATCCAACTCGCTGCAGCAATCACATCCACATGCCCCGCCCATGTCCGGGCCATAAAAAACCCTGAAAAGCCAAATATCAAACCTCCTATCCAACTCCCTATCTCCCCAACATCCCCTAGTTCCCTAAGCACCCTTCTCATACCTTCCATGGCAAATACCACATGAAACACTAAGTGGAGTGGGTATGCAAACGCGAGCGGGATAAATACATACAGCCAGTTCGGCGGATACCACAGGTTGACAATCGGACTCGCCATAAAAGGAGCTCCCGAAAAAAAATACGGATTCCACCAGGGAATCACCCCCCTGTTCAGCCATATATTGAAAAACTGGCGGTAAAAATAATACTGGTGATGAACATCATCACCGTAGATTAAGAATCCGTCCCGCGAAAAAAGCGCCGGCAAAAAAACAAAAAGAACAACAATCACATAACTGCTAATTGTTCGCATACAATGTCACATTGGCATTGCGGTATACGTCTGAAAGAAACGGGTATATTTCCGCAAGGTCTCTTATGCCGCCGGCCTCCTTTTCCTGTGGCCCGAAAAACACAACGCGTGCAGAAATATCCGCAACAAATTTCTTTGCCGTTTCCTGAGACATCTGTCCTGCAAAAAACTGACGGACAAGCTCTTTTTTCCGTTCCGCTTCCACTGTGTTGTCATGCCCTACATACACCACATTACCGGATACTACGGGGATATAATTGCCGGCGGTCGTTTCCGACAGCACCACACCTTCTCCGTGCGTAAGATCATACACAGCCCACATTGCATTGAGAAAGTCTTTCAGCGGGTACATTACATAACTTCCGGTCGGTACCAACGGCACGGTTGCCCGGATCTTATGGTCTACAAAATCCCGCTGCCAGAAATACGAGGAATGCATTTGCAGAAGCCCAAGAAATATCAGTCCCCATGTCATTAATCTCCCTAAGTTCCTTAGGTATCTTAAGTGTCTTAAGCGAAAAAACACGTAAGCACTTAAAATTCCCAGCGGCACATGCGGCATCATCTCGGAAAACCGCAAAGGCGACTGCTGGGGAATGAAATGGAACACCACTAAAAACACAAGCCATGCAATCACCCAAGAAATCGCCGGATACAGGCTTTTTTCTCGTTTCCATAAGCCCCATACGCCCCCGAACACCCCGAAGACACCAACAGGTCCTACTGCCCTAAAATACTCCAGATACACAAACGGCAACGGATGCAGAATATCAAGCTCTGCCAATCTCTTCCATGGATATACACTGGTCATGAGAAACAGATACGCAATCGAGGCGCTACTGATAAGCCCCACCGCGCCCCAAGAAAACCACAAACCTTTTTCTATTTTCTTCTCCCCTATTGCCCTTATTACCCCAATAACCCCTATCACCCCATACACAAACACGAGCCCCGGCGGAAATATCATGCCCAACCCAAACGAAAGTAATCCAAGCATGAGTAGTTGTCCGCTCTTAAGCTCCTTAAGTGACGTAAGTGACCTAATGAGAAAAACTATCAACACCTGTCCTGCCAATATATGTGGTATGAAGGTTATTCTCTGAAGTGAATCCATCACCGACCACCAGCTCATATAGCCGCCGAACCGCCAATGAATAGTATTCTCCAGTACTGCCGGCACTACTTGGTTGTCAACCACCGCAACCAATGTCGGCCAGGACGCCGCTGTCACCGCCAACAAAAACGCCAGTATTCCCCAATATCCCTTAGCTTCCTTACTTCCCCAAGGACCCTTCCGGCTAAATACCGCTATGAAATACAGCAGTACTGCCGCCAGTACTACCCGCGCCATATGATACACATCACCCGACCGGTGCACCGGCACCCGGACAAACCGCCCGACCTGGCCCATGCCCAGATACATCCAGTGTACAAAGCTCCCCCTGTGCGGCTCTGCCGTATACTTCTCGACAACAGTCCATCGGCCTTCCAATCCTTGTCTGATACGCGATAGGTAAAAATTATAGTCGGTATAAAAATTGTGCACGAGCTCAAACTGCCGGTTTGTATGAAGATCATTCATCCGGAATAATTCATATATGGATGGAGCAAACGAAAACAACACAAAACCGGCAATCAACGCCAACATCAACAAACCTCTATATCCCCTACTTCCCCTATCTCCCATAATTCCCTTATTGTATACCCAACTTACTCAGGTTTACAGCTCCGAAGGAGCGAAAAAGCTGATTAGTTGGGTATATACTCAAAAACTCAGTTGTAAACCTGAGTTTTTCGGGTATATAATAATCTCATGGACATTGATTCAAGTATAAAAAATCGCGTCTTTACCCAAGATTATTCTCCAAAACCCAAAATCGACGGGGTAAAAATCATCACTATCCGAAATTTCATCGGCGAAAACGGTGATTTCTCCGAATTGTTTCGTGTCAACGAAGCAGGTGAATCAGAAGCGCTTCCGGGATTTCATGTACGCCAGATAAACAGAAGCAAGCAATACGACAAAGCTATCAAAGCATGGCATCTTCATTACAAACAGGATGAAATCTGGTATGTCCCGCCGGACGAACAATTACTTCTTGGCCTATGGGACGTACGAGAAGGATCGAAAACCAAAGGAACATTACAAAAAATCCCTTTGGGTGGAGGGCAGTCTATTGCCGCCTACATCCCCCGCGGCGTCGCCCACGGCGCTGTAAACTTTTCCGGATCTAAAGCGAATGTCTATTACTTCGTCAATAATCAGTTCAACCCCGAAAATCCCGACGAACAGCGCCTCCCATGGGACGCGGCAGGAGCAGACTTCTGGGAACCGCCGAAAGAATAACGGGTATGGATACTGAACCGGATCCGCGCATCATCCTTCCGGTCCTTCTTATCAGCGCTATGTTATTTGCCGGCGTATATTGGGCATACAATTCCGCAAAAAGCCATCAAGGCTCAATTGTACTTCCCGGCGGCATCACGTATCTTGGCCCGTCACCGACTCCGACTCCCCGTATCTCCTCCCGAACCTCCACAAATATCCATATTCCTGTTCCTTCTGGTACAGCATGGGTCGAACGAAGGGGCCAGAGTCTTTCCTATTCATTTCTCTATCCCGAATCGCTTTCACTGGGTGTTTTTCCCAACGATCCGTATGACTCCATAACGGTTTTTTATGAAAATACTGATGCAAATGCAAATATTTTTTTCCGTGTTGATAATCTCACGGCACTCAAAAAAACCGAATACATCGGCAAACCGATGGAGTATGCACAAAACTGGTGGCGTGATTATGCCTGGAGCGGGGTGTCAAACGTTACGAAGTTTACAAACAAACAAGGACTCACCGGTTTTCGCGCCACGTACACTTCTTCGGACAACACAACTCCCTACGATCACGTTTTTTTCGAAATCCCCGACAGAGACGATCTCATCATCTGGATAAGCGGGAAACTGTTTGAACCTGCGGTCTTTGACCGTATGGTCGATTCGGTATCCTGGAAAAAATAATCTACTCAAAAACTCAGTTGCAAACCTGAATGTATTGGGTATAATGACGGCATATGCCTCCCCATCCTGACCGTAAACTCAGACGGGACGAATTCCGATATGCTGATTGGGTATCTCCGACAGTCCGCGTGAAAAGAAGCCAAAACGCCGGATAATACAGCCATGCATAAAGTCATGCGGTTTGTGCCGATCGGCATCATCCTTGCTGCCTCTCTCGGAAACATCTGGCCGCTTATTGCAGGATATGCCAATACTCCGCCGGGCAAGGTGTTTCTGGGCACCGTCCACCATCCGGCTGATTACTTCTATTATCTTTCGCAGTTTGCCCAGGGCAAGGCTTCATGGCTTCTTGCACGCGACCTCTATTCATCCGAACCTTTTCATCCGTCATTTGTCGGGTGGGTAAATGTGCTTCTGGGAAAAATATTTAGTCTTATCGGTATCAGACCGCAAACGGCATACGGCGTAAGCACTGCTGTCCTGACGCTTCTGGTTTTTACAGCGGCATGGAAGCTTATACGTACAGTATCCCAAACACGGTGCACTGCGACGACTGGTCTTATCTTGTTTTCCCTTTTCCATGCATTCCCGCTGATGCGCGAAGGCAAACCCTCATACCATGACTACTGGAACAATATAGCAATCCCTCATGTCCGTATCGGCTGTGTACCGCATCAGCTGTTGACAGTCCTTCTGTCATTTCTCGCCGCACGTCTCATCATTACGGAAAAACCCTCAAAAACACTGTATATTGCACTGTTCTGTATTGGCGCACTGCTGTCAAGCCTGCAGCCGGTACAATGGTTGTTAATTACCGTAATAAGCTTCTTTGTGTACCTGATTCAAAAAAAATCACTGACATTTTCTGTGGTTTTTGGGTTAGGAGGATTGATACCTGCACTATACCTTTTTATTCTTTTCCGGTCTGTCCCTTTCTCCCAGCTGAAAGCCTGGGAAGCCATACAGCAAAACTCCCTGACGCTTATGCATTTTCTTCAGGCTACGGGACCGGTATTTCTTGTTGCACTCTTCTCAATACCCGGTGTTCTGTCTTCCCGCACTACATCCGTGCTGTTTACCGTGTTCTATTCATTGATGACGATCATACTGTTTCTCTCCCCCATTCCGAAACTATTGGGTATTTCACATGTGCGCGTATTGTCCGCACTTTCCGTGCTGTGCCTCAGCGTCATAGCCGCACAGGGAATCATACGGCTCAAACATATCGGCATAGCTGTCGCCCTTGTTCTTACCGCACTGCTTGTACCCGTGCAAATACGGTCGGTACGGCTGTCCAGCACATTTTCACCTTCAAATGCATACCATTACCTTCCGGAAAAAGAATACCGGTTCCTCATATCTGCCGCTTCATACAGTACCGATCCTGATGACACCTTTCTGGTACTTTGGCCGTACAATACCATATTTCCCGGAATAACCGGAAAACGCAGTTTTCACGGCCACCCACTCCTGACGCTCAACGCCGAACAGAAAGATGCCCGTACGGAAGCGTTCTTCTCCGGTGCGATGCAAACAGATAGCATGCTGGCACTGCTCACAGAAGGATCTATTGATTACATCATTGCCTATCGGCAGACGCCGAATCTGGACCACATGCCCATCCTTACATATGTCACCGGCACAGATACGCTCGTGGTATATAAAGTAAATGTATTATAGGATAAAAATATATAGTATATTAAGCATAAATACATCCATTTCCCTCTTGCTATAAGATATATTATGTGCTAGACTCTATCCCTGACATGGCCACACCCGACACCCGTGCCGGCATGGAACTGATAACCCAGGGAGCTCCAGTCTACAGCGAGCTTCAATACCGCATCCGCATCGATGCAATGACTACCGAAGATAAGCTCCATTGGTTATCCGACCATATCCTTAAAGAGGAACAACGCCTACTGCGGGAACCGTATGACATGCCCCAGGTACGGCCGGAAGCAAAAATCATGTTTTTAACCGGAGGCCCTAAAAGCGACGTGACGGAAGCGCGTGATTTTGACGGCAATCTTATCCATACTCGCCATCTCGACCACCCCCGGCCGATGTTTGCCGAAATCCCGGAAACATTAAGTTCAATTTCCCATTGGTTTGATCTTCTAAAAGAAAGCAGGGACCACAATACATCGCTTCCGTCCGCGGTTGAGCCTATGTCTGAGGTTTCCGATGTCGTATACAATATCTCACACCTTATCACCCTTGACCCGAATTTTGCCGAAAATTACTCCGACTACATCTGCCATATTGCAGACTCTTTGGGATATAGCCTGGATCAGCTGTTAACGATTACGATGTATAAATATAACTTCCGTCTCGGCCAGGGAAAATCACAAAAAAACATCACGGTAGAAAATGCCATTATCGAAAAGGTGCTCAACCAGAAAGATATACACGGCAAACCAAAATATGCAATCCCGAACCAAAAACAATTCCAAAAGACATTCCATACCCTTGCCGAAGTGCAGTCGCTGTTAAATACCCGCCTGGAACAGCTCCGGCAGGATTACGAGTGGAAGAAAAAGCGGGTCAGTTCATAAAATGAGTTATATGAGCATAGAAGACAATTATCAAATTAATTGGGCTAATGCAAAGGCTGGCGAGAGAATTAGGCATAAAGTAGGTGATCTAGTCGTCTGTGGAGACCGGCCTAATATAGTTGCTCGCGTATTAGAACGCAAAGGAAAATATCTAGTAATTGATTGTGGGGGGGGTAATCATCGTACAGTGCATCAAAGAGACACAGCTTCTTTATCAAACGTAGTGCTTGTAAGCCCAACAAGCACGGCACTATACGGACCAAGTCAAACAAGAAAAAGCCTTATCGCATTTCTCCGAACATTACGTAGGTGATATACGATGTCTGGGAAGACAGGTGACATTTCTGTATGATAGATGCATGCGCCGGTTTCTCTCTCTGCTCGCTACTCATTACTCGTTTCTAGTTCTTCTCGCAATCGCATTGCGATTAGCGTTAATCCCCAACCCCGGCTTTGAGGCGGACATAAGTTTTTGGAAATCATGGGGACTTGCAACTGTTGATAAAGGTATTGTCGAGGGAATGAAGGTGACAAACAACAACTACCCCACCCCGTTTGCCTACACACTCGGCAGCATGGTAGCAATCTACAGCCTGTTTGCCGACCCGCACAATTTCAATGAATTTTGGAACAACAGCAACATCCTGTTTCTCACGATCAGTAAACTATATCCTGTATTTGCAGATATAGGTATTGCACTTCTCATTGTATATATAGGTAAGCACGCAAAAAAACTCGGGTTTCCGGATATTTCGCACTCATTTTTCGGCCTTCCGTTCTATTCTCTGCTTTCAGTTCTCTATTTACTAAACCCGATCTCTCTCATCGATGGCGCATGGTGGGGGCAGGTCGATAGCCTTGGCGTTTTTCTTTTTTTGTTTTCCGTTCTTTGCGTACTTTCCCGCCGCCCATTCCTCGCCGGTCTGTTGTTTATGGTCGCCATGATGACAAAACTCCAGAACATGATCTACGGCCCCGTGTATTTTCTTTTTATCTGGCAATATACGGGATACACCGGGCTTATCCGTGCCATAACAGGCGCAGTTATTGCATTTTTCGGGCTGAATATAGAATTTGTCCTATCGAAAAACATGGATCGGGTAATTGCATCACTCACCGAAAACTACGACTACTTCCCTTGGATGAGCCTGAATGCATTCAATCTCTGGTGGATCGTGACTGGCGCAAAAGGTATGGTAACCAGTGACAAGCTCACCATGATCGGCATAGTGAATGCCAAAACCATCGGCCTCCTTCTTTTTAGCTCGTTGTACCTGTTTGCGGTGCTTAGACAGTTGGCCCTTGTCATCCCGGACTTGATCCGGGATCCATCTTCTTCGTCAAACACTGGATTCCGGCTCGGGGGCCGGAATGACATAAAAATACAAACGTTCCTGGAATCGCTCATCATCGTCAACGCAGCATTTTTCCTCTTCCAGACCCAATCCCATGACCGGTACGCTTTCCCGTTATCGGTGTTTCTGTTGCTATGGGGAGTTTTTTATATATCCGAACAAATACATAACCATAAAGATATGGCTACATGGTCACATGGTCAAATGGCTAAAAAGCTAAAGAGTGACCTAGCCATTCAACCATCCAACCATTTCACCATATTTTTTCTCTTCTATGCGCTCTTTACTCTCGTGTACTTTTACAACCTCCACTACGCTCTGGCAATAAACTATCCGCGTAATGCCATCCCTATCCTTTCCGCCCTGACGCATCCGGCACTGACCATCAGCACTTCGGCCATACTCATCGCGTTATTCTTCGTATTTCTTACAAAGATAGTCCGGTCCTCACAGTTTTCTGTTTACTGTTTTCTGTTTTCTCTACTCATTGCAATTTCCGGCCTTCTTTACCTGAATACACCGCTATTCACCCGTACGCCCGTACTTCTAACCACGTTTACACCATTCACCAGTGAACAGGCATACGGCTCACGGCAAACGGATAAAAGCGTCCAGAGCTCATTCGGAGGCCCCAACGGATGGAACCGGCTCTCAGTCCAGTACGCCTTCTACAGACACGGTATCGGTACGCACGCCAATTCACGCCATGTGTATAACGTAAACGGATTGTTCAGAACATTCAAAACCGATTACGGTATTGATACGGAATCCGGCACGAAAGCCTCTGCAGTATTTGAAATATACGGCGACGGCACGCTTCTTTTCAGGAGTGAAAAAATGGGTCGTTTCGACCATCCGCGCCATATATCGGTAGACATCACCGGAGTACAAAACCTGACGCTCATAACAACCGATGCAAAAGACGGCAATTACGATGACCATACAGACTGGCTGAACCCAATCCTATGGCCCTAGAATGAAGCATGAGCGACGAATCCAAATTTTTCAGCGCGCAGCCGGACCCCGCTAGCGGGAGTCGAGCACTGAAAAATTTCTGGTGAGTCGCGCAACAAAAAAAATGAAACATCTTGAAAAAATTATCGGCATCGGAATGCTCGTGTGTGCCATCGGGTTCAACCTATGGACATACAGACTGGAACCGTCTGCCCTCGTCGACCCGAATGACAATACCTTCCAATATGCACTAGTTCACAGGACAAACCAAATATGGGATTTTGCACAACAAAAATGTTCTGAAAAATATGGTGCTTGGAATTTGGTACTTGGGGCTTTCTGCAAGGTGTCATACCTTGTAGATCATTGGGTCCCCAACTGGGCACAGGGATATAACCTGCCTTTCTACTACAGCCACATACCGCAGATTCTCATTGTGGCAGGGTATCGGCTATTCTCATTTTTCGGAAGTGGTGTCACTCTCTTCCAGTTTTATCACTTCACAACCTACCTTCTTCTCTCCATCTTCCCGCTTCCCCTGTTTTTGTCGCTACGGATTATCGGTCTATCGCCAATTTCCGCCGGTTTTGGTGCGCTTATTGCAACCCACTTGTCTACCGACGGACTCTATGGTTTGGATCCGTCGTCCTTTTTGTGGCGCGGCTACGGGCTAAGTAGCCAACTCTATGCTATGATGTTTTTGCCACTCGCTATCGCCTTTTCCTTCCGTGGCAGGGTGCTGCCCGCAATTTTCACCCTGACAGCTACAACGGCTGGCCACCTTGGAATAGGCATTATCGGATTTATCAGCGTTTTCATAAGTCACTTAAGCCACGTAAGATTCTTAAGTGTCATAAAAAAAATCACCAAAAACCTCCTCATCATCTACGGTGGAGCACTTCTTCTTCTCGGGTACTGGATCCTTCCTATCCTCCTCTACGGAGACTACCACAACACTTCCGTCTGGGATCCGATCTGGAAATTCGATTCCTACGGGTTCCGTGTGATCCTTACAAATTTCTTTAATGGTGACCTGTTTGATTTCGGACGGCTTCCAATACTTACGGCGCTAGTGTTTGTTGGATTATTCTCTTGTTTGTCGTTCCGGCCCCCGAGCCGGAATCCAGTGTTGAGGGGATCCAAATGGACCCCGGATCAAGTCCGGGGTGACAATATCCCTCAGCTCGCATGCTTCGGGATATTGTTTCTCTTCTGGCTCCTCTTCTACTTCGGAACCACTACCTGGGGAAGCCTCCTCTACCTTATCCCCGGCATGCGCGACTTCCACTTGTCACGCTTTATCGTAGGCGTACATATGACCGGACTGCTTCTTATCCCTCTGGGTATAGAATGGATCGTGACACACCTATCATCACTACCTATCTTTTCGCGAATATCCAAATCTGTTACTTTGTTATTTTGTTACTTTGTTGTTTTCGTTGTTCTCGTTACCCTCGTCTATCCCCAAACCCTCTCCTACTCTTCCTACAACGACGAGCTTATTCTCCGCGCTAATAACAACTATATAAAACAGCAAAATGACGTTTCTACTCTACTCTCTACCCTTTCCTCTTTGCTTTCTGACCGTCCGGGCCGCGTTTTTTCCGGCCGCGGCGGCGGCTGGGGCAAAAAACTGATGGTTGCAGAAACTCCGTATTACATGCATCTGTCTACCTACGGCATTCCTACCGTCCTCTGGCTGCCGGAAACCTGGTCACCCAATTCCGATACCGAACAGTATTTCAGAGAGGACAAACCGGAAGATTACGCCCTCTATAATATCCGGTATGTGGTGGCGCCCCCGGATCAAAATCCGCAGCCATTCTGGACACTCAAAGAAAAAACTGATGTATGGAGTCTTTATACAGTGTCAACGCGTCAAGGTATCATCGCGTCAGGACAAAACGTTGACACTCTGACACCTTCTGACGCTGCTGATGCCTCTGACGCCTTTCCGTGGGGCTACATCACCACCGGCGTCCGGCCAGCCATTGTCAGTAGCAGCAAGGATAATTTTCTGAACGTCGTCCGTCTCTGGATACAATCTGATTTCCCTAAAAACGGACTATACCCTGAGCTGACATTTGACCCGTCGTATCCCAAAACCACGGGATTGCCTAACTTCAGGATGCTTGACGAAGTGACATACAAAGTGCCGGACGGCTCCCGCCATGCGTTATTTGCAGAAAATCCCATATATATCGCACCAGAAGCAAGCAGTGCAGCAATTTCTGTCCTTGAACAGTCACAGGAATCAGGCATGGTATACAAAGCCCGTGTTTCAGTACCGGAGTCGTGTACAGAATGCCTGGTTATCCTCAAACAGACATATCACCCATCATGGCGTGTGACAGTTGACGGGACACCTGTGAAATCATTTGCGGTGTTTCCGTTCTTTACCGCTATAAAGGTCTCCGAGCAGGGTACCCACGAAGTACAATTCTCATATGAACCATCACCTGTAAAGGTAATTCTTCTTGTCATTGGTCTTATTAGCTTTGGCACATTCTGCTGGGTATCCCGCCCCAAACGAAATACATAACATGGATAAACGCACCGACATCCTCCTGCCACTCATCTTTGGCAGTATGATAGCTCTCTGTGTGGCGCTTTGGAACATTTCCTCATTCCGCCCGCATCCGGCTCCACGGGCCGATATTCTAATTTTCTCACCCCATCCTGATGACAGCGTACTGTGCTGTGCCGGAGTTATCCGGCAGGCACTTGAAGCACACAAAACCGTACTTGTGGTAAATATCACACATGGGGACGATTTTGCCTCTGCCGCAGCACTTCTGTTTCACAAACCCATACACCGGCTCACGCCTCAGGATATGGTCAATCTGGGGCGCACCCGCCAAATAGAAGATATGAAAGCCCTACAATCCCTTGGTCTACCGACAAACCAGGTGTTGTACCTCGGCTATCCGGATGCAGCACTTGATGAAACGCTCAAATCAGATGATGTGCCGTACCTCCACTGGAATACATTAAAAAGCGCGACGTATGGATTGCGGCGCCGGGATTACCACACCAACCGATACGGAGGACCGGCGCTTTTTATGACGCAGTCGGCAACTGGTGATATTGCAGAGATCATCAACGATATGAATTCGGAAGAAATATATGTCACAAGTCCCCACGATACGGCGCTTGATCACAATGCCGCCTACTGGCTGGTCTATGAAGCGCTCAAGCAGACGGATTTTTCCGGACAAATATATACCTACGTCATCCATGCCCCTGACTGGCCCAATCCCCCGGAGACAACACCGAACCAACCATTCAGCCCAATCGGAGCCACAAACGGCGTCTGGCAATCAACGGATCTTCCTTGGACGACCCGTGATATATTTGCGGCAATTAATACAAGCCCGATACTCCCTATTCATATACCACTAACGCCGCAACAAGCAGCAATCAAATACGAAGCAATCAGCCGGTACCGAAGTCAGATAGCCCCCGACGACTATCCCCTCTTTGGATTTGTGAAGAATGAGGAAGTGTTTTGGTAATACCGCCTATGGTCGATATATGTCACGCCTGTGCCCGACTGCAAGAATAATAAAGAGAGATTCGTCGGTATCAAATATAATCCGGTAATCCCCCACCCGCAGCCTATACTGACCGGCCGAATAATGAATAAGAGATTTAGCAAATGAAAGCGGACGGTCAGAAGAAACGACGTAATCCAGCTTCTTTATCATCAACCGCTGTACTTCAACAGGAAGTTTGTGCAACTGCTTATACGCTTCCCGGGTAAACTCATACCGGTACATACGTTAATCCAAACTCAATGATTGTTTGATCTGTTTTGCGGATACGCGTTTTTTTTGAGCTCTGGCTTTCCGTATGCGTGCAAGATACGCAGGAGAAGATAGTGCTTCGATATCTTCCAAAAAATCCTCCCACATCTCATTGGGCACCAACACGCCCAACGGTTTATCATTTTTCATAACCCGGTAGAAACTCATTGTCTTTCCCGCTTCTTCAAATAGCTTCGTTAATCCTGCTTGTGCCCGCTGGATGTTCGTAAACTTTTCGTCACTGATTAATTGTCTCAACATATATTATGATTCTATAACGATTCTGTAATTCTGTCAACTCACGCCTCCCCCTCCACATCCTACTGCTGCCGGAAGAGACTGCCAAAAACACAACGCAATCAGCCGGTACCGGAGCCAGCTTGCTCCGGGCGACTACCCCCTCTTCGGGTTTGTGAAAAATGAAGAGGTGTTTTGGACAGTGTCTAACTACTGAACACTTCCGTCATTCTCATTGGGGTCAATTCCTAACATACGACTGATATTTCTTTTCATTAGCTTCAACGTATTATTATCCCTACAGTTTTCTCCGTAATCAGTCGCCGCGTTTTGATCATAGGTTAACAATACCCGATCAATCTCATGCAGATCAGCCAATACCGCAAAATCCGCAGCGGTTTTCAGCGGTCCGTGATCTAAAGCATTAACACCTGTAAGATTTGCATACGCTCCCATCTCCACTATCTCCGGCGAAGCAAAGTACATAAGCGCCGCCAAATTCCACGCATGATACGCCGATCCAGTCCTATTTGATAACGTATAATCCTTATACTGCAAAGCGCTGTATTCCTGTCCTGCAAAAAGACCATCACGGGGATATGGATATTCCGGGGCGTCACCTATAGGTTCTGTCAAATCAACCAATAAATTCTCAGGAAGATCCTGGTACGAAAGACCTGTAGAATACTCATCCAGAATATGAGATCTCATCCAGTTGGCTGATTTGGCCAATGGCGGCTCCGGTTCCTGTCCAAGCTCAAGTTTCATAAGTGCTTCCCTAGATTGGTACTTTAGAAAATTTGTAGTATCAATAAGTGCCATACCTAAATTCCCTTCACGTCTACCAATATAATGAGCAAGAATAAATGACGCAGAAACCGGGTGTCCTTGTTGTTCAACTTCGGATTCCACAAGCTGCTTCATAATGGTGAATGATGCCATATCTTCATCCAGAGATAAGCGGTGATCTGTATCCGTATCACGAAGCGGTGTATAAAACTGCGCCGAAGCAAGGGCATTATACACATCAGGGCCCGACGTAACATTTAATATTCCCCCGCCTCCGTATCGCACACAGTCGTACCATCCCGGGTATTCCGATCGGTGAAGTGCCATATCCAGCATTAATGTCCTAACTGATTTATCTGCGTACGAATCCACGATTTCCTGCCCACAATTGATCTGAATATGTTCATACACATAGTCACTTTTTACTTTCTGATCCATTACACGGATAAACTTCATTGTCGAATAATAATTCGGATGACGATGCCAATACACGGGTGGACCGTGAAAATCAGTCTGATAATACCCTATTCCCTCCCGTATTATCGATGACATCTCACGAAAATTCTCATTTTTCCGAATATCCGTCTGATTGGGTCCATGTGCTACCGCATCATTGAGCGCAGCATCCGTCAAATCTTTTGCTTTCTGACTAAAAACGACATATGATCCGGGTTCTGTAATAAATTGCATATACGGCGTAAACAGATGATCGACACATGTCGCTCCGACATACAGAACTCTGCCAAGAAAATACAATAACAAAGAATGTACACCATACGTATCGCGCTTATCAGGTGGCGCATCTTCGTACATAACAGCATGCTTCCACCATAATTCACGAATCATGACAACAAATCCCTGGCTCCTAGCAAGAATATATGCCGCTTTAAACGGAGCCATATTCCGCAACAAGCACGTTCCGTTATTTCCTGACGCGTAAACCACCCCGCCATGACTGATTTTGCAATCATGATTTTCTATAGCCTCCTTCACATCTTCTTTGCTCCATATTCTTATTCCAAGTATTTGTGACGCCTCCGATAGTATGCGACTGAAGCGTATCAGATTAACCTGTATATTCTTCCCAAACCCGACTGCATATGCCCGGGCGAGGTCATAATTTACATCTACAATTTTTATTGTTTGTGCAATAACAGTGACACCGATCATCCACGCCGGCGGCATGGTATGCTGTTGAGCGGCCTGCGGCATTACTCCGTAGACAAAAAAATCAGAAAGCCCAAGTACCGTACTGGCAAACAATTCAGTAGCGTTTTCCCACGCAAACCGCCCCATATCCCACACGAGTTCCCGTATATCATCCAACGTCTCCAGAATAGAGTCAAAAAACCGCACCACGGCATTCAGATACCTATTGTACAGGGCTGAATGAACCCGGGAATCCTTCCACAATGCCTCCAAAACAAACCCATGTACATATCCTGCGTCTCGCTCTGCGATACTGGAATGTTTCACGATTGCATTCGCCACAATCTCACGCAACTCCCAATCCGGATTCTTGCTGGTCCGAAGCTCCCAAATCAGATTCGGATGCAGGTTCCATACCGTCTGAATAACTGCATCCCGCTGGGGCGCTAATCTATTTTCTAACAAATCAAATGCCCACGAATGAAGTGCTCCCATCGTCGTAATGGAGAGGGGTATAGGGTGAAGCACGGTATCAATACCGTATTGCTGCACATATTGCTCAAACTCATCCCGTTTCTGTTGTGATATGCTTGCCTGCGCTTCTTCATATGCAGCTACTTCCCCATCAACAACATTTTGGGGTGCTCCCACGATAAGATATGTACTTTTATCCCGAACCAATGCGTAAACATTTCTGTTATAAGCAGAAAGCGCTGTATCCGTCTCAGGCATTAAGCTTGCCCCACCTTCCCGTATGTCCAATAACCCGGAAAAATTCGCAAGGTACAATCCATCAGGATGCAGATATGACCGGACGTCCGTGAGTAACTGCACATTTGTCCGGTCAAACAGGTATACCTCAAACATTTCGCTGAATGCCACATCAATACCCGTTACATCCGCAAGATGCGAAAACAGCACTCTGGGACTCTGCTTCGGTGTATAGGTGAAGGCGATATTTTCCGCAAACACCGGGTCTTTCGGCGATCCGAACGTCCAGTTACGCTCATACATCGGCTGGTAATCGGTAGCGGATGTCGCACCGATATACCGGAGCCGGACACCTAGCGACTTGGCCAGCTCCGCCAGCTTGTCCAGTTCTGCATTCGGAATCCCCTCTGTCTTTGTGGCATATGCAGCCATACCGTAGGCTTTCCCGAACGCATAGCCCATATCCCTGCCCACCTGTGAATACCCGGCCCCGGGGTCATAATAGGTAAACGTCTTGTCGGGTCGAAGTGCAGCCCGTTTTACAGCGGCGGTTAATACATCGATAAGCGGCGTATGAAGCGGATGTCTTCTTTCGAAATCCTCGGCATACTGTTCGTAACTCCGTGCGCCAAACTCCGTGGAATGCTGCAAGCCCTGGTAACTGTATGCACCGATTCCCTTAGTTTCGGGATACTGTGCAATCATCTCCACTGCCTGTTCCAGCGTCATCCGTCCTAAATCGTACTGATTACCGCGTACGATAACATCCGATAGCGGCACCTCAAGTTCTGCAGCGAGCATGATTGTCGCTACATTTTCGCGGCTTCCGAAATAGACAGCTTTCCCGTCCACAAGATACGCAATAGGAATATCGTACTCCCGGAGGCTATGAATAAATTTCCTTCGTTTATTTTCCGGTGTATCACCCGGAAGAATACCGTATCGTGCTTTCAGCTCCTTAATACCCCCTGCATACAACGACGGGTGACCGTCTACGACGATAATCCCGGCTTCCATCGCTTCTTTTACTGTTGTTTCTTGCTGGATTTGTTGCAGCGCATCTTCCTGTGCTTGAAAAGCATCGCCGGGTATATTCAATGAATCATGTACAATTCCGCTCTGATCGTTGTATTGTAACACTATATTCACTTCATCTCGTGTTGCTTCCTTAATTTCTTGATTTCTATTGTTCATAATTTTTCCCCTCACCCACTCCCATTCCACAGCATGCGGGATACGGCCGAGGGAATGTTCGACAAATGCGGTTGCGGATTTCCAGGGTTTTTGCGCCCATGCCGGCAAACGGCAGCCTAATTTGACACCCAATACTTGCCCGTCCGCCGCATACGCTTTGCGGGTAAACGGAAATATGCTATCGTTGTTTTGAATGGACACTCTGGTATTTGTCTCAAACCCACTGAAATTATCTCCTACCCAACTGCGATCGGTTGCCGGCATATCACGAGACATAGCCCAAGTATTGTTTGCAGGGCTTGTGATCGGACCAATTGCCGTCAATTCCATTGATGCATTCATGCTCGCAGTCGGTTTGACATCTGCTCTGTTCTTCTGGTACATTGAGCTTACGATTGTACGAAGACTCGAATTATGAATGTCGCTCAAATAAATACCATTTACCTCATGTATATTTTGGTTGCTCTGTTGGCTATTTTCATCTTGCTCGCTGTCTACTTTTCCTTTCAGGAGCTCGACCGGCAGAAGAGACCCAAAAAACGGGTTGCTTCGTAAATCTGTACCCTCCCCATCACATTTGTCCGACTCTTTCTTCATCGCATCCGCAATGGGTTTGGTATTTATTTCCGCAGAAGAAAGTGCTGCAACAATCCGCTGAAACCATGACTGGCGCGGTTGCTGTGTAGGCTGATTTTGGATTTGAGGAAGTACTTCCCGTACTTTTGAGAGTTTTAATTCCCCATTGCTGTTTTGTAATGCTTCCGAAAAAACGGACAATGATGGCGACTCTAAATCATTAAACCAATTTACAAAATAATCCTTATAGGTTTGAAGGGATACCCCTGCTTCTCTCGCTTTCTGCTCAATCACATCAGCAACTCGTTGTTGGCGTTTATCAGCTTGTTCCAATTCTGCGTCAACTTTTCCATCCACCCAGCCCTTTATCCGATTATTAAAATATTCGTCTATCTCCTTATTCCAACGATCAGCCTCAAGAGCCATTTGTGCCACCAACAGAGATCGAACACTTTGTGCAAATGCAATATTGCCCATGATATATTCATCTGGAGTAAAAAGGAGTGGTATTAACTGACGTTTGGTATATGTATAATCGACACCTTTTTTAATACCGAAATCTTTTATCTCAATCTTCTCTTTTGTATAACGAGTATTAAAAAATTGTCTTCTATCTTCATCGGTAAGAGCATATATTCTAATATCAAGATCTGATTCGTTTGTCGCGATCCACATAGCACTTCCAACTGGAATAGCAAAGTATTTAGTGGAGTCTAAATGGTTATCTTGAATAACTTTTTCGAATGCGACTCTAAGCTTTTTTCGATGAACCTCTGTGGTTTGTGTTAATAAAGGATGATTCCATAATTTTGTTACGAACTCCTCAAGAATTAATGGGGGGCCTGATAATTCCTGTTGCGCTATTTGACGATCTCCTCCTCCCCTCACCCGCTCCCACCCCCTCCGCCAAACGGCAAAGGGGTCAAAGATAATACCATGCAGCAATCCTTTTCCACGCTGATCTGCCAGCGTACCATCAGAAGACAGCTCTTCACGGACAGCCACTTCCCGTGCGCGCTGGCTGTCTCCCTGTTGTTCCTGAATATGGGATTGCAATAGCATTTCGTATATATCTACTAAAGACATCGGTGAATCCCAAAACGCTTGATCTGAAGGAAAATATTGTCTATATTCTTTTTCTAAATTGAATTGTTTCCAATAGTGTGAAATGCGAGGATAGTTAATCCGAATTCTCTCATATACTGTTATGAATCCTGCTTGATTCATAGACTTAGAGTCTAGCGTAACCGACATTGGCCGGGTCACTTCATTCATTTTACTGAACCATTGGTTTATTAATCTTGCGCGTTCAATTGCTTCATAATAGCTTCCAATTTCATGTACGTTCACTTTCAGATTTTTGATATCAACCTCTTTTGATAAAGCCAGCAAATTACTCGCAGTTCTCTGCTCGGTTGATGCATTTGATATATGATCAACACTAATAATATTAGTTTGTGGATTTGCTCGAATAATATCTTCTAGATTGTTAGGACCATCTGGAGAAAAATCCCAACCATAATTCTTCATGAAATAATATTGTATTAATGGTTCATGTAGTACACTCAGCGCTCGATTAATATTCATTGAAGTAACATCCAAATAACGTTTAATAAAATAGAAAAAAGAGGGCTCTTGTTGTCCAGCTTCAGTGTGTTCATGAAATTGTGGTAGATATATTGCAAGCAGAGAAACCAAATCTTCATCATGCGCACGTTTATTACCAGTAAAAAGCCATCTGGTCACGACATACGGGACGTAAATAGTAGCACGATCAATATGGGATAAAACATTATTTTCTTCGAGAAATGTATGTAACTCCATTGGAGAAAAATTTGATAAATAACAAATAATATCATTGGGTAATACAAAAGCATCCTCATCAGCGCTGGGAAGATCATTTATGTGCGAAAACGCTATCTTATTCAATAAACGCACTTCGTCTCTATTTTGAATAAGGGTCTTGACTAGATAAGGAGTAAATTCCTCCGCCAATTTCGCGTCAGTTTCCTGACTGCTTGTAGTATATCTTTTCTGTGATTGAATCGCCACTCGGACTCCAAAAGCGTGTTGCCAAACAGTGATTTAGGTATCCCATTAAACTTCGCCAGTCTCCGTTTTGTCCACGACCAGAATGACTCAACCCCATTGATGTGCACATCCTCTCGGGCAAATTCGTTCTTCTGATGGTTGACCTTCTTGTGGTTGTACCCGTAGACCGCCAGGGCATCGTAGGATCGCCAACCATCGGTGTAAATGTCTGCGCCACTTCGCACTGTCGCCCGTACAATAGGGAGAATTTCCTCTCGTGATGCATCAGGGATGATGTGGGCATACACCTTGCCGTTTCGCTTGAGGAGTCCCAATACAACAATTTTTCCTCGTGCTCCACGACCTCGTTTTCCTCGCTGTCTTCTCGGACCGAAGTAACTCTCGTCAATCTCGACTCCGTTGGTAATCCGCTCTGCTTTTCGTTCCCGGATCGCTTGGGAGATCACGAGAGACCGAAGAAAGGAAAAATATCGATTGACGGTATTTCGATTGAGAAGGACAAGCTTTGTAGTCTGGGTGGCAGTGAGATCCAACGAAAAACAGCGAGCAAGAAACCAAAATTTCCGCTCAGAAATACGTCGACGTTTGATGAAAACAGGTTTAGTTTGTAATAACGGCATTATTTCTACTATATCACGCCGTTATCTAGTCAAGACCCTGAATAATTTCCGCAATGAGATTCGAGGATGCTAATTGAATAGTTCTATGATGGTTTTTCCGCAATATCAAATCAAGCTCAACAACATTCAACCATGATAAGAGTTTGTTCCTCTTCTCGTGGAATATGCCAATTGATTCCGGAGAAAAGGATTGTATAGATACATAGTGCTCTAATTGCTTAACGTTATGTAAAATTAATGATTTTCGCAATTCGAGCTCTTGGGTAGAGACCTGATAATATCGCGGATTAGTATATAAACTTAACAGGAATTTAATGTTGCTTTCAATAACGCCAAATCGAAATCCATGACCAATTTCTGACTCTAAATGATTACCAAAACCTATAGAAGGCAATAATTGCATTAATTCACTATAAAAACCGGAGGCATTAATATTTATAGATTCTACTTTAACCGCGTCACCAATGTCGCCACTTGATCCATCTTCCATACGAATTGGCCATCCGCCCCTAGCCTGTATTTCTTTATCAACAGCGGCTCGAAGTCCAGTAAATCGGTTGTATTCAACAATGGTAACAAAATCGGGTATTTTTGCAGTGTCTGTACCCTTTGGAACAAGAATAGTATCGCCCTTTTTTAACTTATAATTTCCAATTATAAACGTATCATATGTATATATGTTAACCAATTGAGGCAGAAGTGATCTCAAATGAGTTATAACCGCATACGGCTTATGTTCCCAGCTGTTTCCAGAATGATCACGTACTAGTTCTCCTAACGTAAAATGCACAGTTGGTCGAAAACTGGGAGGTTCATCAAACTCATCTTCATCATCAGATACATTTCTGGCTCCAGCTTGTACTATACCCTTCTCTGGTAAAACATCTGTCGCGTGTACAGCAATAAGTTTTGATTCTAATAATTCAACAGGCGGTGGGTTCTCTGAAGAATAGGGAAATATTATGGGGCCCTCCTCCTCCCTGTTGGGATATAGCCCCTGAAAAAATCTTACCGCGTGTTGCGCTATTTTCTGAAGTAATGGCAAATCGCCAAGCCCACCAAAACCCGCAAACGAACGTATAACTGCTTTCATCCACGACGAGCACCCTCCTCCTGTTCCTCCCGGTGAAGTAGCAAATACCCGTGATGAGTATGTGAAGTAACAAGCGTCGTCATTAAGGGCTTCCACAATCGTGTTGAGAGGCGTGCTATCCTTTTGTTTATTGTTCATACGTTCCCATTCCCCATACATCCAATTCCATACAGAACGAATAAACGATCTGTTGACGATAGCCGCTTTGACTACTCGCGCGGTGTTGATGCCGATAACCAGCGGAACCTCAACAATTTCGCTAACAAGGTTTGCGATAAGTACCGCACCGGCCGGAATAAGCGGATGCACATCTACGACAATAGCGTTCCCTACCGCATTTGCAATCGTCTGAACAAGCAGAAACGCTACCGTCCGGCTGGCAAGTGTGTATGCTCCGATCTGCATAAACGGATGCAATACTGTTCTCATTTGGTCATTCATCTGCAGGATATTCAAACGTTTGTCCAGCATGAATGACTGGTCAAACTCATTGGGCCGTAAAAGCGATGCGTACGGTACGTACTGGGTAGTAATACCGTTTTCTGTGACAGAAAGAATCGGTAGCGACTGGGTGCTGCGCAGTGTACGTACTTCATACTTCGTTGCAGTCAAGGAAACGGTTGCACCACGCGCTTCAAGCGCAGCAACGGTAATCGGTGGATTTACCATATGAAACATGATGATACGAAGCAAAAAAGACGACACAATCTGTCCGGGCAACTGCACGATATCATGAACCATAAATGCAGCATTGATCGCCCAAGTCATCACATCTTCGGGTATAGCCAAAGGAAGCAGTGCGGCAACCTGAGCCTGCAGCCGGTCCCACGGATAGGAGGCAAGGTATGCTGCAAACTGCTGACCAATCTGCCAAACTCCTGAAACTACGTGTACAAAATCTGAATTCACGTCATTGACGCTAAACTGCTCCAAAAACGGCATAAATGGCAGGATTGCCTGTAGCGCATATTGATGTTGGGCATACCAGACTTTCATAATGCCTATTACACCGCGCGCTTCTGGAACATCCGCCGCCCGCCCCAATAACCCCTGTACCCATCCGCTAAACTGTCGGAAATAATGGTAGACGTTAACTGCGGCACCAACGCCGGTAGAAGGAAGTGCTTTTATCATAACCCGAAACCTAACAGGACACCCACCACCCCTGCCATATTCCGTTCCAAGCGCATATACAACCGAAACAAACCGGTTGTACGCATAACAACCATCATCATTGATTGCCTCGGATAATGTCTTGGGGGTATGTTGTCTCTCTCTTCTCTCAACGTACCGATCTACTACTCTTTCTATCAAAGAAATAAATGGGGTTAACATTGCGTGCTGCTGCAATAATTCAGTTGTTGGTGTACCCACGGCGTAATCTACTCCAGACGCCTCCAGCATGCGTTTAATATCTGCATCTTCAAGCACCAGCGCTATATAGGTCTCTCTCACATCATCAATCGCAATGTCATCAAGCATAGTATTCTCAACTTTTTCCATCACTGTTCTTGTCGTCTGGAGGAGCAACACGATATCATTTTTCCTTTCTTGTGCGCGTTCAGTTATATAGGTATACAAAGAATCGTGTTCCAGTAAAACAAGGAACATTTTCTGAACAAGCTGATCAAATGAAGAATTCATATTCGTCCTCTCAATCCCTGGTACTCCCTCACGCATCATCATATTCCGATATTCTGTAAAGTACCCTTGGTACCAAGCTAATGTCGCAAGAATCTCAGGTTGTGCTGTAAAAAATTCATAGTCAAACCCAATAATTTCTAACGTCAGACGATCTGATTCGGACAATCGATATCCATACCCATCGACATCTTTTACATCGTATCCTCGCAAAATTGGAGCGAGCTCTAAAAGTAAGGCGCCTTCTTCAATAAGCTGCCATGCTTTTGCACTAGCAAAAGCTGAAAACATATCAGCATCAGTGTTATCTGCATATCTCTTCGGCAAATAAGTCATTATTTCCTGATACTCAAGTTCAAATTGAAACCGATATGCACGAATTTTTTCCGCAAGGAGCTTGCCAAATGCAATCACCTTCTCCTGTGCCCCATTGTTGGTATACCGCTTGGAAACTTCCCCATAATGCAAGGGGTATGTATACAATACAAGCGGATTTAGATTTTCTATCTTATGAAACACTACAAATTGATATCCATCTGGAAATGTAACGTATCCAATTGGCTGCTCCCACGATATGGAAAGATTATCTACATTATGATTCCCATACATCGTCATATCCTCTCCAATTGTAAATTCTTCCTTACTTGTCACACCGGAAATAAACGAAAACATATCTTGCTTTACATCTGTATGCCTTGGTGTCTTTTTTTCCTTCAAAATAAAATGTTTCCCATCAATTACAATCTCATATACGCGATCTTTAATACCCGTACGGCTTTGCCATGTATTAGGTTCGAGTAGCCTTAATACATCCGCGGCATATTGCGAATTTGTCCCAATCACCACTCCGTTATTTGTCGTCCAGATACCTTCCTCACCACGCAGCGGTTTATTCTGTAAATCAGATTCGAGCGCCAGAAGCTTACAATCTCGAGCGAATCTATACCGCGTGACTACGAGTTCTTTTTCTTGATGGGTTATATCTGTAACCCAAGCGCTATTATCGTTAGCGTATTGCAAAACACGCGCACGTACTGCACCATATACTTCTTCAAGTGATCGCCCGTTTCTGGCGCCCATCTCCTCCGCTTCAATCTGATTTCTTATTTCCAAAATGTCTTGATATAGTGGAACCGGAATATACGGCTCCAAAAGATACTCCGGTATTTCCGGAAGTGAAAGGTATGCAATTACCCCATCTCTATATCGATCGACAATCCGTGCTACCCGGGTATCAACCCGAGATGCAGTGGTAAGAAACTGTAATGGCGTCCCTTCATTGATATCATTGGAAATAAAAGCAAGAAGCGCTTGACGTAACGCACTATTTGACTTCATTTGTCTTTGAATGGTTTCTGTAATAATATTCCATTGATAGACTATACTTGATTGCTCGGGAAACTGTGCGCGCATTTCTGGTGTAAACTGTGCTTTTCTCCCCTGCGCTAAAATAACTCTATCCCCAATCCATAGCGCTCGATATGCAATAGCCGAACGTGGTGATGTGTAGTTGACTATTTCATCACCATCATCTAGTACAACGGTTTCTCCCTCGATAAGTACATGCCCGTTATAAACTATCTGTTCATGTCCGTTTCCATGAAAAATAAACGAGGCTTTTTGTGAGGCAACTCGTTCCAACGCGCTACTGGAACGCGGTATAGGAATTATACGATCCTCATTATAGAGATCCAATACATCCATAACCTCCGTTGCTGTATTGGCTCGATCTAGCACACTTCGTAATACTGGATAAAGAAAAAGGGTCTTGCGGTATTCTTGGAGTGCGTGCATATTTTCAGACGCTTTGGTTGTGTGCACTATTTGAAATCCATCTATAAATAACCCAGCGAAAACTATCAATATGGCAATATTCACAAGCGCTACAGTAAGCACTGGAGTCAATACTTGTACGCCAAAATATACGATGCTAATAACTACGACTGTTTGAATTGCTTTTACTATTGCCATAGTCCGACTATGCTGACGGTCAAATCCATAGATCAAAAAATCTAATTTATCCTCTGCACTCATTGACTGCGAGACGGGATGTGTCGCATTGAATTGTCGCTCGATATGCAAATCAACGCGTTGCGCTATTTTCAGAAGTAACGGCAAATCGCCAAGCCCGCCGAAACCCGCAGCAGAACGGACAATGCTTTTGAAAAAGGACGGGCATCCGCCACCGGTATTCCCAGAAGACGCAGCGTACACGGAGTGAATAGAGGAGAAATGGCAGGCATCGTTATCAAACGCATCCTGTAACGCACGGTATGCAGCTGATACCGAGGAAAATATCCGTGCAACTGATGGCAATGCTCTCTCCAAAAACGCCGCTCGCTGCCGTGCGCGTATCGGTCCAAGAATGTCTTTTGATAGTATTGCCGCCTGGCGGATGCGCTGATACGCTATTTCTTCACGTATTGCTTCATACAATACCCGGGTCACGATATCGCGCTCATTTTTTGGCAACCGCAGATATGAACGGGTGCTAAATAATGCATCATGCTGCGGTATTTTGCGTATTGCGTCAAAAATATCATCAATAGACTCTTGTATATGCTCCGGTTTCGCAACCTCCTGCGTAATAATGTTTTCAAACGGCCTATACAAAGCATATGCTCTGAGATAATTCACAACACCTACATTCTCTTTTTGAGATAAAAGATATACTGCTCCCTGCATGTATGGAGCAGAAGAAAACTGAGTGCGTCTGAGTCGTCGTATCGTTCCGTTGCCATCCGCAAGTATCACGTCATACAATACCAGATCATCTTTCTCATATTCTTCAAATCCCGTAACAATACCGGGGATCTTACCAACATTCCCCTGTCCGACCGGATTCTCCCCGTAAATATCCGACAGTCCATGTAAAATCATGGACATGACCAATTACACACTCATTACTCTTGCCTGGGAACTCCACGAGCAGGGAGTCCCCAAAACGCATATTGCAGAA
>Ga0172371_10002125_pt1 | contig 31637 bp, 26 predicted proteins | sample Lak12m_FD_114543 | JGI IMG/M metagenome (GOLD analysis project Ga0172371, IMG submission 114543) | Freshwater microbial communities from Kabuno Bay, South-Kivu, Congo - kab_022012_12m | ecosystem: Environmental > Aquatic > Freshwater > Lake | place: Democratic Republic of the Congo: South-Kivu...
CAACCCTCGGGAGCAAGAGCCAGATCACCCCTCCGATCGCCGCCAGCAGCGGCAGGTAGCCCCGCGTGTCGGCATTCCATCCCTGCCGGCGCACCAGCCACGCCAGGAAGAGAACGCTGGCAAACGCCCAAACCGCCAACAAGACACCCAGCCCGAACATCGGCCAGCCGAAAAGCTTCTCGGGGATGTAGAAGAGCGTTTGACGCATGAGCGTTCAATAGTCTCCGTTTGTCGCGTGTTTCAATTTGATATTTGATATTTGCAATTCCCAATTTGATATCAAATTGACCATTGCAAATATCAAATATCAAATTGCCGATGGCGGCTCCAGGACCGCATTGTCGATGAGCCGCGTATTGCCGATCTTCACGGCCAGCAATGCCACGGTCGGCTCGCGGATCGTCTCGACGGGTTCCAGCGTCTCCGGGTCGGCCAGGGCGACGTAATCGATCTCGGCCGGGCCCGCCGAGAGAATGGTTTCCCGCATCCTCGCGGCAACGACCGCCGCTCGCCGCTCCCCTTGCGCCACCAACGCGGCGGCAAGCCGCAGGCTCTCCGACAGGACGGTGGCCTGGCGCCGCTGGTGCGCGCTGAGGTACGCATTGCGGGAACTCATGGCCAGCCCGTCGGCCTCGCGCACGATCGGGCACACGCGGATCGCCACCGCCAGGTTCAACTCGCTCGCCATGCGGCGGATCACCATCGCCTGCTGATAGTCCTTCTGGCCGAAGTAGGCGACGTCGGGTCCGACCATGTTGAACAGTTTGAGCACGATCGTGGCCACACCGCGGAAGTGCCCGGGCCGACACGCCCCTTCCAGGGGCCCGGCTACGGCGCCCACCTCGACCCAGGTCGCGTAGCCCGGCGGGTAGACCTCTTCGTCGCGCGGCGCGAAGACCATGTCTGCCGAGCCGGCGAGCAATTCGAGATCGCGTTGGAGCGTGCGGGGATACCGCGAGAAATCCTCCCCGGGCCCGAACTGGCTCGGATTCACGTAGATCGTCACGACCGTGAAACCGCACTCCGCCTGCGACGCCCGGACCAGGCTCAAGTGCCCCTCGTGCAGCGCCCCCATCGTCGGCACCAGCCCGATGCGTTTCCCCTCGCGACGCACCGCCCCGAGCACGTTGCGGAATTCCGAAAGGGTCGTGACAAGTTGCGGTGCTGACATGCCCGGGACGCCGTCGGCCGTGCTTCTTCTATAATGGATGTGTGGCACAGCCGCCCTCGGCTGTGCGAACTACCCCACACAGCCGAGCGCGGCTGTGCCACATGGGATCATCGAAGTCCCCTACGGTTGCTCACTTCATCGCCTCCATGGCAGCCAGCACTTCCCGGAGGATGTGCTCCGGCGACTCTTCGCTCAGGCGGAGCACCGGGCCCACGTCGGGGCGCCGCAGGCACGCGCGGAGGGCCCCGCCAGTCCGCTCCAATACCTCGCCGGTCAGGCGCGTCTCCCCCGGCCGGCCGCCCCTACCGATCTCCGCCAGGAGCCGCTCGGTCGCCACATCGAGCATCACGATCAGCTTCGGCCGGACAACTCCGCGGGCCGCTTTCTCCCACTGCGCCTCGAAGGCCGCCCGGCGCTCGGCGGGAAGCCACACACGGGCGAAGGCGAGGCCCTGGTCGAACCAGAAGTCGCTTACCCACCATGCCGCGGGTTCTCCCCACTCGGGCGAGTCGGCTGCCAGCAATCGCGCTCGCCGATCCTGGAATTCTAACCCCACGGACCAAGCGTGGCCAGCGGGATCGGCGTAGAATGCACCGAGCCGGGCAAGATCGGGAGACTCGGCAATCCAGCGCGCGCCGGCAGACTGCGCAATTCGTCGCGCAAGTTCGGTCTTGCCCGCGCCGATCGGGCCCGCAATCGCCACGTAGTCCTTGGTTGTGTTGAGGTGCTCCAGCAGGCGCGCGATGGTCCAGCCGGTGGTTGGGTGGATCATCCGGCCGGCGACCTCGGCGGCCGGCTCGATCACGAACCGGCGCCACGCCATGCGAGGATGAGGCACGACCACGGTCGGCGTGGAGACGATCACGTCGTCATAGAGGAGCAGGTCGAGGTCGATGATTCGCGGTCCCCATCGCTCCGCACGGCGGCGACCCAACGCGGCTTCGACGTCCAAGAAGACGGCCAACAAGGCCTCGGGGGCGAGCGAGGTTTCCAGGACGGCAGCGGCGTTCAGGAAGGGGTTCTGACCCGGAGGGCCGCCCACGGGCGATGTTTCCACCAGCCGGCTTCGCCGCACCAGACAGACGCCGAACCGCCGCCCGAGTTCCTCGAGGGCTCGAAGAAGATTCGCCTGCCGATCGCCCTCATTGGAGCCGAGGCCGACCAAGCACAAAGACATGGGGGAGGCCCTCCCGGCCACGACCAACGCCGCCGACTGTCGTTCCCTACGGTCGCCGTCCCCCCGAGTAGCCTGATATTCTCTCTTGACTCGCGCCCTGCCGCATCCCCGTTGCGAAAGCCCGGAAGGTCGCGATCTGGCTCATCCGGGCGTCAACAGACGCTATTGTGCGCGTCGCTCGAAAAATGTCAACACGTTTCCATGGTTTCTTTTTTCCGGGGCGACAAGCGGTTAGCCTGTAGGGCGGACGGAGCGAAGCGACAAAGCGCCAACGTCTTGGCGGGCCTCACTGCGTTCGGTCCGGCCTAGAGACTTGTCGCTGCGGACCCTCGTTACGGCAGATTTTTTGTTGGCCGCTCCCGCGGACGGGGTGAAGCGACGCCTGCCAAGTGCTCGACGCGCGTTTCGGCGGGCCTCACTGCGTTCGGTCCGCCCTACAGACTACAGACTACCGCCGCTTCCGCAGGTCGGTGGCCTCAGCCGATTGCCGCGCTGGTCGGTGGCGACTACATTACTAGTGAGGTTCAGAAAAGGAATGCAACAGTCTCCCTCGGAGCCGGGGCGTGCCGCCCGCCTGTTCCGGGCCGACACGGCCCGGCTCCGACTTGTCGGTCGTGTGTTGTCTTTCTGAGGGTCCATCGTGAAGCGACCAGCCCTCACCCTAACCCTCTCCCAAAGGGAGAGGGAACTTGGCTCCGCGCCTTGCGCAGACGGTGTTGTCCCTAGTCCCTACTCCCGAGCCCTCTCCCCATGGCCATCGTAATCATCGACGGACACGAGATTCAGCTCGGCGACGACGAGCGGCTCAATGGCATCGAGGCGGCTCGCCGGGCGGGGGTGGAGATCCCGCACTATTGCTGGCATCCCGGGCTGTCGGTGGTGGGGAGCTGCCGGATGTGCCTGGTCGAGGTGGGGATGCGCGATCCGAAGTCCGGCGCGATCACCATGCTCCCCAAGCTCGTGCCGGCGTGCAACACGCCGGTCCGCGACGGGACCGTGCTCGTGACCAACAGCGAAAAAGTGCAGCAGGCCAGGGCCATGGTCGAGGAGGGACTGCTCTTGCGCCACCCGATCGACTGCCCGATCTGCGACAAGGCCGGCGAGTGCCGTCTCCAGGATTACCACTTTCAATACGGTCAGAGCCAGCGGCGGGCCGACATCCGTCCGTTCACCAGCCGCCGTCGCGACGTGGGGCCGAACGTCACGCTGTTCGTCGATCGCTGCATCCTGTGCAGCCGCTGCGTGCGGTTTTGCCGGGAGATCGTCGGGACGAGCGAGCTGTTGATCGCGAACCGCGGCACGCACGAAGAGATCGACGTCCTGCCCGAGGCCCCGCTGGGCAACAAGCTCTCCGGCAACGTCGTGGACCTGTGTCCGGTCGGGGCGTTGTGCGACAAGGATTTCCTGTATCATCAGCGGGTGTGGTTTATGAAGTCGCACCCGGGGGTCTGCACCGGCTGCGCGACGGGCTGTTCCACGTGGGTCGAAGAGAACCAGGAGCGCGTGTGGCGGATCCGGCCGCGGGAAAACCCCTGGGTGAACCGCTGGTGGATGTGCAACGACGGGCGCTACGACTACCCGCACGTCCACGACCCGCGTCGCATCGTGCAGCCGTGGCGAAACGACGGCGGCAAACACGTTGCCCTCGACTGGTTGGGCCTGAAGGACGACCTGGTGGCGGCCCTGAAGCAGGCCGGCCACTTGGCGGCGATCGTCTCGCCGTTTCTCACGGTCGAGGAGGCGTATTTGTTGTGCAAGCTGGTGCGGGGCATCGACGCCCAAGCGGCCATGGTGCTCGGCCCGGTGCCCGTGGTCGGACAGGACGAGCGGTTCCCCGACGGCTTCTCGATCGCGGCGGAGAAATGCCCCAACCGCCGCGGCGTCGAGGCGGTGATCGCCCATTTCGTCGGGAAACCGACGACCTTCGACGCACTCTTGCCTGAAGTGGAACGGGGGGAGGTCGGCGGGATGTGGGTCTCCGGCGGCTACAAGACCGACTGGATCAGCCCCGCCGCGGCGGCCAGCCTGGGCGGTGCGCGATTGGTGATTCTCCAGGATCTCTTCCCTTCGCCGCTTGCGGACCGGGCCACGTACGTGCTGCCTTCGGCGGCGTTCCCCGAGCGCGACGGCTCCTACGTGAATCGCCACGACCACCTCCAGTCGGTCCGCTGGGCGATCCGTCCACCGCGAGGAGTCCACCCCGAAGGAAGCCTCTTGTGGGAACTGCTGGGCTATGAGGGGCTTTACAACGCCCGGCAAGTCCTCAGCGAAGCGGCCGCCGAAATCGGCTACTTCCACGTGGCCGGCGGCGCGATTCCCGACGTGGGAGTGGACTTGAAGGTGAACTTGTTAGGAGTAGGGAGGGGGGTGGGAGGAATTGGGAGTGGGGAGGTGGGCGTTGGGGGTGACGCGCGGTCCGTTTAGCGGCGGGACTTGTCCCGCGCGGGTTGGGTGGCATGCTCTCACGACGCGAAGCGTCGGGTGAGCATGGGAACCGCAAGATGATATTCCATGCCGACCCTCGGCTGGAGCCGAGTGACGGCATGCCACCCCAGGGGCGAGTGACAAGGGATTAACGACCCGATGGAACGTGTGGCGATTGAAGCCCTGATCAAGATCGTGATCCTCATCGGCGGGCTAATGACGGCCGCCGCGTATCTGGTGCTCCTGGAGCGCCGGGTGGCGGCGTGGATCCAGGACCGTCGCGGGCCGAACCGCGTGGGAATCCCGCTCACCCGGATCCGGATGTTCGGCCTCGGGCAGCCCATCGCCGACGGCGTGAAGTTCCTCTTCAAAGAGGAGGTCACGCCTGCTCACGTCGACAAGTTCCTCTACTGGCTCGCCCCCATGGCGATCTTCACCGGCGCCATGGCGATCTATGCGGTGATCCCGTTCGGCAGCGTGTTGCCGGCGAGTTTCGGGCTGGAAGGCGAGCCGATCCGCCTGGTGGTCGCCCCGGGCATCGACGTGGGCATGATCTATGTCTTCGCCGTCAGCGGCATCGCGGTCTACGGCGTCTTGCTGGGAAGTTGGGCGAGCAACAACAAGTACAGTTTCCTGGGCGGGATGCGGAGCGGGGCCCAGTTGGTGTCCTACGAGCTGCCGCTCGGACTCGGCTTGCTGGGCGTGGTGCTGATGTCGGGCTCGCTGCGTCTGAACGAGATCATCGCGGCCCAGGCCCGCAGCGGGCTTTGGAACGTGCTGGTCCAGCCCTTGGGCTTCGTGGTGTTCGTGGTGGCGGCCTTCGCCGAGGCCGAGCGCCTGCCGTTCGACCTTCCCGAGTGCGAGCAGGAGCTGGTCGGCGGCTACCACACCGAATACTCCGGCATCAAGCTGATGATGTACCTGGTGGCCGAGTTCGTGCACATGGTCACGGCGTCGTTTCTGATCGCAATCCTGTTCCTGGGCGGATGGCATTTCTGGGGGCTCACCGGCTGGGAGGAGAACGTCGGCTGGCCCATCGCCCTGGTGCGGATCGCGGTCCTTTTGGCCAAGGTCATGGCCCTGATCCTCTTCTTCATGCTCGCACGGTGGAGCTGGCCGCGGTTCCGTTTCGACCAGTTGATGAGCATCGCCTGGAAGGTGCTGTTGCCGTGGGGAATGGTGAACGTGGTCGTCGTGGCCTTCTGGATCGAGTACGGAGACCGCATCGCGGCGGCGGTGGGTTTGGGGAACCAGGTGCTCATGGCGGTGACGGGTCTGGTGGTCTTGTTCCTTTCGTGGCTGGTCGTGACGCGGGCCGATCCAACGTCCTCCGACAACCGTCCGCTCGTTGTATTGCCGAGCGACGGCCCCGGCCCGGCCCAAGGAGAGCGATCGTGAAAGAAGCCGACAAGGGGATCGCCTGGGTCCGGGAGCCGGAGTTGGGGCTGGCCGGGAAGTCGTATCTCCTCCTCTTCGTGGAAGGGCTGACCACCACGTTCAAGCACCTGCTGGGCCCGAAGCAAACGGTCGAGAGCCCCGAACAGCGGCACGAGATCCCCGATCCGCTCCTGTACCGCGGCGTACACCGGCTGAACCGCGACGAGCGGGGGCGGGTCAAGTGCGTGGCCTGCTTCCTGTGCGCCACCGCGTGTCCGGCCCATTGCATCGATATCGTCGCCGCCGAAAGCCCCTGGTCCGACCGCCAAAAGTACCCGGAGAGCTTCACAATCGACGAGTTGCGCTGTATCTATTGCGGCATGTGCGAAGAGGCCTGCCCGGTCGATGCCATCGAGCTCACGAGCCTTTACGACCTGGTCGGCAAGAGCCGCGAAGAAATGATCTTCGACAAGGAGAAGCTATTGAGCATCTACGACCAGACCAAGGACGCCGAGCCCATGCGGACGAGGAGGGGGGATGAAGGATGAGGGATGAGGGATGCCTCGTTCCCACGCTCTGCGTGGGAACGCAAGCCCCGCCGCTCTGCGGCGCCTGGGGCCCGATAGGGCGAATCGAACACGGTGAGGCCGGCCAAGTGCGGGGCCGCGGAGCGGCCCAACGTGCGTTCCCACGCAAAGCGTGGGAACGAGGCTCAGGTCGGCAGGCTGGAAAGCCTGCCCCACATTCCTCTCCGCGTCTCCCGTCTCCCTTCTTCCCTCTTGCCACAGCGGGGAGAGATCTATGACCGACTCACATCGCATCTTGCTGGTGGCCGCCGTGGTCGGCGGAGTGGCGATGTGGCTGCTGCTGCCCCGTCGCGATGCCCGGGGCCGCGCGCCGGGGGTCGTGTTGGGCGCGGTGAGCCTGGGATTGACCGCCGCGGCCTTGCCGGGACTGGCCGATTGGCTCTCCCAATCGTTGTTTTGGGTCCTGGGCGGGGTGACGATCATCTCCGCAGTTTGGGCGGTGACTCTCCGCAATCCGGTGTACTGCGCGATCTGGTTTGGCATGTCGCTCCTGGGGGTGTCGGGTCTGTTCTTTTTCCAGGGGGCCCAGTTTCTCGCCGTCGCCACCGTGGTGGTCTACGCCGGGGCGATCCTCGTCATGTTCTTGTTCATCTTGATGCTGGCCTCGCCGTCGGGCCGGGCACGCTACGATCGGGTGAGCTGGGAGGGGCTGCTGTCGGCGGCCTGCGCGGCCTTTCTCGTGGGCCTTCTCGCGATGAGCGTCACCAGCGCGCTGGCCTCGCCCGAACCGGCCTCTCCAACAGTGAAAGTCACCCAAGCCCAGCGTCAGCAAGGGGTCCTTGCCGGCGAGCATACGAAGCGGATCGGCGGTCAGTTGTTCGGCCGCTATCTGGTTGCCGTGGAGGTGGCGGGCACGCTGCTCCTGGCGGCGTTGGTGGGGGCTGCCGTCATTGTCGGCCAGGCGCGAGGACCGCTCGTCGAGCCTCCGAATCCTCCGGGAGGACCGCGCGATGGCTGACGGCGAGCTGGAACTGCTCAACGGCTACCTCGTGGTCGGGGCGATCTTGTTCGGCCTGGGGATGATCGGTTTTTTGAGCCGCCGGAACATGATCACCGTGTTTCTCGCGGCGGAGATCATGCTCCAGGGGATCTCGCTCAGCCTCACGGCCTGGGGCCGCTACTACAACGATTTCGGCGGTCAGGTGCTGGCCCTCCTGATGGTCGCCGTGGCGGCCTGCGAGGCGGCCATCGCGCTGGGCATGGTGCTCATGCTGTATCAGCGGAAGGGGAGTCTGGACATTGTGGTTTGGCAGAACCTTCGCGAGGAGAGCGTGCCGCCGTACGTCGATCGGGAACTGCCCGAGGTGTTGCCCGAGAAACCGCCCGGCTGGCCGCACCTGACCCCCGCCGGGCTCGCCCCCAAGGTCCCTCCCGAACAGACCGGGTACCGTCCGCATGTTTAGCATTCCCGTGCTCGTAATCCTGATCCCTGCGATGCCGCTCGCCGCGACCCTGGCGACCGCCCTGCTGGGTCGCCGGGTGCTGCGCGGGCGGAGTCACGTGCCGGTCATTACGGCCCTGGGGCTGGCCTTCCTGGCCAGCGTGGTACTCCTGGTCCAGATCGCGACCGCTCCAGACTTCCGAAGTCTCCACGACTTCGGAAGTCTCCGCGCCGCGGAAGCGCGGCACGGCTATGAGCAGATCGTAACCCTCTGGACCTGGGCCGTGGTGCCGGGGGCGTCGGAGAGGGGTCAGGGGTCAGGGGTCAGGGGTCAGGACTTGGGGGTTGGGGTTCGGGGTTCAGGGTCTCAACTCCTGACTCCCCACTCCCCACTCTCAACTTCCAACTCATCTCCGGGCCGACACGGCCCGGCTCTGAGGTCCAACCTCCGGTCTTCAGCCCCCAGCACCCAGTCCCCCAACTCCCCACATGATCTCCGCGTGGCGATCACGCTTCGGGCCGATCCGCTCTCCGCGGTGATGCTCGTGACCGTGACGCTCATCTCGCTGGTGGTGGCGATCTACTCGGTCGGTTACATGCACGGCGATCCCGGCTACTGGCGGTTCTTCACTTACATCGGCCTGTTCGTCTTCTCGATGACGATGCTCGTGTCGGCAAGCAACTTCGTGCTCTTGTACGTCTTCTGGGAGGCGGTGGGGCTGTGCAGTTACCTGCTCATCGGCTTCTGGTATCACAAGCCAGAGGCGGCCGCTGCGGGAAAAAAGGCATTCCTGGTCAATCGGGTGGGCGACTTCGGGTTCGCCCTGGGCGTCTTTCTCATCTGGACGACTTACGGGACCCTTGATTTCCACGACACGCCGGCAGCGAGTGGGGCACGTTTTCAACGTGCCGGGCACGTTGAGAGCCTATCCCGTAACGTGGCACAGCCGCCCTCGGCTGTGCGGAGATCCCCAACACAGCCGGGGGCGGCTGTGCCACAAGACGCCGGCTCCGTGATCACCGCGCCCGGCGTGCTAGGCCAGTGGCGGCTTGCAGAACCGGGGCGTTTCGTGGGCGGGGCGACGGGGACGGCGATTTGTCTCTTGCTCCTCTTGGGCGCTTGCGGCAAGAGCGCCCAGTTGCCCCTGCACGTGTGGCTGCCCGACGCCATGGAAGGGCCCACGCCCGTCAGCGCCCTGATCCACGCCGCCACCATGGTCACGGCCGGAGTGTACATGCTGGCCCGCTGCGCGCCGCTGTTCGCCGTCTCGCCCGACGCCCAGCAGGTGGTCGCCGCCGTGGGCGGGCTCACCGCCCTGGTGGCCGCGGTCATCGCTTTCACGCAGAACGACCTCAAGCGGATCCTCGCCTACTCTACGATCAGCCAGTTGGGCTATATGTTCCTCGCCATGGGCACGGGCACAGCCTCGGGCTCGGTCGCGGGAATGTTCCACCTCGTGACGCATGCCTTCTTCAAGAGCCTGCTGTTCCTCGGGGCAGGGAGCGTGATGCACGCCATGGCGGGCGTGATCGACATCCGCCGCCTTGGCGGGCTCCGCCGCCGCATGCCGGTCACCTGCCTGACTTTCTTGATCGGCTCCCTCGCCCTGGCCGGTGTGGTGCCGCTGGCCGGGTTCTGGAGCAAGGACGCCATCCTGGCGGCCCTCCACCAACGGGCCTCGGCCGGCGATGCCCCGGCGTTCTATCAGGGGCTTTACTGGCTCTCGCTGGCCACTGCGGCGATGACGGCCTTTTATGCCTTTCGGGCATTTTTCATCGTATTCTGCGGCCCGGAAAAGGTCTCGCTCGAGGCTGGCGAACACCCCGAGAAGACGTCGCCCTGGATGGCCGTGCCGCTGGTGGTGCTGGCCCTGGCCACGATCGACGTGGGGATGCACTTGGAATTGACCGGCAGCCTGGAGAACTTCTTGGAGCGGACGCCGTCGATCGTGGCGTTGAGCAGGGAAGAAGGAGAAGAGGGGGAGAGGGGGAGTAGAGGAGTGGAGGAGTGGAGGAGTGGGGGAGAGGAGCGTACCTTGAGAACTCTCTCCCCCTCTCCCCCTCTCCCCCTCTCCCCTTCTCCTCTTTCTATTGTCCTCTGGGGCATGATCGCGTCTGCCGCGGGGATCGGCCTGGCGTGGCTCATGTATCTGGGCTCGCCGGGGGTGAAGCGGCGTCTGACTGGCTGGATGGAGGGCGCGGGGCTCTACCAGCTTTCGGCCGGGAAGTTCTTCTTCGATCGAGTGTACGAGGTGCTGGTGGTCTGGCCGCTGGAAGGGGTGGCCCAATTGGCGGCGTGGTTCGACCGCGTGGTGATCGACGGGCTGGTGGACTTGGTGGGGTCTGTGCCGCGGGCCGTGGGGGCCTTGTTGCGCCCGACCCAATCCGGATTGATCCCAATCTACGCGTTAGCGATGATCGTGGGACTCTTGGTGTTGCTGGGGACGCTCTTGGCTTCCTGAGGCAGGTGCCGACGTGGGTTCGATGTCCGCTTTGCTGCTGGTGACGGTTCTCTTCCCCGTGGGCGGGGCCTTTCTCGCCCGAGGGAGCCGCCAGCGCGCCCGCGAGAACGCCCTCGTCTCCACCTTGTTCGTTCTCGGCATGGCAACGGTGCTGGCGATCAGGTTCCCAGGCGGGGTCGAGCCGTTCGCCGTATTCGACGGATCGTGGCTCGGCTCGGCCGGCGCCCCGGTCGACATCCGTTTCAGCCTCGCCCTGGACGGCCTGAGCGTCTGGTTGTTTGCCCTCACTGCGCTTTTGATGGTGGTCGCCGTGCTGGTGAGTTGGGAGGCGATCGGCGAGCGGGCGCCGGCGTTCTACGGCCTGCTGCTGCTCCTGGAGGCCGGGATGTTGGGTGTGTTCGCCGCCCGCGACATTATCCTCTTTTTTCTCTTCTTCGAGTTCACGCTCATTCCGCTCTTTTTCCTGATCGGCATCTGGGGGAGCGACCAGCGGCGCTGGGCGGCGATCAAGTTTTTCTTGTTTACGATGGCGGGGAGCGTGCTGACCTTCCTGGGCCTGATCGCGGTGGTGCTCTGGGACTACTATCATTCGCCGAGCGGGACAATGACCTTCTCGATCCCGCAACTGACCGAGAACCTGGCCGCGCGGCCCATGGACTTTCCGCTCCAGATGGCCGTGTTCCTGGCCTTGTTCGCGGGGTTTGCGATCAAGGTGCCCCTGGTGCCGCTGCACACGTGGCTGCCGCTGGCCCACGTCGAGGCCCCCACGGCCGGAAGCGTGCTCCTGGCCGGGGTGCTGCTGAAAGTGGGCGCCTATGGCTTCGTCCGCTTCGCCCTGCCCATGACGCCGGACGCCGTCGTGCTCTCGATGCCCTGGCTCTTGTGGCTCGCGGTGGCCGGGATCGTCTACGGGGCCCTGGTCGCCCTGGCCCAAAAGGACATCAAGCGGCTCATCGCCTATTCGAGCGTGAGCCACCTGGGCTTTTGCATGTTGGGCGTGTTTGCCATAAACCGCCTCGGCATCGAGGGCGGGGTGCTCCAAATGGTGAACCACGGGCTGGCCACCGGCGGGTTGTTTGCCGTGGTCGGCATGCTCTACGAGCGATTCCACACCCGCCGGATTGAAGACCTCGGCGGACTGGCCCGCCAAATGCCGCGATTGGCCGCCTTCATGGTCATTCTCACCCTGGCGAGCATCGGCCTGCCGGGACTCAACGGGTTCGTCGGGGAGTTCCTGCTGCTCTTGGGGATGTTTCAACGGGCCTGGGGCGACGCCCCCGCGATGCTGGCCGGACAATTTCGGGTCATCGCCGTGTTGGCCGTATCCGGCGTGGTCCTCGGGGCGTGGTACATGCTCCAATTGGTCCAGCGCGTCTTCTTCGGGCCGCTGCGGACTCCTCCGCAACTGCATCCCGAGGGGCACCAGCCGACGGCGAGCGATCTCTGCGCGCGGGAAACCGTGGCCCTGGCCATGCTCGTCGTCTTCATCTTCTGGATCGGACTGCAACCGCGGGTCTTCCTGGATCGCATGAGCCCCACGCTGGAGAAGATCCTCGGGCCCGTGGCACGGTGTTATGAGAGAGAGGGAGAGGGGAGTGGAGGAGTGGAGGAGAAAGCGGACTCTCGGACGGGTGGCATGCCGTCACTTGGCGCAGCCGAGGGTCGGCATGGAAACGCCCATGGTGATTCCCATGCTCACCCGACGCTTCGCGTCGTGAGAGCATGCCACCCAATGCGCTTGTTTTTACAGCGAAGGTGAACGCGTGCTCCCTCACACGGTCATGATGCTTACCGCCGAGATCGTCTTGGCCGTCGTGGCGATGGCCATCTACCTGGCCGGGGTTTTCGTCGGCTCGCGGGGCTTATGGCGTTGGATTGCGCTAGCAGGATTGGTCGCAGCGGGCGCGGTGCTGGCGGTGTCGCCGGCCGCTGGGGGGACCGCGGATGCGACGCTCGTGGTCGACCCGCTGGCCTATTTCGTCCGTTGGCTGGCCCTCGGGTCGGGACTCCTCCTGCTCGGCACGAATTGGCGGCCGCTCTCGGGCCAGGACACGCCGGAATACCTCGGCTCCGTGCTGTTGGCCGTTGCCGGCACGATGCTCGCCGCCAGTGCCCGCGATCTGATCCTGCTGTTCGTGTCGCTGGAGTTGATCTCGATCCCGACATACATCTTGCTCTACCTGGGCCGGCGCGACACGGCGTCGCAGGAGTCGGCCGTCAAATACTTCTACTTGAGCATCTTCGCCTCGTCGCTCCTGCTGTACGGCTTCAGTTTCCTATACGGGGCCGGCGGGTCGATGGACTTGGGCACAATCCACGATCGGCTGGATTTGCTCCGGGCCACCGGCGGGTCGCTGGGCGCAATGGCCAAGATTGCCCTGGCGCTCGTGCTTGCCGGGCTCGGCTTCCGCATCACGGCCGTGCCGTTCCATTTCTACGCCGCCGACGTGTACCAGGGCACCACCCACGAAAACGCCGCCCTCCTGTCGGCCCTGCCCAAGATCGCCGGGCTGACCGTCCTGGTCCGCGTGGTGGCGGTGGGCATGGCCGGCGTGGAGTCCTACGCCTGGCCCGCGGCGATCGTGCTCTCGGTGCTCACCATGACTCTGGGCAACATCCTGGCCCTCTGGCAACAGAACGTGCGGCGGCTCTTGGCCTATTCGTCGATCGCGCACGCCGGCTACCTGCTCATCGGCCTGGCCGTGTTCATGGCCCCGGGGAGCGGCGGCCAGGGGCATTGGGACGGCCTCGGGGCGATGCTCTTCTATCTGCTGGGGTACGCGATAGCCACGATCGGGGCCTTCACCGCCCTGGCCGTATTTGGCTCGGAAGGACGGCAGCTCGACCGCGTCGAAGAACTCAGCGGCCTGGCTTGGACCGCCGGCCCGATCCGGCCACTCATGGCTTGGGCCCTCGCCCTGCTGCTACTCAGTCTGGCGGGCATCCCGCCGCTGGCAGGGTTCTGGGGCAAGTTGGCGGTCTTCGCCAGCTCGCTGACCGTGGGCCAGACCGAGGCGGCCGACGCCCGACCGTGGTTCATTGCCTTGGCCATCATCGGTGTGCTGAACTCGGCGATTGCCGCGGCCTATTACCTGCGGGTAGTCGGGGTAATGTTCTTCGGGACGCCGTCCGACGGGCCGCCGATCAAGCCGGGAGGCAACGGGACCATTTTCACCGCGATGTTGTGTGCTTTTGTTTCCACGGTCCTGATCGGCCTCAATCCCGGCCCGTGGATGGGCTGGGCCAACGACGCCAGGGCGGCGAAAGGGGCTCGTGAGGCGGCCCAAGCCCACGGGCCGCAGCCCGTGGGCTTCGCATTCCATGCTGGACATGATCCCGGTGAACTTGCCATCGTGCAGTCTTCGCCCCCCGACCCCCGACCCCCGACCCCTGACCCCTGACCCCTGACCCCTGACCCCTCCTCCCATGGCCCGCGGGCGAACGGATGCAAAGGAACTGGCGCGGTTGCTCGACGCGGTCGCGCAGCCGGTCTACGTGCTCGATGAGGAGCAGGCGATCGCGTTCTGCAATCAGGCCTGCCTCGATTGGCTCGGCTGCACGGCGGAAGCGATTCACGGCCAGCGGTGCGTGTACGGGCCGAGTGCGGAGGGGGCGAAGGAGCCGGTGGCAGCCGGGCTGTGTCCGCCGCCCGGGGCCCTGCGCGGCCAGGAGATGGAGGGAGTCGTGGGCGCGACGCTCGCAGACGGCCGCCTCACCCGCCGCCGCGCCCGGTTTGTCCCGCTGCGGGGCGAAGGCGAATTGTCTCCGGCCCTGATGGTGCTCGTCGATTCGGCGGAGTGGACGGAGCCGGACGGACAGCCGTCGCCGGCGTGTCCCTCCGAGGCCGCGCAGTTGCACGAGCGTCTGCGGCGTTTCCGCCATCAACGGGCGGGTCAGTATCGGCTGGATCGCTTCGTGGGCGACAGCCCGGCGATCCGCCGCGTACGGTCGCAGATCGAGCTGGCCGCCGGGAGCCGGGCCAGCGTGGTGATTATCGGCCCCCCGGGGAGCGGGCGCCAGCACGCGGCCCAAACGATCCATTACGCCGCGGCCGAGTCGACCGGGCCGCTCGTCCCCTTGGCCTGCACCGTCCTGGCGGCCGACTTGATCGCCTCGACGCTGGCCGCCATCGCCTCGCAGAGGTTTCCGCAAGAGGTGTCGGGCCACGGCACGTTGCTGTTGAACGATGTGGACCAGCTCGCCCCGGAGTCGCAGGCGGAGGTGGCCCGGGTGCTGGCCGGGAAGCGGTTCCCGCTGCGGGTCGTCGCCACCGCGCGCGAGGGTCTTATCGACCTGGCCCGCCAAGACAAGTACCGCGAGGATTTGGCCTCCGCGCTGAGCACCCTGGTGATCCGGCTGCCGTCGCTCGCCGAGCGACGCGCCGACATCCCTCACCTGGCGCAACTCTTCGTCGAGGAGGCGAACGTGCGGAGCGGGAAGCAGATCGCGGGTCTGTCGGCCGAGGCCCTGGATCGCCTCGACGCCTATCCGTGGCCGGGCAACGTGGACGAGTTGAGCCGGGTCATCGACGAGGCCCACCGGGCTGCCGAAGGGGTGGAAATCGTCGTTGGCGACTTGCCCCAGCCGATCCACCTCGCCCATGCCGCGGCCGTCCATCCGCGCCGCCCGGAAGAAACCATCGTGCTGGAACACTTCCTGGCCCGCATCGAGCGCGAGCTGCTCGTCCGCGCCTTGGAGCGTGCCAAAGGCAATAAGACCAAGGCCGCCAAACTGCTCGGCATGACCCGCCCCAGGCTCTACCGCCGGCTCGTCCAGTTCGGGCTGGAAGAACCGCAAACGTAGAACGGGTCTTGCGGTTCGGCGGCGACATGGCTTCCTCGCCTGCGATTCTCCACACGCCCTCACCCCCTGCCCCTCTCCCAAAAGGAGAGGGGAGACTTTCGGGACAGCCTCTCACTCCTCCTCGGCTTCGGCATCGGAATCAGGGCTATTCTCTCTCGGAGGATGGTCCTTTTTTTTCCGACGCCGCACCAGGGCATGATACCGCGTCCGGGTCTCCCACGTGATCCAGCCCATGTAGAGGTTCCCGCCGAGCGATCCGCAGAGAACGATCACCACGGCGATCAGCGGCGTCCAAGGCTTGGGCGTTTCCTTCGACGTCGTGTGCTCGCTCTTGGGCTGCTTCTCATCAAGTTTGCGGTCGGCCGAGGTCTTCTTCGGACTGAAGGGTTCCTGCTGGCCGGTTCGTTTGGTGGGCTCGGAGGCGGTCGGGGCAAGCGGATCCTTGTCCCGCAACGACGTCAGGAGAGAGAGGAACTTGTTCCCCGAGGTGGTGCGCTGCCCGGAAGCGTTCGTCGGCGGCCAAGACCAAGCCGGCGAGGTGGGCGACGCGGGAGCCGCGGCCGCCGCCTTGGGTGGGTCCTGACGTGGCAAGACCTCATTGCCCACCACAATCCGATAGCTGCGAATGTCCCTCAGTTGCGCGGGGATGTCGCCCTCGATGCTCTTGTCCTGCTTGAACACCTCAAGCTCATGGGGAGCGATTTGGATGATGTACTCCACCCCACCACCGGGCAGAGCACGCCATCCCACGTCGAGCCCCATCAGCCCCCACGTTACCCCGAGTATCACGGCATGCATGGACGGTACCCCCGGAGTTCGCACCACTCCTAATGTTTATCCAGCCGCTCTATCTTACCGGGGGCGAGACTATGACGTAAAGAGAGTTGCGGCGTGGCCATGTTAAGGGTAGCCTCGGTGCGCCCAGCCCCCTACCCGTCTGTCAGGGTAGGCTTGCGTTGCCCAGCGCATCTGGGGAGAATCGCAGACTCCCTCGGCCCCGACCTGCTCCATGTTCAACCGCACGAGGTCCGCGTGACCGACCCACGCCCCGCCTGGAAACGTTGGCTCGCCCCGGCCGTCACCTTGCTGATCGTGGCCGTGGTGGTCTGGTTTGTGGGGCGGACCATGGTGGAGGCGTGGAGCCAGCTCGATCAGTACCCATGGCAGTTCCACGCGGGGTGGATCCTCGCGGCCGGCGGGTTCTATCTCCTGGGCCTCCTGCCGGCGGCGATATTCTGGTACTGGTGTCTCCGCGCGCTAGGACAGCACCCGCATTTCTGGGAAGCACTGCGGGCCTACTACATTGGCCACCTCGGGAAGTACGTGCCGGGCAAGGCGATGGTGGTCGTGATCCGAGCCGGGCTGATCGGCGGCCATCGCGTCGATACCGGGGTCGCTGCCGCCAGCGTCTTCTTGGAGACCCTCACCTGGATCGGGGTGGCGAGCTTCCTGGCGGTAGGCTATCTGGCCGCCAGCGCCAGCCGAGCGGACGCCGTGTTCTGGGCGGCCCTGGCAGGCATGGCGGCAACGTTGTTGCCCACGTTGCCCCCGGTCTTTCCACGGCTGGCGAGGCTGGCCGGAGTGGGAAGAAGCGACCCCGAGATCGTCGAGAAACTGCACCGATTGGGCTACAGGACCACCATACTGGGTTGGTCTTTAATGACTATTGGATGGGTTTTCATGGGTGTCGCGTATTGGGCGACGTTGCGGGCATTGGGCCTGGTGGGGGTCGAGCTGGTGCCCGAGCTGCCCCGTTTCGTTGCCGCAGTTGCCCTAGCCACTGTCGCTGGATTCGTGGCCATCTTCATCCCCGCTGGGGTCGGGGTTCGTGAGGCAACGCTGGTGGAGATAATCATTCCCTACCTGCGCGGGGTAACGGTGAAAGCGGAGTTGGTCGCCTGGGCAGCGGCCCTCTTGCTGAGGTTGGTCTCGGTGGTGTCGGAGCTGGGGATTTCGAGTATCCTATATATTGCCGGTATCTCCCGACGGAAGCATCCCCCCGAAGAGCCGCCGGCACCGCCAACCGCGTGACTTGAAGGCCGGCCAACCGCATCCCGCCCATGCTCTCGATCATTGTTCCGGTATTCAACGAGAAAGACAGCCTGGAGCCCCTCCACGAGGAGATCGCCGAGGTTGCCGACGCCCATCGGCTTGACATCGAAGTGATCTTCGTCGACGATGGCTCGACCGACGGGTCGTGGGACGCGATTGGCCGGATCGCGGCCAAGGACCCTCGGGTTCGTGGGCTGCGTTTCCGCCGCAATTTCGGCAAGGCCGCGGCACTCACGGCGGGCTTCGATGAGGCCGCCGGCGAATTCCTTCTGACCATGGACGCCGACCTCCAGGACGACCCCCACGAGATCCCCCATTTCCTGGCCAAGATCGACGGCGGGCTGGACGTCGTCAGCGGTTGGAAGAAGGTGCGGCACGACCCGTGGACCAAGGTGCTGCCTTCCCGCGTGTTCAACTGGATGGTCCGCGCGATGACCGGAGTCTCCCTCCACGATCACAACTGCGGGATGAAGTGCTACCGCCGGGAGGTCTTCGACGAGGTCCGGCTCTACGGGGAGTTGCACCGTTTCGTGCCCGTGCTGGCCGCCGCGCGAGGGTTCCGCCTTGGCGAGCTGGTGATCCAGCACCGGCCGCGGAGGTTCGGGCGGTCGAAGTACGGTGGGGCCCGGTTCGTCAAAGGGTTCCTCGACCTCTTGACCGTGCGGTTCCTCACGGGGTTCGGGCAGCGGCCCCAGCATCTCCTGGGAACCGTGGGGATGGCCGCCTTCCTGCTCGGTGCGGCCGGGGTCGCCTCCCTGATCGGATACTGGGTGGTCGCTCACGGCACCCCGCAGTGGGATTCGCGCCGGCTGGATCAACTCCCGGCCTTGCTTTTCAGCCTGGGACTGCTGTGGTTCGGCGGTCAGTTGCTCTCCCTTGGGGTGCTCGGAGAACTGATCGTCGCCTACCATGATCGTGCGTTTCGCAAGTATTCCGTTTCCGAGCGTGCCGGGGCTGCGCTGCCGGCTGCGCCTGCCGCTCGGGCCCTCCCTGCCGACTCCCAACGCCCATGAGTTGCACCTCCGAACCATCCCCGCCGGAACTTCGCCGCAGCGTCGCGTGGATCTTGATCGCCGTCGGCGTGGGCGTGATGGTGGGGCGGATCCTCGCGGTCGATTCGATCGACCTCCGCGGGCTGGAGAAGACGCGCCTGGCAAAGGCGCGGGCCGATCTGGCCGACGCCCGCAAGCAGCTCCAGTCGCAAGGGCTCTCCGCCGGGGAAGTCGAATCGCAGGTTGAGGCGAAGCGGGCGCACTGGGAGCGTCAGGCGCGAATCTGTCGCCCTTTCTTGAGCGCCAACGACCGCAGCCGCTGGTGTACGGTCCGCGCCCTCGTGGAGGACGAGATGCGCGTGCCGGGGGCGCCCTACGCGATCGACAAAGTGATCCGGGAGCCGCAGTGGGACACCATCGACATGGTCAAGCACGACGGCCACCTCTACTCCAGCAAGCCGCCGCTGTTTCCCACGCTGCTGGCCGTGCCCTACTGGGTGATCTACCGGCTCACCGGCGCGACGCTCGGCATGCACCCTTACGAGATCGGCCGCGTGATGCTGATCCTCGTCAACGTGCTGCCGATGGCCGTGTACTTCTGGCTCCTCAGCCGGCTGGCCGAGCGGTTTTCACAGAAGGAGTGGAGCCGGCTGTTCGTGCTCGCCTCGGCGGTGTTCGGCACGTTTCTTACGACGTTCGCCGTGGTGATCAACAATCACCTGCCGGCCGCCGTGAGCGTGGCCATTGCGCTTTGGGCTGCGGTGCGGATCTGGTTCGACGGCGAGCGCCGCCTCCGGTATTTCGCGGCGGCCGGGCTGTTTGCGGCCTTCGCCGTGGCCGACGAGCTTCCCGCGATGGCCTTCCTGGCCCCCGTGGGCCTCGCGCTTCTCTGGAAAGACCCGCGCGGGACGCTCGCCGGGTTCGCGCCTGCCGTGCTGGTGGTGGCGGCCGGGTTCTTCGCCACGAACTGGATCGCCCACGCGAGCTTCCGGCCTCCCTACGCCCATCGCAGCGCGAGCGACCCGACCGACAACTGGTACCAGTACACCTACGAACGCAACGGGAAGGAGTACCACAGTTACTGGGAGAATCGCCAGGGGCTCGACCGGGGCGAGCCGTCGCGGGCCGTGTATGCCCTGCACGTGCTGGTGGGGCATCACGGGATCTTTTCGCTCACGCCGATCTGGCTGCTGAGCCTGACGGGGCTGGCGATGTGGCTTTTTCAGCCCGGCGATCCGAGGCTCCGTCATCTCGCCTTGTTGATCGCGGCCGTTTCGCTGGCCTGCCTGGTGTTCTACGTGGGCGTGGTCGGGCAAGGGGACCGCAACTACGGCGGCATGACGAGCGGCCTGCGGTGGATGTTCTGGCTCATCCCGATGTGGCTCGTGCTCATGCTCCCCGCGGCCGATCTTGTGGCCCGGTGGAAATGGTCGCGGGCCGCGGCCCTGACGCTCCTGGGCGTCTCGGCGCTGTCGGCCAGCTATCCGACGTGGAACCCTTGGACGCAACCGTGGTTCTACAACTTCATGGAGTATCTCGGCTGGGTACCGGGATAGACGCGGCGTGGTCTGTTGTCAGGCGGAAGGCAACATCCCATTAGAATTGAAGCGATACGAGGGTTGTCAGGCGTTTGGAGCCTGAACGGCTCCCATAGGAAAGCCCAGGCCACGCCCTGGGTACGCGAGAGACAAAGAACCCCCAGCCCTGAAGGGGCGCAATTGACGATTGAGCGGGAGCCTATTTCGCCCTTTCAGGGCTAAGATGACGGGACATGTTCCGTCTCCCGGGGCGTTGCCCTGGGCTGTCCTATCAAAGCCCTTCGGGCTGACGAGAAGGCAGAGGTTCGGCGACATCGACACCCCCTCCAATCTCCATAGCACACGGCTTTCGGAACGCATTCCATGCACAAGAAGAAGACCATCCGCACGGGAATCGTCGGCTCGGGTTTCTCCGCCACGTTCCACTTCGAGGCCCTCCAGCAGGTACACGGGACGAACGTCGAAGTGGTCGGCGTGTACTCGAAGGACGCGGCCCAGGCCGCCGCCTATGCCCAGCAGCGCGGGATTCGCACCTTCGAGAGCCTGGAGAGCCTGCTCGACGAGGTCGACGCGATCCACGTCTGCGTGCCGCCCATGGCCCACGAGCCGACTGCGGTGGCCGGCTTGAATCGCGACAAGTTCGTCGTCTGCGAGAAGCCGCTCACCGGATATTTCGGCGACGGGTCGCCCGACTTCCACTGGGACCGCGCCGACAAGGAGATCTCGCTTCGCACCGCCATGGAAAGCGTGGGCCGGCTCCTCGAAGCCGAGCGCACTAGCCGCGGCCGGCTCCTCTATGCCGAGAACTGGGTCTATGCCCCGGCGGTCCAGAAGGAGCGCGAAATTCTGGAGAAGACCGGCGGGCAGATCCTCTGGATCCACGGCGAAGAGGCCCACAGCGGCTCGCACTCGGTCGACTACGCCTACGCGGCCCGCTGCGGCGGCGGCGTCTTGATCGGCAAAGGCTGCCACCCGCTCACCGCCGCGCTGTACCTGAAGCGGGTCGAAGGGCGCGTGCAGAGCGGCACGCCGATCCGCCCGAAAACGGTCTCCGCCCGCACCCATGCCCTCACGCGTCTGTCCACGTTCCGCGACGCCGGACACCTCCGCAAGGACTATTACGACATCGACGATTTCTCCATGATCCACGTCGAGTTCGACGACGGCACCATCGCCACAGTGTTCGCCTCCGACATCGTGCTGGGCGGGATCCACAACTGGCTGGAGGTCTGCGCCAACAACCACCGCACGATCTGCAACATCAATCCCAACACGGCGCTCGAGACCTACAACCCCAAGGACGAGTACTTCCGCGATATCTACGTGGTGGAAAAAACCGGCACCAAGCAAGGCTGGGCCTTCACCTCGCCCGAGGAAGACTGGTTCACCGGCTATCACCAGGAAATGGAAGCGTTCTACCGGACCATCGCCTACGGCGAGCCGTTGGAGAGCGACCTCCTGTTGGCCGCCGACGCCATCGCCACGATCTACGGCGCGTATCTCTCCGCCGCCCGCCGCGGCGCCGCGGTGGAAGTGCGGACGTTCGGGGGATACTACGCAGTAGGCAGTACGCAGTAGGCAGTTCTTCTCGTTCCCACGCTCCGCGAGGGGACGCTCTGCGTCCATTCTCCCCCGCGCCCCGGAGCGGCCGAACCGACCGTTCCCACGCAGAGCGTGGGAACGAAAACCACGCCGCGTAGCGGCCGGACTTGTCCGGCGCGTCACGGCCGTGTACGCTATCGAAGGCCGTTACACGATCGTGCGCCCCGCGTTCTTCCCATCGCTCAGACGCAAGGACCAAACCATGAAGCCCTGGATTGCCTCCTGTGCCGTGCTGCTCGCGGCTTTGCCGGGAACCCTTCTCGGCGCGGAAACCCTGGAAATCCTCGCCATTCCGGCTGCGAAGGCGACGCTGCACGTGGCGGTCCCGCTCCCATCCGGGTTGTCTGGGGAAAAGCCCGCGGCGTTTCGGCTGGTTGAGGTCGATCATGCCGACGTGGCCGTCCCCACTCAGCGGATTCCAGCCATGGCGTCCGATGGAACAGTGGCCGCCGGGGCGGGCCGTCTGGCGACCAGCATTCCGCCGCGGGAAGGCGCCTCGGGCACGCGGCGGTTCCACGTCGAGGCGACGGCGTCGCCACAAGAATCGGCAGGCTTCCGTTTCCGCGACATCGACGACAAATCGCTCGCGCTGGACGATGCCGGCAAGCCGGTGCTGGTCTACAACTACGGCGTGATCACCAGTCCCAAGGTCCCCGCCAAGGATACCCGCCGCAGCCGGGCGTGTTTCATCCATCCCGTGTACGGACTCAACGGCGAGGTGCTCACCGAGAGTTTCCCTAAGGACCACTATCATCATTGCGGCATCTTCTGGGCCTGGCCGCACATCGGAATCGACGGCAAGGAATACGACCTCTGGGTCTACAACAACATCCAGCAGCGACTGGTCCGCTGGATTTACCGCGAGGCGGGCCCGGTGGCGGCGGTGCTGGCCGTGGAGAACGGCTGGTTCGTCGGCGACAAGAAGGTGATGATCGAGCGCGTGTGGCTGCGGGCCTACAAGCCGGCCGGCAACGAGCGGTCGCTCGACGTCGAGTTCGCCTTCATCCCGGTCGACAAGCCGATCACCCTACGGGGCGCGGAAGGCAAGAGCTACGGCGGGCTGAACCTCCGCTACGCCCCGCGCACCGATACGGTCATCACCGTGCCCAGCGGCCGGACCAAGGACGACCTGCCCGACACGCCGCTGGCCTGGGTCGATCTGACCGCCAAGTTCCAGGGCGCCCCAGGCCCGAGCGGCGCCGCGATCTTCGTCGACCCGAAACACCCCGGGTTTCCGCCCACGTGGCTCACCCGCCACTACGGCATCCTCTGCTGCGGCTACCCCGGCGTCAAAGGCAAGACCTTCCCGCCGGGAGAGCCGATCCGGCTGGACTACCGCGTCTGGATCCACAAGGCGGCCGTGGAACTCGCGGATCTTCAAGAGGCATTCGAGGGCTACGGAGCGGGGAAAGAAGGAGAGGAAAGAAGGGGGAAGGGAGAGGGGAGCGCGCGCGAGTAGCGTTCTCAACGAACGACCACTCGCTCGCGCTCGGCGGGGTCAGGAGACCCGCGCACATCGCTTCGCCAGACTTCAGGCCATCGATGCTCGACCAGAAGTGTGGGGGGCATGGACTTTGCGGTCCGAATTGGTGCGAATCAATGATCGACTTTCTTCTGCACATCATCGCGACAAAGACGCGGTTGCGGGCGGTTGAAGCATTCGGGAGGCCGCCGGGGACCCGACAGGCGCGCCACTGGCGGATCATCGCTTTGGCGCTGTTCGTCGCAGCTTCCGCCTTGATGTTCTCTGCAGGACTCACTTTCGCGGTCGGTCGGTGCAGCGCGCTCAGCGAAATCCTTGGTTGGTCTGGAGTCGCGTGCATCCAGTTGTGTATGTTCTGTGGCCTCCGGTATGCAGTGGTCAATCGCGATATAGGGCAACATAGTGAGCAATCATGGGACAAACACGAATCGCGATAGCTAAACCAACGTCGGTGGGCGGCATGGAAGACGCCATGGCGATTCCCATGCTCACCCGCCGCTTCGCGTCGTGAGAGCATGCCACCTACCCCCGTTTATCCTTCATCCTTTATCTTTCATCCTTCCTTATGTCGACGCCCGTCACCCCCATGATGAAGCAGTACCAGGAAGCCAAGCAGGCGTGTCCCGACGCGCTGCTGTTGTTTCGCATGGGCGACTTCTATGAGATGTTCTACGACGACGCGAAGACCGCCGCCCGGCTGGTGAATCTGGCCCTTACCAGCCGCGAGAAGGGCGAGAACGCCGTGCCCATGGCCGGCTTTCCACACCATCAGTTGGAGAGCTACCTGGGCAAACTCATCGCCCTGGGAATGCGCGTGGCGGTGTGCGAGCAGGTGGAGGACCCGAAGAAGGCGGTCGGGCTGGTGCGCCGCGAAGTGACCCGGGTCGTCACGCCCGGCACCTTGATCGACGATTCGCTCCTCGACCCGCGAGAGAGCAACTACCTGGCGGCGGTCACGCCGGGCGATCCGGCGGGGCTGGCCTGGGTGGAGCTTTCCACCGGGCGGTTCGTGGCCGCGGCGTTCCCGCGGCGCCAGTTGGCCGATCAACTCGCCCGCATCGCCCCGGCCGAATGCCTCGTGGCCGAAGAGTCCGAGCCGCTTCCCACGCAGGCCGCCTCGGCCATGATGGTCACTCGCCGCCCGGCCTGGGCCTTCGCCGCCACCACCGCGCGCGAGGGCCTTTCTAAACACTTCGGCACCGCCGGCCTGGAAGGATTCGGATTCACCGAGACGAACGAGGACGGGCAGGCAATTCGCGCGGCCGGGGCCATCCTCGACTACCTCAACGAGACCCAAAGGACTTCGCCCGCCCACATCGACCGCCTGATCCCCTACCGCGTCACCAACGCCCTGGAGATCGACCAAGCCAGCCGGCGTAGCCTGGAGATCACTCGCACCATCCGCGAGGGACGCCGCGAAGGTTCTTTGTTGGCCGTTCTGGATCAGACCATTACCGCCATGGGTTCGCGGCTCCTGGCCGAGTGGGTGGCCAATCCGCTGACCGACGTGGGGGCCATCGACGCCCGGCTGGATGCCGTGGCCGAACTCGTCGCCGACCCACGTCTGGCGTCCGACCTGCGCGAATCGCTCCGCCGCGTCTACGACCTGGAGCGGCTCCTGGCGCGGATCACGACCGGCCGGGCCAGTCCCCGCGACTTGAGCTTCCTCGGCCGCACCCTCCGCACCCTCCCCGCCATCAAGGCCAAGCTCACCGCGCGCTTGAGCCGGCTGCTCGGCGAGCTGGAGTCGCGAATCGACCTCTGCGGCGATCTGCGGGCCCAGCTCGACGTGGCCCTGGTGGACGACTGCCCGCTTTCGAGCCGCGACGGCGGCTTCATTCGCGAGGGTTTCAGCCCGGATCTCGACGCCCTGCGGGACCTCATGCGCGGCGGCAAGCAGTGGATCGCCGCCTACCAGGCCCGCGAAACCGAGCGGACCGGCATCCCGAACCTCAAGGTCGGCTTCAACAAGGTCTTCGGCTACTACCTGGAAGTGACCAACACGCACCAGGGCAAGGTGCCCGACGACTACATCCGCAAGCAGACCGTCAAGAACGCCGAGCGTTACATCACGCCGGAGCTCAAAGAGTACGAAGAAAAGGTCCTCACGGCCGAGGAGAAATCGAAAGAGCTGGAGTACGAGCTTTTCATCAAGCTCCGCGACACGGTGGCCGTTGCCCGCCGCCAGGTGCGGCTCACGGCCGCGGCCTTGGCGGAAATCGACGTGCTGACCTCCCTGGCCGAGTTGGCCCGGGCCCGCAACTACTGCCGCCCGCAGGTCGTGGCCGAGCCGGTCCTAAAGATCCTCGACGGGCGTCACCCGGTGCTCGACGTGGTCGAGCCGCAAGGCACATTCGTGCCCAACGACACGCGCCTCGGGGGCGACGCGGGCCAGATCCTGCTCATCACCGGGCCGAACATGGCGGGCAAGAGCACGTACATTCGCCAGGTGGCCCTGGTGACGCTCATGGCCCAGATCGGCAGCTTCGTGCCGGCCCGCGAGGCCACCATCGGCGCGGCCGACCGCATCTTTGCCCGCGTGGGCGCAAGCGACGAGCTGACCCGCGGCCAGAGCACCTTCATGGTCGAGATGACCGAGACGGCCCGGATCCTCAACACGGCCACCGCCCAGAGCCTGGTGATCCTCGATGAGATCGGGCGCGGCACGAGCACCTACGACGGCATCTCGCTGGCCTGGTCGGTGGCCGAGCACCTGCACGACCGCATCGGCTGCCGCACCCTGTTCGCCACGCACTACCACGAGCTGACCGATCTGGCCCAGTCGCTTGTGGGAGTGAAGAACCTCAACGTTTCGGTCCGCGAGTGGCAGGACGAGGTGGTCTTCCTGCACAAGATCGTCGAGGGGGCGGCCGACAAGAGCTACGGCATCCACGTGGCCCGCCTGGCCGGCGTGCCGCGGGAGGTGATCGAGCGATCCAAAGACATCCTCGTGCAACTCGAAGAAGAGCATCTCGACGCCGAAGGCCGCGCCAAAATCGCCCGGCCCGCACCAACCCAGCGCCGCGGCAACCTCCAACTGACGCTGTTCGGCCCCTCCGACCACCCGCTCTTGGACGACATCCGCCAGCTCGACGTGAACCAGGTCACGCCGCTCGAAGCCCTCGGCTTGGTCCACAAGTGGCAAGAACAACTGACGACCGACAAGAAGGGACGGAAGAAGGCATGATGGATGAAAGACGAGGGATGAGGCACCGGTCGAACCTCCCCTCGCCCGCTTCGGGAGAGGGGCAGGGGGTGAGGGCATTCGGGGTCCTGGTCGGGTCTTTGAGTTCAAATGCCTGGTCAATCGTCTGACCGATTGGAGCCCACCTTCCATAATGAAGCCGGAGTTGCTCTGTTCTCTTATCTCTCCTCACCCCGGTCTTCTCCCGGAGGGAGAGCGAGGATGACGATGAAACGCGTTTGTGTGTTCTGTGGTTCGAGTCATGGATCGCGGCCGGACTATCGGGCGGCGGCTGAGGAGTTGGCCCATGCGCTCTCGCGGCGCGGGCTGGGGTTGGTGTTCGGCGGCGGCGGGATTGGGCTGATGGATGTGATGGCCGATGCGGGGCTGGCGCTCGGGATCGAGATCATCGGCGTGATCCCCGAGGCCCTGGTCGCCAAGGAGCTGGCCCATCGGGGACTTTCCGACCTGCGGGTCGTGCGGTCGATGCACGACCGCAAGGCCCTGATGGCGGAATTGTCCGACGCCTTCGTGGCCCTGCCCGGCGGATTCGGAACCCTCGAAGAACTCTGCGAAGTGCTCACTTGGGCCCAACTCGGGCTGCACCGCAAGCCCTGCGGCCTGTTGAACGTGGCCGGCTACTTCGACCCGCTGCTGGCCTTCTTCGACCACGCCCTGGCCGAGCGTTTCCTTCGCCCCGAGCACCGCGCCATGGTCCTGGTCGACTCCAGCGCAGACCGGCTCCTCGATCGGCTTGCCACGTTCCAGCCGCCGGACCTCGACAAGTGGATTCAACCGGAGGAGACGTGACGAGAGAGGCGTTCCATCTGAATGGACCTGCATGATTCAGAGGGGACTTCCGAGCCGGGCCGTGTCGGCCCGGTGGGGCGCTGCGTAAGGAAGGATTCGGCGATATAACCGGGCCGACACGGCCCGGCTCGGAAGTCGTTGATTACTGCCGCCCGGGCGGAACTGGCTCAGCCGCCGGTTGCGATCCGCGCGCTCGTTCGATGCCGCCGGCGGTGCGGGCTGCCGGGAGTCCATCGAGGAAACCATCCAACTTGCGATAGTAATCCTCGGTCTGCGGGTCGTTGTGATCGCCGCGAGGGATGGTCACGAACGTCTTGGGCCCTTTGGCGGCAGCGAATAGCCTCTTGCCCGAGGCATAGGAGATCGTTCGGTCGGCGCTACCGTGGCTTTGCAGCAGGGGCCCGTCGTAGCGCGAGATCGCCGAGACGGAATTCAGCTTCTCCGGAGGAACGACCCAGGCAAGGGCCGGATAGTGCTGGGAGGCAACCTCTCGAAGCGACGAGAACGTGCTCTCCAGGATGAGGCCCCGCGGCGCGGCTTCACTGGCCAAACGCACGGCCACCGCGCCTCCGAGCGACCTTCCCATCAAGACGACCTCCGCGGGGTCGAGTCCGGCACGCTTCGCGAGGAGCTGGCGGGCCGCGCGGGCGTCCTTCAGCACGCCCTCCACCGTAGGAACCCCGTGGCTGCGGCCGTAACCCCGATAGTCGAACGCCAAGACCGACACTCGAAGGCGATGCTGGAGCAAGGCCAGGTCCCGGCTGCAATACGACACGTTGCCCCCGTTGCCATGGCAATACAACACTGCGGCTCGCGCGTCGTCGCAGGGGCAATACCATCCGTGGAGTCGAGTGCCGTCGGCGGCGTTGAACCACACGTCTTCGAACGTCAACCCCTTGGGGGCCCACTGCCCGTCGGGGAACTTGGCGGGGAAGAAGAGCAGGACCTCGTCGATCGAACGCCCGGGCGACTTGCCTGGGGACGAGGACGCGGGCGAACCATCGCTGCCGCTCGGGGACGGTGATTCCAACGGGCTCGCGGCCTGCTGCCGGGACTCGCCCGTGGCCGGAATCTGGCAACCCGCGAGGAACACCACCGCAACCAGCGGCAGCCAGTGTCTTGACGTTGCAATCATCTTCCGGCCGCAAAAGTGGTGCGCCGTGTGGCGAACGGAGTCGTTGTACCCCATTCCTTTGTGCGGGGGAATATACCGATGGGGGGGCGTCCAGTCAAGAGAAGAAGTCGCCTATTGATCCTCAGAAAAGCAATGCAACACCGACAACTCGGAGCCGGGCCGTATCGGCCCGGAATATCCGGGGCGGCACGCCTCGTTGTTACACACGAGTGAACGATCCCATCGGGCTTGTCCCGATGGGGAAGAAGGTTGTCGGCCAAACGGGCAAGATGCGGTAGCCACGAAACCTCATTCACCATCCGGCCGAGCCGGATGGGGTCTTGGCTATGGTTGCCTGCGATCGTGTAGCCAACCAACCTGATTCACCATCCACCCGAGGTGGATGGGGTCTTGGCGGACTTGTGTGTAACAACGAGGCGGCACGCCCCGGCTCGGAACGGAAACCTTGCATACTCTTCTGAGGCTCAATAATGCAACGCCCAAGGTCTGGATCATCCCCTTTTTCGCTTCTTGACTCGCGCCCAGCTATCGTCGTTGACGGCCAAGTAATGGTATTCCCATCTTCCGCTCTTGCCCCGGAACCGGCAGTGAATCCACGGCAGGCCCGACTCGTCGATGCCGTGGACCCGCACAGGCCATCGGCGGGCGATAAGCCGTTGGTAGAGTCGCCGAGTACACGGAGGGACCCGGCATCCAGGCTCATTCCACTGGCTGGGAAGCCGCACGATGCGGATGCGATCCCCCACGCGCAGATCGCGCCACGACTCGCCCATGCTCGTGTCACCTCGACAAGTGGATCCGGCTGGAGGAGGCCTGACGAGAGAAGCGTTCCATCTCGCCGACCGCGAAAAACGCCGGCAGGCTGTGCTCCTCTAGGAATCCCATTTCTGAGACGCGGCGGCTTCCTGTGGACGCCGAGGAGGACGGCGCACCACTTGATGATCTCCGTCGTCTTGCCGGCTCCGCACATCTCGGGCGATCGCTTCGAGGTCGTAGTTGAAGCGAGCCGCATACTCCTCGCGAATCCGCTTGATCTCTTCAACGATGGGATCGGGCGCCATGGTCAGGCCTCCATGATCTCCGGCCGAACGGATCATTGGGGCAACCGATACCCAGCCTGCTCAGCCAGGCGGATCAACTCGCTGATGAACCGCTCGTCCTTCACCTCCTGCACGCCGAGGCTGAAATGGGCCAGGGCCTTGAACAATTTGGGGAACCACTCCAAGTCATTCAAGGGGATGAGCGGCTCGAACACGTGGCCCCGCCCCCGAGCAAACCGCTTGAATTCCTCCTCGCCCGTCTCGCCGACCTCGTTGACGACGAAGATGCTGCCAAGCGAGTAGCATTTAGGGGCGGTGCCGTCGCCTTGCACGAACCAGACCGCGTTCTGGAGCAAATGCTGCACTGCCTTCTTAGTCATCAGGCTGAGCGGGTCGCCGTCGTGCAGTGGCCGGCCCATCCGCTCCGTGTTATGGTACGCGATGAAGTGCCGCATCGACTCGCCCTCACGGCTCACAGGTCTAGTCCGTCTTTGCAGCCAGATCGTGTTTCACTCCCACGAAGGCCGCTTCCTCCAATTCCACCCGTTCTTGAATGATGTGCATCAGCCATTCCGCAAGACTGTTCTTGCGGTGTAACCGAGCGAGGAACGCCGCGCGGGCTGCAAGGCCGGCGGGGATGGACAACGACGCCGGCCTGGCTCTCCGCACGCGAACGGGCTTTTCCCAAGCGGAGTTGTCATCTGCCTGCGCCACGACAACCTGGTCGATTTCCCTTTCGGAAAGGTCCTTCTTGACCTTGTCTCTCGTGCTCATATAGACCACCCCGTAATGATGCGGACCAAATTTCCCGGCTTGAGTTGAAAAATGACCTTCAATCTGCGTCCGCCGATGGTTCTCCCAATCAGTTGAAATCGGTCACGGTATGACTTGTTCCGTCGCACTTCAAAGTCAGAGAAGAAGCACTCGACCGCCTCTTCAAAACTGATGCGGTGTGCGGCCAGCTAGTCTCGCTCGAAATCGTACTCGAAGTCGGTGGGCGTGAAGCAATGCCAGTTCACCACAACCTATTGTACTCCTTCACCGCAAGTATATCCGCGGGATAATGGTGCTTCAAGCCAGCCCTTACCCTCCCTTCTTCACGAACTGATCCGCGTTTTCCTTGGTAATGAGCTCGACGCGGACGACCACGTCCTTGTCGACTGCTTTGCCTTCGAGGTGTTCGTAGGCTTTTTCGGCGGCGATGCGGCCGATTTCTTTGGGGAATTGGGCGGAGCTGGAGAGCAGCTTGCCCGCCTTGATGGCGGCCAGGGCCTCTTGGGAGCCGTCGACGGTGACGATGGTCACGCCCTGGAGCTTGCCGGCCGATTCGAGGGCCGAGACGCAGCCCAGGGCGCTCGGGTCGTTGATGGGGAAGACCGCGTTGAGATCCGGGTAGCGGCCCACCAGATCGCGCATCACGGGCCGGGCCCCTTCGGTGGTGCCTTTGCCCTCCTGGGTGTCGAGGATCTTCATGTCGGGATACTTGGCGATTTCTTCGGTGAACCCCTGGACGCGGTCGAGGCAGGCCTTGTTTACGGAATGGTGGAGGATGACGATCTTCGCGGGGCGGCAGACCTTGGCCAAGGCCTGGGCGGCCAGGCGGCCTGCCTTCACGTTGTCGCTCGCCACGGTGCAGAGCACGAGGTCCTCGTCCTTGGCGGGCGCGTCGACCACGATGCAGGGGATCTTCTTGTCGCGGGCCTGGAGCAGGCTGCCGCGGATGCCTTCCCAATTGACCGGGTTGATGAAGATCGCCGACGCCCCCTGGAGGATCAGGTCCGATAGGTCGTTCTTCTGCTTGAGGCTGTTGAACTGGGCGTCGAGCGTCACCAGCCGGTCGCCGTGCGACTTGACCACCTCTTCGATGCCCTCGTTGAGGTCGACGAAGAAGGGGTTGTTCATGGTCTGGAAGGTGACGCCGAACAGCCGACCCTTGGCGGCTTGCGAGCCGGGGGCGGCCGGACCCGAGTCCGAGTTGGAGCAACCCACGGCGGAAATCAGCAACGTTGTCGCGGCGAGCACGCACCCAATTGTTCTCACGGATGGACTCCTTGTTCAGGGCTCAGTCGCTCTGGAGGCACGCACCGAGCGCGGACGCGCCCGTCTTCGCCTCAAGGGAGACGGGTTCCTTCTCTCGATTCCGGGCCATCCGGCGGAAGTGCAGGCCACGTCGTGCCGGACGAGAGTATGATGCCTCTTCTCTTCCGTTCCAGCCGTTGCTCCCAAGGCTCGGCGCTAGGACTTGCGCGCCGTCTTGTGAAATACCCCTGGGCCGTGAACAGAGAAGAGGAACCCGTACTCCAGCTTACATTAACTGTTCCCCAACGCGCATTGCCCATTATAGTTGGGCCAGGGGGCTGTGCGGAGAGTGCGGGAAGGGATGGGACTGGAAAGAGGCGCCGGCGCTTGCGTGCGCGAG
>Ga0172371_10002126_pt1 | contig 31637 bp, 18 predicted proteins | sample Lak12m_FD_114543 | JGI IMG/M metagenome (GOLD analysis project Ga0172371, IMG submission 114543) | Freshwater microbial communities from Kabuno Bay, South-Kivu, Congo - kab_022012_12m | ecosystem: Environmental > Aquatic > Freshwater > Lake | place: Democratic Republic of the Congo: South-Kivu...
AAAGTGACACCATAGGCAAGATGCCGAGTAACAATCATCACCGATTAGTACGTTTGGGCATTAATGCCTGGGTAACGACTAACTACGATGATCTGATCGAGCAGGCGTTTCGGACGGCGGGGAAACGGTTCACCAGGGTCGTGCGTGATCAGGATGTGCCTTATGTCAGCGCCGATACAGTGACCCTGATTAAGTTACACGGTGACTTGGCCCAGCCAGAAACTCTTATAGTCACCGAGCAAGATTACCATACCTACTTCCGGCGCTTTCCCAGGATCAAGGACAAGCTCACCACGCTGCTCCTGGACAGGACTTTCCTCTTCGTTGGTTACGGCATCAACGATCCTGACTTCAACCAGCTTCGTGCCGAGTTCGCTTCCGATCTGCGTCAGCATGCGCGCATGGCTTACGCGATTCTTTTCGACGCAGACGGGTTCACCGTCACAGACCTCAAAGCTCAGAACATCCAGGTGATCAACATCGCGCTCGAGAATGGGCGCGATCATGGGGAACGACTGGGAGAAGTGCTGGACGATCTGATCCACCAGGTTGACTTGGCGCGTGGGCAGAAACCTTTCTTAGGTCGGCCAGCGAGCATTATACAAACGTCACTGGATGCTGAAGAGGCGCGCGGCCTGCTAGAGGCGATTGGCTATCGGATTTCTGGTAGCCAATCCTCGGGTGCCGATCTCTACTTCCTGTGCGAAGCCAAATCGGGAGCAGATGTCCGTCAAGAGGTGATCCAGTTCGTTGCCGGGATGCCAACTGCCAGCAGCATCGTTGCCCTCAATGAGTTTGTGGTCAATCATGGCGCTGTGCGAGGGGTTCTGCTGACGCGTCATCCGCTACCTGCTCCATTGCGCGACCTGGCTCGTCGACGCGAGTGCATCCAGTGCTACACCCTGGACGAGTTCACCGACCGGCTGGCGGATTTCCGACCGTATCTTGAACGGCTGATTGCGGACTATGAGGCCAGCGAGATTCCCCAGTACTACGTCCCACTGTCGGTGGAGGCTAAGGTCGGAGAAGGTCGGGAGCCACAAGCATTCAAGCCCATTGAGTCCTTCGTAGATGCCTGGCTGACCGAACCGGGCCGCAACCACCTTTCGATCCTGGGCGACTTCGGCAGCGGCAAGACCTGGTTCTGCCAACGCTATGCTTACCTGGCGACCAAACGCTATCTGGCCGACCCCGCCCATAACCGCATCCCTATCCTGATCACCTTACGTGATTACTCGCGCGCCTATGACGTTGAACAGCTCATCACCGACGCCATCGCCAACCGTTACAAGGTGAGTCTTGTCGCCGGCTATAAAACTTTTGCCCGGCTCAACCAGGCCGGTCGCTTGCTGCTTCTCTTCGACGGTTTCGACGAGATGGAGCGGCGGGTGAGCGATTATCGGACCACCGTGGACAACTTCTGGGAACTGGCTAGAGCCGTAGGCCCGACCAGCAAGGTGCTCCTGACCTGCCAAGCAGCCTATTTCCGCCAGCGCGGCGAGGAGGAAGAGACTCTGATTCCGCGGCAACGGGGGGTCAGCGTGGTGACCGGGAACCAGGTCATTGACTTGCGCGACCGCCAAGGGTTTGAGGTGGTACACCTGATGGGCTTTGACGACGAGGACATCCGGCTTGCAGTGCAAAGGCGGCTACAGGTGAGCTCGGAGCAGGCATCGCAGATGATTCGGCTGATTCAGCAACGTACCAACCTGCGGGATCTAGCAGCGCGGCCAGCGTTGTTGGACATGATCGTCAAGGTCCTACCCCAGATTGGGGCAATCGGTCAGATCAACCCAGCAACCCTGTACGAAGCCTACGTGGATATGCTGGTCACGCGAACTTGGAGAGAGGAGCCCGACCGAATTTCACCCCAAGAGCGCTTGTTCCTTGTTCAGGAACTGGCTTGGGAAATGTACACCAGCCAACGCCTGACCATTCATTTCTCCGAGTTTCCAGAGCGGATGACAAAGCATTTTGGGTTGAAGGACAATTCCGAGCGAGCTGCCTTTTTCGAGCGGGATTTGCGCACTCAATCCTATCTGATGCGAGATGATACTGGGAATTACAGTTTCGCTCACAAGTCGTTCATGGAGTACTTTGTCGCCCGCAAGCTAGCAGATGCAATCTCTGGTCCGAGCTTCGATTTTGACAAGGCAATTGATACGTGGAAAGCACAGCCCCTCACCCTGGAAGTGAGGGACTTCCTTCTACATATGATTGCCAGTCCGACCCCACTCTGGCGGATCATCGAGGCAATCGAGAGCCAATCCACTGAGAATGCAGGGTATCTTGGTCGAAATGCTGAATGGTTGCTGACATATCTGGTTTCACCGAATCCAGAGAAAACGGTCTCGTTCTTCGACACATGGGACGCAATAGCAGGGCGATTTCGGGATTGGCAAAGGATTCAGGCCTCTCGAAGCGACGGGAAGGCCACCCGAAGCAGTACACCTATCTCTGATTCTGCAGTCGATGTGATCTGCCAAGAACTCGCTGGTCTGTTGAATTCGAGAACTTGGGGAAGACCATCAATCAGGGGCAAGTTTGCCAGCGGTATGTTCTTGCACTGCACTGAACTGCTCGAAAACATGAATCTGCCCACACAGGTCCCGTGCATCTTCCTGACTCAACCGGGGCTTGTCGAAGCAGACGCTGAGGAATTGCGAGCCGTGCTCGGAACACAGCTATACTCAGCAAGAGTAGCTCTGTTTTTTGTTTTTGAAGACAGTGGGCAAGTAGAAGCGATCCAGGCAGTGCTCAAGAGAAGGCTGAAAGACGTTTATGCCTATGATCTCGTCGTGATCGGACGCAAAGAGCTCCTACGGATACTTGTCGCTCCTAATGTCCAGCGACAATTCCGACATCTCATCTTGCAGCATGTTGACCTTGTTTCAGTCTCACCGTTTGTGATCACTGGCTCTACACCAGATAGCGTGTTCTTTGGTCGAGAACAAGAGATTCGGCAGATAACGGAGCGTGCATCACAGGCATCCTTTGCTATCATCGGCGGCCGCCGTATCGGAAAATCCTCTCTCCTTGGCCGCTTGCATCGTGTCAGCTTGCCCGCTGCAGGTCTCCGCACTCTATATCGTGATTGTTCGGCTGTACCTCTCCACGATATACTCTCGGACACCGCTGTGAAAGATTGGCGGTCACCGTTGCCCCTAGATGTTCATGATACTTTGGACAATGGACTCCGATCGCCAGCCGCTGACAAGCCGCTGGTTCTGCTCTTGGATGAGGCCGATAAACTTGTTCCAGTTGATCGTGCAGGCAAGTGGCCCTTGTTCAGCGCGCTGCGAGCATTGGCCAACTCGGGACAAACTCAAGTTGTCCTTAGCGGCGAGCGCACCCTGCGCGACGCGCTACGAGACCCTGAAAGTCCTTTGTTCAACTTCACTAACGAGATACTCCTTGGCCCCCTGGATCAGCGTGCCGTCGAGGAACTGGTGACTCACCTAATGGAGCAGCTAGAGATCGACTTGGTGGGCGAAAGAGCTATTGTCGAACGCATGTGGGCCTTCACGTCAGGGCATCCAAACGTGGTTCAACGTCTTTGTCATCGCCTCGTGGAGCGACTTAATGACGAAGGCACCCGCCAGATCACACTGGAAAAGGTTGATGCAATCATAGAAGACCCCGCTTTCCAAAGGGATGACTTCCTAAGCACCTACTGGGAAGCTTCTACTTCCCTGGAGAAGATCGTCTCTCTGTTGATGGTCGGCAACAAGAGGATACGTACACTACCCTCTCTCCAGCGGGCTTTTGAAAAACGGTGCAATCTGCATCCCAACGCGCGTGACGTGGACGGCGCCTTGCAGCGATTGGTCGACCTGCGCTCCATCCTTAAGCGCACCCCTACCGGCTACGAGTTCGCCGTTGATGCCTTTCCTCGCGTGGTGAATAGGACAATAACGCTGACAGACATGCTTGAGATCCTGACCGAGGAGTATCAGGAGCGGGGCGAATGAGCACTTTTCGATTCAGAACCGGTGGCGCATTAACTGATGAGAGTGCTGATATGTACATCGAACGTCAGGCGGATCGTGACGCTCGGATTCACCTGCGCATGATGGACTACCTGCTGCTTGTTGAACCGCGCCAACAAGGTAAGACCAGCCTGATCAACCATCTGATGCGCAGCTCCGCCTTGGGCGACACGGTTCTTGCCTACGCAGATGTAACTACCCTTGATCGCGTGACCGAGGCTGCCTGGATTCAGACGCTTTGCACACGCATACTGCGTCAATTGGGTGGCCTCATCCCGCATGAACACTATCCGACAATCCCGCAGAACAACGCCAACTGGCGTGAGTTCCTGTGCGAAGTGGCGCAGTGTGCCACACGCAGTAGTCGACGTGTGACTATCTGCCTAGACGAAATCGGCGCTGTGACCTTCCCAGGTGCGACCGAGTTCTTTAGCGTTCTTCGCGACGTGTACAACTCGCGTCAGGCCGAACCAGATCTTGGGCACTTGTCCTTCGTGTTGGCTGGTGCCTTTCACCCCCGCGACCTCATCAAAGATGATAGGATCTCACCCTTCAATATCGCCCAGCGCGTTCGTCTTGCTGATTTTACTCTGGCGCAAGTGTGCGAACTAGTAAGTAAAGGAGACTGGTCAAATGACCAAGTGCCTGCACTTTCTGAACGCATTCATTTCTGGACGGAAGGTCAACCCTACCTCACGCAACTTCTATGTGCCTATTTGGGGCGAGATGCCAGTTCTAACGATGTCGATGCTGGCGTTGAACGGTTGCGGCGGGAAGACGAGAACCATCTCCCGCCGATCCTGACGCGCCTCCAACACAACAAGCCACTGAGTCAGTATGTCAATGAGATCAATTCGGGAAAGCGCATCAGGTTCTACCCCCGAGAACACAGTCGTCAGGCCCAGCTAGAGCTGCTAGGAGTGCTCAAGGCTGATGAGGAAGGTTACTGCCGCATCCGCAACCGAATCTACGAGCTGGCACTTTATCCGCACGATAAACCGACCTCCATTTTCCCAACACCGGTGAAGAAAAGCAACACCTCCTCATCCATGAAACCCACCGACCAGGTGGGGCAAATAGAAGCGACTGACCAGAGTGGAGATCCGGCAGCTATTCGGGAACTGCTCATGGCTGCGTTGGATGACGAGGAACTCAACACCCTATGCTTTGATCACTTCCCACAAGTTTACGCCGACTTCGGGCTGGGTATGAGCAAAGGACACAAGGTACTTCGATTGCTGGACTACTGCCAACGTCAGGGCCATCTAGAGAAGTTACTATGTCAAGTTCATCTCTTGAATCCGCATCAATATGAGCGATTTGCGGCTCGACAGCATATGAACTCGACCCAAGCTTCCGTCACACCTCAGGATAGGCAGAGGGAACCCCACCAGCGCCGGATAGACGCTGTCATTCCAAGTAGTGCGGCCCTAGGCGAGACTGTGGATGTACTCGTGCAAGTGCGCTTTCCTGACTCGCCACTGCTGGGTTTAGAGGAATGGCCGAGCAAGCATAGGCCAGATCGGGTGGACCAAGAGTTCGACCTGATAGAGATCGCGTTTCCACGGGATCCCCGAACACAGAGACTTGCTCCGTCTCGACTGGAGATTCAGGTGGAGACTCTGGACTTCACCGTAGTAGGTAATGACAGAGAGATCCTGGAGATACCCCCAGATCGTTACTCGGCGAGACTCGTCTTTCTATTGAAGGCGCAGAGGGTGGGGACTTGTAGAGTAAACGTGCATGTACGTGGCGTTGACCGTGTCCACCTGGGATCGGTACCAATGCAGATACCTATCGGTGACAAATCGGAAACGCCGACTCTCACCGTAACTCATTTGTTTCTAGTTGTGACGGTAAAGGGAGCTGACCAGGGTACATCCCAAACGCAGTTGGGGGTAATCGGTGGAGGAAATATGAACTACGAACGCGGCTTGAGCGCCCTGAAGCGGTTAGCTCAGAAGACGGATTGGTATCAGGATTTTGTCATCCACGAGGCAGCTCTATACGATAATCTGCGCGACGAGCGTCGCTACGGTCCCAGCGAACAGACGCGCCGCGACCGCACGCGCATTGTGGATCAACTCAACGGCCTTGCCCTGCAGCGTCTGGGCGTCAGTTTCAACGATCTCTGCATGGAAAAACAACCGGCGCCGCGGGAACAACAGGCTGAAGGTCCCAGCGAGATCATCGAACGGCTTCGTCGCATCGAGCAGAAGCTCGACCTAGGTCGCGCCGAGGATCGCCAGGCCGCTGCGCAGATACTCGATGCCATCAAAGCGCACGAAGTCTCTGATTCCGAAGTGGCCCAAATGGTCAGCGAACTGCGCACGTGGACCAAGACCATCGAGCAAACCGGGCTTCCCCTGAAGCCGGAATTACAGGATGCGCTCACGGCGCTCACCGAGCACTCAGGCAGCGCGTATCAATACCTCCAACTGGCCCTGCCGATCATTCCGGGCATCTTGAGCTACAACGTGGAACTCGGTAGTCAACACCAGGCTGACCTGCGAGCCATCTGGGAGCGCATCCGGGGGCGATTCGGGAAGAAGCAGGCAAAGGGTGACGGCAAGTCTACCGGTTCAGAAACCCTCTACGGCGTCGGCAACCGTTGGGCTGTCCTGGTTGGCGTCAACGAGTACGACGACAAAGCCAACTACGGTCGATTACATGTCTGCGGCAAGGATGTTCATGCCTTGCGGGATCAGCTCCTCGCTGGTGGCTTCGACCCGGCGCGCATCCGCCTGCTGACCGACGACACGGCCGAGTTGCCCACACGCGACAACATCCTGGTCGCACTCAAAGCGATCGCCGATGCCACCGAGCCAGATGATCTGCTGCTGTTCTATTATAGCGGACACGGCGACGAAGATGCCGGCGAATCATACCTGGTTGCTCGCAACGGACGGCGGCTGGTGTTGAGCGATACTGCTGTAAGAATCTCACGGGTCAAAGAAATCATGGAAAGGGCGCCGGCACGCGCCAAAGTGATCGTCCTGGATGCGTGCCACTCCGGCGCAGACATTGGCGGCAAGGGACCCAAGCCGATGTCGGCCGATTTCATCCGGCGGATCTTCGAGCAGGCCGCGGGTACTGCCATCCTCGCTTCATGCATGCAAGGGCAATTAAGCTACGAATGGCAGGCTCAGGAGCGGAGCGTATTCACGCACTTCCTGCTGGAGGCGTTGCGGGGCGAAGCCGACCGGGATGACAAGGGGTTCGTCACGGTGCAGGATGCGAACCGGCACGTCGTGAACGGCGTCAAGCTGTGGGCCAGCCAGCAAAACGTGAGCCAGACACCGACGCTGGAGTCGAGGGTAGCGGGCGATATCATACTTGCACGCCACGCCGCACCAGGTTGAGGAAACGATGAAGTTCTTCCTGTCCAACTCAGAGGATCTGGTTGATCCGCACTATGATTTCGTAAACGATGCCCATGCTCCTGATCGGGATCGCTGGCGGGATGACGTGTTTCCGTATCAATTGCTCGCGGAGCCAATCTGCGACGGCGTGTTTCTTTCTGGTGTCGCTAATCGAGCCTTGGGCCGACAGATCGAAACGGCCGGTAGCGTTCAACGGCATCTGCATGCGCCTCCAGATTTTCCAGTCATGGGTGACTGCAACGCCTTTCAGTATGTCGAACGCGAGGCCCCACCATACAAGACTGAAGACGTTGTCACCCTCTATCAGTGTCACGGCTACGGCTTCGGCGCATCAGTGGATCATTTGATCGTTGCAGGTCTGAATGAGACCGAGAAGGAGAGGCGATGGAATATCACCATTGAGAACGCTCGAAAGTTCATTGATGCGCATCACACCGGTCATTGCACCTTTGTGCCCATCGGCATCGCTCAAGGCTGGGATGTGATCTCCTACCGCAGGGCCGTGGAGCGACTACTGGAATTCGGATACCAGTACATCGCGGTCGGAGGCATCACTCGACTCCAAACCCGCCAATTGACGCCGATATTGGAGGAGATACTCTCCGTCATGCCAGCTAACGTTCGTCTCCATTTGCTGGGAGTTGCCCGGGCAGCCGATCTCTCACTCCTGCAACGGTTAGGTGTCAGCAGCTTCAACGGCTCAACTCCGATCAAGCGCGCCACGATGGGAGAGTATTGGACACTCGATGATCGGAAGTACGAAGCAATTCGGATCCCACCAGTCAGCAAGAGACAGCAGAGTCTCTCGCCCAGTCGGCTCAGGCAATCGGAAGAGGTAATCGCGGCCGACGCAGTCTCAGAACTAGATATGGTGAGCCTGGAACAGAGATGCCTGTCACTGCTATGGGCATACAACCAAGATAAGGCATCGTGTGAGGACGTCCTGGAAGCCGTGCTGCGGTATAACCGGCTGACCGGCGACGTCGAAGACAGGCGGGACTCTTATGAACGCACGCTGCGTGAGCGTCCCTGGCGAGCCTGTCGCTGCGATATCTGTCGCGCTATTGGCATTCAGGTGATCATCTTCCGAGGCAATGACCGAAACCGGCGGCGCGGTTTTCACAATGCCTGGGTGTTCTACCAGCGGCTTCGTGCCGCTGCATCCGAAAGTAACTGAGCAAGGTCATCAATGCGTTTTTACCTACCCAACTTCGAAGACCTGGTTGACCCGGAGTACGACTTCATCAACGACAAGCCGTCATCCAATCGGCACGATCGTTACCAACACGATCGCTATGCGCACGAGTTCTTCGGTGACGAGCCGATCTTCGACGGCGTGCTGATGTCGAAGACTGTGGTGACGCCGAGCATCGAAAAGCGCATCCGCAAGGAAGGCGGCGTCCACGCTTTCATGCGGCTTGATCGCAAATACCCAGTCATGGGCGATTGTGGAGCCTTCACCTATCGCGAGCAGGCAGAGCCGCCCTACGCCACCGACGAGATCCTGGATTACTACCAATCGCTCGGGTTCGACTATGGCGTCTCTATCGATCATCTCATCTTCAGCGGTTTCCCGCCTGAGGAGCAACAGCGACGTTGGCAATTGACGCTACGCAATGCCGAGGATTTCCTACGCCGGCACAAAGAGAAGGGCTGCTCATTTGTCCCGGTAGGCATCGCCCAAGGGCCAACGCCAGAGCGTTACGCGGCTGCCATCCGCCGTCTCGTGGAACTGGGCTACTCGCACCTCGCCCTGGGCGGCCTGGCCCGCAGCTACGACAAGGACATCCGCGAGGTGTTGGAGGCGGTATCGCCGGAGCTGCCAACCGATGCGGAGTTGCACCTGTTTGGGGTAGCCAGGCTGTCGCTGATACCCGACTTCCTACGCTACGGGGTGACATCGGCCGACAGCGCCTCGCCGATCCGCCGCGCGTTCATGGGAGACAGCGGCGACAACTACTGGACCGCGGATGACAAACGCTATGCCGCCATTCGGGTCGCCGAGGCCACGTCGCAACGCAAGAAGCGCGGTGTAGACAGCCCGACGGACATCGTGAACGGGAGCCAGCCAGTAGACAGCATCGAAGCTTTGGTGGAGTTGGAACAGAAGGCGCTGCGGAATCTGCGAGCTTTCCACCGCGGAGAGAGCAGCCTGGAAGAAACGCTCAGCGCGGTTCTGGCCTACGACCGCTTGTTCGGCGAGAACCGAGATCATGAGCGTTGGTATCGTCGTGTACTGGAGGATCGCCCCTGGCAGAAGTGCAATTGTCCCATCTGCAAAGAGGTCGGAGTTGAGGTGATCATTTTTCGGAGCAACAACCGCAACCGCCGTCGTGGTTTTCACAACGCCAGGGTCTTCTACCGACAGTTTCACGCCAGGCTCGATGAGATCCAGCGGCGTCCCGAGCGGATACCAAGCGAGGCGGGTGTCGATCAAATGCAGATGGAGTTGCTGTGAACGCGAATCAATCCGCAACGTGGCATGCTCTCTTTGGGTACCCGCCGGAGGGAGTGTTCGTCATCATTGACCCTCAGGTGGGCGAACCGCGCGGGCAGCTTCGGGCGCTGCCCTTGCTTGCCGCACTTGGCTTACCGCGTTTCACCTTCGTTTCGACCTGGCGATCGTTTGAGCTTGTGCCCTATGAGTATACCGCGATCCATGAGGGGAAAAACTCGGACGACCTGGACGGCATCTTTCCAATCTGCCAGTTCGTGTCCCAAGCGGTAGAGCGGGCCAGTCCCAGCGATGTAACGAAGAAGCTCCTGATGGCGCAGCGCGCGACGAGCGGCGCCGATCTGCTTGTATACGTCATGGATTCTGAGCAATTCATGCTTCGCGACAGCGTAGGCACCAAAACCTTCGTAGATGAGTACATCCTGAAGCGGACGATCAGCTACGACCGGCTCTTTGCTCGATACTACGAATCCCTGGGGCGATCGTTTGCAGTCGTGAGCACAGGGTTGACGCTCAATCTAGCACTCCATCAGCTCGCGTGGGAGCTCCACGATGAGACGTTGCTCAGGCGACTGAGCGATCTATTCGATTTCAGACGGCTGGGGCCAGAAAGCTGGGCCTGGGAACTCCTGGAACGACTTGCGCGCATACCGGATGTCCGTGAGGATGAATCTGCCCTGTACGGCCTGCTACGGCCCTGGGTGGATCACGACATCACCTGGATTGGCCGTCGTCTGTACGATAAGCTCCAGGAATTCAATTTCGAGCCTTCGAAGATTCGGGCGGAACGCGCCCGGTTAGCGGCACATCGGGAAAGATAAACTCATGCCACCCACATTCGACGCGATTCCGAAACGCCAAATCCTCAGCTACCGCGTACGTGGCCCGGAGTTGGAAGCTATCTTTGGCCTGCTCAGCCAGTCCGAAGCGCTCCCATTTGAGACTTTGAGCGGCATGTTCGCCGGCACCGAAGCGCCGGGGACACCCCGGAACGACGAACTGCTGCTCGATGCTCTGGATTTCTTGCGGGCCGTGGAACTCGTGGGCCGTTGGCGGGATGAGAGCAGCAAGCAACTCTACCAGGTCACCGGAGACGTACCCCCCCGGATACCTTTTCGTCTGCTACTTTTGCGCCAGCTACACCGAGCGAGCGATAATCGCAACGCCTTTCGGATCGCTCACGACGCGGCTGTCCGCAAGAACCTATTCTTCACTTCAAAGACAGATTTGATCAAGCAACTGGAGCCGCTGTATCCCGAGGATTACGCGTGGAACACCGAGAAGCTACGGTCGTGGGAGTGGCTGGCCTCCTACATCGGGCTTGTTCGCCCCTTGAACTCCCGCCCAGCGGACCTGATGATCTGCCCGCAACCGGAACTGGTGCTGGACCTGCTGCGAGTGTTCGCCGACGAAGCGTCGGAGGCTGAGCACGAAGAAGAGCGGGCTACAGTACTTATCGGTGCTTGGCTACGGTTCATCGAAGCCGGCTTCCTCTCGTACGCCACTGAGCGGCGCGAGATATATGACGGCTTAGGGCGTGCCCTGTTGGCAATGGAGGCCGCTGACCAGATCAAGCTGGAAATGAAGTCAGATGCACCAGGGGCAGCAATGATGTCCGGGCGTCGCGTGAGCCATATCGGCTTCGAGCTTGCCGACTGAAAGCAGGAGCCTATCGTGACGGCACCACTCTACACCAAGTGCTGGACGCAAGAAACCATAGATCGCTACTTCACTTCGGAAGCCATGAGCAAGACGCGCCAGGCTTTCAACGAGGTGCATGTACCAATTGACCGCATCCGCGTTGATCCTCAATATCCCGCTTGTCAGGGCAGGCAGGAGATATCGGAGAGAGAGCTTTTGGAAGTCGTCAGGGCCTCACGCCCGGATCAACCCAATCGCATCTTTCTCATCGTTGGTGATACCGGCAGTGGTAAGTCGGAACTCTGTCAATGGCTCAACTACAACATACGTGATGATGTCCATGTGCCCATTCTGATCGAGCGGCGCATGATTCGCCTGCGAGAGATCGTGGAGGAGATCCACAAGCATCTCGCGGAACCGCTACCGTCGGACATGACGGAAATCACCGATCTTTGGCCCGAGACCGTCTCGGCCAAACTGCGGGCTGCTGTCCTGATGCGCCTCCAACAGCCGCAGATCCAGAACGCGCTCGGCATGACCGAGATTGCGAAGCTGAGACGTATTCTAGATACACCCACCTTCGAAGGCCGGATGCGCACGCATTTCGAGCACTATCGCGACGAGATCAAGCAACTGGATAAGCCGCGCCAACTGCAACTCCTGCCCGAACAGGATTTCAGGGATCTGGCTATGCAGACGGGAGGGCTAAAGGACCCTCGCCTCGCCTACTTCCACATCCAGCACGCGATGTCTGACTGTCTGGCTTCCGAGTTGCGCGTCGAGGATCTGATTCATAAACTGGGCCGGATCTCCCAAAGTTACAGAGCTTCCGGTAAACGCCCTGTGCTTCTTATCGAAGACATCGTTACCTTCGGATTCCTTCAGAACGACCTGCTCGACTACCTGTATAACCTCTCCGGCGCCAACTACGATGTGGTCATCGGTGCTACTACCGGGTTCGAACAGGAAAATCAGGCTCAGATCTACAAGGCCCAGCAGACGATCACGGAACGTATCCAGGGACGATTCGAACTGACGGACCAACACAACGAAACGCTCTTCCTGCGTGAGCATTACCTCGAACTTGCCGGACGCTACCTGGTTGCGATTCGCACCGGCAATTGCGCAGGTTGTCCTGGAAGCCACGACTGTTTGGCCGCGTTCGAACAGGACCTGTACCCATTCAACCAAGCCTTTCTGGGCAACATCTACCGCTCACTTCATCAAGGGCAAAGTCGGAAACAAACTCCCCGGCTGTACCTCCGCGCCATGCAGAGCGTATTGGAATCAGAGCGACTGCCCACGGAGGCCATCGAACTCAGTCCGAATGTCAGCGAGCCAGGCATCTGCTTCGCACAGAACCCCGGCCTCAGCCCCGCTGCGGAGAGACTGCTCAAGTGGTACGGCTTGAACACGAGTGCTGGCGTTTTTCTGCCCCAGATAGTCGCAAACACCTTCGGCGTCGTGTTTCCAGCCGACTCTCTGACGGTGGAAGGTTACTACCGTTTTGCGTTGCGCCCAGGCGCCGAGATGGACTTGCCCGCGCCGCCCGATGACATTGCCAAGCTGCTTACAACGGTGCTGACCGAGTCGAAGCAAGAACCACCACCGATACCTCCACCGAAGCCGCCGCCCACGCCTACGCCGCCCCCCAAACCGTCTCCCATCGCCCAGCTAGATGAGTGGCTGGCGTTGAAAGGGCAGTTTCCTGACCGCAGCGTGTTCAAGGACGGGGTTTACGCCCTACTGGATCTGTACCAATTGGAACCATTTGCGCTGAAATACCCTGATTCAATCGCAGAGAGTGGGACGCCATTAGTGTATGATCGCGGGGACAAGTACGCCAAGGTATATTTGCACCACAGCGCCGATGACCGTCCATACCCCAAACTGACGCTGCGGCCAGATTCACGGAAACGTGACCTGTTCAGCCAGGTGCTGGCGATTGGCGCGAACGCGTACCCGGTCACCGACCCAGACCGGCTCGACCAGGCTCAGCTCTATGACTGGCTTGGCGCCGCAGTGCAGGATGTGCGCGAGGAGTTGCGCCAATCCTTGGCCCAGGCCTTGCGCATGCCGCTCGGCTCTTTCATCGCTCTTGCGAAGTTCCTGGTGTTGAATCTGACCTCTGACGTTGACACGCTTGATGCGGCAACGCTCTGCCGGCCCAGCACAGGCGAGCCTCTGGCACTTCAAGGCATGGGTGATCGCGGGCAACACCTGTGGGAGAACCGCGACCACCTTCAGGCGCTTTTCATCGGTCTGTTCCACTACCGCGACAACCTGGTGAACTACCCCCTGCTTCGGTCAACCGTCGAAGCCGTGAACCCGATGACCGCTCTTCGCGAGATCGAGCGTATTGACCTCGCTGCCTTCCCTTCAGGCTTTCGAACCAAGGTGGGCAAATCAGAACTCCAATTCGCCGATTTGGTCAAGGTTGTCAAAGACTACGTGGTATATCTGAACGCGCGCGTGCGCAATCGCGATTACCAGCTCAGTCCATCAGAAAGCGAGTTGCGCCAAATGCTCGGCTTGTCCTCACCGCGCGGGGGTATTGATACCGGTCGTCTGCGTCAGCAGATTGACGTCCTGAAGGCCACAGTCCAGAAGGCGCATATCCCCTGGCAGCAGCGGTGGGACCTGAACCTGGAGCCCCTGCATCGCGGTACCGAAGCACTTCACTTCGATAACCTGTACGACGAACTGACAAGACTACTGGATGTGCTCGGTCGAGCCGAGCGTCCGCTCAATATTTTCGCGTACCTGGCTTTCCAACGGCATGCTAATGCGATCGTCATCACACCGGCCTTCGAGGTTTTGCAGGCCGTTGCCCAGATGCAGAGCCCTCTAAGCAAAGAGTGCCTGGAACGAACATTGCGCGACCCGAAGGACTCCAGGGAATACCGGGACTACCAGCGGGCCTATGACACCTTACAGGAGATGATCACCAATGGGCGTTCATGAGACCATCGAATCATACCAACGAAGCGTCCAGCAGGTATTGGACGTTGAAAAGCGCCAGGAAGCCTCACGTTTTCTGCCTGGACTCGCGGAAAGCGTTAATCGGCTCTCGACGCTGGTTCGTGACGCCCGAAGTCGCCTATTGCCATGGGATGATATCTATGCGTTGCCATCCCTGCCAGAGACGGAGGCCACTTGGGGCGCCACGTGCAAGTTGATGGCTGCCCTGGGCCACTCATCAGCAATCCTCGCTATCCCGGCCACGACCGTCTCTCAGTTGCAAAATCAGGCCGCAGAAGCCTCGACCCTGTGGCAACAGGCACGTGTGGCCTTGGATACCCACCTTCGGGAACATCGCGAGGCCTGGGAGCGCGAGCTCGCGCTGCTGGACGGTATTGCAGAGATCCCCGATCTGTTGAATTCTGACGAGCACGAAGAGGTTCGTGCCCTGACCAACGGTATTCGGGTGCTTCTGCGCCTGGAGCTCTCAGGCCAGTCGTCAGTGGCAATAGCTCACTATGCTTCTGATTGGCGCCAAAAGACGGAGCGGTTCCAGGCGGTCAAAAAACGGCTGTCATTCGAAGCAATCGGTGAGCGGTACGGACTTAGCCCGGAGAGCATCGAGCTGCTGCAGGGCCTGACTGGACGAAAACGCATTTCGTTGGCTCAGGTATCGCCCAAAACCTTAGAGGAGCTGCAGCGCTTCCAAAAATTCTGTGAAGCCGTAACGTTGCACTTCTCAGCACGCGCATAAGGGAGTTTGCCATGGCTTTCGATCCTGTTCGAGTGGCCGAAGCAATCCAGGCTGCCTACGCTAGAAATCTGATCGGTATCCACCCTCAGGCGATGAATCGGCTGTTGACCCGCCTGGGTGACTCAGAATCGCAAGAGCAAAGGCTGAACAACTTCGTCAGGATGCGCGGCCCGTACTTGCAGGCTCTGAGCATTCCTCGTTGGGGGAGTGGGGGCTGGATCTCGTTTGCGCACAACGTGACCGCACCCCTGGCGCCCAATGGATTCGCCGCAGAGGTGATCCAAACGTTCGATAAGCTCCAGTTCAAACGACTTTACCAGTTCCAGGAAGAGGGGATGCAGGCCGTCCTCGATGATAGCCACACACTCGTGGTGGCCGGTACCGGCCGTGGCAAGACCGAAAGTTGGTTGCTGCCGATTCTCCAATACATCATTGCTCGTAGGCGCAATGAGATCCATGACACGGTGGCGGTCAACGGAACCAAAGCGCTCCTGATTTACCCTACCAAGGCCTTGGCTCAGGATCAATTGAAGCGTCTTCTTAACTACCTGTTTCGCCTCAACGCCGAGCTAGAGCCTGCCGCTCGCGTTTCAGTGGGCATCTTCGATGGAGACACGCCCTATCGAGCCGAAGCCACCAAGCAGGCCTATCTGCGAGAAGCCTTCAAGTACTTCCAGTGCCCGATTTACGATCGCGATGCGCCCAAATGCCAACCATGCGGCAGACACCTATCGGTTGTCTACGATCCGATGCTCCCCGAGCGCCTGAACTTGGCTGTGCCGCGCGCCGAATGTCGCCACCTTGCTGATCTGGGTTTCGTGCGACTGGTGCGAGAAGATATCGTCGAAAGCTGTCCCGACATCGTCCTCACCAATCCCGACATGTTGAACCTAAGACTGCTCAACGTGAACGGGGAGGATGAGCGCCTATTCTTGATCGAGCAACCCAAGTTCATCGTGCTTGATGAGGTCCACACCTATACTGAACTGTTCGGCAGCTTCACGGCTTTCATCATGCGAAGGCTGCGCCAACAGCGCGCTGAAATCCGCCGTCGGCGCGGTGATACGTCGCCAGATCCCTTGCATTTCATCGCTGCCAGCGCCACGGTTGCCAACGACCGTGATCTTTTCGTCCGCCTGTGTGACTTGGCTGATGACAACGTTGCTGTGGTACGCGAGCAACCGACTGCACTACCCATCGTATCGGTCTCGGACATCCCTGATGTACTCCATTCTGAGATTCTTACAGATGAGCGCCTCAATGATGCCCTCTGTACCTTTGCCGCTCAACGGACCGTCAAAACACCGTACGCACAACTGTTAGGGCTGTTCGATCTGAAGCCAGCCGACCTGCCACCCCTTGAGAGTGGCGAGGAAGCCGTCTTAGAGGCCGCGACGGAGCAGATGTTCGCCCGTCTGACCTCAGACGTATCCCAAACCCCCGGTCTCAATATCCTCCGGCTGCTGCACCGGGCACTTACAGAGCGCCCGATGAGTCCCACAGAACTGCGCACCTTTCTCGCAGAGCGCTACTCCGATCTCTCCCCAGAAGCTGCCACACGGCTTGTAAGCAACTTCGCTCTCCTTGGAGCCCGCGCCGGCCTGCTGGAAAACCGAGTCCATCTCTTTGCCTGGCCGATCGATGGGTTCTACGTTTGCATACGTTGCGGTCACGTCTTCGATGCTCCCCAAGGAAGCTGCCGCATCTGCGGTGGCGGTTTCGTCACCAAGTTAGCCTTGTGCAACGAGTGCGGCGAAGAGGCCCTTGAGTCGTGGTTCTGCCTGCATTGCCGCACCCTCTATCCACTCAACGTGACTGTCGACGGGGAAATGGTGTACTGGCGTGGGCTCACATGCAACTGCACGGGCAGCGACAAACCGGCCCTGCGAGCGATCTGGAAGCCCTGGTATCGCTGTGCTCAGTGCGGCAATGTGCGACGCGTCGCAACGAGCGAGCTCTCCGGTACGGAACCTTCGCAGTGCGAGCGTTGTGGAGACGCGGCAGAACCAATTCTTGAGCTTCCATGGGTTTGCCAAGAGTGCGGACGGACATTCTTCACGGGTGCAGCCCCAACTTCTTGCTCCTGTGGCAAACAAACCTTTGCCTTGGGGGGTCTGTTCGACATCCCGCAGGCCAAGCACTGCACCGAATGCCGTGGCGATTTCCTGCCTGACTGGCCCCATGACGCCTCGCACCACCGCACGCTCACCGGCGTTTTCGATGAGTTCAAACTTCTGGATGGCAACTGGCGGGTACGTAAGCCGACAGACTTCCGAGTTGTAGTTCCCTGCTACCATCCGCGCGTCCGATACGACAAGCAGGGTCGCTACGAACCCATAATGCGTTCTCCGGCAAACACCGCGGTCACCTCGGCCCAGTATGCGCTTCGCGCTGTCGCTTCCGCTGACGGCGATACTCCACTCAAAAATCGCCTCAGTTCTGCGAAGATGCTGTCCTTCAGTGACTCCTATAGTGACATGGAGCAATTGGCGCAGGATTTCGATGATCCAGAACGCAACACGTTCGTCGACCAGGCGGTTGTGGCTGCGCTGTTGCAGGGCGAATGCACCCTCAAGGCCCTGCAAGACGATATCATGGAACGGTTGAAGGCGTATGGAGATGAATTGCGAACCGAAAGCGAACAGGCCTCTCAAGCCTACAACTGGATACGCCATTTCGAGGAAACTGACCTACGCGATGAGGTAACACGCCGCCTCGTGGCGGGGTATTATGTTGGGGTGGGTTCGCAGGCGCCCTGGCTTGTTCGGGAAGCCATCGCCAACGTCCGACTCGATACAGAGCGTCTGTCGGCAGACGAAACAAGGATCCTGCGCGCCGTGGTCGCGCGCAACAATCAGTCCCGTTCTAGCCTGAGCAGGAGCCTTGACGACCAGGTCACGGCGTTCGATGCAACCATCGAGAACCTGCGCGAACGCGGCATCGTTCAAGTGAGAGCTTCCGGTCGCCGTGAGATCGTTTCTCTTAGTCCTGAAAGGCTGGTCTGTTTCCTGGTGGACCAGTCGCATCCAATCACACGCACGAGCCGGCGCGACCGCTTCATTTCGGATCTCGAGCACGACCTATCGCCAGAAGTTGATCCGCACGAGGAACACTTCGGGCTGCGCTACGATCAGCGGCTTGATCCCGAAAATCCATCCTTCTCCTACGTAGCTTACCGCCTAACGTTTTCCGAGCCGCTCTTGTTGCGGGGTGAAGTTTACAAAGGCGATATCGAGAAACGGACGCGCCGCCGGATCGAATATGCGTTCAAGTATGGCGCCGACATGCACTTCCTCTCTTCCGGACCAGCGATGGAGGTCGGTATAGATATCGGCGACCTGAATCTGTTGTTGCTTTACGGTACGCCCCCTAACGTCAACAACTACCTGCAACGCATCGGACGCGCCGGTCGGCGCGCCAAGCGTTCCCTGGTCTTGAGTGTTAGCAAGCGCAACCCCATCGACTACTACTACTACCGCCGTCCGTTGGACTTGATAACCTCGCATCCTCAGCCAGTGCCGCTCAACGAGTTCAACGAGGAAGCTCTTCGGGCTTCGCTTACCTGGGCTTTGCTCGATTTCATCGCCGGTCGGTACTGGGTGCCTTGGCAGCGCCAAAGGACACCTGATGGCACACACTACACGGACGGGCAGGACTTTCGACCGGTGACAGAGCCGAATCCGACGGATCTCGTGCGCCTGCTGACAATGGTCTTCAGCGTGCCTACCCATGAGATCGGTTACGGCTTGCCCCTCAGAACCCTCAGTACCATCATCCACGACCGGCGGGACGATGCACGGGCTTACCTGGTCAGGTTGCTAAGCCAGCAGGTCTGCAACGTGTGTGGACGTTATGTTCTGGATGGAGCGGTACGCTGCCCCGATAACCGTTGTGACGGCGCGATTGTACTCCTGGCCGATCGCTACGGAGTATTGATCGAGGAAGCGCTCGATCAGTTCCCAAGTCGCATGGTGGAGTTTCTGAACGACTTCCGCAAGGATTTACGCCAAAAACGCCGAGCGCTCACTCGGGAACGCGAAAGCATCGAGGACGAACTAGATGAGAATCCCCGGCTTGCTACCGATCGTCTTCGCGAGAAGATGGCGGAACTCGCCCGTGTCGAAGGCAAGCTGCGTGCGATAGATGATCTCATCACGCGGTTGGATGACGCCACGATAGTCGAAGCGCAGCAGTACTCAGCTCAAGCGCGCTTTGCCTATCAGATTCGGACGGCAGGGGATGCTGTCGAGGTGGTAAGGTACGCGGACCAGCAGGGGGTGATCCGTGCGGAGCCACGTCCCTCGCGTGACATGGGGATGGCGATCAAAGAGTACCACCCGTATGCAGTGATCCTGTCTGGACGCGAGAAGGTATTCACACGAGCGGTTGCGTTTGACAGCTACAAAACTGAGGAACTCAAGGCGCGCCTTTCTGGCACCCCGCTTTCGGTGCAGCCGCTGGTCTGCCCGGCATGTGGAGAACTGTACGACGGGAACCATGGCACTCACTGTACATGCGGAGCGGGTCTGACCCGGATGGAACTTCATGTCTTGCGACGGGCCGATACCCAGTCGGTCAAGCTCGCCCTTACCGACGATCCAAACGAACCAGGCAAAAAACTCTACCCCAACGAGGTCTTTCGTTCCGGGGATGGGGACAAGCGCGTTGCTCGAACCTACGCCACCGTGGAAAGCCAGGTGATCGAATTCGCAGCGGCACGTCAAACCGAGATCATAGGCACCAAGGATCAACCGGTGGGCCTACTGGAATTTGGTCGTCTCGACCTTGTGACCTTCACCGATGGATGTACTGTGACCTACGAGGATGGAAGCCGCGAGCCTTGGCCACAGCGCTATACGATCTGTGGCGAAGAAGACTGCAATGGTGTGATCGTCCAGAGCCACGACGTGCGGTTCTGCGCACTCGATCCACGCCATGACATGAGCAAGAGTCGGACAGTGCGTTTAGGCTACCAGTTCAGCACCCAAAGCCTGAGGTTGAGCCTTTACCAGGAGCCTTGGGCCGTAACGCATTCGCTGACACATGGGCTTCGGGTGGCGCTCGAGAAGATCGGCGGTCTTTCCGTGCGAAATCTGAACGAACTCCTGAGCGAGCCTTCGGGACAGGCCTACATCTATGACGCCATCCCAGGCGGAGCCGGAGTCGCCGAGCTTCTGCTGCGCATGGAGGGCGGCAGGCATCGCCATTTCGAGACCGCTTTGGAGGTCATCGGTCGCCTGATGCAAGAATGCGAATGCGCCGATGGGTGCCCGCACTGCCTCTACCAGTACGGCTGTCACAACTGGAACAAGCCGACAACGCTGTCGCGACACAGCCTCGCGGCGTTTCTGGGATCCCAACCGCGGCTACGCACGAAGTAACTCCCGATCGACCTTTGCCAGTCGTACCCGTAGAGCAGAGTAGAGATCCGGTCTTGCAGACTGGATCTCCGGCCATACCTCAGTGGCAATCTGGGACATCGCTACCTCCGTCTGCGCATCACCCAGCAGCGTGGCGACTACTGACTCGGCAATGGGGGACAAAGCTCGTCCAGGCTCTTTGGGGGTCTGCTGACGGATTTGTTTCTGGAGCGTCTCCAGGACAGAGGGCAACGATCTGTTGCCCAGTCTGTACTTATCATCCACTCGACGCGGCTCTATCTGCAGAATGCGCTCCAGAAGGTCAATAGGCGTTCGATCCGCTAGAACTACGCTGATTATCGGTCCGTCATAGACGTTCTCTCGTAGTTTGAAGTAGTCCTCGAAAAGGCTCTTGATGTCCTCACACAGCGCTCTGTCCAAACTACCAGACGCACCGCCCCGCGTCTTATGAAGTTCCCTAGCCTCTGACCAGAAGGCATCGCTGAAGCCAGGCGGTCGCTCAGGCGGAGTCCCGTCGACAATGAGCAGCCAGCCGAAGAAACACAGGGCCAGTTCCTCGATAGACATGCCTACCTGTTCCACCAGTAGACCAGTAACCCGAGCCTGGTACTCGAAAGCGCCAAACATCAGTGAAACGATGGGGACGCTAGAAGCCAGTTCGGCAACAAGCGACTTGCTCTCATGTCCAGTGGCGGCAGCGTAACGGTGAAGATCAAAAGCCGTTGCCCCGATGCTCCGCCGCAGAGAAATTCCGTCTTCTCCCTCATCAATCCCTTCCAGGCAGACCGGTGGCCGAGTCTCAAGATAAGTCTTCTGCCATCGGAGCACACCATGTGGCTTGGCGATGTGCACACGAGAGAGGAGTTCCGGAGTCTGAGTCATGCGCAGCCAGCGAGCGACACCGCGTCGGACCCCCTTCAGCAACTGACGGTTGACGGGTCGGCCAAAAAGCCAGTCGCGCACCGTACGTTTTTCTTCATCATCTGGGTTCTGAAGGGCAGATGTGTGCTCTGGCAGAGCGATGGAGACAAGCAGGGGTTCGATGGGCACGATGATATCTTGATTCGACAAACCAAAGGACTCCAGCAGCATTCCGGGAAGCGTGACAGTCCGGACAGATGCATCCCCGACAATCGGACCAAACAGCTCGCAAATCGCGGCGAGGTCACGATCCTCGCATCGGGCCATGCTTTCTGCGCGAGCATATTGTGCGACAGCTGCCAACAACGGTTCCCCATGTGTCACCTGTTCCAAGATGCTTCGAAGATGGCGCAGGAAATAGCGCGCCTTACCCTTGCCCGGCGGTAGACCACGGTAGACACGGACCAAGACCTCGCGATTGAAAGGATAAAGGAGAGACGCGTCGGTGACACCGCTCAAGCGACGAAACTCAGCCAGGTAGGGAGCAGCAAACAGGTGGCAGTTCTGCTCGCTCAAAACATAGGAATCCTGCCCGGCTTCATCGGATAACCACAACTTCTCAACACGATCGTCGATCGTATCCAGGTGTGATATCCGTTGCAGCAACAACCTACCACGCTTGCTGTCCTCGAAGGCAGCTGGCGTCAATCCCACAACGACATCCCAGTCGCCGGATTCCAGAGTGAGGAAGTAGTCAAGCAGATCGGTCGCATACAGGCTCAGGGACTGCACAAGATCGTCAATTAGCAAGATCGGGCGACACCCCTGCCGTTGTCTCACTTCCCGGGAGATGCGTCCTAGCGTGTCAGTGAGGGAAAGACCACCGAACAAATGCTGTCGGAAGGCTTCCGTCAATTGATGGCGGATTACCTCGTATTCAATGGGCACGGCGATAGCCGTCTCTCTAAGGACTTCCTCCCACGTTTCGAGGCTGAGCAGCTCCACCTTCTGGGACACGCTCGATCCGGCGTCACCCGGAGCAATAGTGCGCTCCACATGCGGCTGGATGACATTTACAAGCCGGTAGAAAAGCGCATTGATCAGCTCGTCAGAATCGACTGTGGTCTCCAGGGCGAAGAGAAGGATCAGCTTCGTGAGCGTTCGAGGTTTCTGGCGGGCCGCATTCCACCGCATACGCATCACGGAACTCTCTGAGCTATCGCCCAGCACAGACTGGAAACGCTCGAGTATGCTCAGTACGTCCAATTCAGTACGGGAGATGCGGATCAAAGCTTCTGTCCTGGTCGGGGCAGCTAGTTTCAGACGCGTCTCAAGCAGCTTGATGAGTTCAGACTTGCCTGAGCCTGGCGCGCCATAGAGCACCCAAAGACGGTTGCCAGGAGCATGTCCGGTGCTGTCAAGAATCTGAGCCAACAAATCGTCTTCGCTGATGACCCGGCTGTGACCGTTTTCATAGCGACGCACTGTCATGGGGAAGTGCGTACGTAAGAAGACATCCGCTCCCATGAGATAACGCTGATCGGCCGTTGGAGCAAAAATGGCCAAGCCCTGTGAAGCAGCAGACAGACCCGGGGTGCCGAGCATGCTCATTATGCACCCCCCATGCGGGTGAGGTACCGGAGCCGCTGCTCGCCGAAGTAGGGTTTGGCGGGCGAGTCGTACCGAGCTGCAAGAGCCAGACCCCCGTTGCGCGCCGAGTGCTGGAGGGACTGCCCGATGGAATCTGCCAGATCGCCGCCGACGGTCTGAAATGGGAGAAACTTCCCCAGATGTGCCTCTAAAAATACCTGCAATGGACCTTCGTCGTACTCCCAAGCATCCAGTATCTCCTTCAGGAGGTAAGGCGCACAGGCGCAGACGAAGCCATCACTAACGCGCCATCCCATGCCCAAGTAGGCCATGACTCGCTTCCAGGCCTGTAGCTTCTCCTTGCTGAGGCCTCCAACCTCCTGGACTTGGCGCAGTTTATTGGCTTCGGTGTGCAGATCAGCCACGAATACGCGATTCGGCCTGACAAAAAGCTCTTCGAGGATTAGCATGTACAAGGGATCGGTGACATGCTTGGGCTCGATATCGCCAAGCTGTAGGCTCCTGGCGTGCATCAAGACCGCGAGGCGAAAGGATAGGGTTGGGATGGGTCGAGCAACATAGTCGCCGTCAACCTCGCAGATCAGGTCGGCCGACACGAGAAATGAGAAGGCGTCGTCAATACTCTGGGTGGAAACCGACCGCGAGTCAGCATATTCCGGCATGAAAGCCCGATGGGCTTCAGGTCGACTGACTGCGTCCTTAGCCGCGAGAATGAACCCGTAGACTGCTGCCAACTCGGGGCCAAAAACTGTACGAAATAGCATTGCTCGACCTCCGTTTGACGGAGCTACCCGCACCGATGTAAGCAAATGACGCACTACTGGCCTGATTGACAGGCGCGAGAGCTAATGATAACATGGCGGCCATTGGTTATCAAGTTCTCTATTGAGAACAGAGGGCAGGGCACACGATGGACTTCTACGTGAGTTGGTATCCTGGAGACCCAGACTACCCTCGGTACGATTCTGACTGTAGCCTGCTGATCAGCATCACCTCCGTGGCGCGCGACTGGACCATCAAACAACTCGCCACAGTCCCCCGCAGGTTGCTGATCGACAGTGGAGGCTATCGTTTTGCCATTGCTCCTCGTGAAGCATTATCACCTAAACAGGTGCTAACCAGGCAGCTAGACATGCTTGCTGGAGCAGATATCCCCGTTGTCGTATGCGCGTCCGACTGCCCCGTTCTCGATCCAACCGCAGGGTCAAACACGCGAGATCAGCATATCAGCCAGACTATTGCCTTTGCCTACGAGTTCAAGAACTTGATCGTCCAAAAGGGTCTTCCCTCCCATGTCACCCCGATGGCGATCATCCAAGGATATGACGCCGACTCGTTCAGTTTCTGTGCCCACGAATTGAAGCTGATCGGGTTTCCGCTCTACGGAATAGGCTCTCTTGCGGTGCTCAGACAACACGCACCGATCATGCAACGTGTTAGGGCGGTGACCGAAGTCGTGGGTGCGGGGCAGCTCCACATTTTTGGCGTGAGCGGGGTACAGACGGCCCGAGCACTACGCAATTTGGGGATCCATTCCATCGACTCGGCTCGATCAGCCAAAGCAGCCGCTTATAATGAAATCCTTTACAGCCAGCCCTTTCGCCGTTTCGGCATCTGGGAAACCGCTTTCGAACACAATCCCATGAAAGGCAGGATCCCTGTTTCGAGGCGCCTGGTTGCCCCGCTATCGTGTGATTGCCCGGCCTGTTCCCAGGACGCCTACAGCATCATGGGGGTTGGACAGCGTGCGAATATCCGCAACAGAACTCTGCACAACTACTACCATTTGAAGCGGACCTTCTGTTCTGACGGAGACTGACAGGTATCCGGATCAAATTCTCGTGCGTTTTGTGCCTCTGCACAGCTTCGGCTATACTGTGGTCCAAGAGAATGACGGGACTTTAGAACCAAACGCTCCCACGATCCCGCCAGAATCATTCCAACCAGACTCCTTCATGAGGAACGAATCATGTCGAAGGCAATCGCTGTGGTTAGCGGTGGCTTGGATAGCGTCACCTTGGCGTACTTGTTGCATTCAGAGGGCTATGAACTTCACCTGCTCTCTTTCGACTACGGACAAAGACATCGGAAGGAACTGGAGTATGCCAGCCTGTGCGCCACCCGTCTGGGCGCTGAACATCACATCGTGGACCTATCAGGCATTGGATCGTTGCTAAAAGGCTCAGCCCTGACGGACAATATCGAGGTTCCGGAGGGGCACTACGCAGCGCCGAATATAGCAGTTACGGTCGTTCCGAACCGTAACGCTGTCATGCTGGCTGTCGCCTACGCTGTGGCTGTAGCTGAGAAGGCAGACATCGTTTCAGCTGGTTTCCATTCAGGAGATCATCCCATTTACCCGGACTGCCGCCCCGACTTTGTCGAGGCATTTGAGACCATGGAGCGGATCGCAACTGAGGGTCATGCCGAGGAGAGCCTTCATCTGTATGCGCCCTTTGTCCAAATAAACAAGCAGGACATCGTCGCTATCGGATTCCGACTTGGGGTTCCCTTCCAAGACACATGGAGTTGCTACAAGGGGCTGGAACGACATTGTGGTAAATGCGGAACCTGCCAAGAACGTAGAGAGGCTTTTGCCTTAGCCGGTATCGCAGATCCGACAGAGTATGAGTGAGACGTTCTGAGGGAGAAGGAGACAAAGCAGCAGTGGCAAAGCTTTCCTCATTAGGTGACCGGCGATATTCCACATGGTTCGTGGTCGTGGTAGCCGTATTCATCAGCTGCCTGATCGCAGCCAACATCATCGCCGTCAAGTTAGTGGGCATCTTCGGTCTGGTTCTGCCTGCAGGCACGATCATTTTCCCGTTGAGTTACATCTTCGGCGATGTCCTCACCGAGGTCTACGGTTACAGTCAGGCTCGGAGAGTGATCTGGCTCGGTTTCTTGTGCAATCTTCTGGTCGTGGTAGCCATCTGGGTTGCGCAGATCCTGCCTCCGGCATCCTTCTGGGACGGGCAAGCAGCCTACCAGCGTATTCTAGGCTTCACGCCGCGCTTACTCGTCGCGTCCTTTCTGGCCTATCTGGTAGGCGAATTCGCCAACTCATTCGTGCTGGCCAAGATGAAGATAGCCACAAATGGACGCTGGCTGTGGACCCGCACGATCGGCTCCACCCTGATCGGTGAGGGACTTGATTCGTTGGTTTTCATCACCGTTGCCTTCGTCGGCGTGACGCCACTCGCCAGTATTCCGTCAATCATCATCACCCAATGGCTGGTAAAAACCGGATACGAGATACTTGCCACCCCCCTGACCTACATCGTGGTGAATTTCCTCAAGCGTCAGGAGGGGCTGGACACATTCGATCGGGATACGCGCTTCAATCCGCTGCGAGTCACAGAGTAGTATCACATTTCCAGAAGCGAGACGCCATTCACCGCGAGAGGCTATTTCTGGTTGCCACCCCAACATTGACACCTCCCCAACCCTGATGTAGAGTCAATCCAGGGTCGCCCTTGACCGTCCGCTCTCCTGGACAACGAACTCTCGCTCCGCCAAGTCGCTTGCGGCCCGACAGCAGGCCATCTCGCCGAGGTGATCTGCTCTCGGGCCGTAATCATCTCACAAGGAGCGAGAACCATGTTGCACAGTCCGTTGTTCTTTGTCTGGATCGGCTGGGTGCTGATTGTCGGCGTCATCGCAGTGGTGCGTGGGATCTACGCCAGGCGGGAGGAGGCCGAGCGGGAACGGAAGCGTGAAGAACGGGCTTCCCGGCAGGTCGGACGCACTTCGCATCCGATCCGCCCTCCGCAACGCGAATCCCTGCCGCCCGGCTACCGCCAACACCTGATTGACGCCGGCATCATCAAACCTGCGGGCGATCCTACTTGACCGGGCTTACGTCCCGGATGGCGAGCTTACGCTCGCTCAAACGCCAGGCTTCTGCTCTGGCGTTTCTTGTTTGGGCACACGCCATGGACTTTGAGCAGGCCCCTGACGATTTCGGCTACGTCGTCTTCGACCGCACCGACCGGGACGCGAATGCACAGCGGTTCTATATGATCGCGTGGCAGTCCACCCTGCTCGACGAAGGCGCGGTCGTGCGCACGTTCGGCCGCAAAGGGCGCTGGAAGCGCGTCATCACGACTCCCTACCTCTCCTTGCAGGCCGCCTGGCCGTTCATCCGGGCGACGGTCAAGACTCGCCTCCGCCACCGCTACCGCATCGTTGAATCCGGCTGATACCATCAATCCTGGTGACATCGCCGGTACGGTCGCAGCGCCTGGTTGTGTGCGGCGGCTCGTCCCTTGCCAAAGACGGGCAGAACGGCTATCATTCGCACAAATCGAGGAGGCCCGATGACGCCATCCGCCGTTGAACGCAGAATCCGGGCAGGGCTGCCCCTCATCCGTTTCCTGCAAACGCGCCTGCCGCTCCGCTGGACAAGGCGGCCGCTCAAACAGGCCACGGCCCGCGCCCGACTGCCTGCCGAGGTCACACGAGAGGTCGCGCTTGCGGACGGCGTGCCGTGTGAATGGCTCATCCCGCAGGACAGCCCGCAGGATCAAGCGTTGGTCTACCTGCACGGCGGCGGCTTCGTCTTCGGCGTGACCCCCCAGCATATCGGGATGGTGGCGCATCTGGCGCGCAAGATGGGCATCCGCGCCCTGGTGGTGGACTATCGCCTGGCGCCGGACCATCCGTTTCCCGCAGCGTTGGACGACTGCGCCACCGCCTATCGCTGGCTGCTGAACCAGGGCATCACCCCGCAGAACACGGTGCTGGCGGGCGACTCGGCGGGCGGCAACCTGGCGATCACGACCATGATGAAGCTGCGCGCTGGCGGCGAGCCGCTACCAGCGGCGGCCGCCTGTCTCTCACCCGTGGCCGACCTGTCCGAGCGCCGCAGCCCTGCTGGAGGCTTCAAAGACCCCCTGCTGCCTCTCAGGGCGGTGAGGTTCTACAATGCGTCTTACGTCGCACACAGCGATGCGCGCGATCCCCTGATCTCGCCCGTGTATGGCGACTGGCACGGTCTGCCGCCGCTGCTGGTGCATGCCGGAGAAGAGGAGATGCTGCTCGACGACGCGACTCGTATCGCGGCAGCGGCGCGCGCGGCCGGCGTTGACGTGCGTTTGGAGACGTACCCGCGCATGTGGCACGTGTGGCAGCTCTTCCTGGCACTGCCGCAGGCTGTCGAATCGCTGGACGACATCGCCCGGTTCCTCAAATCGCATCTGATCCCTGGTACGCCCATGCCTGGGACGCCGCCTGCCCCTACTCCATAAACCGGGATCCTGCCTGTACCGTGATCGCCCACTGCGGCGTACGGTGGGTGGCCGGCCTGATCGTGAAATAGGTCGTCATCATGGCATGGCCGGCGCAGGTCTGTCGGATGACGCGGAATACGCTGATCCCGCCCAAGAAAAAAGGCCCAGCCGAAGCTGAGCCTCTGGCCTGATAGGAAGGTCAGGCCGCGATGCCAGGACGTAAGCCCGGCGTGAGCTAGGCAACGATCGCCCGAGGGATGAGCAGCGCCATCGCCCAGGGCAGATCGCGCGGGTCTTTGAGCACGATCACCGAGTTGCAGATCTCCGCCATCTTCTCCGGTTTGCCGTCGGGGATCACCACGGCCCCCGTGCGCGCCCGGTCGGGCGCTGACGCGTAGGGCACATAGCCATCCCCGTCGGTCACCAGCACCACCCAGTGGCTCGGGTAGCGCCGCCAGAGGTCGGCCAGAAAGGCGAAGTAGGTGCCGCCCTCCGTCGGCCAGGAGCCTGGCGCAAAGAGGAGCGCATCGCCCCAGTTCGCGCCGGCCAGCCACGTGTCATCGAACAGCACCCCGACCACGTCCCCGCCGGCGTCCCGCACCGCCAGGGCGATGGCCTGGGCCGCGATCCGCGCCGCCCCGATCTTCCCCTTCGAGGTCCACATGGACTCGCTGACGTCCAGGCAGATGACCACCTGGGGTCTTGGGGCGGAGCGGCCCGGCAGGTCCAGGCGGAACGGGATGCCGTCCCCGCGGGCCGCCTCCCGGCGATCTAGCCGGCCGGGTGCGACCACCTCAACGCCGCCCTTTGGGACGGCGAAGCGCAACCGGATGGCCCGCGCGATGGTCACCGCGTCGGGTTCCGGCGGGCCGGGTTGGACGGCCAGCTCCTTGAGCTCCTGGCTGTCCAGCGGCTCGCGTTCGCGGGTGTTGCCCTGCGCCTCGACCTGCACCGCCTGGCCCGTGCCGCGGGCGGCGACCTTCGGGTCGCCGAGCGGCATGGGCAGGGTTGGCGCGGCCTTAAGCTCCGGGAACTGCTCAATGATCTGCCGCAGCAGGCCAGGCAGCTCCTTGGCCGCGGTCCAGTGCGCGGCGGCCAGGGTGCCCAGGAACTCTTTGACCTGCTGGCCCCAGGGCTCGGCGTCGAAAACGGCAGCGAGCGCCCGGTAGGCCGGCAGACTGTACCACTCCGCCGCGAACGGCTGGGCCGTTTGGGCGAACCGCCCGGCCAACGCCGCCGCGCAGGCGACGCCGGCAAAGTCGGTTCCGACGCAGTCGGCCCCCTGCCGGAGCTCGGCCAGGTACTCAGCCATGCGCGCCCGGTTGACCGCGTTGCGTACGGCGGTCAAAGGGACGGCCAACGGCGGAAAGAGACAGGCCACCTGCGCCTCGCCCTGGATGTCCAGCAGGATGTTGGCCAGCCAGTGCGGTGCGCCGGTCTCCTGTTCCACTTGCTGGATCGCTTCCAAGGGTTGGAGGAAGTGCCCCAGCTCATGCGCCAGCAGCCCGATGGCCACCGGCGCGTCCTGCGTCACGTCATAGCCCTCGAACGCCGGCGGCAGCCAGATATGCACGCCATCGGTCGAAGCCGTGTCCGCCTCTGCGACGGTCACGGCTGCCTGCACCAGCCGGGATGTGGCCGGCGCCACGACGGCCAGCACCTGGTTGGCCGCGGCGTTGAGCGCGCGTTCGACACCAGCACCGCCCCGCAGCGCGAGGGCAGGTGCGCCCCGTGTGTCCTGCGTGTCCACAGCGCCCTCCCACTACGTGACCGTCACGCCGATGCCCTGCAGGACCTTGCGGAACCCTTCGGCCGCCGCGGGGTCGATTGCCGCCAGCCGACCGAAGTAGCCCGCCAGGAACCGCCGGTCATCGGGCGCTTCGGCGGTCGTGAGCGCCTGGTACTCGATGGGCAGCGGCAACTGCCCGCCCTGCACCGCCTTCCAGGACGCCTCGATGGCGTTCTGCACCGGGGTCGTGAAGAGCCGCGCTACCGCTGGCGCAAACGCCACCGGCACGGGCGTCACCCGCCGCACCACCGCCGGATCGGGGACGCTGCCCCACGGGTTGCAGGCCAGGGCCAGCTTCGCCCGTGAGCACGGCGCCCACTCGATGCCCCAGAGCGGCGCTTCGAGCAGTCGGACAAACTCGTCGGCGGGGATGCCCATCGCCTGCACGACGCTCGGAGGCGTCGGCAGCAAGGGCCGCATGAGGATGTCTTGCGCCCGCGTGTTGAAGCGCAGGAACTCGTCAATGAACAACAAGACGACTTCCCCGCTCCGTGCCCGCCGGAAGGCTCGGGCGAACGGCCCAGCGATCTCGACCCCGCCGGCCATCTTGACGCCCGCCAGGTCCGCATCGGCAAACGATGGGCTGCCGGAGACCTCCTCGAAGCCCCAGGCGTTGCGGGTGGCCACCAGCCGGACCGCGGAGGTTTTGCCGCAGCCGGTGGGGCCGATCAGGAACGGCACCTCGCCGGCGACCAGCACGACCTCCACCTGGTCGGCCAGGGCGGAGATCGCCCCCGTCACGGCCTGCACGATTTTGTCCCGGAAGGTCGTGACCGGCGCCGGTGGCGTTGAGGCCGGGGGCGGCGTAGTCGGCGCGGGCGCCGGCGGCGTGATCACGACGACCGCGCCGTTGTCCGGTACAGGGCCGACCTTCAGCGCCAGCGCCAGCAGGTGCTTGCACGGCTGGCTGAAGTGCTGGCCCCGCTGCTGCCAGTCGGGGCAGTCGCACTCCAGGTCCAGCACGCTCGGATCGGCCGCGTCCAGGGTGATGCTGGTCCGGTAACGGCCGACGATCTCGCCCACGATGTCCTGGGGCGTGGCGGTGATGACGCGCACCCGGCCCAGGTCGACGATCTCCTGGCCGCGCTCGACGCGGCGCGGGTCGACGCTGCCCCACTGCTTCAGCAGGTCCAGCAGGGTTGGCTGTGCTCCTTGTGTCATGGCGTGTGTCTCCTTCGGGTGTGGCCCGGAGGAGCGCAGGGCGTCCCGGCAGGCGGGAGCGCCGTACGCTCCGTGCCGGGAACTGTGTGGATATGGTGGCGGCCTGCGCCGCCCTACTGCGTGAGGGCTTTCTGAGGGGTGGGTCGTGCGCGCCGGCCTTTGCGGCGGTAGTACAGCGCCACTGGGCCGGAGATGAGCCGGGCGAAGCGCACCAGTGAGGCGTTCGCCAGGCGGCCCAGCCGGGTCGGCCCGCAGGGCGGCTCGGCCAGCCGCTCGACCGGCGCCAGGTAGGCCACACGCTCGGTGGCGCCGCACAGGCGCACCAGCCAGATCTCATACGGCTTGGGCCACGGCCAGCGGTTGCGCCAGAAGTAGCCCGACGGGAAGGCCACCTTGCCGCCCGGCAGGTAAGCCATCACC
>Ga0172371_10002127_pt1 | contig 31627 bp, 23 predicted proteins | sample Lak12m_FD_114543 | JGI IMG/M metagenome (GOLD analysis project Ga0172371, IMG submission 114543) | Freshwater microbial communities from Kabuno Bay, South-Kivu, Congo - kab_022012_12m | ecosystem: Environmental > Aquatic > Freshwater > Lake | place: Democratic Republic of the Congo: South-Kivu...
CCGGTTGACCACAAGCCGACGATGAAGGATACGCCGGTGCACGAACGGCCGAGGGAACGCCTGGTAAAGGTCGGCGCCGCCAATCTGTCCGAGGTGGAGCTGCTGGCAATCATCATCAGCCGCGGAACCAGGGGCATGCCGGTAAGGGACATCGCCCAGCAGCTTGTGAATCAGTTTCACTCAGTGGCCGAGGTCGGGCGCGCGAGCATCGAAGAACTGATGCGCGTGCCGGGCATCGGCAAGGCCAAGGCCTGCCAGATAGTGGCCGCGTTCGAACTCGCCCGGCGCGGCGACGATACGCCCTACGTGAAGGAGCGGGCCGACCTGTCGGATGCCAGGGAAGTGGCGAGGCGCGCCCGCACGAATGTGAAAGACTGGCGCAAGGAGTGCTTTCTGACGTTCTACGTCGATTCCCGGTACCGCTGTATCGGCGAGGACGAGGTTTCGGTCGGTAGCCTGGATACGACACTTGCGCATCCCCGAGAGGTCTTCGAGCGGGCAATCCGGGCCGGCGCTGCCGGCGTCATCGTCGTCCACAACCATCCGTCCGGTGACCCGACACCGTCCGACGATGACATACGGCTGACTCGCCGCCTTACCGAGGCGGGGAAGATACTCGGCATCCGGCTGCTCGACCACGTGGTTATTTCGCGGGACAGCCTTTACAGCTTCCGGGGTCACGCGCTGGTATGAGAACCGGTATCCGGCGGCCGGGAGTCAGAAACTAGATGGACGATATCCGCCGGCAGCCCAGCGGTGGCGTGCCGATCGACAAGGTCGGGGTTAAGAACCTCAACTACCCGATCGTCCTGCTCGACAAGGCCCGTCGAAAACAGCATACGGTCGCGCGCATCAGCATGTACGTTGACCTGCCGCGTGAACACCGCGGGACGTACATGGGCCGATTCGTCCAGATTCTCAGCCGCTACCACAGCGAGATTGACCTGCACAAGGTGGGCGCCATCCTCCGCGACATAAGGAAGGAGCTCGAGGCGGATTCCGCGCACCTGGAAATGGAGTTCCCGTATTTCATCGAGAAGGCGGCGCCGGTTTCAGGCGCCCGCGGCCTGATGGACTACCGCTGTCATGTGGTCGCCCAGCTTACCGATAAGTTCCGGCTGCGGCTCGGAGCAGTGGTGCCGGTCGCAACGCTGTGTCCCTGCTCCAAGGAGATGGTCGAGGCCGGGGCTCACAATCAGCGGGCGGAGATTCGGGTTGAGGTCGAGTCCAAAGGCTTCCTGTGGCTTGAGGACCTGATTGACCTCGTCGAGGACTGCGGCTCGAGCGAGGTCTACAGCCTGCTCGAGCGTGAGGATGAAAGGCACGTGACGGCGCTGGCGCTTGAGAACCCGGCGTTTGTCGAGGACGTCGTCCGGAAGGTGGCAAAGCGGCTCGATGAGCATCCGCTCGTGACCGGCTACGAAGTCGCGGTTGAGAGCTTCGAGTCCATCCACCATCATGATGCGTACGCGTATATCTGCCGGTTCCCGGAGACGGGCGGCAGGATTGGAGGTGGATGGTGAGAACACTGGTAGTGAACTGCTACCGCGAGCAGGCGGAGGAGAAGATCAAGGGCTACGTCGCGCAGGCCGAGCGCTTTTCCGATGTCAGCGAAGTGTCGTGGGGCGTGCTCGAGCGCGCCTACGACATGGAGACCTACTGCGCCGCGATCATCTCCGGTTCGCAATGGCTGCTGTCCCGGGAAACTCCGCCGGCACCGCTCGTGGAGTTCGTGCGCGAGTTGAAGGTGCCGGCGCTCGGCATCTGCTTCGGACACCAGCTCTTCGCCCGGGCGTACGGAGCACAGGTCCTGCCGGGTGAGCTGATCGAGCGGAACGAGACGATTATTATCTCCGAGCCGGGAATGCTCTTTCACGGGATGGAACCGGAGATGGAATTCCTGGAGAGCCACCGCGAATTCGTCGACGCCGCGGCGATTGAGCGGGCCGGATGGCATGTGATTGCGCAATCGGAATCGTGTCCGGTGGAGGCGATGCACCACCCGACCCGGCCGCTATACGGCGTGCAATTTCACCCGGAGCGGTCCGGCCTGAACGGCGAACAGTTGTTCGACAACTTCTACAACCAGATAGTGTTCCCGTTCGCCAAGGGAAGCTACCAGCACCCGCGCGCTGAGTTGTACCGCTGACCAGCACGCCGGCTACAGCCGGTAGAACTCAAACCTCGCCCCGCCTGTCCACGGGTTCATGATGCGTAGCGCCCCGACTCCCTTTCCGTCAGGGTCAATCAGAGTGCCCATGCTCGGGTTCTGCAAATCGAGGTCCGCGTCCGACCACAGCACCCGATGCTGGATCGTGGAGTCTCCAGAGAAGACAAAGAGCTCGCCTTGCAGGATACAGCCTCGGGTCTCGATGTCAGCGAGTATCGCCGTCTTTCCGTTGACTTGTCCGAAGCCGCAGCCCGTCGCGGCATGGAGCAATTCTCCAGGCCATTGCTCAGGCTGCAGAGCGTCGTCCCTGAGCTGGAAGAATCCTGCCTCCCTGAGTCCTCCGTCCTTCCATACCAACTCTCGGTAAACTGCTGGATGGACATCGTCGCCCGTGCCCTCAAGGAGGATCAGCTTGTTGATTCCGATGTTACGAATATCGGCGATCGTACACATTTCCTCAGTCGGCAGGTCGATCGGCGGCAGTTCCAGATTCAGCTTTCCCTGGTCGTTCCACATCTGGACCAGGCTGTCTCCATCCCACCGACAGACGAACAAAGTGACGATGCTCCATGAGTCTCCTCCTGCCGACGGAGGTTTTGAGCCGGCTGCGGCGACGAGGATTTCATTGCGTCTGTCGTTGTTGATATCACCTATACAGCCATCGGTTATCCACATCCGGCCTGAGTCCGGGTGCAGCCGGATGCTGGCAACTGACGTCAGCGCCAGCGTGCCGTTGATTAGCTTGTATTTGCTGATGGTACGGTTGACTGCCACTGCGAATTCTTCGATTCCATCATCATCGACGTCGCCGATGAGATTGAACCCGCACGGCTGTGCGGAGTCGCCCCAGTAACGCAGGGAAGTGCCAAGCCGAGGGAGGTCGTACTTGGTTACGTATTTGCCGGAATGCAGCGTACAAGCGGCCACTCTGTCGCCTCTATCAACAAGGAACAGGGGAGTATGCGAGGTGTCGAGTACGGTAAGACGCCCCCAGTCTCCAGGCAGGCTGCCGGACCATGTCGGCGTCTCGAACTGCAGATCGCCACATAGCGCCAGAATGGGTATGACCGCGAGGGTAAACAGCCTGACCATGGCTGATTGTGGCCCGAACAGACCACGCTGTCAAGCAGCGGAGGTCGCAACGATGGGTTGCCGAGCGGGCTAGAAGGTGCGGCCGACCTGGAAGTGGGGCTCCCAGCCTGGGTTGTCTCTGTCAAACCCGTAGCCGAGGTCAAAGCCGATGAGCCCGAGCATCGGGATTTCCAGCCTGACGCCGACCCCGGCGCCGCGCTTTAAGTCGGAGAAGCTGAACTGGTCGATTGAGTTCCAGGCGTTGCCGGCGTCGCCGAAGGCGAGAAATGAGAGCTGGTGCGAAAGCCGGAGCCGGTACTCGAGCGTGAAGATGGCCTCGGCCTGCCCGCCGATGACGTAGCCGGAGGACTTAGGACCGATGGAGTTTTCTCCGTAGCCGCGAATCCCGTCCACGCCGGTGCCGCCGGGAGTGAAGCGTTCGTAGACCGGGATCCGGTTCTTGGTGGTGAAACCGGTGATGTAGCCGAGCCGCGTCCGCCCCATCAGGCCGAACTTCCAGAACAACGGGAAGTACTGGCTCATGTCGAAGATGTGGCGATGGAAGTTGATGTCGCCCACCGACAAGTCGAACTCGTAGGTGGTGGAAGACCCGGTCAAAGCGTTGTAAATGTAGTCGCGCGAATCCCGGGCGAAGGTAATGCTCGGCCGGAACGCGGTCTTGTGGGTCGTGTCTGCGTAGACGCTGAACAGCGTGTCGCTCTGCTTGTAGCTGGTGCTGATGGACGTCGGCGGGACATAGGCGTCGATGACACGCAGGGCGAGATAGGCGCGGGTGTAGTCGAGGGGCAGAGGTCGAGAGAATGAGAGGCCGCCGCCGATCTGCTGCTTGTCGTAGTAGTCGTAGGTGTAGGTGTAGTAGGAGATATCGGCGCCGGCCGACAGCGGCCGGTCGAAGAGCCAGGGCTCGGTGAAACCAAGCTGAACATTCGTCTTCTTACTTCCCCGCTCAAGCTTGACGTTTGCGCTCTGAGCCCGGCCGAAGAGGTTCGGCTGCTGGAGTTCTACGTAGCCGGTGAGGCCGTCGGCGGCGGAATACGTGACTCCCGCGCCGATCGTGCCGAAGAATGACTTCTCCTTGACCTTGTAGATGAGGTCGATGTCGCCGGTCGTATCGGCGCGCTGGTAGTCGAGAGTGACGTCGTCGAAGAATCCGAGGTTGAAGATGTCGCGTTGCGAGCGCATTACCTCGGAGCGGCGGAAGGTGTAGCCGGGCAGCGAGCTTATTTCACGTCGGATGACGTTGTCGCGGGTCTGCTCGTTGCCTTCGATGCTGACCAGTCGGATGGTTGCGGGCCTGCCTTCGTTGATTTCGTAGCTGATGTCAACGGTGTCCGAGCGGACTTTCTCGACCGGCGACACCTGGGCATAGATGTAGCCTTCCTCGGAATAGGCCGAAAACAGGTCCTGGAGGGTCGTCTGAGCAAGCTTGGTGTTGTAGGGTTCACCGGAATGATAGCGGACGAGCTTCCGGAGGTCGGCCTCCTTCATCACCGAGTCACCTTCGATGTTGACGTCGCCGAAGTAGTAACGGGTCCCCTCGGAGACGCTGATGGTGATGTTGGCCCAGCCCTTGTCGAACGTCATGTTGTAGTCGAGCACTTTGGCGTCGATGAACCCGCGCTGTTTGTAGAAGTCGACGATGCGGTCCAGGTCCTTGACGAACTCGTCTTCCTTGAGGTTGCCCTTGCGGTACCAGGCTTTCTGTCGGTTGACGAGCTTGATTTCGATCTGAGGGTCGGTGAAGTGGTCGTTGCCGAGGATTTCGATGTTGCGGATGCGGACCGGGTCGCCCTCGTCGATCCGGTAGGTCAACGTGACCTGATTGAGCGAGTCAGGTCTGGTGGTCTCGTGGTCGACCTTTACCAGCAGGAATCCCCTTTCTTTGTAGAGCTTGAGGATTTCCTGTTCCCAGTCGAATGCCTTCTTGTCGGTCAGAATCTCGCCTTCCTTGGCCTTGACCTTCGCGTCGAGGTCTTTCTTGCGCACTCGGCGGTATCCTTCGAACTCGACGGACTTGAGCTTCGGGAACTCGGTGACAACGAAGGTGACCCGGATTCCGTCGGCAATCCGCGACGTCTCGGCTTCGACCTGGGAGAACAGGCCGAGCCCGTAGACCCGGCGGACTGCGTCCTCAATGCCGGTTCGCAGGCCGTTCGGAGTCAACGCCTGGCCGCGGTTGAGACCGGCGGTCCGAACGATCAGCACCGTATCGGCGGTCTGCGACCGGGCTGAAACGCCGAGTATGATGACTTTGTTGGTGTCGAGCTGGCCCACCTGGGCCAGCAACAGGGTGGCGAGCAGCGCTGTCACTGCTTCAGCGCCGGCGCCGGCTCGGCCATCTTCTCGGCAAAGACCAGCCGGTCGCCGTCGCGGTCAACCAGGACGACGGTGCTCTCCTTGAATCGGCCCTTGAGCAGCTCCTCGGCCAGGGGATCTTCCAGCAGCCGGCGCAGGGCCCGCTTAATCGGCCGGGCGCCGAATTGCGGGTCGAACCCTTCCTGCACGAGCAGTTCCTTGGCGTTCGTGGTCAGCTCTACCGTGAGCCGCTGCTCCTTCAGACGCTCGGACAGGTCGCGGAGCTGGATTTCGACGATTTCCTCCATCTGCTTCCGGTCGAGCGGCCGGAAGACGAGCACTTCATCGACCCGGTTCAGGAACTCGGGCCGGAAGAAGCGCTTGACCTCGGTCATCACCTTGTCACGGATGGATTCGTAGTTCGCATCGCCGCTGGTGGCGCCGAACCCGAACCCGCTCATCCCGCGGATTTCGGTCGAGGCGATGTTCGAGGTCATGATGACAACCGTGTTCTTGAAGCTCACCTTGCGGCCGAGCGAATCGGTGATCTGGCCGTCGTCGAGCAGTTGCAGCAGGATGTTGAATACGTCCGGGTGGGCCTTCTCGATCTCGTCGAAGAGCACGACCGCGTACTGCTTCCGCCGCACTTTCTCGGTGAGCTGGCCGCCTTCTTCGTAGCCGACGTAGCCCGGCGGCGCGCCGACCAGGCGCGAGACGTTGAACTTCTCCATGTACTCGGACATGTCGAACCGGATGAGCGCGTCCTCATCGCCGAACATGAACCGGGCGAGCACGCGGGCAAGCTCGGTCTTGCCGACGCCGGTCGGCCCGAGGAAGATGAACGAGCCGATGGGCCGGCGCGGGTCCTTGACTCCCGCGCGCGACCGGCGGATGGCCTTGGCGATCATCGTTATCGCGTTGTCCTGGCCGATGATGCGCTGCCGGATTTCGTCTTCCATCCGCAGCAGCCGGGCCGACTCGCGCTCCTCGAGTTTGGCGAGTGGGACGCCGGTCCAGTTTGAGACGACGTAGGCGATGTCTTCCTCGGTGACGACGGGGAACGAACCAGCCTTCTCCCATTCCTTGCGCTTGCGCTTCAGATACTCGGTCAGTTGCTTCTGTTCGTCACGGAGTTCGGCCGCTCGTTCGAATTCCTGTTTGCGGACCGCTTCTTCCTTGGCCTTCGCGGCCTTCTCAATCTTCTTCTCCAGTTCATCCAGCTCAGGGTTGATGACCGGTCGCATCAGCTTCACCCGGGAGCCGGCCTCGTCGATGACGTCGATCGCCTTGTCGGGCAGGAACCGGTCCGAGATGTAACGGTCGGCAAGGTAGGCCGCGCTTTCGAGTGCTTTCTCGTCGTAGGAAACGTTGTGGTGGAGCTCGTACTTTTCCTTGAGGCCCTTGAGAATCCCGACCGTCTCCTGTGCGCCCGGCGCCTCGACCAGAATCTTCTGGAACCGGCGTTCGAGGGCCGAGTGCTTCTCGATGTGCTTCCGGTATTCCTCCAGCGTGGTTGCGCCGATTGCCTGGAGTTCGCCGCGGGCGAGGGCCGGCTTCAGGATGCTCGAAGCGTCAATCGCGCCTTCGGCCGCGCCGGCGCCGACAATCGTGTGCAGCTCGTCGATGAAGATGATGACGTCGCCCTGGTGTTGGATCTCGTTCATCACCGACTTCAGGCGCTCTTCGAACTGGCCGCGATACTTGGTACCGGCGACGATGCGCTGGGCCAGGCCTTCCACGATCGCCGTCTTGCCGACGCCGGCCTCGCCGATGAGCACCGGGTTGTTCTTCTTCCGGCGGGCGAGGATCTGGATGATGCGCTCAATCTCTCCTTCACGGCCGATGATCGGGTCGAGCTTGTCCTCGCGGGCAAGCTGAGTCAGGTCGCGGGAAAAGTAGTCAAGCGACGGCGTCTTGGTGCGCGACTTCTGTTGGGCCGAGCCCTTTTCGCCGCCCAGCAGCCGGGCGGTCTCGTTGCGGACCAGCTCGATGTCCATGCCCAGCGACTGCAGAATCTGGCAGGCGACCCCGCGTTCCTCACGCAGCAGCCCGAGCAGCAGGTGCTCGGTGCCGATGTAGGTGTGGTTCATCTTGCGGGCTTCGTCGAGGGCGTAGTTGAGGCAGGAGCGTGCCTCCTGGTTCAGGGGTACCTCGCCGAGCACCAGGGTTTCAGAACCGATGTCGACTGCGTTCTCGACCGCCCGGCGCAGGTCGTCGGTGTTGACTCCGAGGTTGGTGAGGACGACGGCCGCGACGCCCTCGCCTTCTTTTACGAGGCCGAGCAACAGATGTTCGGTGCCAATGTAGTCGTGGTGAAGCCGGACTGCTTCCTGGCGGGCAAGTGAAATGACTTTCCTGACTCTCTCGGTGAAGCGTTCTTGCATAGTCTGTTAGAGTGTAGTTATTCTCCTCGGGAAGTCAACGCGGTGAGCGAGCACGATTACTTAGACACCAGCAGGCTGGCGAACTCCGCGGCGGTGTGAACCGGAGCGAAACAGGTCTGGCCGCGACAGACATGGGCGGTCGGTCTCTTGCCAGCGGCGGTGCGGCCATGGGTCAAAGGTATCAGACGCACGGTAAGCTCATCCGGTTGCCGGTCCCTGATGACCACGGCAGTTCTATAGTCATCGCGATTCGACGCAAGGAGCCCGGCCATAGCCTCGGCTTCGGGAGAAGGTTCGGGCAGGAACAGAACTACTTCGGTGCCGGCGTGGAGCATCAGGTCCAGCCCGGCAAGCATCAGGCTGAACGCCGGCGGATAGCTGAGCATCGTCTGGTAGAATCGGCGCAGCGTGGCCGCAGCCGCACGCTCGTAGTCGTCCCGGCCGCAGAGCCGCGCCAGCCGCAACAAGTCCATGGCCGCAACCGAATTCCCGGATGGTATGGCGCCGTCGTAGCCGTTCTTGATGCGGCTTGGCAGGCCGGAACCACTGCGTGTCGTAAAGAACCCGCCTTCGGGGTCGGAAAAGAGCTCGACCATGCGGTCGGCAAGCGCTACGGCGACTTCAATGTGCCTCGGCTCGAAGTCGGCCGCGTACAGGTCGAGCAGTCCCTGAACCAGGAAGGCATAGTCCGGGAGTTGTCCTGGGACGCCGGCCTCGCCCGGTCGGACGAAGTGCGTGACTTCGCTGCCGGCGACCATCCGGTCGACAATGCTCTCGGCAAGGGTGCCCGCAACGTCGAGGTAGTGGCGGTTGTCCAATGCCACCGCGCAGCGGGCAAAGGCCGAGAGGGCAAGGCCGTTCCAGTCCGCGAGCAGCTTGTCGTCGCGGCGGAGCGCCGGGCGCCGGTTCCGGGCCGCAAGCAACTTTGCCCGGATTTCGCCAAGCTTCGGCCAGAGCTCACCGATGCCAAGGTGATGGACGGAGAGTATTTGTTCGACCGGGATGGCCGTGTGCAGCACGTTGGTGCCGTCAAAACTACCCTGAGCTGACACGCCGTAGAAGTCACAGGCGAGCCTCGCGAGTTCAGGGCCGACGGCCCCGGTAACCTGAGACTCGGTCCAGGTGTAATAGGCGCCTTCGCGGCCGCCGGTGTCGGCGTCCAGCGCCGCGGCAAAGCCGCCACCAGGCAGGAGCATCTCCCGTTCCATCCAGGCAAGCGTCTCCTCGGCGACCGCACGATACGACTCCTCTTCGGTCACTTCAAAGGCTTGGGCGTAGGTCTGGGCCAAGAGCGCATTGTCGTAGAGCATCTTCTCGAAGTGGGGGACGAGCCAGATCGTGTCGGTCGAGTAGCGGTGGAACCCGCCGCCGAGCTGGTCATAGATGCCGCCCTCGGCCATCTTGTGGAGCGTCAATTCGACGATGGAACGCGCCTGGTCGAAACCCGGATGCGGCGAGAGACGTAGGAGCAGCGCGAGGTCAGTCGGATTCGGGAACTTGGGCGCGACCCCAAACCCGCCGTGCTCAGAGTCGAATACTTCGAGGCGCTGCTCGTAGAATCTGCGGAGCGGCGTCTCGTCCATCTCGCCTTCGTGACCGGGCAGGGTCGAGAGACGATTCAGCTCGACCGCGATGCGGTTCCCGGCTTCGTCAATCTCGGGACGCTGCGTGCGGAAGTAATGAAGTGCGGCCAGCAGCACGCGGTTGAACGCGGCCAAGCCGGGACGCGGCTCGGGCGGGAAGTACGTGCCGCCATAGAAGGGCCTGAGGTCGGGAGTCAGCCAGACCGACAGGGGCCAGCCGGCAGAGCCGGTCAGGATGCGCACCGCCTCGATGTAGACTTCATCCACGTCAGGACGTTCCTCACGGTCTACCTTGATGCTGACGTAGTTCGAGTTCAGGATTTCGGCAATCTTCGGGTCGGAGAACGACTCGCGCGCCATCACGTGGCACCAGTGGCAGGCTGAGTAGCCGATGGAGACGAATATCGGCTTGTCTTCGGCCTTGGCCTTGGCCAGCGCCTCCTCGCCCCAGGGATACCAGTCGACGGGGTTCTCCGCATGGTCGCGGAGATACGGGCTGGCTTCGCCGGCGAGATGGTTGCGCACAGGCAATAGAGACTATGGCGGACGAGGGGTCAAGTCAAAGGTCAGAAGCCGAACGCCAACAGCCCAAACGCAGAACTGCTTGTGCTTGATCTTGCACCTGAGCCGGACGAATTCGACGCACTTGGACTTCACGCCTTGACATTTGGGCCCGCCTGCGCTATCACTAAACAAGTATGCCCGTCATTGCCAGATTCTACGGCATCACCGTGAAGATGTACTTCCGCGAGCACGGAGTGCCTCATTTCCATGCTGTCTATGGGGAGTTCAATGGCGTATTTGACGTATCCACACTTGAGATGATTGAAGGTGACCTGCCAGCGCGAGCGCAACGGCTGGTAAGAGATTGGGCGGAACGTTACCGCGAGGAGCTAGCCCGAATGTGGCGAACCCAGGAATACAGGCTGCTGCCGGGGCTGGATTGATATGAAGACGGACAGCTTCTATCCGAGAGTAAGGACGGTACGGCCGCAGTCTGACAAGAAGCTACTCGTCACGTTTGACAACGGGGTGACAAAGGTCTACGACTGCGAGCCGCTATTCGACAGCGAGGTATTCGCGCCGCTTCGGAACGAGGCGCTGTTCCGTCGGGTTCGCGTGGAAGACCACGGCTATGCAGTAATCTGGACCGACGAAATCGACCTTGCCGAATCGGAACTCTGGTTGAACGGGACCCCCATCGCGACCGAGACGGAACGTGCCGAGGACCTTGTCGTTCGCGACCGGAAACCTGGCGACTAGCTTCCGGCCAAGCTCACCCAAGATAGTCTCGTACGGCGGCCTGCGTCTGAGCTTGTGCTTGGGCTTGCGCTTGAGCTTGCGCTAGACGAACCGGAACCGGCTGATGAAGTGGCGCATGGGCAGGTTCTGGCCGTAGACGACCTCGATGCCCGGAATCTGGTCGCGGCGCCGGTAGAGGATGCCGACCGCCTCGGCCGCGGAACGCAGGTCGCAATTCTCGTAGCAGAGTCGAGGAACCGCGGCGCGGACGTTGTTTACCCGCGGGTCCGACGGTACTTCCTTGCCGTCTACCAGCTTGCCGAATGCGTAAACACCCAGCTCGCACATGCGGTGGCCGGCGATAAGCAGGAGCGCGGTGAGGCTGACGCCCGGGAACTGGTCGTCACGGAGGTTCGTGCCCGCAAAGAACTTGTCGAGATCGAGGTATATCGCGTGGCCGCCGACCGGCTTCACCACTACGCTCGCGCCGCAGTATTCATCAATCCATGCCCCGAACTTCTGCACCTGGTTGATGCGGTGCGTCAGGTACTCCTCGTGCACCACGGTTTTGAGGCCCTCGACCACGCCTTTCAGGTCGCGTCCTGCCAAACCGCCATAGGTCGGGTGCCCCTCGACGAGTATCTGGTGTCCAACCAGCATCGCGCGGAGTTCAGGGTACCGCTTGGCCAGAAGTCCCTGCTCGCTTACGACCAGGCAACCGCCGATGTTCACAAGCCCGTCTTTCTTCAGGCTGACGTGGAAACCGTCGACCGGCTCGAACATCATCCGGACGACTTCCGCCACACTCTTGCCCTTGCAGAGCGGCTCGTTCTGCCGGTTGAACCACGCGTTCTCCGCGAACCGGCAGGCATCGAACAGGAACGGCACGCCGTGTCCGTGGCATAGCTCGGCCGTCGCTCGGATGTTCGCGAGCGACACCGGCTGGCCGCCACCGGTGTTGTTGGTGATGGTCATGTAGACGAGCGGAATTCGTTCCCTCGTCTCCCGGTCGGCGAGCAAGGCTCTGAGCTGGTCGAGGTCCATGTTGCCCTTGAAGAGCGCGGTCTCGTCCTTGGCCCGAAGCTCGGGTGAGAAGAGGTTGCGGGGCTCGAAACCGGCCGCGTGGATGTTCGCTTCGGTCGTGTCAAAGTGGCCGTTCGACGGAATGATGTAGGGGGCTTTGCCCGCTCCGAGCAGTTTCGACAAGCACGTGAACAGGCCGAACTCGGCCGCTCGTCCCTGGTGAAAAATGAAGACGTTCTCCCGGTCGCGGTCGCGGTTTTCCCACTGCGGCCCGAAGGTTTCGACAATCTGCTGCTTGAACTCGAAGTAACCTTCGTTCGAGCCGTAGGACTCGTCGCCGAGCAGGAGTTGTGACCACTGTTTCATGGTCATGGTAGTCGTGCCGGAGTCGGTCAAGAGGTCGCAGCCCGGAATCATCGCGGCCGGGAACTTGAAGACATTCAGGCCGCCTTCCTCAAGCAGTTTGCGACGCAGCTCACGGTCATCAATTGAGGATGGGCGGAAAGAGACCGCGGCGTTCCGATACGGCCGCGGCCGGCTCCGGGCCTTGCCGAATTCAGATGTCCAATCGTCGAGGGAGAATTTCACGCGCGGATTATACAACCGCAGTGGAGGGAGTCAATTACGATTGGGCAGGGCGAAGCTAGAAGTGAGAAGCTAGAGGCCAGAGCGCAGAGCCATTGGAGGAAAGCCACGAGCCAGAAGCCGGAATGCAGAGCTTGTGCTTGAGCCTGGGCTTGTGCTGTCTAGCGCTGCAGGACAAGACGTGCAGTGGCGCGTTCTCCTGCCACGTCGCAGCGGACGAAGTATGCTCCGGCCGGCAGCGACCGCAGGTCGAGCCGGAATGACGAAGAACGAGTTCCTGATGCCGAACGGACAAGGCGGCCTTGAGAATCATAGACGCGGAGGAGAGTGGTCGAGTGGTCCAGTGGTCCAGCGGTCAAGTGCAGGACCGTGGAGGTACGACATGGGTTCGGTTCGCAGGTGACCGTGAGCGACGACTGGCGAGTCGGGTTGCCCTTCGGCTCTGACACCGCGACGTTGCCGGCCGGGTCGGTCTTGATGAGCCAAATGCTGTTGCTGCCCGTGCCGCCGAGGATTCCGGCAAGAACGTACCCGCCGTCAGCAGTCTGCTGAACCGCAGAGCCGCGGTCGTCGTTCATTCCCCCAAAGGTCTTTGTCCAAATGGTGTCCCCGTTGCGGTCGGTTTTGATGAGGCAGGCGTCGAGCCCTCCCGTACCGAACGTTCCACCGATGATGTAGCCGGAGTCGCTCGTCTGCTGTACCGAGCAGCCGACATCGGCTCCTGCTCCGCCGAACGTCCTCGTCCATACCGTGTCGCCGTTCGCGCCAGTCTTCACCAGGTAGATGTCCGCGCCGCCGGCGCCGAACGAGTTGGTGCTTCCCGTGATGACATAGCCGTCGTCTACAGTCTGGCGGACCGACCAGCCCTCGTCGGCGCGTGCGCCGCCATAGGTCCTCGTCCACGCCGTATCGCCGTCCGCCTCAATCTTCACGAGATAGATGTCGCCAAGGCCCGCTCCGTAGGATAGTGTCTTGCCACAGATGATGAAACCCGAGTCCGCGGTCTGCTGCGCCGAGCGGGCGCAGTCTTCGTTTGCACCGCCGTACGTGCGGGTCCAGAGCGTGTCGCCCAACGAGTCGATTCGGAGTACGTACATGTTAGGGGCGCCCGCGCCGAATGAGTAGGTTTCGCCCGCCACGACGAACCCGCCATCCGAGTTGCGCGCGACCGAATAGGCAATCTCATCCTGACTGCCGCCGTAGACCCTGATCCAGCGCTGGTCGCCATTGGCCATGTTGGAGTGCAAAGCGACCTCGGCATTCCCGCCGGTCACCAGCCAACCGGCAGCGAGAACGCCTCCGTCGGTGAAAGTCGCGACACCGTAGCCGCAGTCATCGTCGGTGCCGCCGAACAACTGAGTCCAGCTTTCCTCGCCGTATTGGTCGGCGGCGACCACGTAGACGTCTGAGCCGCCGATTCCACCAGAGTAGCCAACCACAAAGTACCCGAAGTCGGTTGTCTGGGTGACCGCATAGGCACCGCCTTCGCCATAGGTGCGCTCGAAGGTGATCTGGGCAAAGAGAGTCAGAGGTATCAAACCCAGAAGCGTGGCCAGAGTTTTCGTAACCATGATTCCCTCCTTCTAATGTTGCAGGACAAGACGTGCGGTGGCATGTTCCCCGGAGACGTCGCAGCGGACGAAGTATGCTCCGGCCGGCAAGTCTGAAGTGGCAAGGGGAAATGACGAAGTCGTGACTTGGCGCGCCAGCACCACTCGGCCTTGGCTGTCGTACATGCGCAGCGTCGAGGGCTTCGAGCTTGAGGCCAGTGGCGTGAAGCTGACTCTCGTCGCTCCCCGGCATGGGTTCGGCTCGCAGGAGAGCGAGAGGGCCGTCGAGCGGGTTGGGCTCACCTTCGGTTCAGCAACCGCTACGTGGCCATCGGCGTCGGTCTTGATGAAGTAGACATCGTACGCATGCGCTCCCGATGGCCATGCGTTCCCTGCGACTGCGTACCCCCCATCCTCGGTCTGAAGCACGCAGTGGCCATAGTCGAACGAGTCGCCACCGAAAGTCCTTGTCCAGAGCGTGTCGCCACTGACGTCGGTCCTGACAAGCCAGACATCAGCGTAGCCAGAGCCAAAAGACTCGGTCCATGCCGCGATGATGTAGCCGCTGTCGGTTGTTTGTTCAACCGAATAGCCGAAATCAGTGCCGGCGCCCCCGAAGGCCCTTGTCCATAGGATGTTGCCGTTGACATCGGCCTTGACGGCGTAGACGTCGGCTCCGCCTGCGCCAAATGAGTAGGTGGTGCCGACTAGAATGTAGCCACCGTCGTAGGTCCGCCGGACTGCACTGCCCCAATCACCTGAAGCGCCCCCGATTGCCCGAGCCCAGACTGTGTCGCCCCGCGCGTCCGTCTTGAGGAGGCAAACATCCGCGCCGCCGGCACCCAACGACTCGACGCTTCCGGTAACGATGAAGCCCGAGTCAGAGGTCTGCTGCACCGACGCGCCTTCATCGAAGCCCGTGCTGCCGTACGTGCGGGTCCACATCGTGTCGCCATCGTCTTTGGTCCTAACAAGATAGACGTCCTCCTGGCCCGCACCGAAAGACAAGGTGCGTCCGGTCAGGACAAAACCACCGTCGTTGGTCTGCACGACCGAGTAGCCATACTCGTCATCTAAGCCGCCATAGGTCTGCGTCCACATAGTGTCGCCATGGCTGTCCGTCTTGATTAGGCACGCATCCCACATGCCCGGGCCCAGCGCGGAACCGGCAATAATGTAGCCTCCGTCGCTGGTTTGTCGTACTGCGTAGGCGGCCGACCGCGTGGCGAAATCATAGTTCCTGGTCCAGATCGTATCCCCATGGGCGTCGGTCTTGACAAGGTAGGCGTACTCAGATGGTACACCGAATGAAGAAGTCGAACCCGCTATGATGTAGCCGCCATCAGTCGTCTGCCGAACCGACCAAGCTTCGTCGCGTTCGGCGCCACCGTAGGTGCGCTGGAAGGTGATCTGGGCAATCACGAGAGTGGGCAAGAGGATTGCGGCCAAAGCGGCCATGGCCAGTGCGGATGAGAACCGGGTGCGATACATGACTACCTCCCGAGATGGTTCAGTGAGCGCTTGAGATATTAGGCTCGCGGCCGGGCTTGTCAAATGCGCAGGCACGAACTGACGGGCGGCAGTTGCCGAGAACGCTGACGCTTACCGAGTAGCTCTCCGGGCAACGGGCCAAGCAGTCTGCGGGATAGCTCTCAGAATAGCTCTGGAGATTGTCTTCCGGGTTGCCTGGCGGGTCGCTCTCTGAGCCATCTTCCGGGCGATTTGCCCGACGACCCGTGGAGCTACCCGCGGAACTGCCTTCCCCTGAGCTCTCCGGGTAGCTCGTCCTGTTCCTCTCCGGACAGCCTTCCGAATAGCTGACCGGACAGAAGTCCGGATAGTTCTCCAGATGCCTTTCCGGATAGCCTGCGGAGCAATCTCCCGAACGGCTCTCAGGGCAGTTTGGAGAACAACTCGCAGAATAGCCCGGGGGGCGGGGTAGGGGAGATACGACAATGACGAATAACCAATTGCTAATGACCAACTTAGGACATTCTTGGGCTTGATTTCGAGGGGACATATAGGAAACTGGCAGGGTGCGGACCGCCTCGAAGGGGGTGCCAGATTCTGCCTACTCCCGAAGGAAACAGGAGAGCGGTGAAACGTTCATGTGCCGGTGTCTGGTCCGAGCATCGGTCTCCCCCCAGAACCGACATAGGATTAACCACAGAGGCGGAAGAGAGCACAGAGTTGGGTGAAGTCGTCACTCCGGACCGGTACCCTTCAAATCTCTGTGTGCTCTGTGGTTCAACATCGGATTCGGGGTTTGCCACTGTTCTTGACTAGCTCAATGCCTGCGGCTATCTTGGGTTCCTTCATGGCAGCACCCGTCAGCGCAAAGAGCCGCGCGAGAGGTCCTCGTTCCGTGCCAAGCGGCATTCGCCATTCGACCGGCGCCGAACGTAAGCGGGTCGGGTTCATCGGCGCGGGGCGCGTGGGCTGCGCGCTGGCTTGGCACTGCCGACGACTGGGCTACCCGATTGCGGGCGTGACCGATGTGAAGCCGAAACAGGCATGGGTTGTGTACGGGCTGATGAAGGAGAAGTACGAGCGCTTGAGTTCGCGCGACGTGGCGGCTGAGAGCGACGTGCTGTTCCTGACCGTGCCGGACACGCACATCGTGCCGGTGTTCGAGTCGGTGCGGAAGTGGCTGATTCCGGGCACGATTGCCGCGCATTGCTCGGGCGCGTTCGGGCCTGAGGTGCTGGCCGGGGCGCGCGAGCAGGGCCTCGGCACACTTGCGCTCCACCCCGTGCAGTCGTTCTTCAGCCATTCGCAGGCGATCCGGAGTCTGCCCGGTTCGTTCTTTGCGGCCGACGGGTCGGTTTCCGGGCTCAGGTTCGGACGGCACCTCGTGAGGCAGCTTCGCGGCGGCTGGCTCCGGGTGCACGGAACCGACCGGGCGTTGTACCACGCGATGTGCGTGTTCGCGTCGAATTTCGTCAACGGGCTGCTCGATGCCGCCGAGGAGATTGCCCGCGAATTCGGGGTCTCGCGCCGCCGGGCCGGGTTGATGCTCGTCCCGCTTGCGCGGACCGTGCTGGAGAATATCGCCGAGCAGGGCGCCGGGCCGAGTCTGACCGGGCCGGTTGAACGGGGCGATGCCTTGACCGTGGCTGCGCACCTGCGGGAACTGGAGCGGCGAACGCCGAACCTTGCGCCGATGTATCGCATTCTGTCCCAACGGCTGGTTGAGATGGCAGCGAAGAAGGGACTGGATGGAGCGGCGGTGAGGAGGCTGAAGCAAGTGCTTGAGGGCTAGAGAATGACTAATTGCGAATTACAAATTCCTAATAGAGGAGAACGGGCATTGGGACATTGGTCATTGACTAGGAATTGGGAATTTGTCGTTGGCAATTGGCAGGCTTCGGTCTGCAGGAGACGTGCATGAGAAGTAGCCTCACTGCTTTGGCGCTCACCCTGCTTACGGTCACGGTCCTCGCCTGCGCCAAGAAGATGATTCCGCCGAGCCCGGACCGGTGGGCCCCGCGCCTGCTGGAGGTCGACACCAGGACCCGGAGCCAGGCTACGCTCGTATTCGACGAGGGCATCGACGGCGCGAAGTTGAGGCCGGACAGCTTCCTCTTGACCGGGCCGGCCGGCGAGACGATCGCCCTGCGCGGGACTTCGCTCGGCAGAAGCGGCGAGGACGTGCAGCTCTGGACGCCCATCCAGGAACCGAAGCTCTACGAGGTGCGCGGGGTCGTCTGGGACCGGGCCGGCAACAAGACGCGGTTCCGGGCGAGGTTCCGCGGCTCAGCGGTGAGGGATACGATTGCGCCGCGGGTCGCAACCATCGAGCCGTCGCCGGGAGCGACGCGACAGAAGCGGGGCGTGAAAGTAAGGGTCAACTTCAGCGAGGCGATAGATACGTCGAAGGCGGTCAACTTCACGTTTGTCCCGGCCCGGTATGACACCGAGTTCAATCGGGCGTGGACCGCCGACTGGCAGACCCTGAGTTTCAGTCGCATCGAGTCGCTGCCGAGCGCCACCACCGTCTATTTCCTGCTCGAACCCGGGGAAATCGACCTTGAGGGCAACCGCTCGACCGCGGCGGCATTCACCTACTTCACCAGCGACACGATATTCGATGCCGTCGCGGTGAAAGGCAAGGCTCTTTGGCCCGGTTCACTCAAGACCGGCGCGGTCTTCTTCACTGAGTCCGCGGCGGTCCGGGTCATCACCGATTCACTAAAGCCTCCGCGGACCGAGTCGCTGCCGGTCCGGTCGACCGGTCTCGCGCCGCTGCTCGCGGACGGCTCATTCTCGACCAGGGTGCACAAGGGCGAGTACGAGATAGTCGCCGTGGCTGACACTAACGGCGACGGGCTGGCCGAGCTTGCGAGCCCGCGGGTTACGTTCAACACCGATGCCGAAAGCCTGAGCCTGACCCTGGTACCCGAGTCCCTGCCCCGGCCCTTCAATGCTTATCGCCGTTAGCGCGATACTGCTGGTCCTCGGGCTACTGGCGTATCGACGCTCGATTGCGGACTTCAGATTGCAGATTGCGGATTCGGGGAAGCGGGGGAGAAGCGGCGTCGGAGGTCTCGGGCTCCTGTTTCTTCGCTTCGTGATACTGCTGCTGTTCGCGGCCGTATTCATTGGAGCAGTATTCACGCATGTGTGGACCGAACGGCCGCGGCGGGTGGCAGTGATGCTCGATGTATCCCGAAGCATGAGCGCAGTCGGGGCCGAGAGCGCGGCAGCCGAAGTGTCGCACGTCTTCCCGGTTCCGGTCGGCATCGGCCGCCAGGAATGGGTCTTTGCCGATACGGCCGCACTGCCGGACAGGGGCAGCCGAGGCCAAGGCAGCAGCCAGAAGCCAGAAGCCAGGGACCAAAACGGGGAGAGGACGAGGATTGGGGCGGCGCTAGAGACCGTCGGAAAGACGCGGCCGGCGGCAGTCGTGCTCTTAAGCGACGGGCAGGATAATGGTGAGGTAGACCCGGTGGCTGCGGCGCGGGACATCGGTGTGCCGGTGTATACGGTTGGATTCGGCGGCGTCGCGAAACGAAACGCGAGTATCGAGCAGATACTGCTGCCCGCGGTTGTGTACTCGGGCGAAACCGCGGACGTCCAGGTCCGCGCGATGGCAGCCGGGTTCGCCGGCGAAAAGGCGCGGGTCCGGCTGCGCGGAGAGGCCAAAGAGGTTGTGCTCGGACAGGCGATGGCCGAGCAGGACGCGCCCTTCCGTCTGGTCTTCGACAAGCCGGGCAGGCAGGCGGTCGAGGCGCGGATAGACAGCATGGCCGGGGAGAGCGACTACGCCGATAACGTGCGCGACGTCACGGTTGATGTGAGACCCGGGCGTGTGCGGGTGGCCTATATCACGAACCGTCCCGGGCCGGACACGCGGATGATACTGAAAGCGCTTGCGGGTGATGAGCGGATTGAGGTTCTGCCGGAGGTGGCGGTGACGGGCGCCATCGGGCTCGGGACACGACCTGAATCGGCGGACAGATTCGGTCATGTCCCTTCGCCGGACGTGTACGTGCTCGATGACGTCGTCGAGACGGGCAGCCCGGATGTGTGGCAGTCCATTGCCGGTCGGGTGCGGGCCGGCGCGAGCGCGCTCGTGCTCGCCGGCCCCGAGTTCCAGCCCGGGAAGAACATCGGAGAGATTCTCAACGGAAGCGCCGGTCGTACGCAGACCGGTTCTTTCACTCCCGAGCTGACCGCCGAGGGCGGGCTTCTGCCCTGGTGGGGCGCGGCGGGTGCCCCAAACCAGGTCGCAAGCGATGTGGTTGACCTGAGCAGGGTGCCGCCGTTCACCGGGCTCAGGCCGTTGGACGGCGTCAATCGCCCGATGGCATGGCTCGTGGCGCAGGAGAATCAGGCACCGCTACTGGTCGCGGGCGAGGCCGGCAGGGGCAAGTTCGTGTATGTGGCCGCCTATCCGTTGTGGCGCTGGGGATTCGGGCCGGAGGAGAAGCCCGAGCAGCCTACTCCGCTTGCTGTGTTCCTGACCGGGGTCGTGCACTATCTGGCGGAGCGTGATACGAGTCCGTTCTGGCTTGACGTGGCCGACAAGGACCTGTACCGTGGCCAGCCGGTAAGGCTGATTCTGAAGGCGGTCGCGCCGGACGGAAAGCCGTGGACAGGGCTAACTGCAATGGTGCTGGTGGTGGAGGACACTGAGACGAAGTCAAAAGTCAGAAGTCAGAATGCAGAAGGCAGAAGTCAGGCGCAGGAGGCAATCACCGTCCCGATGACCGAAACCGGGAACGGGGTCTATGAGGCAACCATCGAGGCACTGGGGCCGGGACGGTATCGCGCGGTTGCGGCGGTCGAAAACAGGGGCAGTTCCCTGGGGCGCGGCGCAGCTCCGGTTGCCGTGGGCAAGGCCGCGACCGAGTTCGTAGTGGCAGAGCAGGCGATTGAGCTCGCGAACACCGGTATGAACGAGGGGCTGCTCAGGGCGGTGGCCGCGGCCGGTGGCGGCAGGTTCTTTTCCGCGGATAGCCTGCCGCGCGACGCAAGCCAGATTGCGCTTGGCTCTTATCAGCGGAGCTTCACTTTCGACCCGAGGCGGGCGGTCTGGGCTTATGTGTTGATAGCATTGCTGGCCGGCGCGGAATGGCTGCTGAGAAGAAGAAGAGGGATGCTGTGAGAAGAACGAAGTCAGAAGTCAGAAGGCAGAAGTCGGAACGCAGAAGTGCGGCCCGGACACGATTCGCGGCCAAGACGGTATTCGCCGTGCTCTTGCTGCTCCTCGTCGTGGGGATGGCGCGGGCGGATACCGGGCAGGAGGCGGCCGGTTGGCTTCGGGCTCGGGGTTTGAGTCCGGAACTTGTGGTCGTGCTGATTGCGGCCCTGCCGATTGTCGAACTCCGGGGAGCGGTGCCCGTCGGCATTCTCTTCTTCTGCATGCCCTGGTGGCAGGCAGTGCTGTGGGCCCTGATCGGCAACATCGCGCCGATTGTCGTTGTTCTTCTCCTGCTCGAGCGCATTGTCGCATGGTTCAGCCATGTACCGCTCTTCCGCCGTTTCTTCGAATGGCTCTTCGCCCGCGCACGGAGCAAGAGCGGGTCCATCCAGAAGTACGAGTTCTGGGGGCTGGCGACGTTCGTCGGCATCCCGCTTCCGGGCACCGGCGCGTGGACCGGAGCAGTCGCCGCGGAGGTGCTCGGGCTCGCCTATTGGAAGTCCCTGCTCTCGATATTCGTGGGTGTACTGATGGCCGCGACCGTCGTCACATTCCTGTCTGTGCTGGGCAAGCAGTACCGCTGGGTGGGAATCGGGCTGATCGCCCTGATTACGCTCGGCTTCGTCTATGCGGTAGTCGCCGCATTACGCAAGCCCAAAGCCAGGCCCTAGCCGAGTCTATCCGCCGAGGCGGGCGAGGATTCCCCTGACTTTGGGCAGTTCGGGTGACGTCGGCTCCAGCTCGATGAACCTTTCGAGGTAGAGCCGGGCGCTGTCCGGTTGTCCCGAGAAGTAGAACACGATCCCTTTGTTCTCAACCGCCTGCGGGTAGTCGGGGAAGTACTGAAGGGCGAGGTCGAAGTCGCGGATTGCCTCGCTGTTGTTGCCGGCCGCGAATCTGAGAATGCCGCACCGGCTGGCCGTTGCCGCCAGCCGGCGGCACACGTCCTGGGTCTCGATGTCGCGGTAAAGAATCGAGCGGTAGCGGCTCGCGGACAGGAGCGGAGAGTCGAGGTCGGGCACTGTGTCCCTGCCGGCGATTTCGTAGCCGAGCCCGCGCATGGTCAGGCGCAGCCCTTCCCACTTCTGCGCCCAGTCCGCGAAGTCGGCGGGAACCCAGAAGATGCGGCTCGAGGACAGCCAGTCTCGCGCCAGGAGCGACATGACCTGTACCGCCGTGGCCTTCGCCTGCTCGCCGAAGGCCGCGTCATTGGCACGCGACGCGTTCTGCCAGAGCCGGTCAGCCTCGCGGGATGCCTGCTCAGGCACGGACCGGATGCGACGCAACTGGTCAAGGTAGCCGGGAATAGCCAGGTGATACTGGTTGACGACCAGTACGTCCGGTCGCCTCCCGCCCGCCTGAAGCCAGCGGAGACCCTGATACAGGCTGTAGTCGTCGGTGAATACCGTCGAGTTCGGCGGCAGGCTTGAGATGACAGCCTCCGAAAAGTCGGCGAGCCCCTGGTGCCGGCTGCGATTCTGGGTCGGCAGGAACGCCACGACCGGGAGCGCCACAAGCAAAGCACCGGCCACCATGACCGCGGATCGGAATCGGGCCGCGAGTAGCGGCGCGCACCCGCACCCGATAGGTATCAAGAGAGCGAAGTACGCGGGCAGAAGATAGCCTTCTTTGTCCGGAATGTTGTATTCCACTGCCGCCACGGTCACGGCGGCCGCGGCCAGCAGCAGGGAGAACAGCACGGCGCGGCTCCGGTGCCAGAGGGCGGCAACGCCCAGCACTGCCAGCAGCCAGGCAACGAGGAACTGCCTGCCAAAGAGCGCGGGCAGACTGGAGAACTGCGCGCCGAGATACCGGCTGCCGCCCGCAAGCAGCCGATAGCGATACACCCGTCCGGTTACGTACTGCAGCAGTTCAGCCGGATTGCCGACTCTGCCCCAGGCGGCGGCGCCGGGCGCGCCCGCGCGCAGCGGGATGTAGAAGTAGAGGCAGAGGGCGAGGGCCGCAAGCAGCAGCCCGAAGCCGAGCAAGCGCGCCCGGGGTTTCGCGGGCGCGGATAGCAGCAGGATGAGCAGGCTTGGAATCCAGAGCACGATCGGTGGGTGATTGGCCAGCCCCAGGCCGAATACGAAGAACGCAATGAGCAGCCAGGCGGGCGTGGCGGTCAGGTGCCACCGGATGATGGCAAAGAGCAGCACCGACAGCAGGAGTGCCTGGAAGGAGTAGACCTCGAGCGCTGTCGCCTGCTGCCAGAGTTCGAAGCTTGTGCCCCAGAGCAGAGCCGAGAAGAGAGCCGCCCAGTTGTCACCGGTGAGTTCCTTCACGATGAAGTAGGCCATGCCGCACGAACCCGCTGCGGCCAGCGAGGCGATGAGGTTGAGCCGGAAGGGCATAGCGAGAGCCGGGACGAGGGTAAACAGGCGGATGATGGTCGTCAGCAGCGGGTAGCCGGGAGGATGGCTGACGGCAAGGACCCGGCCGGCAAGCATCAGCTCGGTCGAGTCGCCCCAGTAGATGCTGCGGCAGGCCGTAGCGGCGTACAGCGCGAGCGGCAGGATACCGGCAAGCGCCGGGAAGCCGCAGCGTTCCATCACGGTACGCCTCACGGCCGGATTGTAGAGGCGCCCTGTCCTGTAGTCAAGGCGCAGCCGTCCGAGCTGTGCGGGTTGCCGCTTTTGACATTCCCCGGCATTGGTCTAGTATCTACCAAGCAGTGAGATTCGGTTTCCACGTTTCAATCGCCGGCGGGTTCGGCAACGTGCTCGAACGCGCGCGCGAGGTCGAGTGCGAGACCATCCAGATGTTCTCTTCAAACCCGCGCGGTTGGTCCATCGCCAAACTCGACCCGGACGACGTGGCCAAATTCCGCGCCGGCATGAAGGATTCCGGTATCTCGCCGCTCTTCGTCCACGCCCCGTACCTACCCAACCTGGCTGCGGCCGGCGCCGAGGGCAAACGCTCGGTCAAGGCGCTCGTGACCCAGCTAGAGCGCTGCAAGGCGCTCGGCGTTCCTTTTCTCGTCTGCCATACGGGCAAGGCGATGGCTGCCGATGAGAAGACCGCCATCACCCGGATTGCGGCCAACGTCGATTCGATACTCGCGGCCGCTCCTGACGGCGTGACGTTCCTGCTCGAGAACACGGCGGGGATGGGAAGCGAGGTGGGGTACCGGTTTGAGCAACTGGCGGAGATTGTCGGCAGAGTGAAGCAGCGAGAGCGGGTCGGCGTCACGCTCGACACCGCCCACTCGTTCGAGGCGGGCTACGAGTACCGGACGAGGTCGGGCATCGATGCCACCCTGCGCGAGTTCGACCGGCTGGTGGGAATCAGCCGCCTGCATCTTTTGCATCTGAACGACTCGAAGACCGAGTTCGGCTCGCGGGTGGACCGGCACTGGCACATCGGTGAGGGGAAGCTCGGTAGCGAGGGGATGGGGCAGATAATCAACCATCCGCTGCTTCGGAACATGCCGGCCGTGATGGAGACCCCGCAGCACACGAAAGATATGAACTTGAAGAACATGAGGGCGGCGAGGGGACTTGTGAGGTCGGACGAAGACAGAAGTCGGAAGGTGGAAGTCAGAAGGCAGAAGGGCGGAAGTCGAAAGGCGGAAGAGGCGTGAAGATAAGGTTCTGCGGCGGCACGCGGACCGTAACCGGCTCCAAGCACCTCTTCACATCCGGCAAGCAGCGGCTGCTCGTCGAGTGCGGGCTCTTCCAGGGGCACCGCGCCGAGGCCGAGCATACCAATCGGAGCTTCCCGTTCAAGGCACGCGAGGTCAACTGGTGCATCGTCAGCCACGCTCATATCGACCACGTCGGCAATATCCCGAACCTTGTGAAGTACGGGTTCCGCGGGCCGATTCTGATGACCCAGGGCACCGCGGCGCTGTCGCGGCTGCTCGTCGAGGACTCGGCCAACATCCAGGAATCCGACGTCCGCTACCTGAATAAGAAGCTGCGCGAGAAGGGCGAACCGCCCAAGGAGCCGGTGTATACGGTCAAGGATGCCGAGGAGTCGCTTGAGTACATCGAGGGAATACCGTATGCGAAGGTGCGGAAGCTGGGGCCGTACAAGGTGGTGCTGCACGATGCCGGACACATCCTCGGGTCGGCGCTGGTGGACATCGAGGTCGAGGGTAAACGGGTGCTGTTCACCGGCGACCTCGGACGCCGGAAGATGCCGATAATCAACGACCCGGTGCAGGTAGTCGAGGCCGACTACCTGATAATGGAAGGCACGTACGGCAACCGGCGGCATGGCGACTACCGCGACGTGGATACCCGCCTGGCCGAGGTCGTGAACCGGGTCTACTCACGCGGCGGCAGGATAGTCATCCCCGCGTTCGCGGTCGAACGGTCCCAGGAGATCGTCTACACCCTGAACCGGCTGCGCCAGAACAGCCGGATTCCGGACGTACCGGTCTACGTTGATTCGCCCCTTGCCAGCCGCGTAACCGAGGTCTACCGCAACTACCCGCAATACTACGACTCCGAGGCGCTGGCGATGCTGAACGGTCACCAGTACCTGTTCGATTTCCCCGGGCTCCATTACGTCGAGTCGGTCGAGGACTCCAAGGCGCTCAACGCGAGCCGGCAGCCGTGCATCATCATTTCGGCCTCGGGGATGTGCGAGGCGGGCCGGGTGCTTCACCACCTGAAGTACTCGGTTGAAGACCCCAAGAACCTCGTCCTGATGGTATCGTTCCAGGCCGAGAACACGCTGGGCCGTCGCATCGCCGAGCGACAGCCGATTGTACGAATCTACGGCGAGGAGCATCCGCTTCGAGCCGAGGTCGAGGTGATGGATGAGTTCAGCGCCCACGCGGACCGCGACGGCCTGCTGCAGTACGTGGGCGCCATGAACCTGCCCCGGCTGAAGAAGGTGTTTGTCGTCCACTCCGAACTGGACGCTGCCGAGGCGCTGGTCGAGCCCTTGAAGGCGCTCGGCGTGCGCGATGTCGTGATTCCCGAGATTGGAGAGGAACATGAGCTTTAGGGAAGTGCGAAGGACAAAGGACCAAGGACCAGGCGTCGCCAGGCTGGCGATGGTCGCAATCGGGCTGGCGGCGATGGCGGTTTTCGCCGGGTGCGACTGGCTGCTGGGGCTGGATACGACGCCGCCGACCTGCCGGATTACGAGTCCGGCGGACTCGGCCTCGGTCAACGGTACGGTAACGATAGCCGCGACTGCCTTCGACAGCATCGGCGTGGAGCGGGTGGAGTTCTACGTCGACGGCGCCCTGGTCGGAACCGATAGCCTGGCGCCATATTCGGCGAGCTGGGACGCAACGTCGCAATCCCAGGGGACGTGGCATTCGCTGAGCTGCACAGCCGGTGATGCTGCCGGGAACAAGGGCTACAGCGACACGATTGCCGTGGTCATCGGCGCACTCGGCCCGACGAGCGTGTATCACGGCGAGCTGGAGGTCGCTCCCGGGGTCGCGAGCTGGGTGTGGTTCCGTGCCGCGGCCGGCGACACACTGGCCGGCGACCTGCAGGTCGTAGCCGGCGGCACACTCACTAGGTTCGCCTGGATGGACAGCACGAACCACCAGAAGTTCCTGAACTCGGAGCCCTATAGCGTCGTGTTTGAGGCGGACAGCTTCGCGCAGAAGAGTGTCAGCCAGACGGTAACGGCTGCCGGCAGGCAGTATCTTCTTTTCGTCAATAACAACTCGGCAACGGTGAAGTGCTGGGTGAGACTGGTTCTGGAATAGACGAACATGACTTGGATATTTCTGGTCTTCGCGTTAGTGCCGCGGCCCGATTTCGCGCCGGTCGGTCAGGCCGAGCTTGCGGCCGCCCGGCGGATGGCCGCCGCGGGCTTCGTCACTCACCAATCGTCAATCGCCAATCGCCAATCTGCCTGGGACAGCCCGACCGAGGCCCGCGTTCCGGGCCGGTTTGTGGTCGGGTTCGAGCCCGGCGGGCGGGAGGCGGCCGCGTCGTGGGTGGCGCAACAGGGCGGGAGCGTCATCCGGGTCGATGAGGCGTGCGGTTTCTTCGTTGCCGACCTACCGCCGGGGCGCGAGTCGCAGCCGGGACAACCGGCCCGGTCGGCGGCGCCGGCCGGCACTGTCCGCTATCTTGAGCCGTGCATCAAGGTGCAGGCCGCCGCGCTTCCCAACGACCCGTACTTCATTCCTTACCAATGGGACAAGTGGGTCATGTATGCGGACAAGGCCTGGGACGTGGTCGGCGGCTCGATTGACGTCAAGGTCGCGGTCGTGGACGAAGGCGTCGACTACCAGCACCCGGACCTGGCTGCCGATTTCATAGCCGGTGAGCTCGGGTATGACTTCATCGGCAATGACAACGATCCTCAGCCGGACAATCCTCGAACGGCGTTCCACGGAACCCACGTCGCCGGCATAATCGCCGCGACCCGGGACAATAACGAGGGAATCGCTGGCTGGTCGCTTGTCCAACTGCTGTCGGTCCGAGTGCTGGATGACACCGGTTCAGGTACAACCGACGTGGTTGCATCGGGTGTCAGGTGGGCTGCCGACCACGGCGCAAGGATCATCAACATGAGCCTGGAGTCGTCCGAGTCATCGACACCATTGTTGGACGCATGCGCGTATGCAGAGCAGGCGGGCGTGCTGATCATTGCTGCCTCGGGCAATAGCGGACAGGATGCAGTGAGCTTCCCGGCCAGATACAACGAGTGCGTTGCGGTTGGCGCGACCTCGAAGGATTCGCGCCTCGCAATATTCTCCAACTACGGATCGGAACAGGAACTCGTGGCTCCGGGTGACACCGTATGGTCCAGCTTGGCAGGCGGCGGTTACGGATGGGCGAGGGGGACGTCGATGGCCTCGCCGCAGGTCGCGGGCGTGGCCGCACTCGTCCTGGCCAGGAACTGGGGACTGAGCGCAAACGAGGTGCGGGCGATTCTCGATGCCTCGGCGATTGACATGGGCCTGGCCGGACGCGATATCCAGTATGGCTACGGGTTCGTCAACGCGAGGCGGGCGGTGGACCTTGCCGCGGCCTACGCGGCCGGCCGGTCGCCCTCGGTTGCCATCGGGACCGGATCGCCGGGAGCGGACGCACATACCGTCTTTGTCCGGGCCGGCTCCAGTCTGCCGTCATGGGTTGCCCAGGCTGATGTCTACGACGGGTCGGGCCGGCTGATTCAGGTCCGCGGTACGGACCTCAGGCCGGGAACGTACTTTGCCAGGCCGGGTTCGAATTCCGAAGTCCGAACTCCAAAGTCAGGTCCGATTCGCCGGCTCCTCGTCCTCGACTAGCGTTTCCTTTCTTGTCCCTCGTCCCGGTGATGGGAAGAGGGAAGGTGAGCTCTAGTCCTCCGAGTACTCGGCGCAGGAATCGTCGGTTTCCCACACGGTCACGCGGCTGACCGGGTAGAACTGCTGCATCTCGTCGTAGAAATGCCGGGTCAGGTTCTCCGACGTCGGGTTCGATTCGTACACCTGATTCAGCATCTTATGGTCCGGCAGGATGCTCTCAAGCTTCTTGCCGACGTCGATGAAGTCGGCAATCATCCCCGGCTTCTTCAGCCGCTTCGCGCTGATTTCCACCTCAACGCGGTAGTTGTGGCCGTGGACGCCCTCGCACTTGCCGCCCATGCCGTGTATCTGGTGCGCGGCACTGAACCGGCGGGTCACTTTGATGGTCCACATCGGTTACCTCCTCGAGCGTTCGGCTCGGTTCGTGTTCACGAGCGATGATACTTCTCCCGGCCTTGAAGGTCAAGCCGGCGGACGGGATTGGCGCAGGGCTGAGGTTTGACTGGCAGAGTCCGGGTAGTAGAATCACCGGACATGACAACCGCCGAAGTCCGAACTCCGAGCTCCGATTCCCTCATTCGACATTCGGCGGTGGCCTCGCAGCTCCCCGTCCGAGAATCTTCCATTCGCCATTCGATATTCGTCATTCAACATTCTTCCTGAGATGTGGCCTCTGCGTGAAGTCGACGAGTCGGCGGTGGCGCGGCTGAGCGCGGACGCGGGCGTCACCGGCCTTCTCGCGCGGCTGCTCTGGCTGCGCGGCGTGCGCGACGGCGCGGCCGCGCATCGCTGGCTTGCGCCGGAGCTTTCGCAGCTTTACCCACCCGAGCTGCTGCCGGACTTTGAACCGGCGGTAGCGCGCCTCAAGCGGGCCGTTGCCGGACGCGAGAAGGTGCTGATCTGGGGGCACGATGACCTCGACGGCATCACTTCGGTAGTGATTCTCTACCGATTGTTGACCGACCTCCAGGGGACGGCCTCGTACTACATTCCGCAGAAGGGCAAGGAGCGGCATGGGCTGAACGGCGAGCTGGCAGCGAAGTTGCTCGGCGGCGCCGGACTGGTCGTCACGGTGGACTGCGGCATCACGAACCGGGAGCAGGTCGCCTTTCTGCGGTCAAAGGGTATCGACGTGGTCGTAACCGACCACCACGAGGTGACCGAATCGATGCCGGAGGCCGTGGCCAACGTGGACCCGAAGCGGCCGGATTCGAAGTATCCATATCGCGGCCTCGCCAGCGCCGGCGTAACGCTCAAGCTGGCGATGGGAGTTGCCCGCGAGGCGCTTGGCCTTTCAGTCGCGGAGTTCGTTTCAGTCCAGCCCCAGCAATTCGCGATGGCCGTGCTCGGCACGTTGGCCGACCGGGTTCCGCTCACCGGTGAGAACCGGACCATCGTGGCGGCCAGCGTGGGCCGGCTCAGGCAGATACCGGTCGTGGCGGTGCGGGCGGTCTTCGACTACTTGAACGCCGGTGAGAAGCTGACCATGCGTCGGTTCGTCACCGAACTGCTGCCGCTCTTCGCCGCGGCCGATGGGAACGAAGGTGTGCAGAAGTTCCTGACTGCCGACGTCGATGAGGCCCGAACCTGGGTGACGGAACTGGCCCGCCGCCGCGAGGAATGGCAGGAGCAGGTCGAGCAGACCTATGAGCTCGCCCGCCAGAATCTCGCGGTCGGCGACGGCATCGTCTTTGCGCGCCACCGGGAACTATCGCTGCGCGCGCTCGGTTCGTGCGCCGTGCGGCTGAAGGATAGCTTCCAGTTGCCGGCCATCGTGATGGGCTGGCGCGGCGATGCCTGGGTGGGTGAGGGCCGGGGAATCGAGGGCGTCAGCCTGATGGACGTCCTGTCGTCGTGCGGACGCTTCTTCATCGACTACGGCGGGCACAAGAAAGCGGCCGGCTTCTCAATCCAGGACGAGAAGGTCGAGGAGTTCATGCGCTGTGCCGAGGCATACGCCCACGAGCATTTCGCGGGACATGTTCAGCCGGAGAATGTTCTCCGGGCCGATGCGTTCCTGCCGCTTGAGGAGTTCGACCGCGACGTGGTCCGGCTCGCGCCGTTCGGCGAAGGCAATCCACAGCCCGTGTTTGCCACCGGTCCAACCGAGCTTGAGCGGCGCGCCGAAGGCTGGACCGCGGCGGGCAAACCGGACCTGCTGCTGCAGGCTGCGAACGGCGGAGTCCAGCTTGATACCCGGCTCACCAGCCGTTTACTCTACACCGTCGATGACTTCGGCCGACTGACCATCATCGACGCGCAGACTGGGGAAGCATGAAGTACAAAGTCCGAAGGACAAAGCAAGTCGTAAGCGGGAAAGCCGAATCCAGCTTGCTTCCGCGGGTTTGCCCTTTCCACGCTGCCTTGTCCTTCGTCCCTGGCACTTCGTCCTTGCACGAGGTCTTCGCTCGTGCCTGGTAAAGTCGTCCACGTCGTCCGCAAGAAGAGCCGGGGACAACACGCCTGGGTCTTCTCCAATGAGGTCACGAAAACCGAAGGCAATCCCGGGCCTGGGGATGCGGTCCAGGTCTTTGACCGCCGGCACCTCGTCGGCTCCGGCATCTATAACCCTCATTCGCTCATCCGAGTCCGCCTCTATTCCGAGCAGGTCGAGGAACTGGACCAGGCGTTCCTGAAACGGAGGCTAGAGGCGGCACTTGCGTACCGCAAGGCCATGCTGCCCGGCGAGAACGACTTCCGGCTGATGTTCAGCGAGAGCGACCGCGTGCCCGGGCTGGTGGTCGACAAGTACGGCAGTCACTTCGTTGTCCAGACGTATTCGCTGGGGCTCGACATGCGGCATGACCTTGTGGTCGCCGCGCTGCGCGAGGTGTTCGACGTCGCCTCTGTGATAGAGAAGAACGACTCCCGGCTGCGCGACCCCGAGGGGCTGCCGCGGCGCACCGGCGTGCTGTTCGGCACACCCGAGCCGCGGATAGTCATCTCCGAGAGCGGCGTCAGGTTCTACGTGGACGTGGCCGGCGGCCAGAAGACAGGCTACTACTTCGACCATCGCCTCACGCGGCGCAAGGTCAGGGGCCTCTCGTCCGGCCGCTCGGTGCTCGACGTCTTCTCCTATACCGGTTCATTTGCCATCAACGCGGCGCTCGGCGGGGCCTCAAGCGTGCTTGCGGTAGATGCCTCGGCCGCGGCCGCGACCATCGCCACCGACAACTCGGTCCTGAACGGGGTCGCGGACAAATGCCAGTTTGCCACCGACAACGCTTTCACGGCGCTGGCCGAACTCGACGTCCAGGGCCGCAAGTTCGACCTCATCAACCTCGACCCGCCCGCTTTCATCAAGGCGCAGAAGGACAAGAACGCGGGGATGAAGGGCTATCGCCAGATAAACGCCATGGCGATGAAGCTCCTGACCGATGGCGGCGTCCTCGTCTCCTCATCCTGCTCGCACTACCTGTTCTGGCAGGACATGCTCGACATGCTCGTGGCCGCGTCGCAGGACGCCGGCCGCAGCTTCACAATCCTCGACCGTACAACCCAGGGTCCCGACCACCCGGTCCTGCTCTCCATGCCCGAATCCGAATACCTGCGCGGATTCATCCTGCAGGTCAACTAAGCACAAGCGCAAGCCCAAGCCCAAGCCGCAGACCCAGGGAGTCCGGCCGCATCGGGTTCAGGGACCTTCCTCGCTGCTCGCCAAGTAGCTTGGCATGTTGCCTGCGAAGGTGCCTGCAGAGGAATCTGGGAAGGAACCTGGACAGGAACGTGGACTGGAACTCACGATTGAGCTTGGGAAGGAACCGCGATTGTTATGCGGCAAGGAACCGGACAAGGAGCTTGCATCGTAGCTCGCGAGGTAGCGGACGAAATAGCGGTGGAAACA
>Ga0172371_10002128_pt1 | contig 31613 bp, 24 predicted proteins | sample Lak12m_FD_114543 | JGI IMG/M metagenome (GOLD analysis project Ga0172371, IMG submission 114543) | Freshwater microbial communities from Kabuno Bay, South-Kivu, Congo - kab_022012_12m | ecosystem: Environmental > Aquatic > Freshwater > Lake | place: Democratic Republic of the Congo: South-Kivu...
CCAAATAAAAGAATCCATAGGAGATGTACGGGATAATATAAAAGAAAACCTGAGGCACATCAACGATACATTGGATATAGAAGGTAATACTTCGGGTATCACACCAGAAGCGAGAGCAGAACGAATGGTTATAAACATGCAAAATATAAGGGCAAGACTCGAAATCTTCAAGAGATACGCCGGAGAAGATATACCAGAGATGCTTGAAGATATAGAAAAATTTGGATTAACAGAAATAGACAAAGTTTTAACCCTTTTACAAGATCCCCAAACTACTTTAGAACTATTTGAAACACTTTTGAAATTCAATTTGATTTTAGAAAGTGCAGAAAATAATTTTAATGCAGAGTTATGTGAATATGATTATCTTACAGGGCTAAAAAATAAAGATGAGTTTGAAAAAAGATTAGATTCTTTACACGAAGCCATATGTAGAAAGGAGGCTGCGGAACCAATCAACCTAATATCTATAGACTTGGGTTATCTAAAATACTTTAACAAAAAAGGAAATAGAGACATAGGAAACCTCGCAATAAGAGCAGCAGGTTATGTACTAGCACACTGTGAAACTAGGTTTCCTGGAATAGAGGTATACCGAACAGGTGGAGATGAATTTTCCATAATAGTAAGAGGAGACAACAAAGAAACAATAAAAGAAATACTAGAATTCATACATAGAACAACAGCAGAAATGGGGGAAATACCAGGAGATGGAAAAGAATTAGGACAATACATACCACAGCAACTACAATTTAATACAGGATATGCACTAGAAGAAGATGCGTATTCCGGACTAGATCTCCTAACACGACCTGACTACGATATTTTCTCACCTATGGATATAGAAAAATTAAGTTCAGATACACCAAACTACGATCCCTCTTTTAGGGCAATGCATTTAAGTAAACTTCAGAAGATGATCTCAGGTATGGTTTTAGAAGAGGAAAAGCTTGTTAGTAGAATAGAATACCTCAGAGGAATGGTCTTACAAGGTGATTTAGATAGATTTAGAAATTTGTATTCCTTTTCGGGTAAGGCCTTAAAAGGCATTGATCCCGAAGCATTTATAACAATAGCAAAAGAACAACCAAACTTACCAGTAAAAGATTTGATGATTACGCTGATGGAAATGCAAGGAACAACACCACCCCTATCAGATACAAAGATAAATAAACTAGCAGAACTGTTAATAAGCAGTGCTAGAAAGAAAGTTACACCTCCTAGACCGTAAGAACAGGGAGCAAGGATTTACCTTGCCCCCCTAAAACTAACGCTTGCGGTCTTCTTCCCAGGGCATAACCACGCGCATTCCCTCGAAAGGGGTGCCCTTAATGGCTTCCATGGCGTCACGCCGCATTTGGTCTTCGGCTTTTTTGGTGTGGCAGGAATCATGCGCGTAGGCACCGCAACACGTATGCCACAAAACAGCACGACCACCTTGCCGCTGGCAAATGCTACAGGTTTGGGGGACAATCCTACCATACACAATATGGTATTTGTCTGACCAGCCGCGCCAGGCGTGCAAAATGCCAAAAACCAGCCCCAGAACAAGGGCGTAAATTGCCTGTCCCAAGACGGAAAGAACCACGTACGCAATGGTGTACAGTGTCTTGAAAATACCCGACACCAGCCACCACAGCGTAGCCAGGATACCAGCATACAGTTTATTCATAAGTATCTCTCCAGAGATTCTTTGATATTTCTGATACTAACGTATCAGATGAGGGGAATTATACAATATTCAAACACTATAAGCTACTGTTTCTCTTTGGTAATGGAACCGTCTTTTAAATACATTATTGATTCTATACCCACACGTTCTACAAAGAATCTATCGTGGGAAATGAGGAGTAGAGTACCTTTATATTCTCTAAGGGACTCTTCTAATACTTCCTTTGTTCCAATATCTAAATGATTATCAGGCTCATCTAAAATCAACATATCATAGTTTTTATAGGCAAAGAGTGCAAAGGCAAATCTAGCTCGTTGACCAGGACTTAGATTACCAATCTTTTTTGTAAGATCTTCTTTTTCAAACATGTATTTTTTTAACTTTGCAAAAGAATCTTTGTAGGGACATCCCGTTTCTTTCATAAAGTAGTCAAATATATTTTCATCATAATTTAAATGCGTTTGTTTCTGTGCAAAGTAACCGATACTTAAATTATTCCCAATAGTAATTTCCCCTAAGGTAGGTTCAATATTTGCCATAATCAATTTCACAATAGTAGATTTACCAGCACCATTAGGTCCCAATAACCATATTTTCTCTCCGCCTCTCACCTCAAAAGACATATCTTCAAATATTGTTTTGTCACCATAGCTCTTAGTAAGAGCATCAAATCTAACCATTAGTTTAGAATGTGTAATGCCTGTTTCAAATTTCACTTTATTCATTTTCTTCTCTGTATATTCTTCTTTTTTATTACTATTTACCTCCCTGTCCATTCTCTTTTTAGCAGAAGACACCGCCTTTCCACGTTTCTTTCCATCTTTAATCTTACGAACATTTTCTATTAATGTTTCTAGTTGATGTTTCTTTCTCAAAAACCTAACGTATTCCTCATTCCACTTATCTATCAACTTTAATTTTTCTTCTTTGTAATCATCATAATTACCAACAAAGAATAATAGTTTTTTGTTTTCTATTTCCCATATTTCATCAACTGTATTATTTAAAAACTCCCTATCATGGGAAATCATTAATACAGTTTTATTCAAATGTTTTATATACTTTTCAAACCACATAATACCTTCGATGTCTAAATGGTTTGTTGGTTCATCAATAAGTAGAGTAGTGGGGTCAGATAAAAGAAGTTCCAATATTTTAAGTTTCATTTTCTGACCTTCACTTAATGTTTTTATCTCTTGGTATGAATCAAAGTTATTAAATTCCAACTCTTCTACAAGTTTTTCAACTTTGTAATAGTCCCAACTATTTTCTAATCTCTTTTCTAAATATTCTCCAACTAATTCATCGGGAAAAGATAACTCTTGAGGCACATATCCAATAGTTTCTCCATCAATACGAATGCTCCCGGTTTCTATTTCCAGATTACCCATAATGATATTAAAAAGGGTAGACTTACCGCACCCATTTTTACCTACAAGGGCTACTTTTTTACCATTACCTAGTCTAAAACTAATATTTTCTAGTATAGGATCACCTGTGAATGTTTTAGTAACATTGGAACCAATTATCATGGGTTGATTTTATCATCTCTTTTTAGTTTTGAGTTTTTGCAAACGGGATTTCCTTGTCTGTAACGTCAAAGGAATAATCAACAGTATTACAGTTAGAAAGATTAGACCATCTAAATACCTGGGTAATACAAGTATTCCATTTATAATATCTAAAATATAGAAAATAAAATCCCTAAAGAAGAAATATAGTACTGTAACTAAACCTACCCATAATATACTGTGATATAAACTTATATGCCCATCAATATTCAGGTATTCGTTGGAATAATCCCAAAGACGTTCCTTAAAGAAAGATACTGCTATTACTCCAGATATATACTCCACAAGTATCACTAATAAACTCGCCATAGGAATAACAAACCACCAGGGGTATAAACGTAGATAGGAGAAAGTACCAAATAGAAGAATCCCTCCAAATCCGTATACAGGACAGAGTGGAATGCCCTTAAAGTACCCAGACCATACTAGTTTTTTACTAGTTATAGTGCAAGCAGTAGAGTCTATAATCCAACCTAAAAATGCAAATAATAGAAACTGAAGGATATAGTTAGTCATATATCCACTGAACGTCGTAAGTTTCAATGCCTGTTTTCCTAGCATTCATCAAAGTATTAAACTTAGAATAAGCTGTTCTATCAAATCTAACGATAGTAGAAGGATACCAAGAATTATCTACTCCCAAATCCCTATTGAAATTGATAGTACCTTTACTCATTAAAAATCCTTCAATTAAGAGTGGATTATCTGGTGGGGTAGACTTTTGAGGGAATGTAATATTACCCATAGAAATTATCCCTGCCTTAATATTAGCGGTAGAGCTAGTGGTTAAACTCGGAGCACTTGTACCCACGCTACCTGCAACAGAAACATTACCATTCACAATAAAAGTAATTAACGCATTTGCAGAAGTTATAGGACCATATATTGTAAAGTTACCATTTACATAGACAATATATGCTCCTGATAAAGCACTAGTAAAACCAGCGGAGGGGGCGGTTAAAGAGCCATTTATATAAATTACAGGATTAGCAGCACTTAAGGTTGATAGATTAGTAGCAGATACAGCATACGTGGGTATAGTGGTTGGAAAGGCATAAGTAGTCATCCAGTTATCACTAGATTTTAAAGGAGTAGAAAGGGATGGATCTAAGTTTTTAGAATATCCATTGAATGGGTAATAGATGCTACGGTTATCTAAAGCGGAGATATCACCGGCAGTATATAAGGAACCACCAAGTCTACCAGTAGGACTGGTATTTATAAATGTAGGTACAAAACCCCCTCCAACAGTCATTGCGGTACAACCTATTGAAAGATTTGCACTCTTTGCATAAGCATTTCCATCTAATAATGTTGCCCAAGCAGGTCTCTTATTTTCCACCAGGCTTATATCAGTTGTTTTTGTAGAACAATCTGCAGATCCAGTAAAAGATATCGATGGGGTAGAAACCTGGGTAGTATTACCAGCACAATAAAAATCAAATCCTCTACATTGACCGGGAGTATAGGAAGCACTAGTTACACGCACAGTGGAGGCATGCGCAGGTATTATACTAAAGAAAGCGGTATTGCCCGCACCAGATGTTAAATTCCTATTATATGGATAGGCCACACCAAGTGTGGGGTCTGTTTGCAGTGTAACAGATATGGATTGTCGTGCTGTTTTTGCAGCGGTACAGTCTGGTGACGTACCTGATGCAATTAAACCATTTAGAGTATTAGTAGTTACTGATAGGTTATATGAATTTTCAACTTCAAATACATACGTAGGACCACCTACAGACAAATTGCCACAAGAATGTCTACCTACAGCTCTAGCACTGTAATAACCATTGGGAGTACCACAAGGAGGTGTCCAAGAGTAAGTAGAGGTACAGGGTGTTGTACCACAATATTGAACAGGACCAGTTGCATAAGAAGCATTAACTACAGGACCAGTTGCACTTGCTAGCTGGGAAATGAATATTTGGACAGAAGTTAAACCAACACCAGAAGCAGTAGCACTTAAAGGCATAGCGACACGTGTAGCAACTAAGGCATCTGGATCTGTAGAACTTACATCAGTAATAACAGGTACTGCAGGGTCAGATACTGTAAAGGTTGCAGTATTGACTGCAGAGGCCACCCCACATGAATCAGTAGCTGTAGCCTGAACAGTATATGTACCTACAACAGCATTGCAAGGGGGAGTCCAAGTGAAAGTTCGGGTTACTGACGTACCACTGACATTTTGCGGAGTTAAAACTATGTTAGGACCAGAAGGAGATACAAGTGTAACTGCGATGGAGAACAATCCCCCATCATCCGTAGCTGCAACACTAAAGTTTATGGCATTTTGTTTTATAACATTAGAGGCAGAAGGGGTAACGGATGTAACAACAGGAGCAGCGAAACCAGAAACATTGAAGGTTGAATTGGCAGAGGCACTTGCCCATCCATTATTTTTTGTAACTGTCCAAGTGTAACTGCCATTACAAACAATGGAAAGGGAGTTACTATAACTACGGGCATTATCTCCAGAAGGTGATATTGTAGTATTAAAGTTGAAACCAGCTCCATTTGAAACAGATAGAGTATTGATCTTTGATAATCCGGCACAATTAGTACCCCAACCAGTACCATTATTCCATCCAAAAGTTAAAGGGCCACCTTGAATAGTAGCTTTTGTAATGGAGGGAGTTACAAGCGCATTAAGAGTCAATGTAGTAGGAGCTACAGGGGTGGTACCCGCATTTGTACATCCTTGTGTGGTATTTTCTGTCTGAGTAGAACTACCACTACAATTTGCACCTCCACAACTAGGGGTAGGGTTATTACACGAACGAGTGTTTGTTCGAGTACCCGATTGAGTACATGTAGCAGCACTACAAGCACCCCAACTCCAGGAGCCATAATTCCAACCACTCCAACCACCGTTTGTAGGAGTACAACAGGGTACCGAGCACTGAGTCCAATAATTAAAACTGCCACAAGAGTACGTGGTATATGCAGGAGATCCACTTATTATAAAACCAGTAAAGGAAGCACCACCACAGCGGGTATCATGGTAATAGCCATTATAGCTATAACAGGTGTTGGAGCCACAATTACAACTAGCATTACACAATTCGTATCCGGTACCACCATAGTTCACTTGATAGCTGGCTATTCCATACGAAGTACCCCTCAATGCAAAGATAACAAAAAATATAAGGAGGTATTTAAGATAATTTTTAAAGTTACGTAACATCAGTTACCCTCAGACATCCAAGATTTTAAGGAGCCACAATCAGCCACGTAAATATTTAACCAAGATAATCTGCTACCTTTAGAACCAAACAACAAAGGATCTGATAGGTTATACGCATCTAGGTAAGAAATACGATCAGATAAAGACATTGAGGTAGATATGTAAATCAAGTTACTAACAGACTCTTTATTACTAAAGTCTGTATATACTTCCCAAAGATTAATGGGTTTTCCATCTGAAGTAACTACAGGATCCCTGTCCATACAAATAAATACTGTTTTATCGTCTATCGTATAGGTGACGTTAGTACCATCCTCTGCTTTTATAGTTATATCTTTAGTAGCAGCATCAAAAGATTGAAAGGTGCCTCTATTACGGTCAGAATTTAAGCCATCATATACAGCGGTAAAATCAGCGCCACCAACGGATATTAAATCTCCAAAAACAGAGTTTATATCAGGAGAACTGGAAGATTCTTTCACTTCAGACATTGTAGGGGTAGAGATAGGTGCTTGTGTTTCTACTTCGGGTTTTTTTGGTAAATATATCCATACATTGACAGGTATAAAAATCAAAAAGAAATATATCCCAAGAATAATATAAAGAATTTTCTTTTTATTCATACCTTAAATGGTATCAAATAGAAAACTAAAAGAGAAGAATTAATCCCATCAGTTAACTAAATCACGCTCTGTATATAAAGCTGCATCAAATATAGATGGCATGTAAGGCTTTGATTTAAACACCGTTATCTTCTTAGCTGTAGTTAACTTACCTTCTTTAAATAAAGAACCAGAAGATGTAATTTTGTAGCCCTGTGAAGGTAGAACATTAGTACCATCACCAACTGATATTGAGGCACTTTCATACAAAGATCTTAATCTTATACCAGTAGTATTAGAGAATATTTTAAATGTTTTACATCCTGCAGCAAAAGTAGCATTAGCACTAGCCACATTCGCAGTACCCTGACTAAAATTAGAGCCTCCAATGGTACTACCACCATCGCTAGGTAAAATGAAACCCATAGAAGCCACCGTACTACTATAGATAACATATGATACAGCCGTTCGTGGATTGTCCCAACACACTCTTAAGTCTTTACCAGGGGCAGCAGTACCATAACGGGTTAAACTTATTTCCTTAACAAAACCCGGGTCCAAAGTGAACTGATATACATTACCTGTAACATTTGAACTGAATCTCTCAACACGAATAGCTACCCTAGTATCAACTCGGGATACTGGCTCTGTAAGAGTATAACTGGAGGTACCAATACCAGTAGGACCACTAGTCAGATTTGCCAGTACAGAATTACTTAAGGATAATATACTCTCAATACCAGCTTCGGCAGCAGCAGTAGCTTTGTTAGAAGTATCTTCACGAGATACTCTGGATAAAGAAGCTAGTGTTCTGGTAGCAATAGCTATACCTACAGACATAGCTATAGTCATAGTAACTATTACAAATAATAGTACTTGTCCTTTGTTTTTAATCATATATCCATTGAACATCATATGTTTCTACTCCTGTTTTCCTAGTATTTACTAAGGTATTAAATTTAGAATACATGGTTCTATCAAAACGTACAACATGCGAAGGATACCAAGAATTATTTGAACCTAAATCTCTATTAAAATTGATAGCTCCTTTACTCATTAAGAAACCCTCTATAACAATAGGTCTATCTGGAGGAGTGGCAGCAGTAGGAAAGGTAATATCTCCCAAGGCTACTATACCTGCCTTCACATTTGCAGCAGAATTTGTGGTAAGGCTTGTTACAGCAGTGCCCACCCCAGAACCAATAGATACATTACCTTTGACAATAAATATTATTAAAGAACCAGTACCCGTAATAGGTCCATTAATGGTTAAATTTCCATTTACATATACAATGTACGCTCCAGACAGGGACGAGGCATATCCCGAAGTTGGAACCACCAAAGAACCATTTATATAAATAACAGGATTAGTAGTGGTTAAATTAGCCAAGCTAGTACCTAATCTAGCATATGTAGGTATTGTGTCAGGGAATGTGTAATCATTCAGCCAAGTATCGCTTGATTTTAATGGAGTAGATAGCGTTGGGTCTAAATCCTTAGCGTATCCAATTCTTGGATTATATATACTATCGGTATCTACAGCTATGATATCTCCCGCAGTATGTACAACACCTCCCAATTTACCCAAAGGACTTGTATTTACAAATGTGGGAACAAACCCCCCACCAACTGTAGCCGCAGTACATCCTATGGAAAGATCTGCACTCCTTGCATATACATTACCGTCTAACAAAGTCATCCATGAAGGACGTAAGTTTTCAGCTAAACTAATACTGCTTGTCTTTGTAGAGCAGTCTGTGGAACCATTGAAATTTATAGAAGCAGCAGATGTTTGTAGTTCACTGCCTATACAATAGAAATCAAATCCCCTACATTGACCAGGACTATAGGTACCACTAGTTACTCTAACAGTAGATGCGTGCTCTGGAATAATAGAGAAGAAAGCAGGATTTCCTGCACCAGAGGCTAGTGTCCTACTATAAGGGTTAGGTATGCCTAATGTAGGATCTGTTTGAAGTGTTACAGAAATAGGAGTTGTAGGTGCAGTCGTTCCAGAACAATTTGGAGTAGTACCCGCGGTTAATAACTGACTTAGAATATTTGTTCTAACGGATAAATTATACGAATTTTCAACTTCAAATACATACGTAGGACCACCTACAGACAAATTGCCACAAGAATGTCTACCTACAGCTCTAGCACTGTAATAACCATTGGGGGTACCACAAGGGGGAGTCCATGAGTAATTAGAAACACAAGGTGATGTATTACAATACTGTACGGGCCCACTCGCATAAGATGAATTAACAACAGGGCCTGTAGCACTGGCTAAGGAAGATATGAATATCTGTACTGCGGTAACACCTGCTCCAGAAACAGAAGCACTTAAAGGCATTGGTACTCTAGTAGCTACCAAGTTGTCGGTATCTGTAGATGTTACTGAATCCACAACAGGAGCTATAGGATCGGATACCGTAAAGGTATCCACAACTCTACTAGAAGCCAAAGCACAAGAATCTGTAGCTGTAGCTATAGCAGTATAAGTGCCAACCTGGGAGGTACAAGTGGAAGTCCATGTACCTGTAGCAGTAGCCGCAGTTGTAGATAAGGAAGTTGGAGTTAAACTTACAGGTATAAGAGATCCTGAAGGGGGAGATAATGATAACAGTATACTAGATAAACGACCATCATCGGTGGCGCCTACAGTAAATGTAATAGGCTCTCTTTTTATTATGCTATTGGAAGATAAATTTAAAGAAGTAACTGTAGGACTAGTACATCCGGTAACCGTAAAGGTAGAAGTAGCATTAGCTGAAGTGGCCTCCCCATTACTTTTACTGACAGTCCATGTATAACTTCCATTACAAACTATACCAATAGATCCTCCTAAGAACCTGGTGTAAGTAACCGCATTATTCACCCCGGCAATACTAGCACCAACGGAGTAGCTAACAGCACTATTATATACACGCCAATAGTTAGTGTTATTACGGTAAGTACAAACGGATCCCCAATTAGTACCATTATTCCAACCAAACGATAATGAGTTACCCAAATCAGAGCGATCAATAGTGCCCAAACTAGTAAGACCAGTAGGTGCTGCAGGAGCAACGGGGGAACAACAATCAGAACAGGATGCAGTTTCGCCACAATCACAGTAACCATTACCACAGTATTTATTAGATCCTGGTTCTCCATAACAAGTACATGTGTTTAGAGCAGAACATCCGGAATCACAAGAGGATCCGCAACCATTAACCCCGCACTTATTACCACACTTTCCACAGGTGGTACAACTACTTGTGCAGGGGTTACACGGATCAGGGGGAGAGCAATAACCACAGGTACAACATTGGGTCCAATGAACACAACAAACCTGCCCTCCTGTACAAGCAGGGGTACAAGAACCTGTAGAAGATATATAAAATTGACCTGTTTGTAATTGACCGCACGTTGAACCAGGACACCAATCATACGTACAACTACTTCTACATACAGCATTAGCTTTGCCGTCACTAAAAACAATAAATAATAAAAAGCCAAAAGACAGTAAAATAAATTTAAAAATATAAGACCTCATAAATATTTTAAGGAACTAAATTCCCCACAATTATCGGAAAATAGTAATAACCACTTTAAATCACCTTCAGATACAGCATCCGTACTTATGAGAACAGTTTTACCAATAGAGTCTTCTGATAAAAACACCTTCTTCTGATCAAAGGTACTACTGTTAGAAGCTTTTAGGAAAGCGTCTATAGCAGATAATGGCATAGAACGAAAATCCAAGAAGATTTCATATGCCTTAGTGCCAGACCGAGTAGTTTCTGCGTAACAAAGGAATATAGTCTTATCTGTAAAATAAAAGGACCCTTCCGATAGTGAAATTATGTTGCTTAAAAGGTCCGCGGAAATAACTGTATCCATCTTATTGGTTAACAAACTAGATTTAAACTCCCCTAAGATACTATCATCAATTTTTTGATCTGGAGGCAAGAGTCCGTAAGTTTCAGGTTTATCAAAAGTTATAGCTACAGTAGGTTCAGTATCCGCTATTGTAGGCGATGTAGTAATTACAACCACTTTATTTGGTACATACGGTACCTCTTTAACACGTTCTCTACGAAAATAAATCCACAAGTTAGCAGGAATAAAAATAGCAAAAAAGTAAACAGCAAGGAATATATATAACAGTTTGCTTTTACTCATATACAATTATGTTAACAAATACAGATATAAAAAGTAAATAAAATTACATATTGATGTACATCTATATATACTATATTATTGAATAAACGAAAGGGTAAAAAATGTCTAAAAAAACGAATAATCAAATAGCGTTAAATATAGAAGGAATGCACTGTTCATCCTGTGCCGCAATTATAGAAAGATCTTTGAAGAAAATGGAGGGTGTAGTGGATGCTAATGTGAATTATGGTACAGAGAAAGCAACTATCAAAATAAATAGTGATAAGGTAACAACAGATAAGGTAATAAAGGTTGTAGAGAGCGCCGGGTATAAAGCAATTCCTTCGGAAAAACTAAGCATTGAGGACAATCAAAAGAGACAACATCAATTTATCGTAAAAAGCTTTTGGAAATTTATTATCAGCTTCGCATTAAGTACTCCAATGCTTTACTTTATGTTGTTAGACTTTGCTACGAACATTCCTTACAGAAATTTCATAACCCCTTACATTGGATTCGTATCTTTGATACTAACCACCCCTGTTCAATTTATAATTGGAAATACCTTTTATAAAGGCATGATATCTGCGCTAAAAACTAGAACATTCAATATGGATAGTTTGATAGCAATTGGTACCTCTGTAGCATATTTTTACAGTTTAATAAATTATATTAACTATTACCTCGCTACTAACTCTTTCATAGGTGTAAGTGGGAGTAAAATACCAGAGCTATATTTTGAAACATCTGCATTATTAATAACCTTTGTTACCTTGGGTAAATGGTTAGAGATAAAGGCAAAAGGTAAAACATCGGATGCTATTAAAAAACTAATGGGAATGCAACCAAAAACAGCGAATATTTTAAAAAAGGGTACTGTTCATGAAATAAACATAGAAGAAATAAAAGTGGGGGATATATTAGTTGTAAAACCAGGGGAACGTATACCCTTAGATGGAAAGATAGTCAAAGGCACTTCGTCTGTAAACGAATCGATGATTACAGGGGAAAGTATTCCAGTAGAAAAACAAGAAGGGGATGTTGTAATCGGGGGGACCATAAATAAAACAGGTAGTTTCGAGTTTGAGGTTACACATATAGGAAAAGAAACGACACTTGCTCAGATAATAAGACTAGTAGAAGATGCCCAAGGATCTAAGGCACCTATACAAGACTTTGCAGATAAAATAGCCTCCATATTTGTGCCTGTGGTATTGGTATGTGCAGGTATTACATTCCTCGTTTGGTACTTCATATTTGGACAAACCTTATCTTTTTCCTTAATGGCATTCACCTCCGTAATTGTTATTGCCTGTCCATGTGCATTAGGACTTGCAACACCAACTTCAATAATGGTTGGAACTGGTAGGGGAGCCGAAAATGGAATATTGATTAAAGGTGGGGAACCCTTAGAAAAAGCTTTGAAAGTAAACACTATCGTATTTGATAAAACGGGAACCATTACAAAAGGAACGCCCGAAGTTACAGATGTAATAACATTCTGGAATAATTCCAGAGAAGATTTGATTAGCATATCTGCAACATTAGAGGAACGATCTGAACATCCTTTAGCAGAAGCTGTATGTAATTATGCAAAAAAGGCAAACGTTAGAACAGGTGTGATGACAAATTTTATGGCAATACCCGGTCAAGGAGTAATGGGAGATATTGAGGGCGTAACTTACTACTTAGGTAATCGAACAATGATCGCAAAACTATCTCAAATAAATTTACTAGAAATAGAAGATAAGTTAGAGATAGTAGAAAAACAAGGAAAAACAGGAATACTTTTGGCGAGTAAGAAAAATTTATTGGGACTTATTGCAGTAGCAGATACGGTAAAAGAAACATCTAAGGAAGCTATAGAGTACCTTAAGAAATTGGGAATTGATATATATATGATAACAGGAGATAACAAAAATACAGCGAAGGCTATAGCCCAGCAGATATGTATAGATAATGTATTAGCAGAAATATTACCAGACGGGAAAGCAGAAGAAGTAAAAAAACTACAAGCTAAAGGTAAAACTGTAGCAATGGTAGGGGATGGAATAAATGACGCACCCGCCTTAGCTCAAGCTGATTTAGGTATCGCAATGGGATCGGGTACAGATGTGGCAATGGAAACAGGGGGAATTGTAATTATCAAGAATGATCTTAGAGACGTAGCACACGCTTTAGAATTATCTAAAAGCACCGTAGGAAAAATAAAACAGAATATGTTCTTTGCCCTATTTTATAATGTCATTGGTATTCCTATCGCCTCAAGAGCATTTGCCACGTGGGGATTAGTACTAAAACCAGAACTTGCAGGACTTGCTATGGCATTAAGCTCTGTATCTGTAGTAGTAAACTCATTAACCTTAAAATTTTACAAACCAAGAAAAATTAATTGGATATCCACAATAACCCCAATACTTATGGTCATCCTGTTTACGGGATTATTCATCGAGTTTGCAAAATTTAGCACAAGCATGAACAACTCAATGACTACAGTGCTAGTATCGGAAGAAACACTTGCAAACATAAATAGCACAATAGAAAAAGGAACTATGAAACTAAACTTCTTAGATAAAGAGCCTAAACTTTTTGTAGAGTTGAATATTACAAATTTAGAGGACTTAAAACTGGAAGCGGGAACAAATGAATTGAAAGATTATGCAATGCTAATGGGTAATGAGGAGGCACAGATGATGTTGAAAGAAAAACTTTTTTCTGTTCCAGGAGATACAATTAAAAACTTCTTTGGGGTAGGAAAAATGGAAGTTGTTGGATATCTAAAACCAACTGGAACTCTAATAGACAAAGTACATTTGGTTAACAAGATAACCTACAAGAATCTAAATACTGCTGCAGATATAGTAGTAAGAAAAGCTTCGGATGGAAATCTGAAGCTCTTCTATATTGTTGAAAACAAAGTACCGGAACAATTCAGTTCAATCATAACTAAAGAAAATCTCGCAGATAGAGTTATTTCTGGAAAAACATATACACCTATATATATAGGCAGTGCAGAAGCAGAAATGATGATTGAAGAGGAGTTAATTCAAAAAGAAGGAGATACTATAGATGATTTGTTTGGAGTGGATGTTGTTATATCGGGAATATTACCAAAAACAAATACCATCCTAGACAACGTTCACTACATAAAGAATGGTGTATTAAAATAACAACATGATAAAAAAACCGTGGATAATAAGACTGCTAAATACTATTCAGCATATCATTCATAGATGGTTTTCTTAGAGTTTAGTTTAAAAGCTAGGATCGTTATTAATAACATTACTACCTGACAAGTTAGACAGACTGGGCAATATACCTTTAAGACAAATACTTCTAGAATGGTTAGTCTTAAACAAAAGAGCATTCCGAAAAGTGCCACGCCTAAAACCATCTTTGGTTTTTCAAAGATAGAAAATAAGAGAATAAATAAGTACCCTGTTAAACCGATAAGGGGAACAGGAATACTAAAGAAACGAGATAACTCACCCTTAGTAACGGCATCACAATTAACAGTGTCACTAATAGAACATACAGGGTTTTCAGGTTGAAATACAAAGTTATAGTAGAGATAACAAGCTAATAAAACACCAATTACTCCAAGAATATTTATATAGTTATATATTTTAGTTTTATCCATGAGATGAGTATATTTTATATATAGATATAAATCAATGTATTATCTATTTAACACTCTGTTGCCACCAACTAGTTTTAAAGCTTCTAAAGAAGCGTAACAGAATAGCACTAAACTAATAACAAGTTTCATATTGAATACACTTAGTGGGGAAAAGTGAAATATGACCATTAAGAAAGGAACTTTAGTAATTAATAGTATAGAGGATAAGACAAAGGCAGTTATCAAATATAAAGGTTTGTTTTTGTGTATTCTTGGTCGAACAAATACAGAATCTTGTGATAAATCTGCATATATTAAGGATAAATTACAAAGTACCATAGTTATAAAGGCAACAGATCTTGCAGTCCACTCTGTATCTCCGTTCCTGAGAGAAATATAAAAAGCTACCATTATGACGGACAATAGAATAAGACCCTGTAATAAACTTATAAATATATTAGCTCTACCAAATAGTGGATCGGTTAAACCTCTAGGTTTTCTCTTCATTATTCCGTCTTCCGAGTGCTCCCCTTCATATACAGTAGAACACGCAGGATCAATAATGAGTTCAAAGAACGCAATATGAATAGGGTAGAGAACAGTAGGCATGCCAAAGATCGTGGGAAGTAGGGCTACACCTGCAATAGGGATATGAATGGATAATATATAGGCAACAGCTTTCTGAAGATTGTCGTATATGCGTCTACCTAGTTTCACGGCCGATACTATGGAGGTAAAATCATCATTTATAAGGACTAAATCCGCAGCTTCCCTTGCTACATCTGTACCCCTATCTCCCATAGCAATACCAATATGGGCTGCCTTTAAAGCGGGACCATCATTAACCCCATCTCCAGTCATTGCCACAATTTCACCATTTGCTTTCAAGGCATCGATTATTAGTAGTTTTTGCTCGGGAACAACTCTCGCAAAGATATTTACATCTTTGATGCGCCCTCTTAGATCAGCACCACTAAGTGATTCCAGTTCTTCTCCAGTAATATATTTATCAATATTTTTCAAACCAGCTTTAGCTGCAATATATTGAGCGGTACCTGGATAGTCACCTGTAATCATGATTACTCGCATTCCTGCGTCGTAACACTCTTTAACAGACTCAACGACATTAGGTCTAATATCATCCACAAACCCTATAAAACCCAAGAATTCAAATTTAAAGTCTATTTGAGATTCGGGGAAAGAGTCTTTAAAAAATTCTGCTTTTGCTACACCTAGAACCCTCTGCCCCTTTTGAGCTAGTTCGAATACTTTCTCCATCCCTTTTTTCTTCTTTGTATCAGATAGCTTACACATATCCATAATTGCTTCCGGGGATCCTTTTGCACTAACAATATAATGGCTACTACCAGGTGATCTCCAAACTCTAGATATTGCAAATAAATCTTTAGAAAGGGGATACTCTTTTAAGAGGTGCCAATCTTGAATAATATTTTCTCCCTGGGCTACATATCTTTCAAACTTCTCATTAAGCTCAATCTCCAAAGGATCGAAGGCATGCCTTTTACTTGCAAGTTTTGCAAAGTATAAAATATCGGCAAACACTCCTTCTACAAATTTGGTTGCAAATGAAAAGTCTAAAGTACCTTTTTCAATAGAAGTTAGACTAACCAAGTCCATATGGTTGAAGGTTAGAGTACCTGTTTTATCTACACATAAAACGGTAGTTGCTCCTAATGTTTCTATAGCCTGATTATTTCTTGTTAATACTTGTTTCTTAGAAATACGCCAAGCACCCAATGTTAAAAATATTAGTAGTACTACTGGAAATTCTTCTGGCAACATAGCCATAGAAAGGGTTAAACCAGATAAAAAAGAATTTAGAAGGTTTCTATCTATATAAAAGTTTATCGCAAAGACAGCAATACAAGCGGTAAGACCAAAGATACCAAATATTTTAACTACTCTACTTACCTCTTTCTTCAAGAGGAATTCTTCTTCTTGAATAGAAATCATTGTTTTACCAATTTTTCCCATCTTGGTATTAGATCCAATTGATATGACTCTTGCAGTACCAGAACCCTGAGCTATTAAAGTTCCAGAAAACGCATGATGTGCCCCCATACCTGTAGGAATAGTCATTGAGGTAGTACCTTCCCATACATATTTTTGAACAGGTAAGGATTCTCCTGTTAATAAGGATTCGTCTGCAAAAAGATTTAGAGAGTCTAAGATAACCGCATCTGCAGGAACACGATCACCTTCTTGGAGAAGAAGAATATCCCCTGGTACAACTTCATTACCTGCTATTCTAACTTGTATACCATTACGTATTACTAAAGCCCTAGGGCTAGATAAATCTTTCAAGGCCTGTATGGCCTTCTCTGTCTTTCTTTCTTGAAAAAGGGTAATACCAATAACTACAAACACAGTAACCATAAGAGCAAGGGAGTCTTTAGGTTCCCCCAAAAGGAGGTAAACGGCACCCCCAACAAACAAGAGAAGAATCATGGGTTCTTGAAAAACATGGATCAAAGTATCCCAAAAACTCTTAGGTCTCTGTGTGGGTAATTCATTGTAACCATAGCGTTTTCTAAGATCTAATACTTCTGATTCAATTAATCCTTGATAGCGTTCCATGAATCAATTGTACATAAAATATGTTATACTATCTATGTATTGGGAGAGATCGTATCGCACACTCATCGGACAATCTTTTTCACAAAGTAATAAAATTAACATAAATAGGTATTAAAATAATATATATGGAAAATAAAGGATTAAATTCACTTAGACCAAATGAAATGTTCAAAGGTGATGTAAAAATAATCAAAAAAAGTAAACCAGGACCAGTAGTGTTCGTCGTAACAAATGGTATTGGTGCAGTAGAAGCAGTTATTAAAGACTCAAACTTTAACACAGGAGATGTAGTATACATCGAAGGACAAGTTAACGAGCATAAGGGCAGAACCCAAGTAGAGATCAAAGTCATAAGAAAGAGTGATATGAATTTTGATGCCATTATTAAAGAAAGAAGTAACCCCACAAGAACTACTTTCTCAATTAACTCTGACCGTTATGAGACTATGAAACCTGTAATACTAGGTATTGCAGAAAGAATTAGAAGAGCAGTATTAGAAGGCCAACCAATTATGATCAGACATCATAATGATGCTGATGGAATAATCTCTGGTCTTAGTTTAGAACATGCTTGCTTAGGACTAATGCAAGACTTGGGAATTGACTCTAAATACATGTTATTTAGAAGCCCCTCAAGAGCACCATTCTATTCTTCAGGGGATGTATTTAGAGACTTGCTTTTATCAAAAAAACTAATTGAAGGTGAATCTGATATAAAACCCCTAGTAATAGTGGCAGATAATGGATCAACTCCAGAAGATGCTTTTGGTTTAAGCAGTTTAAATACATTAGGATATGAAGCTATTGTTATAGATCATCATAACCCGGTTGTATTAGAAAATGGAATTACAGCTGTAGATAAATACTTATCTCATCATTTAAACCCATATAAACTAGGATTAGACGGTAAAACATCTGCAGGAATGCTCTGCTATGAAATTGGTAGATTTGTTTGGGAAAGATTTGAGGAACCTAAATTACCAGCAGTAGCAGGTATATTAGACAGATGTAATATCCAAGAAACAGAGGATTACATTACAAAAACCGGCATGAAGAGAGAAGATTTAGGTAAAATAGGTACCGCAATTGATTATATTTCTTACCAACTAAAACATGATGGGGGTAAGGGAGTACATGAAATATTGTTTGAAAATCAAGACTTCGTAGAATTAATAAACCAAGAGGTAACCAAAGGATTTGAAACACAACTTCAAAGTACGTTACCATACTTAAGAACACAAGAAATAAATGGAATACTGTTATCTACAATTGATGTGTCTAAATACACCATGAAATTTACATATCCCTCTCCAGGATTAGTAATAAGCCGAATACAAGAGATTGTACAAGCTGAAAATGAATCTAAAGTTACTATTACATTAGGGCATATGGAAGATATGATAATCATTAGAGCCAGTAAACCTGTATTACCTGTACAAAAGATAATAGATACTTTAGTAGCTAAATACCCAAATGCCAACGTTGACGGGGGTGGACACGAAGTAGCAGGAACAATCAGATTTGTATCTGCTTTCGGGGAAACACTTCTCGAAGAGATAAGAACAATGGTTAAAGAGGTAAAAGTAGAAGATAAAGTAGAGGAATAATACCACAGTACATACATAAAGAAAGGGCAGCTTGCTGCCCTTTTTTGTTTTTAATCCGAGTTAATTAGTTGTATTACTTTTTGTTCTTTTCAGCTCTGTATCGTAGGGTTGGATCTAATATCTTTTTTCTAATACGTATATGCTTAGGGGTAATTTCCAATAGTTCATCATCTTCAAGGAATCCTAATGATTGCTCTAAGCTTAATATAACTGGAGGAGAAAGAATCAACATATCCTCACCAGAGGATCTATTATTTGTTAATTGTTTCTCTTTACACACATTAATCTCTAAATCTTCATCTCTACCGTTCATACCTATGACCATACCTGCATATACTTGATCTGTAGGTACAACAAAGGTATTACCCTTACTCTGAGCAATATTTAAACCATAAGGGGCTACTTTACCTGTATCAGAGGCAATCAAAACACCTTTACGTAATTGTTGAAGTGCAGGACCAAGTTTTTCATAACGAAGGAACATTGAATTAGATACAGCAGTACCTTTAGAAAGGGTTAATAGAATACTTCTTAAACCCAGAGTACCTCTCGTAGATATTTCAAATACTAATCTTGTAGATCCGGGAGTGGTTTCTTCCTGTAGGACTAAAATACCCCTTCTTCTTCCAATTTCTCCTTTTATATTCCCCAAATAAGTATCCTCTACATCTACAGTTAACTCTTCAATAGGTTCCATTTCAACACCATCAATCATATGTGTAATAACTTGGGGTCTACCAACTTCTAATTCAAAACCCTCACGTCTTAAAGTCTCTAAAAATACGGAAAGATGTAATTCTCCTCTTCCGGATAGTATGTACCCACCATTTTCACTAACTTTAAATCTTAAAGCAATGTTTGTTTGTAGTTCTTTTTGAATTCTATCGTAAATGTGTCTGCCGGTTAAAATTTTTCCATCTTTACCCATAAAAGGAGAGGTGTTTGGACCAATGGAAATACTTAATGTAGGTTCATCAACTTTAATTGTAGGTAATTTTAAGGGATGTTCTGGATTAGAAATAGTATCTCCAATATCTGCATTTTTTATACCTGTTATGGTAACTATATCTCCAGATATACCCATATCAGTTTCTAATCTTTTTAATCCCTGATTTACAAATACTTTGTCTACAACTACATCTTCTTTGATGTCATTGTCCTTAAGTAATACAAGGTTATCTCCTGGTTTTACCGTACCATTTGTAATACGGCCGATTGAATATTTACCTTTGTAATTATCCCAATCTAAAGTGGTAACAAGCATTTGAAAGGGGGCATCAGGATTAGACTTGGGTTCTGGAATATATTTTAAAATAGCTTCGAATACTGGGGTTAAATCGGCTTCTTCCCTGAAGTCCTCTGGAAAAGTATTCCATGACTTTTCTTCTCTTCCAATGGCATATATTATAGGAAATTCTAGTTGTTCATCTGTCACGGCTAGATCTAATACCAAATCATAAAGTTTGCTTTCAGTTCTTTCTAAATTAGCATCTTTTTTATCAATTTTATTTATTATTACTATAACTTTTAAACCTAATTCAAAGGATTTCTTCAAAACGAATTTGGTTTGAGGCATAGGACCTTCTTGAGCATCTACAAGTAAAAGAACACCGTCAGCCATATTTAAGGTACGTTCAACTTCACCACCAAAATCAGAGTGTCCTGGGGTATCTATTATGTTTATCTTTACGCCTTTATATGTAACTGCTGTATTTTTAGCCAAAATGGTAATACCACGTTCTCTTTCTTGATCGTTAGAGTCCATAATGAGATCCTGTGACATTAAAGCCTCGTTTTCCCTAAATATAGAGGATTTCTTTAACAAACCATCTACAAGAGTGGTTTTACCATGGTCAACGTGTGCAATTATAGCTACATTTCTAATACTCATACGAAGGTGAATTATACAGGTAAATCGAGGGTAAAGATAGTTCTAACCCAGCAATTCATATAGAACAAAGGTACCATAAAGCAAGAGCAAAATAAGACTCTCATATTTCTTCAATCTTCTATCCTTAGCAAAGATGAGAAGAAGAATAGAACCTATTGGTAGCAAAAATAGATTGTACTTTATACCATTCTCTAAATGGATAGGTCCTTTGTTAAAAATAATGAGAAAGGCAAAAATGATGGAATTTACAACAGACGACCCGATGTAATCTCCCAAAGCAATATACTTTGTATGGTCTAAGGTTGATCTAATAAACAAAGTTAATTCTGGTAAATTGGTACCAATAGAAATAAACACTAAGCCAAGTAAAAATGGGGGAATAGAAAACATTTCCGCATATTTAACAGAACTATCTACAATATATTTACAAGAAACTATTATCAATAAAACACCTACAATAGCTTTAAAGGATTCTAACCAAACATTCACATTAGGATGCTCAAATACGCCCTCAATCTTTTCTAGAAGGCCCTTTTTGGTAGAAATAGTGAAAAGTAACAATCCCATAGATAGAAATATTATTATGGAATCCACTAAGCTTAATGTTTTATCAATAACTAAAAAAACTGGCAAAGATATGATCAAATAAGCTAGTGGAAGATTTATAACTTTAGAGCTTTCATCAAACCTAACCTCTCTATTTGTTAAAGCCAAAAGTGGAATTATAAATAAAGTTATAACTGCGGAGCCTCCAATTAAGTTACCCATAGAAACCTTTGGAATAGTACCGGAAACAATTGGGAAATACCTATAGATAATAGTACTACTAAAGTGGTATTACCAAAGACCATACCAAATATAGAAGTACAAGCAAGATGCTATACAGGATATATAGGATATGTAGAGCAAAACTGTGAAATAACACCTCTCGGTAACACAATAACCACAGTAAATAATAATATTCTAAATCCGAAACAAGGCATTACAATAGTAGTAAAGTTTCCCAGAGGACATGTAGACATTTTAGAACCTACAAAAGTTAGGGGGCTAAACACCTTTCAAACATTAATACTGGGCATAGCCGGGTTTTTGTGGTACTTGATACTACCTATATATGTAGCAAGTAAATGGCTGAAAGAAGTAAAATACGTCAACAAACATAAAAAGGTTGTGTCAGCTTGGTTTGATCCACCAAAGAGATCTAACGGGAAGGTATTTGCACCTGCTGAGGTAGCGTTTTTAACTACAAAAAAGATCCAACCGAGACTACTAATAGCTACCATTATTAACATGGCCCAAAGAGGATATTTAAAAATAAAGCAGGAAGAAACAAATATGTTGGGGTTTAAAAGCACGAAATTTACATTTGATTGTACTGATTGCAAAAAAACCTTAGGGGAATTATCAATACACGAAAAACATTTATATGACTCCATATTTAATGGTAATACAATAGTGTGTGCGGATAAATTAGGGAAAGAAAGTTTTTTGGACGACTACAACAAATTCAATCAGAGCATTGATGACGAACTGAATAGGGAAGATTTGATAAAAAAAGATATGGGTAAAGAAAAAGCAAACTACCTTTTCAAATATGCACTTCTTCTATTCTTTGGAATTAGTTCTTTTAACATTTTATTAGTCCTAGCCACACACATGCGGTCGAAGAACCTTGGATATACGAAAAAGGGTATTGAGAAATTATCGGAAGCATTATCACTAAAAAACTTTTTATCATCTCAAAAGGATCAATTAAATTTCCAATCAAAAAACCAAATGTTCTTCGAAAAACTTTTACCATATGCCACTGCTTTCGGAGTAGAGAAGATATGGATGAACAGATTCAAAGATCTGGAATTCAAACCAAGCGACTGGTATGAGGGGGATCTTAGATCTACACATGGAATAATGTTACTCAACAGATCCCTAAACTCTGAAATACACAGAGCACAGGCTACATCCACTAGGAGTACCAGTGGATTTTCCAGTGGTTTCTCTGGTGGATCTTCCGGAGGAGGAGGGGGCGGTGGTGGTGGAGGAAGCTGGTAATTAAATCAGCGTTAAAGCCACACCTTTTTTACCAACTCTACCTGTTCTACCTATTCTATGAATATAGTCTTCCTTAGTAGCAGGCTCATCATAGTTTATGACGTGAGTAATGTCTTTAACGTCAATACCACGAGAAGCAATATCTGTAGCAACTAGAATATTTAATTCTGCTCTTCTAAACATAGAAAGTATTCTTGTTCTAGCACCTAAAGGTTTATCACTGTGTAAAGAGGCACAATTATGACCTCTTGTACAAAGTTCTTTAGATACAACATCAGCACCACGTTTGGTACGAGAGAATATCAATACTTTCTCAAATTCAGTGTTCACTAAAAGTTTATGTAATACATCTAATTTATTCTCTTTACCAACTCTAACAACGTCTTGTTCAACATTCTTTACACCCTCACTTTTAGCTACTTGTACTTTGGTAGGATTTGTTAAAAGGGACATTGCAATCTCTTCTAATTTAGGTTTCATCGTAGCAGAGAAGAAAAGGGATTGTCTGGGTTGTTTTAAGTTAGATATTATTGTTTTGATATCAGGTAAAAAACCCATGTCTAACATTTGATCTACCTCATCTAATATAACGTTATCAAATTCACTTAAATCTAAATGTTTTCTTTTGTATAAATCTAATAATCTACCTGGGGTAGCAAATACAAAATGAGGACTTCTCCTTATTATACGTACTTGATCCCAAGCACTCGCACCACCCACAACTAATACTTCTCTTAAAAAGGTATCTGCAGCTAAACTTCTAAATTCGTGTTGTATTTGGGAAGCTAATTCTCTTGTAGGGGCTACTACTAAACATCTCTTTCTAGAGTCTGTAAGAGCAGCATGAATCATAGGGATTAAAAAGGCAGCTGTTTTACCAGAACCTGTGCTAGCTAAACCTAAAACGTCTTTTTTATCTAAAATATTTTGTATTACTTGAGATTGTATATGTGTAGGATGTACATAATCTCTCTTTTTTATATTACTTAATAATTTTTGATTTAATTTAAAATCATCAAATGTTACAGCGCTATCATAAATAGATACTTGTTCCCCAGGTATAGCCTTTGATATATACATTTCTTCTCTCATTTGAGAGTCTGCATAAGGATTTCTTCTTCTGGATCTACCAAAAGATCTGTTACCTCCAAAAGAGGTTCTTCTGGAACCAAATCTATTACCTCTAAAACCAGAGTTACTACTACTAAACTTATTATTATTTGTTCTTACACTATGTGTACTTTTCATATACCAATATATTTTTGCTCCTTTATAGCAAAAGGGGATCATGTCCCCATTAAGCGCATTTTAAAGGATTTTAAATATAATACTGATACCTAAAAACACGCATAGAGATAGAACAAACGGGATAAAAGGGAGACAATGGGCATGAATATAAATCTTCAGGCAAATAACTCACTTTGACCAATTTGGTCGATCACAGTCATGAAGTATAGCAGAATATAGATAATATAACAAATTGGTTGATATACTTTAGATATGGAATATTTAAAACAATATATTATCTCCCTCATAGTATTTCTAGGAATGGATAGTGTATGGCTACTATTTATAGCTAAACAATTCTATGCAAAGCATATAGGGCATCTAATGGCGGAAAAGCCAAACCTTGGGGTAGCGCTACTATTTTATTTACTAAACATATTCGGGGTGTTAATTTTTGTTATTAATCCAGCTTTACAAAAAAATTCATGGTTACAAGCTGTGATATTAGGTATGTTATACGGTTTCTTCACTTATGCCACATATGATTTAACAAACATGGCAACACTAAAAGATTGGCCTTTAATAATGACCCTTGTAGATATACTTTGGGGAACATTTCTATCAGCAACAGCATCAGGAATAGTATATCTAATATTGAAAAATATTGGATAAAAGAAAAAACCCCCGAAGGGGTCTTTTCAAGTACTCTATTCACCGAAGTGATTAGAGTATCGTCACTATAACGTATACATAATTATGTGTCAACACTTTTTTAAATGAAAAAAACAGTAATCGTAAATGACAAAATGCAAAGCGAATATTCTTATGAACTTGTGGAAAGACCTGGAGAAAATTTTGATTCTGAATTCAGACCGGAACTAACACCAAAACAAATGTTAGAACTTGGCGTGTTTGGTGGGAAGTATATGACTGACTGTAGAAATGAATTTCCAAACGACTGGTACACAAATGCAAAGTTAAACCCGCAGATACATGATCCAAAGCTTAACTATTTTGGAATAAACGCCAGTCAACCTTTGAGTGTTTGGATAAGAAAAGGATGGATATACCGGGAAGATCCCAGAGGATGGTTTCAATGGTACTGCAGATACTATATGGGGAGAAGAATACCAGATGAAGATGAAAGACAAATAAAAAGGTGGAAAGCTATGAAAAGGCATGTAGCCCAAATAAAAAAGAACTGTGATCCTGGAAATTTACTTTGTAGAGCAAAACAGAGGCAAGCTCTATTACATTGGGCATACGATTCAAGAAAAATATGAGAAAAGAAAAAACCCCCGAAGGGGTCTTTTCAAGTACTCTAGCCGCCGAAGCGATTAGAGTACGGTCAATATATAAGATAATCTAAAACATGTCAACACTTTTTTCTAAACTTGACATCCCTGTTGTAGCTATTTATTCTGATATCAATGAAAGATAAACATAAAGTAGTAATAATAACCGGTGGTGTAAGTGGAGTAGGGAAGTCTATTACATTAAAATTGGCTAAAGCAGGATACCATGTCTATGCTACAACTAGAAAGATTGATAGCACCCAAGTAAAAGAATTACTAGAACTAACCGAGAAAGAAGATCTTAAAATCTATCCAATATATTTAGATTTAACTAAACAAAACACAATTGATAATGCTATAGAAAAAATATTAGAAAAGGAAGAAACGATTGATGTATTAATAAATAACTCGGGGTCGGGATATTTTTCTGCAGTAGAAGATATAGAAAAGGATAGATTTATCTCTCAAATGGAAACCAACGTTTGGGGAACAATAAAAATGGCACAAGCTGTAATACCTCAAATGAGAAAACAAGGAGAAGGAAAGATAATAAATATGAGCTCAATTTTGGGGTTCAGCACGGCTGCATTAAATGCCCCTTACTCCGCTAGTAAATACGCTTTAGAATCCGTGTCAGAAACACTAGCCTTAGAAGTTAAACCATTTGGTATTGATGTAATTATCCTGCAAATAGGAGACTTCCATTCAGACTTTTTAAAGAATGCAACTAGACAAAGTTATACAGAAAAATCTCCTTATTACAAATTGTACAAGAGACAAGACGATAGACTGGGGGATGGAGGGAGAGGAAAAGATCCAATTATAGTTGCAAATAAAATAGTTGCGATATGTAATAAAAAAAGGCACCCCTTAAGGTACATGATAGGTAAAGAGGTATTTATAAAAAAGATTATTCATTCACTTTTACCTGGAAAAGATTGGGTAAATTTCCTTAGATCTTTTTATAATTGGTAACAAAAAATCCCCCTAACGGGGGATTTTTCTTTAACGTATATAACTCCTAAATAGCAGGTTCTTTCCATTTACCATTTACAAAATCCTCGGACCACCAAAAATAATCAGCGTGACTTATTCTCATTTTTATACTATTTGGTATAAAATCACATCCGAATTTTCCAACTATATAGCCAGCATATCCCATAGCTAATTGCAGAATGCTTGTAAATAACCAAGTAGGGGCCGTTTTGCGTAGGTATTGGATCATACCTAAAAGGTACCTAACTCCTCTACTACCATCACTACCTTTACCAAAAAATAACGTTTTCCTCCATATATGTCTATAAATACCAGTATCAAAGTGTCTGATAAACTCCTTCATAGGAGTATAGTTATGAGAATGTTTCACTACAGCTTCTGCTACATAGGCTACTTTGTAACCTTTCCTTAAAAGCATTGCAGTAGCTATAGTGTCCTCACCCCCCAAGACCCAACGAAATCCACCTACCTCATCCAAAGCCTTCTGGGAATATGCAGCGCATGTATCTGAACAAAAAGGTAAGTAAGAACCATAACGATCCACATCCTCAATACCTCTTATTTGACTTTGTTCAGGATAGTTAAATATTCTAGAGAATTTAGCGATAGGAGTCGCATTATCATGAGGTATTTGCCTAGCATAAGAAACAGCGACCTTACCTTCTACAATAGGTTTAACTAACCTCTCAATCATATGTTCATCTAAGGCATATGCATCGGGAGTCATTGCTACAAAAATATCTGTACCTAATTTCTTTCTAGTTTTTTCTCTAGAAGTTCCTGCATTCATATTCTTTCTAGGAATTACAAAGGTTTCTGCACCCAATCTTTCTGCCTCCTCGACAGTACCATCATTGGAACTAGAGTTAAATACTAAAACTTTAGGCCGCAAGGGAGATTTTAAAAGTGGTGGCAAACAATATTTTAAATGCTTACCATCTTTATAAGTAATAACTCCAATTCCCACAGTAGGATGCTTATCCAAATTTTTATGATCATTACTCATGTTATTTTTTCCCTTCATATAATAAATACATCCCATCATTCAGATGGGTTTTTTCGTCAAAGTCTGGGGCAACAGTATCTTTTTCAGAAAAGTGAATCGGTTCATAAGGCATTTTTATATTAAATTTTGGATCATTCCATCTGACAACACGTTCGTTTTCCGGGCTATAAAATTCAGTTACCATATATACAAGCTCTGTATCATCTTCTAAAGTCATAAACCCATGAGCGCATCCTTTTGGTATATATATCATTGTTTTATTTTCAGCAGTTAACTCAGTAGTATAAACTTGACCATAGGTAGGGGAAGTAGGTCTTAGATCTAAGGTTATATCAAACAAAGCCCCTCTTAAAACTCGAATAATTTTATCTTCTGCTTTTGGTGGTAGTTGATAGTGTAATCCCCTAAAAGTACCCTTATTGGCGGTGAAAGACGTATTCATCTGAACAATATTTGAATCCAAATTGTATTGGGCATATTCATTCTTACAAAATAACCTTGCAAAAAAACCTCTATTATCACCTTTTCTATCAAGATCTATTTTATATACACCGGATAAAGTGGTTTCTGTAAAAATCATTAATTATTTCTCCCATAATGCCCAGGGTCTATCCTTAGCCCATTCGGCATTTAACTCTTTATAGTCTTTCATAGTATCCATAGACTTCCAATAACCCGCATGTCTGTAGAGTGCTAATTTTTTAGCCTCTGTCATTGTAATAAGACTTTCTTCTAACATCTCCTCAGGCTTCATAAAAGATAATGCTTTTTTATTATAAATATGGAATCCACCGTTTATATAATCATCCAAAATTGGTTTCTTTTCCTCAAAAGTAGCTACCAATTCATCATTGGTATAAGTTAACCTACCGTATTTTGAGGGTGGGTGCACTGCAGAAATAGTTCCAACAACACCATATTTTTTTTCTTGATCCTTGTGAAATTTAATTAATCTATTTATATCGATAGTACTCACGCCATCACCATAAGTAACCATAAAGTGAGGATCACTTTCAGGTACATATTTGGCAGCGGTTAAAACCCTACCTGCAGTATTAGTATCTAAACCTGTTTCGACAAAGGTAATATTGTAATCGTATTTATTTGAGGATTTACCCAAAACATAAACCTTCCCTGTTCGCATATCAAACGAAAAATCGTCCTCATATCTAGACAACGTTAAAAAATAATCTTTTATCATATCTCCTTTATATCCCAGGGCCACGATAAAATCCTTATATCCGTTGTAAGCATATATGTTCATTATGTGAAGCAAAATGGGGTAATCACCTACCTGTACCAAAGGTTTAGGCTTAAACTCAGTTTCTTCATTCAAACGGGTACCTCTACCACCACAAAGTATTATAGTTTTCATGTGTCAATTTTATCATGGGAGCAGGTATTTGGAAAAAATACAAGTATATTAAAAAGGTAAAGTGTGAAAATAATCAGGGTTCGCATTGGTCTACGAACCCTGCATACACAGGGTAATCAGAGAAACCACTGCCAAAGTCAATGACAGTATCTTTGTTAACCCAGGGTGACGAAACAGCGCATTTTCAGCTCTCTGTTGTGCTTCCTTCTCAGCGGGAAAAATCTCTAGAAACAACACATGTTTCCGGTGTTCCCACACTAATAGGATGCTTGAACCTGCCAACAGGATACTGGGAAGAATATTCCCTGTATATGCTTGAATAAGCATTGCCAGCAGGTTTAGTGCAATGACTAAACTGTAGACTATCATTGTCCACACTACTTTTTCTTGCTGATATTGTACTAAAAAATTAGAAAAATATCAAATGCTATAGGGTATTAGGAGATTTGAGGTACAATACACATATGCATATTTCAAAATTAGAAAAACATATTAAGGAAAAAACATCACACGAAAAAGATATGTCCATGCTGTACAAGCAAGTATTATTTGCATGGGATAAATTTCCATCATTGGTACAGGGTAAATTAGCCATGTTCAACTATGCGGAGTTAGCACCAAATGGATGGTTTTCTCAACATCACCACGGTAGCGAAAACCCAGAGGTGGGAATGGTAGAAGTTTTTTATATTATTAAGGGAAATGCGAGATTTAAAATAAATGAAAAAGAGTATGAAGTAGATGACAATACATTAATTATGGTAGAGAAGGGTGAAATACATAGTATGAAAAATAATTCAGAAACAGACCCCGTTATATATATCGTGTTTGGTATATCCAATGGCGGAAATACTACAGTAGTAAAGGAACACTATTAAAAATATCAACCATCTTCAATAGGTACCGAGGTAACAGGACAACCCTAAAAAGTAGTTGATTTGAAGATATTATCAATCTAAGGTACAATTTTGCTCATATGAAACATATAAGTCACTTTAAAAACGTTTATAAAGATAAAACAGTTTTAATCACAGGTCATACTGGATTCAAGGGATCTTGGTTAGCAATATGGTTAGAGATGCTTGGTGCAAAGGTAATTGGTTACTCTTTAGAAGAAGCCCCAACTACGCCTTCTAATTTCGAATTAAGCCATTTAAAAGACAAAATTATTGATGTCCGCGGTGATGTCAGAAATTACACGTTACTAGAGGATACTATTAGAAAATATAAACCAGATATTGTATTTCACCTTGCAGGTCAACCAATAGTTTTGCGTGCTTATGAAGAACCAAAACTAACATTCGAAACCAATACTATTGGTACAATGAACGTCCTGGAAGCTATAAAAAACACAGACTCGGTGCAAACAGGATTATTTATTACTACAGACAAAGTTTATAAGAACAAAGAATGGGTTTGGGGATATAGAGAAGATGATCAACTAGGTGATGAAGATCCTTATTCAGCAAGTAAAGCTGCTGCAGAGTTAGTAATTCAATCGTATAGGGCATCTTTCTTTTCCGGAGAAAGATTTCATAAAAGAAACGTTGCGATAGCATCTACAAGAGCAGGTAATGTAGTAGGTGGAGGAGATTTCGCTGATTTTAGATTAGTACCTGACTGCGCAAAAGCACTAATGAATGGGGACCCAATTGGCGTTAGAAATCCCTACAGTACAAGACCTTGGCAAAATGTATTAGAGCCATTAAGTGGTTATCTATGGTTAGGAGCTAAATTACTATTGAAACCGGAAAAAACATATACTAGTGCTTGGAATTTTGGGCCATTAGAAACCCACGGAGTACCCGTGAGTGACATTGTTAATACAATGATAGAGTTTTGGAAAGAAGGTACTTATAAAGATTTAAGTGATAAAAACACCAAAAAAGTAGAATCAAACCTACTGATGCTAGATTGGTCGAAAGCTTTCAGATTTTTGGGGTGGACACCTGTATATACATATAAAGAATCTTTAAAAGAAATCGTAGATTGGTATAAAGAATACAAACATCAAAAAGATAAAGATGATACCAATGTAGACATGTACGAAACATGTGTAAAACAGATAAATCACTATACTGAAAAAGCTAAAGAAAAAGAATTAGACTGGACAGCTACTGAATAATATCTTTATATAAATATTGTGGAGAAAAGAGAAGCTCTAAAAGACTTAACTATAAAAGAGACTATTGCCATTGCATTATGGTCAGTTAGGTTGATGTTCCAAATAGATAAAGCTAAAACTATTTGGTATGTCCTTTTTGATGTCATCACAAGACTCCAATCAATTATAAATACATACTTAATAGCACAGGTATTCAACCAATTAGTTACCCTAATGCAAAAACCAAATTCTCAGATAACAGACATGTTACCTATAATGCTTGTGTTATTAGGATACAACGTAATATCTGCCCTAATATGGTTTTTTGATAGGTATACAGATGAGAGCTTAAGAGCACAAATAGATACAAAAATGGATAAAATATTTTATAGTAAACTCCAAACACTAGGGATTAGTGCCCTAGAAGACCCAGAGGTAAATAATAGAATAAACAGAGCACGCGGAAGAGTGTATGGGATACAAAATTACTTTGCACAAGTTATAAGACTTTTTGGTGTAAGTATAAGTCTTGTAACTAACACCATACTAATAGCGAAATTTGCTCCTATAATAATACCCATCATATTTATAGCAGTACTACCAAGCAGACTGGTTGATAAAAAGTACAGAAAACTCTTATGGAAATTCACATGGGAAAATAC